>Ga0073934_10007266_pt1 | contig 15548 bp, 15 predicted proteins | sample LarsenN4metaG_FD_76834 | JGI IMG/M metagenome (GOLD analysis project Ga0073934, IMG submission 76834) | Hot spring sediment bacterial and archeal communities from British Columbia, Canada, to study Microbial Dark Matter (Phase II) - Larsen... ...
CTATCGCGCAACCGGTTGCGCCGCGGGCCGGTAACGGCAGGCCGCAAGGTGCCCGCGGACGCGGCGCGGCCCGCGCCTTCCGCCGCGTAGAGGACGCCGTGGCCCTGGGAAGCGTAGACCTCCTCGTGGCGCAGGTCGCCGCTCACCAGCCGCCGGGTGAAGTCCTCGATCTGCGCGTCCGTCATCTCGCCGGTGTGGTGCTCGTAGAGGGCGAGGATGCGCGTCCCCCGCAGGAGGAAGGCCAGGGCATGCATGTTGCCCAGGTTCAGCACCAGCCCCGTCTCCTGCCGCCCGACAACGGGGTCCTGCAGCGCCCCCAGGGCGGCGGCCGGTCCCGTATCCAGGAACACCGCCGGCGCATCAGCGTCGATGCAGCGGATCAAGGCCCTGGCCCGCGTGAGGTACGCCGGCAGCTCCTCCGGCAAGTACGCGAACGAAAGCAGGTCGTTGCCGCGCTCGATCACGCTCTTGAGGTGGTCGAACCGGAAGAGCCGGTCCGAATAGTCCGGCGGCGCCGCCCCGTGGTCCAGGCAGCCCACGGCGAAGCCGTCGAACCGGCCGTCGACCTCGAACGCGGCCAGCGCCGCGCGCACGGCGTCCAGGTCCAGGTCCCGCAGCCTGACCCTGTCCCCGGCCGCCCCGGCCGCCTCGTCCTCGCCGACGATGTCCACGCCCATGGCCCGCACCTTGTCGAGGTCGTCGTCGAAAGTGGCAGCCGCTTCGGGGGTGGCGAACGCCCGCAGGCCGGCCCGCAAGTGGTCTTCCAGGGCCCAGGCGCACGGCCCGCCGCCCTGCACCTGCCCGGAAAGGACCACGGGACGCCCGGCGCGCGTCGCGCGACGGATGCGCTCAGCCGCGATGGCAGTCGCGGACGGCATCACAAGCTTGACACAGTTTTCGACGGGCGCCCCCGTATCGAAGACGAGTATGTCCTGGGTGCCGGTGCCGACGTCGACGGCGAGGATGCGCATGCTCCCAGGATGGAGCCTTGCTCCTGCCCTGTCGAGATTCCCTGGAGGCTAGACTCTTCCGCGCCGCGGATTTTCCCGCCCACCTTGCGAAACTGTTACAAGAATCGCTAAGTCAATTGCAGCCTCGAAGGGCATCTAGGATCATGCTTGAGTTGCTTATGCCGCAAGGGCCGCGGGCTCCGGGGTGGAGGTAGGGGGCGAGGTATGCGCCGCTCCTGGCGTCGAATCGCGCGCGGCTTCGCGATATCGTTAGCGGTCACCGCGGCCGTCGTGCTCTACACGGAGCTTACGGGCAGCCGTGCCGGCGCCCAGGCGGTCCTCTTCCTCGGCATCCTGGTGGCGTCCTGGAGCGGAGGCTTTCGCGCCGGCCTTCTCGGCACGCTCATTGCCTCGTTCGTCGTCGTGTACAGCTACACGCCGCCTTACGGCCGGTTCGACATCGAAGCCGGCCAGTTCGACCACGTCTTCACGTTCGTCCTCACCGGCGTCGTCGCCAGCGCCTTCAGCCTCTGGGGGCGCTCCGCCGAGCGCAGCGTTGCCCGCACCCGGGATCAGCTCCGCAGCCTGCACCAGAACGCCGCGGCGCTGCTGGAGGCCCGCGACCGGGACGAGATGGCCCGTGTGGCCGTCCAGGAGGGGATGAGGGCCCTCGGCGCCTCCGCCGGGCTCGTGGCCGCCTACAGGGAGCGCGCGAACGCGTTCGAGCTGCTGGGCTGCGTCGGCCTCGACGACGGCGAACGCGAGCACTGGCGTCCTTCCTGGCCTCCCGCGTCCACGCCCGCCGCCAACGCCTTCTTCCTGCAAAGGTCGATTTTCATCCGCGATCCGGTAGCTCTGGCCCAGGAATACCCGGAGTTCAGCAGCCTGATGGCGGCCTCGGAAGGGGCAGTGGCGGCCGTCCCCTTGACCGTGCGCAACCGCCGCTACGGCGTCCTCTGCCTCTGCTTCGCGGCCGCCCATCGCTTCGCCCGCAACGAGGTCGAGCTGATCCGCACGCTGACCAACCAGGCTGCCCAGGCCTTCGACCGCGCCGACCTGCTCGCTTCCGTCGGCCGCCAGGCGGAGCAGTTCCGCGTGCTGGCGGAGGCCTCCTTGGCCTTCTCCGAGCTGGAACTGGAAGCGTCCGCGGTCCTCGATCAGCTGGCCGACGTCTGCGCCGCCCGGGTGGCCGGTTCCGTGGCCGTCTTCCGGCTCAGCGGCGATAGGGCGCACCTGGAGCTGGCCGCGGCCCGCGACAGCGATGCGGAGCGGCTGCGCGGCCGGGAGGCATCCCGGAACCCGATCGCGTTTGGCGAGACGATCAGCGGCGCCGTCGCCGCGGGCGCCACTTCCCGGTTCCTGCCCCAGTTCCCTGCCGAACGCCTGCCGGAGCTGTTTCCGGCGGCCGCCGGCTGCGCCGCCCCCGAAGCCCTCGTCGACGTCCTCAGCCTGCCGATCACCGCCCACGGCCACCTCCTCGGCGTCGTAACCCTGGCGAGGCCTGCGTCGAACGGATTCGCCGGCCCCCAGATCGAGCTGGCCAGGGAGGTCACGCGCCGGGCCGGCCTCGCCCTCCTCGCCGCCGAGGAACGCCACGGCGCCCAGCGGGAGCTGGCCCTGCGCCGCCGCGTGGAGGAAGACCTGCGCGAGCACCAACAAAAGCTCAATGAAGCCCTCGCCGCCAAAGATGAGTTCCTGGGACTCGTCTCTCACGAGCTGCGCACGCCCCTCACGACGATCCGCGGCAACGCCGACATCCTCCGCCGCCGGCCCGACCTGCCCGACGACGTCCGTTCTCAGGCCATCTACGACATCGCCGCGGAGTCCGAGCGCCTCAACCGCATCATCGAAAACATGCTCTACCTGGCGCGGCTGGAGGCCGGAAAGCGGCCTGAGCTCGAACCCGTCCTCCTCCACCACGTCGTCAGCCGCACCACGGCCGACTTCAGCCGCCAGATGCCCAAGGCCGACGTCCGCCTGGGGGACATCGACCGCGGCCTCATCGTCGAAGGCAACGAAGAGTACATCCAGCAAATCCTCCAGAACGTGCTCAGCAACGCCGTCAAGTACAGCCCTCCGGGGTCGGCTATCGACGTCGAAGTCTCCCGCAAGGGCTCGAGCGCCGTCGTGTCGGTCTCGGACCGCGGCATCGGCATCAACGAGCACGATGCTTCCCGCCTCTTCGAGCCGTTCTACCGCGATACCGACGAGGGCCACCACATCTCCGGCCTCGGCATCGGCCTGGCGGTCTGCAAGCGGCTGGCGGAAGCTCAGCGGGGCACGATGGAGGCGCAGCCGCGCGAAGGCGGCGGCTCCGTCTTCTCCCTCCTCCTCCCTGTGTGGGAAGAGGAGGGCAACCCCGCCCTCTAGGCGTCCCTCGGGACCGGGCCCGATGCTCCGTAGGGGCGCGGAATGCTGCCCCCCTGCCCGGACGATCCCTGCCCCGGCTCCTGTTCCAGACCAGGGCCCGGGGCGCTTCCGGACAGCCTCGGACTCAGAAGGAGCAGCGCCTCACCGCTCCGGCGGCGCGTCCAGCCGCACGGCGATGCCCTCCAGCTTCGGCCCCGCGGGCGCGTAACGCTTCAGGACCTCGGGGTCGTGGCCGGGGACGAGGTGTTGCGGCGAATCGGCCAGCTCCCGCAGCGCTTTGAAGCCGGCGACCACGCGCTCGGCGTCGTGCGTCGTCGCGAAGGGCCTGTCCGTCTCGATGTTCTCGTAGTAGTGGCTGGCGTCCGAGGTCAGCACCACAAAGCCGCGCCGCGTACGCACCCGCACCGCCTGCGTGCCGGCCGTGTGCCCGCCTATGAGGTGAACGCTTATCCCCGGCCACGGCGCCGCGGAGCCATCGTGCAGATGAATTCGGCCCTCGTAGAGCGCCCGCACCACTTCGGTCACGTCGTCGATTTCGAAGGAGCCGCGCATGCGTTCGTTCTGCCGAGAGGTGACGAACTGCAGCTCTTTCTCCTGCAGGTGCAGGCGGGCGCCGCGGAACTCCGAAAGCGTGCCGGCGTGGTCGTAGTGCATGTGGGTGACGATCACGTCCTCGATCCGGGAGGGCGAAGTGTCGACCAGGTTGACCGCGTCCAGCGGCCGCCGGAGATACGTCCGCCCGCGACGCTCGCCGACCTCACGCTTGAATCCCGTATCGATGAGCACCGTCCGCTCGCCGTTGGCTGCCACCCAGACGAAGTAGTCCATCGCCATCGGCCGGTCCGGGTCGGGGTCGCCGCCGAGGAAATGATCGCCGCGCCTCCCTTCCCGTGTGGCGTAGCGCAGGGCGAACAGCTCGTACGTATCGGAAGCGGCCATTTGGGACCTCCCGCCTCGCTCAGCCGCGCTGGCGGGCCGCCTCGATGTCCTCGGGCGGCACCTGGATGTCGACGCCGGCGCGCTCCTCCTGGAGCAGCATCGCCACGCGGGAGTCGCGGTTCTGCCAGCCGCGGTTCATCGCCTCCGTCAGCTCCGCGAAGGCGAGGTTCGCCACGCGCATCGGCACGCCCACCTCGCGCGCCAGCTCCACGGCCAGACGCACGTCCTTATGGGCGAGCCGCAGGGCGAAGTTCGGCGGGTCGAATTTCTTCGGCAGGAAGTTGCCCGTGAGGCGGTCGAAGACGCGCTCCCGGCCGACGGCGCCTTGGCGCACCGCCTCCCACAAGGTCAGCGGCGGCACGCCCGCCTTCACGCCCAGCGTGAACACCTCCGCCAGCGCCGTCTGGATGGCGTAGCCGGCGGTGTTGTGGACGAGCTTGGCGACCGTCCCCGCGCCGATCGGCCCGATGTACAGCGGCTGGTCCCCGATGGCGTCCAGCAGCGGCTTGTGCTTCTCGAACTCCGCCTTGTCGCCGCCCACCCAGATCGCCAGGCGGCGGGTGGCGGCGCCCACGGGCCCGCCGCTCACCGGCGCGTCCAGCATGGCGATGCCGCGGCGGGCGAACTCGGCGTGCAGGCGGCGGACGACCGAAGGGGAGTTCGTCGAGAGGTCGAACCAGGCCGAGCCCGCGCGCAGGCCGTGGACCAGCCCTTCATCGCCGAGGCCCACGGACTCGACGTCCGGGGGCTCCGGCAGCGACGTGAAGACCACGTCCGCGACGGCGGCCACCTCCCGCGGCGAAGCCGCCCACTCGCAGCCGGCTTCGATGTGGCGGGCCGCCGCCTCTTCCCGGATATCGTGTACAACCATGTCGTAGCCCGCCTTGCGCAGGTTCAGGGCCATGCTGCCGCCCATCGTCCCCAGCCCGATAAAGCCGACCTTCATCTCAACCTCCAGATTCGAACGCAGAGCCCCGGGCGCGTGGGTTCCCGCCGCCTTCCTGACGGCAGCGTCTCCCCCCGGAAGGCTCGCTGCTTGCCGCATTCTCCGCCGCTCAGGTGATGCCCCTGCTCGCGAACACCTCCTTGACGACGCGGGCGGCGTTTACGCCTGTCGGCCATCCCCCGTAAAAGGTCAAGTGCGTGATCAGCTCCCGCAGCTCGTCGGGGGTGACGCCGTTGTCGAGCGCCCGCGCCATGTGGCCGCGCAGCTCCTCCGTGCGGTACGTGGCGGTGAGGACGGCAACGGTGATCAGGCTCCGGTCCCGCTTCGAGAGCTGGGGACGCTCCCAGATGTCGCCGAAGAGGACAGTGTCGCGCAATTCGCCGAGCTTGGGGACGGCATCGTAAGCGTCCGAACGTCCTGTGGTCATCGCTTCTCCTCTAGATTCAAAGGGACGGGTCGTGGCGCTAATAGTAGGCGGCGGTCCGGATAGGCGCCAGCGCCGCAGGGCTTGAGCCGGAAGGGCCGAGGCCCAGGACGGAAGGCGGTTGCTCGCCGTTTACGGCTGAGCGCCGCCGGCTGTTTCCAGCCCGCGGAGGTAGGGCCGCAGCGCGGCCGGTATGCGGATGGAGCCGTCCTCCTGCTGGTGCACTTCCAGCAGGGGGATCAGCAGCCGTGGCGTGGCCACGGCAGTGTTGTTGAGCGTGTAGGCGTGGCGGAGCTTGCCGTCCGCGCCCCGGTAGCGCAGGTCGGCGCGGCGCGCCTGCCAGTCGTACAGCTCGGAGACGGAGTGCGTCTCGCGGTAGCGCCCCTGGCTGGGTACCCAGCACTCTATGTCCCACATGCGCACCTTCCCCGCCCCCATCTCGCCGGTGCAGGTGCGGATCACCCGGTACGGCAGCTCCAGCGCCTGCACCAGGGCCTCCGCGTTGTCCAGGAGGCGTCCGAACCAGCGGCGCGATTCGTCACGGTCCGCGGGGCACATCACGTATTGCTCCACCTTGAAGAACTGATGGACGCGGAAGAGGCCGCGGACGTCGCGGCCGGCGGCCCCCGCTTCCCGACGGAAGCAGAGCGAGAAGCCCGCGTAGAGGCGCGGCAGGTCGGCCTCGCTCAGGATCTCGCCGCTGTGGAGGTAGTTGAGGCTTACCTCGGACGTGCCCGAGAGGTAGAGGTCGTCTTTCTCCAGGTAGTAAACGTCCTCTACGCCGCTGGGGAAGTGGCCGGTGCCGATGAGCGCTTCCTCCTTGGCGAGGGACGGCACTTCGATGACCGTGAAGCCGCGCTCCGTGAGCAGGTCGATGGCCATGCGCCAGATCGCCATCTCGATCTCGACCAGCCGGCCCTTGAGGGTGTACGTGCGCGGACCGGCGAGCTTGCCGGAGCGGGTGAGGTCCGCCCAGCCGTTCAACTCCACCAGCTGCACGTGGTCGCGGGCCTGGAACGAGAAGCCCGGCGGCTCGCCCCAGGTATGGTGGACGACGTTGGCGTCCTCGTCATCGCCGACCGGCTCCTCGTCCGAGGGGAGGTTAGGCACGCGCAGCATGAGGGCGCGGTAGCGCGCTTCCTTGTCGCGGAGGGCGGGCTCGAGGCCCTTGAGCCGCTCGCCGATGGCGCGGCTCTGGTCGATGTAGCGCTGCCGTTCCTCCTTCGGGGCGGAGCCCGTCGCCTTCGAGAGCCGGTTTCGCTCCGCACGCAGCGCCTCCACCTCCTGAAGCGCCGCCTTCATGTCGTCGTAGGCCCGGAGGAGCTCGTCCAGGTCCAGGTCTACGCCTTTCGTCCGGATAGCGCGGCGGACGGCCTCGGGGTTTTCGGTGATGAAGTCGATGTCTAGCACGCGGTCCTCAGAGGGAGCTTAGCGCCGGGAGGGACGAGAGGGAACAGACGCCACGTTTCGCGGGCTGCTAAGCCTCGCGGCGCGCCCCTTCCGTCGCCGCGCCGGCCGCGGCCGTCACCAGCCGGATCGCCTCCATGCCCAGGGCGCGGACGTCGGGCGGGAAGGGCATGAGGCGTCCGTTTACGGGCGCTTCGCCCGCCTGGAGGTCCGCGACGCTGAACCAGAAGACGGGGTTCTCCGGGTCGTGCGAGACGCCGGGGTAGCCGCTGACGAGGCGGAGGAAGTAGACCAAGTCGACGTGGCCGTGATCGGGCTCCGGCCAGCAGTCCAGGACCGCTACCGGCGGCTCGAGCTGGCGGGGCCCGCCCTCGTAGGTGGCCCGCGGCGCCAGGGGCACGATCTCCGCCTCCACGGCGAATTCCTCCCGGACTTCGCGCAGCGTGGCCTGCACCGGGTCTTCGCCCGCCTCGACATGCCCGCCGGCGGGCAGCCAGGCTCCGATTTTGCGATGCCAGTGCAGGGCGACCCTGCCGTCGTGGACCACGAAGCCGGAGACGGTGATGTGGCGCTCCACCCGTCGATTGTATGCGGGTTGAGGCGGCCCGGGCATCCGCTCCCCGTGCCCTATGCCCCCTTCGTCCCCTCCTCCACCAGCGAGAAATCGAAGTCCAGCAGCGACGCCAGGACCAGGTCCGCGTCCGGGAGCGGCGGGAAGGCCGTGCTGGAGGCCCGCACCTGGACTGCGAGCATTCCCGCCGCCTTCGCCGACGCCAGGCCCGTGGGCGTGTCTTCGAGGGCGATGCAGCACGACGCCGGCACGCCCAGCCGCCGGGCGGCGAGGAGGTAGACGTCCGGCGCCGGCTTCGGGCGCGCAGCCTCCCTCGCGGAGACGGCGGCATCGAACGCGCCCAAAAGGCCGATGCCGCCGAGCAGGGCCTCTATCCACTCCGGCAGCGACGAAGACGCGACGGCGATGGGCACGCGGCGTTCCTTGAGGCCGGCTATCGTCTCTCGCACGCCGGGGAGGGGTTCGCGGACCTGCGCCAGCCGCCGCCGCAGCTCGACGTCGTAAGCCGCCACCAGGGCTTCGAGCGGCCCTTGCAGCTCCAGCTCGCGGGCAAGGTACGCCCACGTGTCCTCGATGCTGTGGCCCATGACGGCCCGCTGCTGCGTCTCCGTGACGCGCTTCCCGAGCGGGGCGAGCACGGCGTTCGCGGCCTCGAAATAGACCGGCTCGCTGTCGGCCAGGACGCCGTCCATATCGAAGACGACAGCGCGATACGTCTTACGGCTGGCCCTGCTCACTCCCGCTTCCGCAGCGCCGGGAAGAGGATCACCTCCCGGATCGAGCGGTGGCCCGTGAGGATCATCGCCAGCCGGTCGATGCCGAGGCCGAGGCCCCCCGTGGGCGGCATGCCGTGCTCGATCGCCGTCAGGAAGTCCTCATCCAGGGTCTCGACCTCTTCGATGCCCGCCGCCACCTGGCGCTGCTGCGCCTCGAACCGCTCCCGCTGGTCGACAGGGTCGTTCAGCTCCGAATAGGCGTTGCCGATCTCGAACCCGGCGATGAAGACTTCGAACCGCTCCACGATCCCGGGCTCGCCCGGCTTGCTCTTGGCCAGGGGCGAGATCTCCTTCGGGTAGTCGAGCAGAAACGTCGGCTGGACCAGCTTCGGCTCCACGTACTCCTCGCGCGCCTTATCGATGAGCTTGCCCAGCGACCACCCGGGGTCGAGGTCCGTGAAGCCGCGGCGCCTCAGCTCCTCGTACAGCGTCTCGCGCGTGCGGAACTCCAGGAAATCGATGCCCGCGTGCTCGATGAGCGCGTCGCGGACGGTGATGCGACGCCACGGCGGCGCCAGGTCGATAAGGTGGTCTTCGAACTGGACCTGCGTCTTCCCCAGGACCTCCAGGGCGACGCCGGAGACCATGTCTTCCACCATGCGGGCGACGTCGTTGTAGTCGGCGTACGCCTCGTAGGACTCGAGCATCGTGAACTCCGGGTTGTACTTCCAGGAGACGCCTTCGTTCCGGAAGATGCGGCCGATTTCGTAGACCTTGTCGTACCCGCCGACGAGCAGGCGCTTGAGGTAGAGCTCCAGGGAGATGCGCAGGTAGAAGTCCTGGTCGAGGGCACGATGGTGGGTGACGAAGGGCGTGGCGGCGGCGCCGCCGGCCTCCGGCTGCAGCACCGGCGTCTCGACCTCCATGAAGCCGCGCCCGTCCAGATAGCGGCGCAAGGCCGAGACGATGCGGCTGCGCATGCGGAACAGCCGCCGCACCTCCTCGTTGGCGATGAGGTCGCGGTACCGCTGCCGGTAGCGCTGCTCCACGTCCGTGAGGCCGTGCCACTTCTCGGGCGGCGTCTGGAGCGCCTTGGCGAGCACGGTCAGCGAGGCGGCCTCTACCGTGATCTCGCCGGCCTTGGTGCGGAAGAGGCTGCCGCTCACGCCCAGGAAGTCGCCGAGGTCGAGGTCGTCCTTGAGCGTCTCGAAGTCCGTGGCGCTGACGCGGTCGCTGCGGACGTAGGCCTGGATGCGTCCATCGCCGTCGACGAGGTCGAGGAAGGCGGCACGGCCCATCTTGCGCAGGGCCGCGATCCGGCCCGCCACGCTGACGAGGGGCGCCGTGCCCTCCGGCGAGGCCTCCCACGCCTCGAATGCGGCCGCGGCCTGAAGCGACGTGTGGGTGCGGCGATAGCGCGCCGGATAGGGGTCGATGCCGCGCCGGCGCAGCCGTTCCAGCTTCGCCAGCCGTTCCTGATAGAGCTCCTCTTCCCGGCTCGACATTTGTGGACAGGATAACGAGCGCCCCGATCAGCGTCGAGCAAGTCTCGTCCGCCACGAACAAGGGGCGGCCCCGCGGCCGCCCCTTGGTGCTACAGGAGACGGTTAGCCCACGGCGCTGACCGTTAGCCTGAGGACGCCCTTGGGGACCTGGATCTGGACTTCGTCTCCGACGCGCTTGCCCAGCAGGGCGCGCCCCACGGGCGATTCGTTGCTGATCAGGCCTTCGGCCGGCCGCGCTTCGGCCGCGCCCACGATCGTGTACTCGCGTGTATTCCCGTCCGGCTCCACGACGGTGACCTTGGAGCCGAGCTGGACGCGGCTGGCATGGTGGGCAGCCTCCTCGTCGATGACCGTGGCGTTCTGGAGGAGGTGCTCCAGGGTCATGATCCGCCCTTCGACGAAGGCTTGCTCGTTCTTGGCCTCCTCGTACTCGGCGTTGTTCTGGGCGCTCGCCAGCTCTTTGGCCTGATGAATGCGCTCCGCCACTTCCGGCCGCCGCACGTTACGCAGATGCTCGAGCTCCTTTTCGAGTCGCTCGATGCCTTCCTTGGTCATCGGCACAGCCTTTTCGGCCATTTCCTACCCCCAATTTCGAGCCCGGTGCGGACTCGAACGGCTCAGATAAAGAGAGACTGAGGCACGGCTCGCCTCAGTCACTTTTTGGGTTAACGCTCCGGATCATATATGCGCGCGGTCTGGCCTGTAAAGTCAGCCGGGAAACGTTGCAATGGCATCGTAACGTGCTCCCCCGGGCCCCAAACGGCTGCGCATGAGGGAGACGCGGCGCACTTCCCAGGCCGGGGCGGCGGCCATGGAGAAGGCGCGCGTGGTCTCGGCGAGCGCGACGCGCGTCTCCTGGGAGAGGTCCTCCGGGAGCCGCGCCAGCGTCAGGTGGGGCTGGAACGGCCGCTTCTCGCGCGGCCAGCCCGCCGCCGCCATCCACGTCTCGATGCGCTGCGCCAGGTCCAGCAACCGCTTCGTGTCGCCCGTCACGCCGGCGACGATCACGCGCGGCGCGCGCCTGTCGGCGAAGGAGCCGACGTTCGCGATCGCCAGGCGCAGGCCCGGCGGCGAGGCCACGGCCTGGCCCAGGGCCCGCTTGGCCGCCTCCACCCGCTCCGCCGGCGTCTCGCCCAGGAACTTGAGCGTCAGGTGGATGCCCTCCGGCCTCGTCCAGCGGACCCTCACCCCATCGCCGAACCGCTTCCCGACGGCGGCCCTCATCTCCTCCTGCAGACGCGCGAGCGCCTGCTTCTGCTCCTCCGGCAGCTCTATGGCCACGAACAGCCGCATCGAGCCCTCGCGCTCCGTCATTTCAGGCCCAGGAAGCGCGCCGCGTTTTCGCCGAGGACGAGACGCACGGCCTCGGGCGCCAGGCCCGACTCCTCCACCCGGCGCCGGCTCCGCTTCTGAGATAGAAGGGGGTAGTCGCTGCCGAAGAGCACGGCCTCCGGGCCCACCAGGCCGGCGACCTCGGCGTAGACAGCGGCGTCGTAGAGCAGGCTGGACGCCGCCGTATCGACGCGCAGGCCGGCCGAGAACACGGCCTTGACCTCCGGCATGCGGGCGTAGAAGGGCAGGCCGCCTCCCCAGTGGGCGCCGATGACCCTCGTCTCCGGGTAGGCGCTGACGAACCGATAGAACGCCTGGAGGCCGAAGCCCGCCTTGCCGGCGTAGGGATGCCCCACCGGCTCCGAAACGTGGAAGAGTAACGCCACGCCCAGCTCCGCTGCCAGGCCGGCGAGAAACGCGGCCTCAGGACCGGCCGCTCCGGACGGCTGGGCCGCGAAGTTGAACCCAACGTTTTCCGGACGCAGCTCTCCGAAGCCCCGGGCTCCGGCGGCGGCGCAGCGCCGGGCTTCCGCCTCGATGAGGCGAAGGTCGGCGGCTCCGGAGGCCAGGGCCGCGCCCAGGGGCAGGCAGGGGAAGGCCAGGATGCGGCCGCCGCTGCCGGCGGCAGCGTCCAGCAGGTAGTCGTTGTGCAGGCGGCAGGACGCCGGGTCCTTCCAGGCAAACCCGAGCGCCACGGACACGTCCACACCCGCCTCGTCCATGCTCCGCAGGAGATCGTCCGCCGTCGCCAGCTTCGCCTCAGGGCTGCCGTAAAGCTCCGCGAACGCGGCGTCTGAGCGGACGTAGAGGTCTCGCTCGGCGATGACTCTGGGCGGGAACACGTGGGTGTGGGCGTCGACGATCACGACCTAACGGTAGCAAAGAAGCGGTGGGCAAGGGGCACGCCCTCAGGCTCCCAGCTAGCCTCGCCCGCGAATTGTTGAGTGAACAGGTCAACTTCGGCAATGATGGGCGCGGAGGCGCGTTTGCCGGACTGGCTCATTTGGCCCCTTCTCGTCGTGCTCGGCGTTGCCATCGGCGCCTACGGCACGATGATCGGGGCCGGCGGAGGCTTCGTCCTCGTACCGGCGCTGCTCCTCATCTATCCGGACGACCCGCCGGAGCGCGTGGCCAGCATCTCCCTGGCCGTGGTGTTCTTCAACGCCCTCTCCGGCACCGTGGCCTATGCCCGCCAGCGCCGCATCGACTACCTGGCGGGAAACGCTTTCGCCCTGGCGACGCTGCCCGGGGCTGTCGCCGGCGCCTTTGCGGTGCGCTTCTTCGCCCGCGGCTCCTTCGATGCCGTGTTTGCGCTCGTCCTTGCCCTGGCCTCCGCCACGCTCCTGGTGCGGCTGCCGCTGCCCATCGTGGAACGACGGCGCCGTCAGGGGGAGGTCACGCGCCAGATCACCGACGCCGCCGGCGACACGTACGCCTACTCCTACAACCTGATTCAAGGCCTGGCGGTGAGCTTGGTCGTGGGCTTCATGTCCAGCCTGTTGGGAATCGGCGGAGGGATCATCCACGTGCCGGCGATGATCCTTCTGCTCCGGTTCCCCGCCCACCTGGCGACGGCCACTTCCCACTACGTGCTGATGTGGAGCGCCCTCGCCGGCACCGCCGTCCACCTGGCAGGCGGCCACCTCGACGGCGGCTACGGACGCGTGGCAGCGATCTCGGTCGGCGTCCTCGCCGGCGCCCAGATCGGCGCCCGGCTCTCGCAGCGGTTGAGGACGGAGGTCTTGCGCAAGCTCCTCTCGCTCGCCCTCCTCGCCGTGGCAATGCGGCTGATGCTCAAGGCCTTCGGCGTCTGACTACTGCAGCGAGCGCGCCACCTGGAGGACGGTACGGCGCTGCAGGGGCGGTCCGCTGGCCTGCACCTCGAAGAAGAAGCCGTCTCGCTCCCAGAACAGGTGGTAGAGGGCGTCCCCGGTGCCGTCGTTCACCTCGATGAGCGTGGCGCGGACGTTCGGGAAGAGGTCGATGATCGAGCGCGAAGCCCCGGCGGGGTCTTCGGGGATGACCGGCGGAAACTGCGCCTGGCGGATGCTCAGGTCGAAGGGGCCCTCGTACACCAGCTCCGCCTGCTGGCGGCCCGACGTGCCGGCTACCACCCCGGAGACGAGCCGCTGGCCGTTGGGCAGGTAGCAGGGGTACAGCACCGCGAAGCCGGCGCCGAGACGCACCTTCTGGAGCTGCGCGTCCTGTTCGGACCCAGGGATCGGCGTGGGGCAGGCGCTGACGCTGCCGCCGCCCCCGCACATCGCAAACAGGAAGACCACTGCGGCCACCAGGACGCCGCCGCCGAGGTAGGCGCCGACCCTGCGAAGACTAAACGCCCGCGTAGCTATGCAGCCCCGAGACCAGGAAATTGACCGCGAAGTAGGTAAACAGCACCGCCGCGTAGCCGGCGATCAGCAGCCAGGCGGCACGCTTGCCCTCCCAGCCGCGAAGGCCTCTGGCGTGGAGATAGGCGGCGTAGACGAACCAGGTAAGCAGGGCAGAGGTCTCCTTCGGGTCCCAGCCCCAATAGCGGCCCCAGGCCGAGTTCGCCCAGTACGCGCCCAAGGCTATGCCCAGAGTCAGCAGCGGGAAGCCGACGAGCACCGACCAGTACGCGACGTCGCTCAGGGCATCGGCGTCCGGCAAGCGCTCGAACCGCCGCTGCCCGCCGCCCTGCACCAGCTGCAAAGCGGAGGCGGCGAATGAGACCGAAAGCGCGCTGTAGGCCAGCATCATGGTCGTGACGTGCAGGCCCAGGATGCGGTTGGATTGCAGGGCCGGCACCAGCGGCCGCACTTCCGAGGGGAAGAACGCGAGGGCAACGGCCATCATCGCCGCCGCGCCCGGCAGCGTGACGAGGGGGATGGCGCGGTCCTTGAACGCCGCCTGGAAGATAGCCGTGAATAGCACCATCCCCCAGCCGAGGGCCACCGTGTATTCCCAGAGGTTCCCGAGCGGCGGCCGCTCGACGGCGGCGGCCCTTGCCCCCACCGAGACCGTCAACAGCGCCACCGTCGCGTAGAGCAGAAGCCGCGCCAGCCGGTCGGCGCCGCCCGGCAGGGTGATCGAGACCGCCACGGACAACGTCCCCGCGTTGGTCTGCGCCTGCCGGTACGCCGTCCAGCTTCCGAACGCGACCGCGGCGTACGTGGCCGCGGCGATGCAGCAGAGGACGAACCCGGTAAGGAACGCGTAGTACGAAAGCGATTCGATGGTCCTGCTCCTAAGGGGTCCCCGGCGCCGATGCCGCTGCGGGCTGGCGCTCGCGTTCCCGGCGTTGCTGCTGCGGCCGGCCCACCCGCACGCGCTTGAAGCTCTCGTAGATGCGGCCGCCGCGCCGCCGCCCGCGCGACCGGACCTGCTTCAGCATCTCGTCACGGTCGTGCGTCTGCACCTGGCTCGCGTGGCTGAGGATCGCGTCTACCTTCTGCTCGATGAAGTCCGTGACGTCGACGAAGTAGTTCGGGTCGGGTGAGCCCACGAGGAGGACCTCGTTGACCCTGAACGCCTCCAGCCCCGCTTCGGCGTGTTCGGGGTAGTAGAGGTGGTCCCGGACGGCGGGGAAGACGGCGTCGCGCACGGCGATGCCGATGTTGCGGTGGTCGAAGTGGTTGAAGCTCGGCCGGAAGCCGTCCCAGGTGAGGACCACGTCCGGCTTGTACTGGCGCAGCAGCCGCACGATCTCGCCGCGGAGCTCCGGGGTGACCTGGAGGAAGCCGTCCGGGTAGCCGAGGAAGATCACCTCCTTGACTCCCAGGACGCGGGCTGCCGCCCGCTGCTCCTCCTCGCGCGTCGCGGCAAGCTCCTGGGGCGTGTACTTCGGGTCGTGCGTGCCCTTGTCGCCGCTCGTGGCCAGGACGTAGTACACGGTCCAGCCCTCCGAGCACCATTTGGCAACCGAACCGGCCGAACCGAAGTCGATGTCGTCGGGATGGGCCATGATCGCCATGAGGGTCAGGGGCCCGTCGTGGCCCAGGGGCGGCAGCTTGCCGGCGTCCTCGCCGCCGCCGAAGGACGGGCGCGCCCCGTTGCGACCGAATATGCGCGGCAGCACGAGCATGGCACTTCTAAGTCTAAGCGAGAGGCCCTCTGGGGAGTAGACCGCCGCCGCGCCCGAGACAGGCGATGGCGGTTGACTTCGCCGCCTCGTAAGCTACGCGCATGGCTACCTTCGCCGACGTCGTCGCCGCCACGCTCGCCCAGGCGGGCATCGACCACGTCTTCGGCGTCCCCGGCAGCCTGAGCTCGGTCGAGCTCATCGAAGCCGCGTCGAAGCACGGCATCCGCTACGTCCTCTGCAGCAACGAGTCGAGCGCCGCCGCCATGGCCGGCGTCTACGGCGTCCTGCGCCGCCGGCCCGGGGTCGTCTCCACAGGCGTCGGGCC
>Ga0073934_10007267_pt1 | contig 15548 bp, 9 predicted proteins | sample LarsenN4metaG_FD_76834 | JGI IMG/M metagenome (GOLD analysis project Ga0073934, IMG submission 76834) | Hot spring sediment bacterial and archeal communities from British Columbia, Canada, to study Microbial Dark Matter (Phase II) - Larsen... ...
CAAAGTTTTTAACTTGAGAAATTCCGCCGGCATCCTCCTGTCGTTTTCTTGCAGCGTGGAACGCTTCTACGTACGAAGTTTTTAACCGGAGAAATTCCGTTAGCACCTGCCCCCTATTTTCATCTTGACATTTCGCCTGGAAATGTGGGTATGATTCCAGTGTTCAGGGTAAATTATCCAGCTACGTAAAGAATCGGTCCTGTTTTCCAGAGGATTTACAAAGCCTTTTAAATATCTCTAAGGAGGATTCCCATATGGAACAAGGAGTTGCCAACTCTAGGGCTAGCGCTGAGAAAAAGACGCTCACCCGGGAGGCTTTCAAACAGCTTACGCAGTTAGCGGGCCTTGCGCTCCGTGATCAAGACCTTGAAGCCCTGGCTCCCCGAGCATCTCAGTTGCTTCAGAGCATAGCTCTCCTCGAAGAGCTGGATCTGGAGGACGTGGAGCCCATTTTCTTGGTTGATATTCTTAAAGGAGAGTAACCCGATGAACACAAAGGAAATTTTCTCTTTCAGCGTGCGTCAACTTTCTAAAGCCTTCATCCAGAAGGAAATTTCTCCCGTAGAAGTTGTCCAGGCCCTCCTCGAGCGGGCGATAGAGGTCAACCCTCGTCTTAACGCCTTCATCACCGTCACGCAGGAGGAAGCTATGCGGGCGGCTAAAGAGGCGGAGGCTAAGTTTCTCTCAGGGACGGTCTCCGGTCCGCTGCAAGGGGTTCCCATCGCGCATAAAGATATCGTCTACACCCGGGGGATCCGTACGACCGCCGCCTCCAAGGTTTATAAGGATTTTATCCCTTCGTACGAGGCCACGGTGGTCACGCGCCTCAAAGAGGCGGGCACGGTTCTGATCGGCAAGACCAATCTCCATGAGATCGCTTTTGGGCCGACGAGCGCTGTCTCCCATTACGGTCCGGTCCGAAACCCATGGAATTTAGAGCATATCCCTGGGGGCTCCAGCGGCGGGTCGGCGGCGGCGGTGGCGGTGGGGTTAGGCTTTGGCGCCACGGGAACCGACACGGGGGGGTCGATCCGTATTCCTGCCGCAGCCTGCGGCATTGTCGGTATAAAACCCACCTATGGCCGGGTGAGCCGTTATGGGGTGATGCCTCTGGCCTGGTCTTTGGACCATATCGGCCCCATCACCCGGAACGTGGAAGATGCGGCCCTGCTCCTTGAAGCCATGGCCGGATACGATCCCCACGATCCGAGCTCCAGCCAGTTGCCCGTTCCGAATTACGCTCGGGCTTTGACGGGGGACCTTAAAGGGGTCCGGGTAGGGATCCCCAAGGAATATTTCTTTGAACTTGCAGAGGAAGAAGTGGCGAGGGCGGTCCAGGAGGCGGTTCGGGTGCTGGAAAACGCGGGGGCTCGTTGCGAGGAGATCTCTCTGCCCCATGTGAAGTACGCCCCTGCGATCCGAGGCGCCCTCATCTTCTCGGAGGCGGCAGCCGTCCACGAAAAGGCGATGAAGACCCGATGGAACGACTTCTCCGCCGATATTCAAGCCAAGCTCTCCCTGGGGACGACCATCCGGGCGCAAGAATATATCCAGGCCCAGCGGGTACGACGCCTGCTAGAAAGGGACTTTTTAAACGCCTTCCGGCGGGTCGATGTCCTCGCAACGCCCACCTTGCCGATCGTCGCTCCCAAGATTACGGAAGGCCCTGCCGAGGTAAAAGGGATAGACCGGGATCCCAATACCCTGATTCCGTTTACCTTCCCCTATAATGCGACCGGTTTGCCGGCGATCTCTATCCCGTGCGGGTTCTCCTCCTCAGGGCTGCCCATCGGATTGCAGATCGGGGGAAAACCCTTCGATGAGGAGACGGTCCTTAAGGTGGCGCATGCCTATGAACAGCGGACCCCCTGGCATACTCAGAAAGCGCCGCTCTCTATCCCGTGACAAAGCCCCCCCATCCTACGGATGGGAAGGTTGGCCGTACGGGTTGCGGTGAAAGCTGCCAGAGGGGAACGGGTTCCCAAAGAAACGTGAACTCAGGAGACTGAGATCGCCCGGGAGACCCTGGATCAGGGGGGTCTTTCCGGGCGGGTTGTACCCAAGGATTGGAAATAGGAAAGGAGGGGAAAACCGATGAATCATGAAGACTTGTGTTTTATGCCGGCGACGGAACTGGTAGCCGCCATACGTGCGAAGAAGGTATCTCCCGTGGAGGTGACGGAGGCGATCCTCGCCAGGATCGAGCGCCTGAATCCTCTGCTTAATGCGTATTGTACGCTGACGGTCGAGGAGGCGCGCCAGGCGGCGAAAGCTGCTGAGGCCGCGGTGATGCGGGGAGACCCTCTGGGGCCTCTGCACGGAGTCCCGGTATCGATCAAGGACCTGGTGATTACTAAAGGGGTGCGGACGATGCGGGGATCCAAGATCTACGAGCATTTTGTCCCGGACGAAGACGCCCCCGTCGTGGAACGCCTGAAGGCCGCCGGGGCGGTGATACTCGGCAAGACTACCACTCCGGAATTTGGTTGGAAAGGGGTCACCGATAGTCCGGTGACCGGCATCACGCGCAACCCCTGGAATCTGGAGCGGACGTCCGGAGGATCCAGCGGGGGAGCCGGCGCTGCAGTAGCAGCGGGTCTGGGCCCTTTGGCCCAGGGCTCTGATGGGGGGGGATCTATCCGCATCCCCAGCAGCTTCTGCGGAATTTACGGGTTAAAGCCGACCTACGGTCGGATAGCCGCCTACCCCCCAAGTGCCATGGAGACCTTCTCCCATATCGGGCCGATGACCCGGACCGTCAAGGATGCTGCCCTGATGATGACCGTCATGGCAGGCCCTGACGAGCGAGATCGCCTCTCCCTTCCTGCCCAGGATATAGATTACCTGGGGGCTACCGAGGGGACCCTTCGAGGGCTTCGCGTGGCCTGGAGTCCTAACCTGGGGTATGCCCACGTAGATCCGGAGGTAGCTCAAATCACGGAGGCCGCCGTGAAAGCATTCAGCGATCTGGGTTGCCAGGTCGAGCAAGCCGACCCGGGGTTCGAGAACCCGGAGCCCTTCTTCAGCGTCCTGTGGATCGGGGGCATTGGTACGATGGTCAGCGAGTACTTACCCCAATGGGAGCCCTTGATGGATCCGGGCCTGGTGAAGTTCGCAAAACAAGTCTACAACCTGACCGCCAGGGAGTACGTTCAGGCCACCTTCAAGCGCGTGGAGCACTGGCAGAAGGTCCGAAAATTCTTCGAGAACTATGACCTGCTCCTGACCCCCAGCGTCGCCGTGCCTGCCTTCCCGGTGGGGATCGAGTCCCCCCCCGAGATAGCCGGTCATAAAATCTCCTGGACCGAATGGACGCCCTTTACCTATCCCTTTAATCTCACAGGGCAGCCTGCCGCCACCGTTCCCTGCGGTTGGACCCGAGAAGATCTACCGATCGGGCTCCAGATTGTAGGCCGGCGCTACGACGAGGCCACCGTGCTCCGGGCCTCCGCCGCCTTTGAGGCGGCAAAACCCTGGGCCGCCAGGCGTCCGAAAATTGGGTAGGTTTTTCGCAGGGGAAAAAGGTCAGGCTCTGGAGGGAGAGCGGATAGCGTCAGGCGTCCGAAAATTGAGTAGGTTTTTCGCAGGGGAGGGACTTTGACCGCAACGTCCCTTCCCCTGCGATAAGGGGAGGAAAATCAGGAAGGGGGCCTCGGTTTAAGGTTATGGCGAATCAGGGTCAGCGGAGTTTATTCCAATTTTCCGCGGAGAGATCCATCAGCGCCTGAATCCGGTTCACCAATACTTCAAAGATCCCTTGACAGACCGCTGGGTAGTCTTCCAGGATTTCCCAGAAGCTCTCCCTATCCAGCTTCAGGCAAAAGCAGGGCTCCAGGGCCCGGGCGGAGAAAAGGCGGGGCTGATGCGTTAGGACTTCTAAAGTTCCGAAACTTTCTCCGGGCTTGACCAATTCCACGTGCCCGGAGGCCCGGCGTAACTCCACGCTTCCACCGACCAGGCTGAAGATGTCCCGGGCCACCTCTCCTTCGGTAAAGATAGACTGATTGGGCTGGAACTCCACCTCCTCGCTTTGATCGGCGAGCAGCAACAGCTCATGGGGGCCCAGTCGGGAAAAGATATCGGTCTTACCCAGATTTTCCATCTTTTGAATGGTCGTGAGGGGGCGAGGGGTCTCTCGGGGGTTAAATGCTGCTTCCATCTGAGCGTACCTCCAGTTCAGGGTTTCCTCCACCAGGGACAGGCCGGACAGAGCCTCCAGGGCCTGCCTGATGTCCGTTTCCCATAAAACCAGCTCGGCCGTCGTGAGGTCGGCGATAGCTGCCGCGGCGGGAAGCGGGTCTCGATCTAAGAGATAGTGAAATAACAAGTCTCGACGCCCGGTTCGGGTATACCGCCCCTCCTCGGCTTTCGGATTCGATTCCAGTAAAGGCAGGATGCTGCCTCGGTGTTCGGGGCTGAGGATCGTATCCAGGAATTCCAGCGATGCATCGGCGCGGGATTTATTTCCTCTGAGCAGCGCCAGGTAGGCGTTATAGATGCTATCCGGTTCGTAGAGCAGGCCCAGCAGGCGAAAAATACGCTCCCGGGCCCACGTTTGTCTTTGGGAGAGGACGGCCTCCATAAGTCCCCCGGGCTGCGGGGAAAAAGATCGGGCCAGTTGTGTCTCGGTTTCGAGCCAATCCATTTCCTGTTCCAAAAGGGTCTCCAAAGTAGCGCGGAAGGGCTCGAGGGTTTGGCGTTTTTGAAGGCGGTTCAGGGCTTTGATCGCCGCGAAGCGGAGGACAAGGTTGGCTTTTCGGGCCGTAGCCACCAACAGCCAGGGAACCCGGGGTCCGCCGATATCCGCCAGGACCTTGAGGGTCAGTTTCTTTTGCTCCACCGATGATCGGTCGTCTTCGAGGATCCTTCTCAGGTACGGAAACAGCGACTCCCCGTAGCTGGAAAGGGCCATACGCACCTCGGATCGCAGGGACGGGTTTCGCAGGGCCTTTATCAACGTCGACTCGATGCCCGAAGGATGCGTCCGTGCGATACTACGCAGGGTGGCTTTCCGCACCTCCGGGGAGGGGTCGGATAATAATTGCTGGTAAAGTCGGTCCAGAGGGGCTGAAAGGCGCACGTACTCCAGGAGATGCGCAATTTCCAGACGTACTTCGGGCTGGGATGGGGTCAGCGACCGGACCAACAGCTCTTCCAATTTTTTATAAGCCAGTTGTTGAGAGGCCTCTACGCCCTGGCTCAATAAACCACTGCAGGCTGCGGCCTGCAGAGCGAGGTCGGGGTCGTTTAGAAAATAACGGAGTTTTTTGGGCGAGAGTTTGGAACGAAAGCCCAGGTAATGTACGGCCTCGATCCGCACCCACCGGTTGGCGTCCCCGAGCAGTCGCTTTACCTGGTGAGATAGATCCTCCTCCTGGGTGAAGAGCAGGCGGAGCGCTTTCAGCTTGACGTCGGCATCTTCGTGGTCGAGGAGGACCTCCAGATAGGATCCCAACTTGCCATGGCCGCCGGTTTCCAGGAGCTCCAATAAATCCATCACCGTCTGCTTCTCGGAGCTTTGCAGTAATTCAGGGAGGCGGTGGTAAAAATCGGAGGTAAAAAGGGTCTCTTGCACCGTGGCAAAGTCAATTTCTTTATGCTGGATGGTGGCTTCGAGGACCCGGCGATATTCCCGGCTTAATAAAACTGTGGCTCCAATCCAGACCCCCAGGAGGGGCAGGTTAATGAGGGCCAGGACGGAAACGGGGAGGTGGCCCACCGAAAACAGCAGGATCAACAGTCCTGCCGCGATCCCTTCGGTGACCCGCACCCCGATCGTATCGATGAGCGATTTAAGCCGGATCTTCGCGTGATCGGGGAGGGTCGTATAAAGGACTTCCAGGGAGGAGCGGTCGACGGAGTGCTTAAACAACTGCTCACCTCCCTTGAGAAGGACGACCGCCCCCAGCGAACTCGTCACCAAAATCAGCCCGTTACCCAAGATCAGCGCCAGGGGAAGGAAAGAGAGGGTCGTCACCGGCCCCATCCGTTTCATGACCATGGGCGTAGCGAAGAGCTGAAAAATCAAAGAGACCATCCCCAAGTAGGCGTAGAAAGAGCCGAAAAAAGCCGCCAATCCTTGAGCCGTCGCCAGCTCCCTTTGGGCGATGACCTTGAATTGAAAATCGACAAAGGCGGACACCAGCGTACCTATTCCGACCACCATCAGGATCAGGGCCACGAAGCGCCGGCGGATCTGGGTCGGCTCCGCGACCTGGTCAGAGCTCTCCTTCTTCTCATAGGGGACGGATAACGCCTGGCCGATGATCAGGGCCAAGAATATCAGAGCCGCTGCCGTCGGAAGCAAGGCCGAGACCTCCCAATCCACGGCAATCCATCTGGCGAATAAACCCCCCACGCTTCCACCTACAATTCCGCCCGCTCCGATTATGCCAAAAGCCCGCTTGGCCTGTCGCGTCAAAAGCCGTTGGTTGACGACGGACCAGGCCTGCACCGGCGCCAGCGTTCCGAAAACCCCGACCCATACATAGAGCATGGGGATCGCCGGCCTCCCCCCCGAAATGATCCCCATCCAGAACAGGATGGTGCCTCCGGCAAAGGCGATCAGGGATACCCCCACCGCCCGGTTCAAGGAGAAGGCCCGATACAGGCGCAGGTAAGTGGCCACGAGCAGCGTGGTCACCCCTGTGGTCACTGCCTCAAAGTAAGGGAGCGTACGTGTCGAATACTGGCTTAGAAAAAGGGCGTCCCGGGCGGACTTAAGGATGATAAAAGCCGCGATAATCGCAAACAGCAGAATCGCGGAAAGGATCGTAACCTTTCGTTCCTCGTCCCTCCAAAGGGAAAATCTTCTCAAATCCATTTGGGCTATTTTTAGGTTCATGGGGGAGGTCGCCAGGACTCCAGGCGATGCCTGACCTCCTGGTCCGCACCTCGCTCCCAGGCTTTAGCCTCCATGCCGTTGACTTAAGGAATACCTCCCCGCTCCCCTACGCGCCAGGGTAAGGGTGAAGTCCCGGATTCCCTCGTTTCCCAAGCAGAGCCAGGGGACGAGGGAATCCGGGCAGCTCTGTTTCCTCGTTCCCAGGCTTCAGCCTGGGAACGAGTTAATCGCAGAGGCCAAACCTGATAAAGATATTAGCTTTCAAGGGTACTTTTTTTGAGCCTAATCCCTCCGGCTCCCCTTTCCTCCCGGGGAAGGGGGGAGTTAGGGCAAAGGCCCTCCCCAGGTTCCCTCTTCCCGCGTCGGGAAGGGGGTCACGTTCCTAAAAAAGAGACCCAAGGGAGCCGGGGGCTTAAATCAGCTCCATGGAGGCTAAAAAGCCTGGGAACGTAGATTCTCGAGGCGCCGCCGCCTCCCTAAGGCGAAACGGCGCCTCGAGATAGACCTTCCCAGGCTCTGCCTGGGAGCGAGAAAAACAGGGTTACGGACCAGAACGCCAGGTTTAGACGCCAGGCCTCCCACTCGAAACCTCAGAAAAAAGGATTGACCTTTCAGGGATAACATGTTTTCCTAAAAGGGTAGTCCTTTAATAAATTAAATATCCCCCAAAACCTGAGGAGGGGCAAGTCCTTAAGGGCCAGGGAGCGGAGGTAGGAGCGACTTGGCGTGCGCCGGGATAAGGGTGAAACTCCCGGCCTGTCCCTCCCTCGTCTCATAAATCTTATCTTTCCCCCCATGATTTTTCATTTGGGAGGAAATGGGTGACCGGTTGGGAGTTTTGCCCCCAGGGGCTAATTGAAAAGGAAAGGGGGATCTTGTTTCAGTCCCGGCGATGCATCGCCGGACTATTATCCTCTGCCCTGACGGGGCTTTCCAGAGGTGGGGGTGAAGCACAGCTTGACAAAACTGCAGCGATCTTGTGATCGTTGCAAAAGAATTCACTTTCCAGAGGTGGGGGTGAAGCGCAGCTTGACAAAAGGGGAGTTAGGGTTGATACCTCCAGGGTGTCGTTCTCAATAAGAAGGGGTAGGTAGAGCACAGCTTGACAAAAGGGGAAATTAGGGGGGATTTTTTCTTATCCTGGTGCGTAGGGGGAACCGCGTCTGCCCGTGGACAGAGTATGAAGGCCTTCATACGAAAAATAGTAGATGTTCGTCAGGGTGAGGTGGAGCGGACCTGGATCATGTTCAGCTATATTTTCCTGATTCTGGCCTCCCACCTTATCCTTAAGTCGATGACCCGCTCCCTGTTCCTGAAGAATCTGGGATCGGACCAGTTGCCTTTCGTCTACCTGTTAATGGCGTCGGTAGGGGGCGTCCTGGCCGTATTCCAGGCCAGGCTTGCGGCCAGGGTACGCCTCGATCGCTTAATTTATGGGACGACCCTTTTTCTTATGGGCAATCTGCTTATTTTTCGCGGACTGTATAGCCTCGATGTGACGGCGGCATGGTTTTATTATGGTCTTTATATCTGGGCCAGTTTCTTCGGCATCCTTACGACCTCTCAATTTTGGCTGCTGGCAAACTATCTCTTCGATCCTCGGGAGGCCAAGCGCCTCTTTCCGCTCCTGGCTGCCGGGGCGATCCTCGGCGGCATTTCAGGGGGCTATCTCACCCATGCGTTGGTGAAGCAAATCGGCGGCACCCCTAACCTCACCTTTTTCTGCATTATTTTGCTGGGAGCGACCCTTTTGCTCATAAACCTCGCCTGGCGGCGGAAGGGGGAATGGGCGAGTGGGGGGAGGAGGAAGCAGGAAGATGGGCGAGTGGGGGAGGTTTTCACCCTCATCCGCAACTCGCGTCACCTTGGGTTTCTGCTGGGGATAGCGGCCTTGACCGAGCTGGTGTCGCAGATCGCCGATTTCCAGTTCAGCACCTACGTCGGTGAAAAGATCGCGGAGACCGACGATCTCACCAAATTTCTTGGGTTCTGGCTCTCCAATCTGAGCGTCATCTCGCTCCTCTTCCAGGTTTTGTGCGCGGGGGTCATCATCCGGCGCTTTGGGGTGGGGGCCTCGCTCCTCTTCCTGCCCCTGACCCTGTTGATGGCCTCGGTGTGGGTATTTCTGAGCTACGGGCTGATCCCCATTTTGGCGCTTAAAATGGGGGATGGCGCTTTTCGCTACTCCATCCACAAGGCCGGGCTCGAACTCCTCCTCCTCCCCATTCCCTCTGAGATCAAGAAGAAAACCAAGACTTTTATGGATATGTTTGCCAATTTCCTGGCGCAAGGGGTTTCCGGAGGTCTGTTGCTCATTTTTTATACCTGGCTCCGCCTGAGCGTCGCCCAAATCAGTCTGGTGTCGGTGGGGTTGATCGGTATCTGGCTGGCGTTGGCTCTGATGGCGCGTCGTGAGTACGTGAGTTCGTTACGGCAGGCCTTAATAAAGCGATCCATCGATGCGGAGACCCTGGCCACGGCGATTGAGGATGAGGCAACCGTCAAGGTCTTGATGGTCACCCTGGCCAGCCCTAACGAGCGCCAGGTCGTTTATGCCCTCCAACTGCTTGAGTCTGTGCAAGGTGTCGACCTTTCCTCATCCCTGCGGCCTTTGCTAGGCCACCCCTCTGCGGAGGTGCGCTTGCGGGCTTTGCGATTGCTCAGGCGACCTGGGGAGGACGGGCTTCTTCCCGAGGTGAAATCGTTGCTGCATGACCTGGACGAAAAGGTTCGACGCGAGGCGGTGCGTTACCTTACCCGGTTCTCCCCGCGCCCGGCCCCAGAGCTGCTGGGGCAATGGTTGCAGGAGGAGGACGAAGGCTTGCGCGGGGCTGCGCTCTATTGCGTGGCCGAGCAGCCTGCCATGGCCGCAAGTCTGCTATCTCCTGGCTTAATTCGGTCTTTCCTGAAACAGGGACCGGAAGTTCGTAGACAAGTGGCGGACGCGCTGGGCATCCTGGGCGAGACTGCTTACCGTTCTATCCTTCTTGAGCTTCTCGAAGATCCGGATCCTCGAGTTCGTAAGCAGGCCATTATCAGCGCCGGGCGAACCCGCTCGCCTGAGTTGATTCCGGCGCTCCTTCGTCACCTGGGAGATCGTCTGCATCGTAGAACGACCCGAGAGGCCCTGGCTGCTTATGGAGATGCCATGATAGGCCCCCTCGCCGATTACCTGAACGATATAGACGTCCCTATTTCGTTGCGGCATAGCTTTCCGCGGGTCCTGGGGTTGATCCACAGCCAGCGTGCTGTGAACGTGTTGCTGGATAGCTTACGGCAGCCGGATAAAATTCTAAGGTATCAAAGTATTAAAGCTTTGAACAAGCTCCACGTCCATTCCCCAGAGTTACGTCTGGATCGACGTGTGGACGAGGCGCTGGCTTATGAAATAAGGAAATATTACCAGCTGCTGTCCGTGCTCTACGCGATAGAAAAAGGGGAAGAGACGGGGACCGGGGGGTCGGAGGAGCGGAGGGACGGAGGAAACGCCTCCCCCCTCTCCCCCTTCCGCTCTCCCCCTCTATTGCTTCAGCGGACTTTGCGGGAGCGTTTAGACGATCACCTTGAGCTCATTTTTCGCCTCCTGGGTCTCCGGTATCCCCCGCGGGATATCTACAACGCTTACGTGGCTACCATCAGCCCCCATCGCGCGATCCGGGCTAACGCCGTTGAATTTCTGGATAATATTCTGCCCCATCATCTCAAACGGATGCTGTTGCCCATGGTTGAAGAATTGCCGACGGAGCAGGTGCTGCAGAGCGCAAACGGGTTTCTGGACGTTCACCCGGGCGACCGCAAGGAGGCCTTGCGGCGTCTTGCCTCGGACAACGACCCCTGGCTGCGGGCGTGCACCCTTTACGAGATCGGAACGCGGGGTCTGTCGGAGCTCCGGCCTCTGGTAGAACTGGCCAGGGAGGATAAGGATCCGCTCGTGCAGGAGACGGCAGTTGCAGTCCTAAAGCGTTATTTTTAATAAAAGGCGAAACGATCCACAGAGGATACAGAGGGCGCAGCCCGTGCGTGCCGGCAACTGACTTTAAGCTTTAGCCCACGCCGGGCGCTCCTTAGCGGTGGGGATCTGTGTCCTCTGGAGATGGTTTTATGATTTACGGTTCATGTATTCGACGATTGAGAAGGTGATTTTTCTGCAGGCCGTGGACATTTTCTCCGAGGTGCGCGTCGAGGACCTGACCTATCTGGCCCTCATTGCAGAGGAGACTTCCTTTTTGCCCGGCGCTCCCCTCTACCGGATTAACGAACCGGCGGATGCCCTTTATCTCATTGTTGAAGGCAAGGTCGGGTTACACCGCGATGGACAAGAGATTGCAGTATTGGGGCCCCGGGAGGTGCTCGGCGCCTGGTCCCTGTTTGATAACCAGCCGCGGGTAGCCACCGCGACGGCCATTGAGGAAACGCGAACGCTGCGGGTATCGCGGGAGGATTTCTACGACCTGTTATCCGATCACGTACGAATCACCGAGGCCATCTTGAAGGTCCTGGCGCGCCGCCTGCGCGCCCTGGCCCATCAGGTTGGCCTATAAATTTTGCCGTGGCCCGTCGTCCTCCATAGCCTATGCGGGCGGACGTGGATCAAATCCGGCTTAATCTGCGCCCCCTATGGGTGGACAACGTGCTATGGATCCTGGATATTCCATGCCGCAAGTTACAGAACAAAAGAACCGACCGCGGATCCTTATCCTCGACGATGAGGAGATGATCCTCACCAGCTTGAGCGCGTTCCTGGCCCTTGAGACCGATTATGAGGTCGTAACCTTCCTATCCCCTCTAGAGGCGCTGGATTACATTCAAAACAATAACGTGGACCTGGTGATCTCCGATTACCTGATGCCGAAGATGGATGGGGTTAGCTTTCTCGCAAAGGTGAAAGAGATCCACCCGCAGGTCACACGTATCCTTCTGACCGGGTACGCCGACAAGGAGAACGCGATCAGGGCCATCAACGAGGTCGGTTTGTTTCAGTATATCGAGAAACCCTGGAACAATGACGACCTTAAAATTGCGATCCGTAACGGCCTGGAGAAGCGGCAATTACTGCGGGAGCTCCAAACCAAAATGGAAGAGGTTCAGCGCGTCTACGCGGATTTACAAAAGCTGCACCGCGAGATTTTAAAAGCCTTTGCTTAGTCCCGGGCGTTAGGCCGTGAGAAATAGCCCCAAACCGGCAGGATCCGCCCGCCGGGGGTCGCTCTTGCAGGGAAGAAGCCCGGTTTCTCCAAAAAACGGGTTTCCCCAGATGAAACCATGGAAATCGAAAGTAACATCAGTTACGTGCAACTAAAAACGTTGTATGAAGTGAGCCAGAAGATTAATTCCCAGCTCAACTTGCAGAAGCTCCTGGATGAAATCATGGATTTGGCCATCGAACTGCTACATGCTGAAAAGGGTTTGATTCTTCTCAGAGATGGTGAATCCGGGGAACTCTCCGTGCAGGTCGCCCGCGCGATGGACAAGCGAACGATCCAGGATGTGGTAGCCATGAGCTACTCGATCATCAAAAGAGTGGGTCTCCAAGGTCAGTCGGTATTTTTGCAGAACATCCCGGATACACAAGGAACGGAACCCAGCAAGAGCCTGGTTCGGTATAACATCAAGTCGGTTATCTGCGTTCCCCTGCGAGAAAGGGACCAGCTCATCGGAGCCATTTACCTCGATACCACGCAAGCGCAACATTTCTTCAAAAAGGAAGATCTTTTCTTCGTCGAGGCCTTTGCGAACCTGGCCGCCATCGCCATCGAAAACGCCAAAAGCTATCAGAAGATCGAAAACCTTAACGCGACTCTAGAAAAGATGGTAGAACAAAGGACCCAGGAGCTTCGGCAGAAACACGAGGAATTGATGAAAGCTTATCAGGAGCTCCAGAGCACCCAACTCCAATTGGTCCGCTCTGAAAAGATGGCCTCTTTAGGGTTGTTGGTCGCCGGGGTCGCCCACGAGATCAACACACCGCTCGGCGCGATCCATAGCAACATGGACCTGTTCCTCCGGAGCTTCGAAAAACTCCATCGCAGCTTCCGGGATTTCCTGACAGATTCCCCCTCCGGGGAGATAACCCGCCGCTGGATCTCCCCTGGAAAAGTTCTTGAAACGTTGGAAGTCCTGGAGAGAATTTCTCAGGTTAATAAAATCGCCTGCGACCGGCTCATCCAGATTGTAAAAGCCCTGCGGAATTTTGCCCGACTCGATGAGGCGGAAATCAAGGTGGTCGATATCCACGAAGGTCTCGACACGACGCTTACTTTGATCCTCCATCAGTGTAAGGATCGTATTGAGATCATCAAAGAGTATGGAGAAATTCCGCCGCTGCGCTGCCGCGCCGGCCAATTGAACCAGGTCTTTATGAACCTTCTGGTCAATGCATGCCAGGCCATTGAGGGAGAAGGGAAGATCCGTATCCGCACGTATTTCGAGGAAAACCAGATCCACATCCAGATCAGTGACACGGGGATAGGTATCCCGCCAGAAAATCTGAGTAAAATCTTTGATCCGGGTTTTACGACAAAGGGGGTCGGCGTGGGAACGGGGCTCGGCCTTTCGATTACTTATAAAATTGTCGAAGATCATGGGGGAACCATCCAGGTGGAAAGTGAGGTTAGAAAGGGAACGACCTTTACTGTGCGATTGCCCCCCTCCGTTTGACGCCTTGCGCCTTCCTGGGTAGCAACCCTGATGGAAGGACCCCTTGACAGTTGGAGATTTTCGGTATAGTCTACACAGTGTAGTGTAGAGTCAATGGCATATAAATGCAGTTTAAATAAGGAGAAAAGGTCTTTATCCTTAAGGATCTTTTCGTCCTTATGGTTACTTACGTAAGGGTGAAGGACAATGCTTAATCTTAAACAGGTTATTTCTACAGCGATCGTGGTCCTGATGGTTTTTACCGCGACGGTAGCTATAGCCGCGGAAAAAACCGAGAGCATCACGGGGCATATTTATTGCGTATTGCCGACGGCGGAGGGAGTAAAACTCGAGCCGGGGGTCTGTCCGGGAGGGGACCATCCCCATGTGGTCAAAACCCAGGATGGCAAGCTCGTCCTTTTACAGGAGTCTCCTCTCCTGAAGGATATTCCCAGACTCACTGCGGAAGAAAAGAAGAGCGTGACCATCGAGGGTAAAATGACAGGCCCTACGACTTTCAGCCCGGAAGCTGTTAAGTGGCCTTGGCTCAATAAATAGCTTGAAATCTGCCAGCCAGGCCTGAGCGTAGCGAAGGGGGTCCGCGGAAGATAGTTATCGTTTTCGTCCGTCGGGGTCGGCGGGTTCATGAGGAGCTATCCGAAAAGTCTAAAGATTCCAGAAAGGAGACCTTGCGGGCAGAACTTTTCGGATAGTTTTTTAGTCTCCGGGGATCGCAGGGCTTCCTCTACAATTTTTTACCTCGGCCCAGATCCGGCAAAGCTGCCATGAACCGCCGCCTTGAGGTTATCTCAAAATAAGTAATTTTGATAAAAGGCGCGGGATTCAACCCGAATAGCACGTTTCGGCACTTAACACTTGCCGCAATAAAGTGGGGTCTATAGGCTTCAGGAAGTGGTAATCAAACCCTGCCTCTCGGGACTGGTATTGATCCTCTTCTCGCCCGTACCCCGTCAGCGCTATGAGCACGAGATGAGTCAAACCTGTCTCCTGTCGGAGCTGCCGGGCTACTTCGTAGCCATCCATTCCCGGTAAATCAAGATCCAGTAACACCACCTCAGGCCGATAAGCGAGCACGGCCTCGATCGCCTCTAAGCCATCGTGCCTTACCTGTACTTCATGCCCCCACAGCTCGAGTAAAGCGCCTAAGGCCGTGGTGGCATCCATATTATCGTCTACGACGAGGACACGTTTTCGCCGGGCCGGCTTCACAACTTCTGAGCCGGCCTGGGATTTCTCCGAGAACCCCTCCGTGAGCAACGGAAGGCGCACCACCAATTCGCTCCCCTGACCCAGGCCGGCACTATAAGCCGACACGCGGCCACCGTGCAGCTCCGCCAGATTTCGCACTAACGCCAGCCCGATCCCCAACCCTCCTTGGGAGCGAGCCTGGGATTGGTCTGCCTGGACGAAGGGATTGAAGATTCGGGGGAGCATCTCCGGCGAAATGCCGATCCCCGTATCCCGTACCCGAACCACCGCTTCCTCTCCCTCTCGATCCACCGTCAGCCAGATGCGACCGCCCGGTTCGGTGTACTTTGCCGCGTTGTTCAAGAGATTCACCAGGATTTGCTCCAGCCGGACCGGGTCCGCTTCCAGATGCAGAGGTCCCTGCGGTGAAGAAACCGTCAGTTCCTGCCTCCGGGCCTCGATAAGCGGGAGGCTGATCTCGACAGCACGGTCAACGTGGGTCTTCAACGCTAAGGGTTCCTTCTGGAGCCGAATCTTGCCCTGGGTAATTCGAGAGATATCTAACAGATCGTCGAGCAGCCGCGCCATATACTTAATTTGCCGCTCCATTATTTCTATAGACTGGCTGAGGGCTGGGTGGTCTATGCTCTGTAGGCGAATCCGCTGTAGAGAGGTATGAATCGGTGCCAAGGGGTTTCTGAGCTCGTGGGCGAGCGTAGCCAGGAACTCATCCTTACGCCGATCGGCCTCTTTGAGCGCCTCCTCAAAGCGTTTGCGTTCCGTGATGTCAATAAAGGCCCCGATGGCGCCGCGCACCTTCCCCTGACGATCCCGCAGCGGGACGGCGTTGCCGTAAAGA
>Ga0073934_10007268_pt1 | contig 15547 bp, 13 predicted proteins | sample LarsenN4metaG_FD_76834 | JGI IMG/M metagenome (GOLD analysis project Ga0073934, IMG submission 76834) | Hot spring sediment bacterial and archeal communities from British Columbia, Canada, to study Microbial Dark Matter (Phase II) - Larsen... ...
CTTCACCGTGACCAGCAATCGGCAGGAGATCGGCATCGGCGATCGCCTCGCGCCGGTGCCGACGCGCGACCTCAGCACCTACGCGCCGCACGCGCCGGGCAAGCCCATCTCCGGGCAGGTGGTGTCGATCTACGGCGAGGGCCTGAACGCCGGCCAGAACCAGATCGTCGCCATCAACAAGGGCGCGCAAGACGGGCTGGAGCGCGGCCACGTGCTCGCGCTGTGGCGCGACGGCGTGCGTCAGGCCGACCCGACCGACCCGGCTCGCCCGCAGATCAAGCTGCCGGACGAGCGGCACGGCCTGCTGTTCGTGTTCCGCGTGTTCGATCGCGTGTCGTATGCGCTGATCCTGTCGGTGCAGGAGCCGGTCAAGACCGGCGACCGCTTCACGCAGCCCTGATCCCGGCACCGGCGTCGCGCGCCCGCGGCTCTCCAGTCCTCCCCGCGTGATCGATCGCGACGAGCTCGCCGCCTGGCTGCGGCTGCTCGAATCCCCTGGCGTCGGCCGCGAGTCGGCGCGGCGCCTGCTGGCGGCCTTCGGTTCGCCGCAGGCTGCGGTCGATGCGTCGAGCGCCGCGCGGCGCGAAGTCGTCGGCCGCGGCGCAGCCGACGGCCTGGCCACGCCTCCCGAGTCGTTCGACGCGCTGCTGGCCGCCACCTTGCAGTGGCTCGCCGCGGCCGAGTCCGGCGCGCCGCGCGGTGTCGTGACCCTCGGTGACGCGCACTACCCGCCGGCGCTGCTGCAGACGGCCGATCCGCCGCTGCTGCTGTACACCCTGGGTCGCGCCGAGCTGCTGGCGGCGCCGTCGGTCGCGATCGTCGGCAGCCGCAACCCGACGCCGCAGGGCCGCGACAACGCGCGCGCGTTCGCCTCGCACCTGTCGAAGGCCGGCCTCACGATCGTCTCCGGGCTCGCGCTCGGCATCGACGGCGCGGCCCACGAAGGCGCGCTCGAAGGGCCGGGATCCACCGTCGCCGTGGTCGGCACCGGCCTCGACCGGGTCTACCCGGCGCGGCATCGGACGCTGGCACACCGCATCGCCCGCGAGGGGCTGCTGGTGAGCGAGTACCCGCTCGGCACGCCGCCGCTGCCCGAGAACTTCCCGCTGCGCAACCGCATCATCGCGGGCCTCGCGCGCGGCACCCTGGTGGTCGAGGCCGCGCTTCAGTCGGGTTCGCTGATCACGGCGCGGCTGGCGGCCGAAGCCGGACGGGAGGTGTTCGCGATCCCGGGCTCGATCCACTCGCCGCTGGCGCGCGGCTGCCACGCGCTGATCCGCCAGGGCGCCAAGCTGGTCGAGACGGGGCAAGACGTGCTGGAAGAGCTGCGGCTCGACGGCACGCCGGCCCGGGCCGAGCCCGCGCCGCCGGCCGACGACCCGGCGGCCGCGACACTCCCGCCCGACGCGCTGCTCGACGCCATCGGCCACGACCCGGTGTCGCTCGATGCGCTGGTGGCCCGCACCGGCCTGTCGGCCGCCGAACTGGGCGCCCGGCTGCTCGAGCTCGAGCTCGAAGGCCGCGTCTCGCGCCTGCCCGGCCAGCTGTTCCAGCGGCGTGCCGCGGGCTGAATCCTCACGGGGGTCGCGGCGAGGCCCTGGGGTATAGTGATTTCATGTATGAGGTTCTCGTCTACCTGTACGAAAACTACTGGCGGCCGGACGCCTGCCCCGACCACGCCCAGCTGACCCGCAAGCTCAGCGCCGTGGGCTTCGAGAACGACGAGATCGAGGAAGCCCTGCGCTGGCTCGACGGCCTGGCCGACGCGGCGCGCAGCTACGACGGCCAGCAGAGCGAGACCAGCCTGCGCGTGTACTCCGCCGCCGAGAACGAGCACCTGGGCGAGCGCTCGATCGGCTTCATCAGCTTCCTCGAATCCGCCGGCGTGCTGCCGCCGCCGATGCGCGAGATGGTGATCGACCGCGCGATGGCCGCCACCGGCGGGCCGATCGACGTCGAGGACCTGAAGGTCATCGTGCTGATGGTCTTCTGGAGCCTGGGCGAGGAGCCCGACGCGCTGATCCTCGACGAGCTGTTCGTCGACGACGAGGACCGTCTCATCCACTGAAGCCCGCGCGGCCGCAGCGCCGCCGGCGTGTCAGTTCAACAGCCGCGACGGATCGACGTCGAGCTTGGCGAGCGCGCTGCGCGTGGCCTTGACCGTGAGCGCCTCGTCCTGCGCCGGCACCAGCAGCCCCGCCTGCAGGAAGGCGGCGAGCCGGTGCTGCTGGAACAGCACGCCGCGCCCGGCCGGCGACACGAACAGCGACAGCTGGCGGCGCAGCCCCTGCCACGCGAGCTGGACCGCCTCGTTGCGGCCGCGGTAGTCGAGCATGTACCAGCTGCCGACCTGCAGCTCGCGCGCCCACGCGAGCATGGCCGGTGTGGGCATCGAGCCGCCCTCGGACACCACCTCCAGCTCCGAACTCTCGTGGCCGGACAGGTCGAGCACCATCGACTCGTCGATCTCGACGTCGGCGGCCTCGGGCAACAGTTCCTCGAGCGTCTCGAGCCGCTCCATCAGCTCCTCGAGGCGGTCGCTCGGGATGGCCGCGGCCTTGGCGGTGAACGCGGCGGCCAGCGAGTTGTTGAGCGCGCGCAGGTGGTCGTCCTGCTTCTCGAGCGGCAGGCCGGCACCGGCCATGCCCTCGCGCAGGGTCTTCAGCAGCGGCGGCAGACGGCGGATCACCTCGGCGCGCTCCTCGCGCGAGACCTTGGCGCTGGCCGACCAGATGAGGTCGGCCGCGGCGCGCTTCATCGCCTTGATCTCGTCGGACTGGGCGCCGTGCTTGACCGCCGTCATCGCCAGCACGTCGGCCCAGACCTGGAACAGGAACTCGCGCACGCCTTCCTGCACCGGCACCTCGTTGAGCATCTTGCGCAGCTCGATCGTGTACTGGATCGCCATCGTCTCGCGCTGCTCGACCTGCTGCGCGAGCGAGACGCCCTTGCGCGAGGCCTCGTGCTCGTTCCTGAAGTAGTGCTCGAGGAACTTCTCGAACTCGGTCAGCACCGTGGCGAACACGCGGCGGCCGGTGTCGGGATAGGCCTCGACCACCTGCACCACGCGCTTGATCTCCTTCTCGAGCGCGTCGCCCACCGCGCGGGTCGACGCGTCGAAGCCCATCACGCAGGCGCCCATGCGGTCGATCAGCTTGCGCGCCGGATGGTCAAGCGTGGCGAAGAAGTCGGGCTCGCTCACCGCCACGCGCAGCACGGGCATCTGCAGGCGCGCGAACCACACGCGCACGCTGGCCGGAATGCGGTCTTCGGTGAGGATGCTCTGGAACAGCAGCGCGACGATCTCGATCGTCGCGCGCTCCACCGGGGTGGTGGCCGCCTGCTTCAGCGCCTGCTTGCGCTGGTGCAGTTCCTCCAGCAGCGCCGGCGTGGTGACCACGGCATGCTGCGCCTCGGCCGAAGCGAGCCGCTGCTGCAGACCCTGCTGCGCCTCGGCCATCGCCGCGCGCAGCGGCGTCGAGGCCGAGCGCACGCGCGCGGTGTCGCCGAACTCGGGCAGCTGCCGGCCCACGAGACGGTTCAGCCGCGACAGCACGGCCTCGGCGTGGTCGACGGTGCGCGCCAGCGCGTCGGCGCGGGTCATCAGCCGGGTCTCGTCGTGCACGCCGCCGCGCCCCGACGTGGTGAAGCCGCCCCGGCCGGAATGGACGAAGCCGCCGCTGCCGCTGGGCAGGGGCGCCACGCCGCCGCGCGAGCGCCGGATGAACGGCCGCAGGTCGACGTCGGGCAGCACGCGGTGATCGACCAGCCAGCGGTTGGTCTCGTGGTAGGCCTCCTCGACCAACGCGGTGAACTCGTCGTGCAGCACCGGCTGCAGCACGCGCCACGCCGCGAGGCTCAGGCCCGCCTGCCGCCACGCGTCGACCACCAGCCGCGCCAGCACGTGCGCGCGCAGCAGGTCGTGCGTGTCGAGTTCCTCGCGCTTCTCGAGCAGGGACATGCGCGAGCGCAGGTCGGTGAACTCCCAGGACGCGCGGTCCATCACGGCCAGCGCGAGGCGCGAGCTGACGATCTCGCGCTCGATGGTGTCGTTGTCGACCAGCGACAGCCCGCCGCCGGACGAGCGCCCGCCGGTGGAGGGCAGGTCGTTGGGCTTGGTCGCCGAGACGCCGTAGACCGCGGCGTTGCGCAGGGTCTGCACCATGCCCATCAGCCATCCGCCGGACAGCCGCTGGTAGTCCTGCACCGTGTCGCGCCGGCGGATCGCCACCTCGCTCTCGGCGGGCTGCGCGAGCATGGTCCGCGCGCCTTCGCCGACCGCCTTCACCAACGCCGGCAGTGCATCGATGACGCGATCGGTATAGACGCGCCGCGCCTGTGCCGCCAGCGATGAGGAATTGGCGGGGGTCGCCATGCGGGGGTGCCCGGAGTCCCTTGCTCGTTGTATCGAGAGGACTCTACACCACCGCCCCGGCGTTGGGGTCGTTCGGATCGCCTTCCTTGGCGCTCGTGCGCACCAGGTCCTCCCGCTTCACGCCCAGCCACATCGCGATGGCCGCGGCCACGAACACCGACGAGTAGATGCCGAACAGGATGCCGATGGTCAGCGCCAGCGCGAAGTAGTGCAGGGTCGGGCCGCCGAAGATCAGCATCGACAGCACCATCATCTGCGTCGAGCCGTGCGTGATGATCGTGCGGCTCATCGTGCTGGTGATGGCATGGTCGATCACCTGCGGCGTGGTCATCTTGCGGTACTTGCGGAAGGCCTCGCGGATGCGGTCGAAGATGACCACCGACTCGTTGACCGAGTAGCCCAGCACCGCCAGCACCGCCGCCAGCACCGCCAGCGAGAACTCCCACTGGAAGAACGCGAAGAAGCCGAGGATGATGATCACGTCGTGCAGGTTCGCGACGATCGCGGCCACCGAGAACTTCCACTCGAAGCGGAAGGCGAGGTAGACCATGATGCCCAGCACGGTCATGGCCAGCGCGAGCGCGCCGTCGCGCGCCAGCTCGGCGCCGACCGACGGGCCGACGAACTCGGTGCGCGACAGCCGCAGCGGCTCGGCGCCGCCCGCACCCGCGCACGACGGCCGGCTGACCGACTCGCCCTGCGGCGTGGTGTACTGCCGCGTCGTCACGGTGCCGCTCTCGGCCTTGCACAGCGCGTCGAACACGCGCGCCGCCACCTCGCTTTGCCTGGCGTCGCCGCGGATCGGCAGACGGATCAGCACGTCGCGCGAGGTGCCGAACTTCTGCACCTGCACCTCGCCGAAGCCCTGCGCCTCGACGGCCGCGCGGGTCTTCTCGATGTCGGCGCTCTGCGCGTACTCGACCTCGAGCACGGTGCCGCCGGTGAACTCGATCGACAGGTGCAGCCCGCGCGTGGCGAGGAAGAACACGGCCAGCGCGAAGGTGACGAACGAGATGACGTTGAACACCAGCGCATGCCGCATGAACGGGATGTCGCGGCGGATGCGGAAGAACTCCATCGTGCGCCCCTCCCCTCAGGCCTTGGCCGGCGGCGCGCTGCCGCCGTCGGGCCGCCACACCTGACCGATCGACACGCTCTTGAGCTTCTTCTGGCGCCCGTACCACAGGTTCACCAGGCCGCGCGAGAACATCACGGCCGAGAACATCGAGGTCAGGATGCCCAGGCAGTGCACCACCGCGAAGCCGCGCACCGGGCCCGAGCCGAAGGCCAGCAGCGCCACGCCGGCGATCAAGGTGGTGACGTTGGAGTCGAGGATGGTGGCGAACGCGCGCTCGTAGCCGGTGTGGATGGCCGCCTGCGGCGACGCGCCGCCGCGCAGTTCCTCGCGCACGCGTTCGTTGATCAGCACGTTGGCGTCGATCGCCATGCCCAGCGTGAGCGCGATCGCCGCGATGCCGGGCAAGGTGAGCGTGGCCTGCAGCATCGACAGCACGGCCACCAGCAGCAGCAGGTTGAACGCGAGCGCCAGGGTCGAGAACAGCCCGAACAGCAGGTAGTACGCGCACATGAAGACCGCGATCGCCGCGAAGCCGTAGACCACGCTGTTGAAGCCCTTGGCGATGTTCTCGGCGCCCAGGGTCGGGCCGATGGTGCGCTCCTCGATGATCTCCATCGGCGCGGCCAGCGAACCGGCGCGCAGCAGCAGCGCCACGTCGGCGGCCTCGGTGGTCGTCATGCGGCCGGAGATCTGCACGCGCCCGCCGCCGATCTCGCTGCGGATCACGGGCGCGGTGACGACCTCGCCCTTGCCTTTCTCGAACAGCAGGATCGCCATGCGCTTGCCGACGTTCTCGCGCGTCACGTCGCGGAAGATGCGCGCGCCCTTGGCGTCGAGCGTCAGGTGCACCGCCGGCTCCTGCGTCTGGCTGTCGAAGCCGGGCTGGGCGTCGGTGAGGTTCTCGCCGGTGAGGATGACCTGGCGCTTGACGATGAGCGGCGCGCCGCCGCGCTCGACGTAGCGCTCGGTGCCGAACGGCACGGGCCCGGTACCGCCCACCGCCGCCAGCGCCTCGGCGCTGTCGTCGACCAGGCGCACTTCCAATGTGGCGGTGCGGCCGATGATGTCCTTGGCCTTGGCCGTGTCCTGCACGCCGGGCAGCTGCACCACCACGCGGTCGGCGCCTTGCTGCTGGATCACCGGCTCGGCCACGCCGAGCTCGTTCACGCGGTTGTGCAGGGTCGTGATGTTCTGCTTGAGCGCCTGCTCCTGCACGCGGCGCGCGGCCTCGGGCCTGAGCACGCCGCTCAGCTTGGGGTCGGCGCCGTCGGTGGCTTCGGTCCACTGCAGGTCGGGCAGTTGCTCGGCGAGCAGCGCCAGCGCCTGCGAGCGCGTGGCCGCGTCGCGGAAGCGCACGTCGACCGTGTCGCCGTTGCGCGAGATGCCGGCGTGGCGGATGTTCCTGTCGCGCAGCAAGGTGCGCACGTCGCCGGTCAGCGCCTCGGCGCGCTTGGTGAGCGCCGCCTTCATGTCGACCTGCATCAGGAAGTGCACGCCGCCGCGCAGGTCGAGGCCCAGGTACATGGGCAGTGCGTGCAGCGAGGCCAGCCACTGCGGCGAGCGCGACAGCAGGTTCAGCGCGACGATGTACGACGGATCGGACGGATCGGGGTTGAGCGCCTTCGAGATGGCGTCCTTGGCCTTGATCTGCGTGTCGGTGTCGGCGAAGCGCGCACGCACCGAGTTGCCGTCGAACTGCACGAGGTCGGCCTTCACGCCGGCGGCCGCCAGCGCCTGCTCGACGCGCGGCACCAGCGACGCGTCGAGCTTCAAGGTGACCTTGCCCGACGAGATCTGCACCGCCGGCGCCTCGCCGTAGAAGTTGGGCAGCGTGTAGATCAGGCCGACGAGCAGCGCGACCGCGAGGATCGCGTACTTCCACCAGGGGTAGCGGTTCATGCGCGGGCGCGGGCGTTGCGGCGGCTCGGTCGGCGGCGCGCGACGGTCACTTGAAGGTGCCCTTGGGCAGCACCTGGACCACGGCCGTGCGCTGCACCTGCAGCTCCACGCCGTTGGCCGCCTCGAGGTGGATGTAGGTGTCGCCGATCTTGCTCACGCGGCCCAGCAGACCGCCGGCGGTGACGACCTCGTCGCCCTTGGCGAGCGCATCGATCATCGCCTTGTGCTCCTTCTGCCGCTTCATCTGCGGGCGGATCATGATGAAGTACAGCACCACGAACATCAGCACCAGCGGCAGCAGGCTGAGCAGGGTCGATTCGGTGCCGCCGGCCGCAGCGGGAGCGGCCTGCGCGAAAGCGTTGGAGATGAACACGGTCGGGTCCTCTTGGTCGTGCCCTCGAGCCTCGGTGGCCCTGGGTGGGATGGGCGACCCGCGATTCTAGTTCCGGGCGTGCCGCCGCCCGCGACCCGGGGGGCCTCAGCCGCGACGCGGCGCGCGGCCGCGCGCGACGCGGTGCAGCAGCTCGATCAGCAGGCGCCGCTCGGCCTCGGTCAGCACGCGCGTCACGTCGCGCTCCATCGTCGCCGCGACCTGCACGGCGCGCCGGTGCAGGTCGCGTCCGGCGGCGCTGAGGTGAATGAAGGTCTCGCGCCGGTCGGCGGTGCCGCGCACGCGCCGCACGAGGCCGCGCGCCTCGAGCCGGTCGAGCACGACGGCGAGGTTGGGCGCCGAGACCTCGAGCGTCTGGCTCAGCTGCTTCTGGTTGACGTCGCGGTTGGCCGCGACGACGACGAGGATCGACAGCTCCACCGCCTTCAGGTCCAGCGGCCCCATGTGGCGCGCGAACGCCTTCTTCAACGGGATCGACGCGCGCGTGGCGGCGTAGCCCACCAGATCGAGCAGGATCGACTGGTCGAGCAGCCTCGGCCCGGAAGCGCTCCCGGAAGCGGCCCCGGCGGCAGCCCCGGCGTCGGGCCCGGCGTGCCGGTGCGAGGCGTCGTCGACCACCGCCGCGCTCAGCGCGCCCGCGACGCGCCCAGGTAGGTATCGATGACGCGGCCGTCGCGCGCCAGCGAGGCGGCCTCGCCTTCGAGCACGATCTCGCCCATCTCGAGCACGTAGCCGCGATCGGCCACTTCGAGGGCGGCCCGCGCGTTCTGCTCGACCAGCAGGATGGTGACGCCGGTGGCGCGCAGCGAGTCGATGGTGCGGAAGATCTCCTTCACCACCAGCGGCGCGAGGCCGAGGCTCGGCTCGTCGAGCATCAGCAAGGCGGGCCGCGACATCAGCGCGCGCCCGAGCGCGAGCATCTGTCGCTCGCCGCCCGACAGGGTGCCGGCGAGCTGCGTGCGCCGCTCCTTCAGCCGCGGGAACAGCGTGAACGCGCGCTCGAGGTCCTCGGCCGTGTCGCGCCGGCCCTGGCGCATCGGGCGCCACGCGCCGAGCAGCAGGTTGTCCTCGACCGGCATGCTGGCGAACAGCGCGCGCGTCTCGGGCACCAGCGCCATGCCGTGCATCACCCGCTGCTCGAGCGGACGCGGACCCATGTCGCGGCCGTCGAACACGATCGCCCCGCGCGCGCCGATCACGCCCATCAGCGCGGCCAGCAAGGTGGACTTGCCGGCGCCGTTGGGGCCGATCACCGTGATGACCTCGCCGGCCTTGGCGTGCAGGTGCAGGCCGTGCAGCACCTCGGCCTTGCCGTAGCCGGCGTGCAGGTCGCGCACTTCGAGCAGCGGGGCGGTCATCGCGTCAGTGCTCCGTGCCGAGGTAGGCCGCACGCACCTTCGGGCTCGCCTGCACCTCCGCGGGCGTGCCTTCCATCAGCTTGGTGCCGAACTCCATGACCACGATGCGGTCGGTCACGCTCATCACCAGGTCCATGTCGTGCTCGACCAGCAGGATGCTCATGCCCTCGGCGCGCAGCTGGCGCAGCACGTCGGCCAGCGCCTGCTTTTCCTTGTGGCGCAGGCCCGCGGCCGGCTCGTCGAGCAGCAGCAAGGTCGGGTCGCCGGCCAGCGCGCGCGCGATCTCGAGCAGGCGCTGCTTGCCCAGCGACAGATTGCCGGCCTGCTCGTGCATCAGGTCGTCGATGCCGATGCGCTTCATCTGCCGCTCGGCCTCGCGCAGCAGCCGGCGCTCCTCGGCGCGGTCGAGCCGCAGCATCGCGGCCACGGTGCCGCGGCTGCCGCGGCGGTGCGCGCCGAGCGCCACGTTCTCGAGCACGCTCATCGTCGGCACCATCTTCACGTGCTGGAAGGTGCGCGACACGCCGCGGCGCGCGATCTCGCGCGACGGATGGCCGCCGATCGCCTGCCCGCGCAGCAGCACCTCGCCGCGCGTGAGCGGCAGCACGCCGGTGATGAGGTTGAAGGTCGTGGACTTGCCGGCGCCGTTGGGGCCGATCAGCCCGACGATCTCGCCGGCGCGCACCTGGAACGACACGTCGTTCACCGCGACGAGCCCGCCGAATTCCTTGCGCACCGCCTGCACGTCGAGCACCAGCTCGCCGCGCGCGGGCTTCGGCGCCTCGGGCAGCGGCTCGGCGTCGCGCCAGTCGGCGTCGCGCCGGCGCTTGGGCAGGCGCGCATCGACGAAGGACCAGACGCCGTCGCGCGCGTACTGCAGCGCCAGCACCAGCAGCAGGCCGAAGACGATGATCTCGTAGTTGCCCGACGAGCCGAGCAGCCGCGGCAGCCACACCTGCAGCTGGTCCTCGAGGAACTTCGCGATGCCCGCGCCGACGAGCGCGCCCCACACGTGGCCGATGCCGCCCAGCACCGCCATGAACAGGTACTCGATGCCCTTGTGCAGCCCGAAGGGCGACGGGTTGACGGTGCGCTGGAAGTGCGCGAACAGCCAGCCGGACACGGCGGCCAGCAGCGCCGCGATCACGAAGGCCTGCACCTTGTAGCCGTAGCTGCCCACGCCCATCGCCTCGGGCATCGTGCTGCCGCCCTTCAGCGCGCGCAGCGCGCGGCCGGGGCGCGAGTCGAGCAGGTGCGTGACCAGCAGCGCCGCGGCGAACACGATGGCCCACAGCAGCAGGTAGAAGCTGCGCCCGGTGTTGAGCTCGATGCCGAACAGGTTCAGCGCCGGGATGCCGAGCAGGCCGTCGTACTTGCCCAGCGCGTCGATGTTGCCGAGCAGGTAGAACAGCGACAGCCCCCACGCGATGGTGGCCAGCGGCAGGAAGTGCCCCGACATGCGCAGGGTCACCCAGCCGAGCACCAGCGCGCTGGCCGCCGTGATCACCAGCCCGATCGGCAGGGTGAGCCACGGCGAGACGCCGTACCTGGTGGCGAGGAAGGCCGCGGTGTACGCCCCGATGCCCACGAAGGCGGCCTGGCCGAACGACGTGAGCCCGACGATGCCGGTCAGCAGCACGAGGCCGATGACCACCAGCGCGTACAGCCCGATGTAGTTGAGCTGCGTGATCCAGAACTCCGGCACCGGCAGCGCCGGCAGCACGGCCATCAGCAGCACGAAGGCAGGGAAGGCGGCGCGCTGCAGGTTCATCGCGCCTCCGAGCGAAGGGTGCGGAGCCAGGCGGCCATCACTCCTCCTCGTCGTGATGGCCGTGCCGGAACGACACGATCAGCAGCACCGGCAGGATGACCGTGAAGACGATCACCTCCTTGAACGCACTGGCCCAGAACGAGCCGAACGACTCGAGCAGCCCGACGAACACCGCGCCCAGCGCGGCGGCCGGGTAGCTGGCCAGCGCGCCGAAGATCGCCGCGACGAAGCCCTTCAGGCCGATCAGGAAGCCCGAGTCGTAGAACAGGGTCGTGGTCGGCCCGATCAGCAGGCCCGACAGCGCGCCGATGAAGGCCGCCAGCCCGAAGCTCAGACGGCCGGCGGTGGACGTCGAGATCCCCATGAGGCGCGCGCCCAGCCGGTTGACGGCCGTCGCGCGCAACGCCTTGCCGTACAGGGTGCGGCCGAAGAACAGCGCCAGCGCCGCCATCAGCGCGAGCGAGGCGGCGAAGATGATGAGCGTCTGGCCCGAGAACGCGACCGGGCCGAGCGCGAATCGCGCGTCCCAGAAGCTCGGGTTGCGGAAGCCCTCGGCGCCGAAGAACACCAGCCCGAGCCCGGTGAGCGCGAAGTGCACGCCGACCGAGACGATCAGCAGCACCAGCACCGTGGCGTCGGCGAGCTTCTCGTACGCGAGGCGGTAGGTCAGCGGCCCGAGCGGCGTGACGATGGCCAGGGTGAGCAGGCTCTGCGCCCACAGCGGCCACTGGCGCGGCGCGGCCCACCACGCCAGCGCCGCGATCAACAGCGCCGGTACGAGGGTCGTCGCCAGCCCGCGCGCGATGCGCGCGCCGCCGGCGCGCTCGCGCACGCCGCGCACCGCGTCGACCGCCGCGGCCAGCACGGCCATCGCCAGCAGCAGCCACACCGTGCCGGGCACGCGCCCCATCTGGAGCATGGCCAGCGACAGCGCGCCGTAGGCGACGAACTCGCCTTGCGGCACGAAGATCACGCGCGTGACCGCGAACACCAGCACCAGCGCGAGCGCGAGCAAGGCGTAGACGGCGCCGTTGGTGGCGCCGTCGAGCAGGAGGATGCCGGCGATCGAGAAGTCCATCGGGCCGCGAGCTTAACCGCTCGCGCGGGGCGCTCGCCTCAGGGTTCCACCTTGAACTCGCCGTTCACCACCTTGAGCATCACGCCCGTCTCGTTGGTGAAGCCCCAGTGGTCGTCCTTCGTCCACGCGAGCACGCCGTGCGACAGCACGGTGCGGCCCATGGTCTCGAAGGCGTCGCGCAGCGCGGCGCGGAACTCCTTCGTGCCCGGCTTCGCCTTCTTCAGCGCGATCGGCAGCGCCTTCTCCAGCACGATGACGGCGTCGTACGCGTGGGCCGCGAACTGGTTGCGCGAGCCGGCGCCGTAGGCCTTCTCGTACTTCTGCACGAAGTCGATTGCCAGCTTCTTCGACGGATGGCTGTCGGGCAGCTGCTCGGCGATGACCGCCGGGCCCGACGTGACGAACGCGCCTTCGACGTCCTTGCCGCCCACGCGCATGAGGTCGCGCGTGGCCGCGGCATGCGTCTGGTAGATGCGGCCCTTGAAGCCGCGCTCGACCACGGCCTTGTGCGGCATGGCGGCGCCCGAGCCCGAAGCCACGATCAGCATGGCGTCGGGGTTCGCCTGCACGAGCTTCAGCGCCTGCGCGGTGACGCTGGTGTCGGTGCGCGCGAAGCGCTCGGTCGCCACGACCTTGATGCCGGCCTTGTCGGCCAGCGCGCCGAACTCCTTGACCCAGCTCTCGCCGTAGGCGTCGGTGTAGCCGAGGAAGCCGACGGTCCTGACGCCCTGCTTCTTCATGTGCTCGACCATCGCGTGGGCCATCACGCCGTTGCTCTGCGGCAGGCGGAAGGCCCAGGTGTCCTTGCCCGGCGGCAGCGCGGCCGGCGACGCCACCAAGTGCGGCGTCTGCGCCTCGATCGCCACATCGGCGATCGCGATGGCCACCGGCGTGGCGGCCGAGCCCATGATCAGGTCGACGTTGTCCTCGGTGACGAAGCGCTTGGCGTTCTGCACGCCCTTGGTGGGATCGGTCGCGTCGTCGAGCACGATCACCTTGAGCTTCTCGCCGGCGATCTCGGCGGGCCACAGCTTGATGTAGTTGCCCATCGGGATGCCGAGGCCCGAGGCCGGGCCGGTGAGCGGCAGGCTCACGCCGATGGTCACGTCGGCGAGCGCGGCACCGCCGCCCGAGGCGGCGGCCAGCGACACGAGCAGGGCACGCAGGATCTTCATCGGGTCGTCTCCTTCACGTTCATGGTCAGGGCGGGGAGTTCAGGTGCACAGCGCCCGGATGTCCTCGGGCACGGGGATCGCGCGCAGCCGCTCGGGCTCGGCCGCGTCGCGCACGACGAAGGCGCGCGTCTCGCGGCCTTCGCACAGCAGATCGTCGCCGCGCGTCACGCGGTGGTGCTGCACGAACACCTTCGCGCGCCACTGCTCGACTTGCGTGTGCACGACGATCGTCTCGCCGTAGGTGGCGGGCCTGAAGAAGCGCGTGTGGATCTCGAGCAGCGGCGTGCCGACGATGCCGCGCGTCTTGGCCAGTTCGCGCCACGGCGGCACGCCGCACTGCATGAAGAAGGCGAGCGAGGCAGCGTCCATCCAGCGCGAGAAGTTGGGGAAGAAGACGATGCCGGCCGGGTCGCAGTCGCCGAACTGCACCTGCACCGTGTAGGTCGTCGCGCGCGCCACGTTGCGGCCTTGCTCAGCGCGCGTCGCGCGGGCGCAGCACCGCCGGGTCGACCGGCGGCTCGGCGTACAGCGCGTCGACCAGTGCCGCGCGGCAGTCGAGCACGGCGCGCTGGTTGATCGAGCCCTTGTCGGTGACCTCGCCCTTGTCGATCGACGGCGGCTCCTCGAGCACGCGCAGGCGTGCCACGCGCGAGGCCGAGCCGCTGCCGCCGGCCCACAGCCGGTCGACGAGGCCCTGGAAGAACTCGCGCACCGGCGCCGCGTTCAGCACCTCGGCCGGCGATGCGGTGGCCGCCGCGCGCGCGAGGTCGCGGCAGTCGTCGAGTCGCGGGAACACCAGCACGCCGACCTCGTCGCGGTCCAGCCCGGTGACGACCGCGTCCTGCACGTAGGGCGCGCCCTCGGCGATGACGCGCGCGCGCAGCGGGCCGACGTTGACGAAGGTGCCGGTGGCGAGCTTGAAGTCCTCGGCCGTGCGTCCGTCGAAGCGCACGCCCTTGTGCCAGTCGGCCGGGTCGATCGGCAGCACGGCGTCGCCGCTCCTGAAGTAGCCCTCCTCGTCGTAGGCGTCGGCGGTCTGCTGCGGATTGCGCCAGTAGCCCGGCGTGAGCGAGGGGCCGAGGTAGCGGCACTCGAGCTTGTCGCCCTGCGGCACAAGCTTGATGGTCCAGCCCGGCGCGGGCAGGCCCAGGTAGCCGGACTTCACCTCGTCGCCGTTGGCGCACAGGCCGAAGGGCGCCGTCTCGGTCATGCCGAGCCCGGTGATCATGCGGGTGCGCTCGCCGAACTCGCGCTCGGCCACCGCGTCGAGCCGGTCCCACACCGGCTGCGACAGGCCGGCGCCGGCGAAGAAGCAGAACTTGACGCGCGAGAAGAACGTGCGGCGCAGGGCCGTGTCGGTCTCGAGCGCCTTGGCGATCTCCTCGAAGCCCTTGGGCACGTTGAAGTACACGGTCGGCGCGATCTCGCGCAGGTTGCGCAGGGTCTCGCCGATGGCCTGCGGCACGGGCTTGCCGTCGTCGATGTACAGCGTGCCGCCGTGGTACAGCACGATGCCGGTGTTGTGGTTGCCGCCGAAGGTGTGGTTCCACGGCAGCCAGTCCACCAGCACGGGCGGCTCCTCGGTCAGCACCGGGAAGCACTGCGCGATGGCCTGCTGGTTGCTGCACAGCATGCGGTGCGTGTTGATCACGCCCTTGGGCAGCTTGGTCGAGCCCGACGTGAACAGCAGCTTGGCCACCGTGTCCGGGCCGACCTCGGCATGCCGTCGATCCACCGCCGCGGTGGCCTCGGTGGCCAGCAGCGCACCGAACGGCGTGAACGCGCGGCCGGCCAGCTCGCCACGGCCGAGCACGACCTCGGCCGACGGATCGACCGCCGCGGCGATGGCCTTGGCATACGCGCCGCCGTGCGACGCGAACACGAGCCCCGGTGTGGCGACGCCGAGGATGTGCCGCAGCTTGCCGTGGTCCTGCGACAGCAGCGAGTACGCGGGCGACACCGGCACGATCGGCACGCCGGCCAGGTAGCAGCCGAGCATCAGCAGGAAGTGGTCGATGCTGTTCTCCGACAGCACCGCGACCGGCCGCTCGGCCGACAGGCCACGATCGATGAGCGCCTGCGCGATCGAGCGCGCGGCCGCGTGCGCCTGCGCGTAGCTCACGCGATGCCAGTCGCCGCCCTCGACACGGCGCGCGACCACCGTGCGATCGGGCGCGACCTGCGCCCAGTGCAGCAGCCGGTCCGACAGCCGGGCCGGGTACTCGCCCAGCGGCTCGGTCGATCGCATCACGATGCAGCCGTCGGCACGGCGCTCGATGTGCGCGGCCAGCGAGCCGCCGAACCGCACGGGCCGATAGCGCGGCGCGGTCATGCGGCGGCCCTCCGCGCTGCGCGCTGCGGGATGAGCGCTTGGGAGCGGCCCGGCGCGAGCACGTCACGATCCCTCCGCGCTGCGCGCTGC
>Ga0073934_10007269_pt1 | contig 15545 bp, 11 predicted proteins | sample LarsenN4metaG_FD_76834 | JGI IMG/M metagenome (GOLD analysis project Ga0073934, IMG submission 76834) | Hot spring sediment bacterial and archeal communities from British Columbia, Canada, to study Microbial Dark Matter (Phase II) - Larsen... ...
AGCTCGGCTTCGATGAGGCTTTCCGGCACGGCGGCAATGTTGACGGCGACGTACGGCCGGGCGGTGCGGCGGCTTTGCTGGTGGATGGCGGCGGCCGCCAATTCTTTGCCAGTGCCCGATTCTCCCAGGATGAGCACCAGGCTTTCCGATTGGGCCGCGCGAGCCAGCCGGTCGCGCACTTCCTGCATCGACTTCGACTTGCCGAGCAGCCGCGTTTCCGGCGTGAAGACCGGAATTTCTGTGGCCGTGAGCGGCAACGCGGAGTCTTCCGGCTGCGTTTCCAGCAGTTGACGGATGAGCGTCAGCAGCTCGTCCGGTTTGACGGGCTTGGTGAGGTAATCGCTGGCGCCCTGTTTCATGGCGGCGACCGCGGTCTGCACATCGCCGTAGGCCGTAATGATGACGAATGGCGTGCTGGGGGAACGCAGTCGGCAGGGCTTGAGCAGGTCGAGAGCGGTTTCGGTGCCGAGCCGCAGGTCCGAAAGCACCAGGTCGGGCGATTCCTCGAAGCGCTGCAGAGCCTCGTTGAGGCTCTTGGCGCACAGCGTCTGGTAGCCTTCCGTGCGAAGCACGCGCGAGAGGGCGTCTTGTTCGCGGATCTGGTCTTCCACCACCAGGATGCGTTGCTTGCGATTCATGCCGCAGTTGCCTCTGTGGAGCCTTGACATGCGAGCGGCCAGCGGACCACGAACGTGGCGCCTCCGTTTTCGGCCGGGGCGTGGTGCACGTCGCCGCCGGCCCGTTCCACCAGGCTGCGGACCACGGCCAGTCCCAACCCGGTCCCCTCGGGCTTGGTCGAATAGAACGGCGCGAAAATCCGCTCCCGTGCGGCCTCGGGAATGCCGGGACCGTTGTCCGACACTCGGAGTTCCACGTGACTGTTCTGCGAGTCCAACCCCACGGAGATGCGTCCCTTCTCTGGCGGCGCCGCTTCTCGCGCGTTGTTGAGCAAATTGAGCAGCACTTGCCGAACAGTTCCTCGCGCCGCACGCACGACCACTGTACCGCCTGCGTCGCTCGTCTGCACCTCGCAGTGCATGGATTGCAGGCTTGGCTTGAGGAATTGCAGCACCGCGTGCAGTTCCTGCCGGACGTCGACGAATTCCTCCTGCTCGGTCTCCGGACGCGCATAGCCCAGCAAGATGCGGATCAGCTCTTCGACGCGTTCGATTTCGCGCACCGACTCCCTCAACATCGTCAACACTTCGTCCCGGTCGAGCGTCACATCGCCCCGAAAAACGCGCTCGGCGGTAAACAGGTTGAGTTGCACCGCGTTGAGCGGATTGCGGATCTCGTGCGCCAGGCCGAAGATGAGCTGGCTGGTTTCCGTGAGCCGACGGGCATGGGCCAGCGCGAGCGCGTGCTCCAGCAGCGTGGCCCTCCGCGTCATGAGGTACAACGACAGGCTCGACAGGAGCACCACCAGCAGAATGCCGCCGATCACCACCGCCCATCCGCGCAAGCTGCGAACGCGGCTCTGGGTGATCAGCCGCTCGAGATAGGCCACGTCGAGCCCGGCGTGGTATGTGCCCACGCTGTCGCCGCGGAGGTCGATCGGCACGATGATGTCGTATGCCCGCGCGCCGGCCGTCAAACCAGGAAAGGACGTCTCCCACACGTCGGGTCCCGCTTCGAGGACGGCACGCTCCTTCCAATTCGTCGACAGTTGCATGCCTTCGTTGTTCGGCTCGCTGTGAACGACGATCCGCCCGTCGATGCGGACCAAGGCACCATGGGTGCGATCGGGGGCAGGGATGGTGCGAGTCCAGTGCTCGCGCAGCCAGTCCCAATTGCCGTCGCCCAAGGCCGCCGAATCACCCGCCTCTTCCAGTTGAGTTTCGATGCGGCCGGCGGTGCGTTCGGCCTGGGCGCGGATACGGGAAACTTCGGCCTGGATGGTCGACCGCCCCAATTGGTCCCACTCCTGATAAGCGCCCCAGCACCCGAGAATCAGCACCAGTACCAGAGCGGCGACGATGCACGTAACGGCGGGACCGGCAGTCCAGAACCGCTTGAGTTGTGCACGAAAACCGCCAGAAGGAGGCATTGATGGGAAACCGCCTCAGAGATCGAAGTGCCTGACACCAGAATTCCCCTTGGCGAGTGCTGTGTCAATGCTCGAAACGACTTTTGGCGAGCCGAGTCGCGTCAGCGACCGGGTGACTCGAAATCGACCTGGTCGCTGACACGACTGGGCTCGCCTGGGGACATTGACACCCCTGGATCGGTGATCTAACATATTATTGGCCGTTGATTCGTCCCGCCTGAGCTTCCCGCCATGCCGTGTTCCCGCCTGCTCCTGGGCCTGGTTGTTTGGACAGCCTGGATCAGCTCGGATGCTGTACCGGCTCCGGCTCAGGAATCCCTTGCAGTCCGCGTTGACCGGCTCTTGGAAGCCGCTCAAACCGGACCGGCCTCTGCGATCGCGACCGATGCAGAGTTCGTCCGCCGGCTGAGCTTGGATCTTCGCGGGATAATTCCCACGGCAGCCGAGGTCCGGGCGTTTCTGGACGATCCGGCGGCAAACAAGCGCGAAGTGCTCGTGGATCGCTGGCTCGCCGAGCCGCAGTTTGCCCTCCACTGGGCCGATGTGCTGCACGTCACGCTGATGGAACGCCGGCCCGACAAGCACGTGCCGTATGCGGACTGGATCAAATACCTGCAGGTCTCCTGCCAGCAGAATAAGCCGTGGAACGTACTGGCACGAGAGATTTTCAGCGCGGATGGCGCCGACGCGAACCTGCGGCCGGCAGCGAAGTTCTGGCTTGATCGCGACTCCGAGCCGCACATCCTCACACGGGACGTCGGACGCATATTCTTTGGCATGGACCTGCAATGCGCCCAATGCCACGACCACCCCCTGATCGAGCACTACGTCCAGGCGGACTACTACGGCCTGTATGCGTTCGTCAATCGCTCGGTGCTGTTCAACGACCAGGCTGAAAAGAAGATGTTCCTCGGCGAACGGGCCGAAGGAGACGCGGACTACAAGTCGGTCTTCACGGGAGATGCCAGCCGGTCCAGGCCGCGGCTACCGGGCGGGACCGAACTCGGCGAACCGCACTTTCGATTGGGGGACGAGTACCAGGTGAAGCCGGCCGACAAGGTCCGACCGGTTCCCAAGCACAGTCGCCGCGCCATGCTGGTGGCCGCAACGGACGGCTCGAACGCCGCGTTCAACCGCAACATTGCCAACCGTATCTGGGCGGTGCTCTTCGGCCGCGGGCTGGTCCATCCCGTCGACCTGCACCATCCGCACAATCCGTCGACGTCGCCAGCAGTGCTGGATCTCATCACGCAGGAACTTGTGGCGGCCCAGTTCGATGCGAAGTTCCTCATTCGCCAGTTGGTGCTCACTCAGGCGTATCAGCGTGCCTTCGATGCGCCGTCTTCAGAAGCCCACGGGTTGCAACCCGTGGGCTTCGCGGAGCAAATTACTGCGCGCGAACAAGCGCTGCCCGCGATGAAGTCCGCCAGCGAAGCCGCCCACCAGGCACAGGCCACTGCGTATGAAGCCATGAAGGCCGCGTTGAAGTCGCTTGAAGCGCCCGACAAAGCGTATCGCGATGCGTATCAGACCGCGGTCGCCGCGCGAAAGCCGCTCACCGACGCCGAGGCCGCGCTGGCCAAAACACAGGAGCAGCTCGCTGCCAAGCAGACGATCATCGCCGCCTTGACTGTTGCCGCAGAAAGGGCCGCTGAAGCCGTCAAGCTTCTATCCACCGACGCTGAGCTCACCCAAGCCAGCGGTGTGCTGCAGGCTAAGTTGGCCGGACATCAAACCCAACTGGCCGAATTGCAAAAGACCGCGACCGAACAGACCGCCGCAGTCGAGCAGGCCAAGGCGAAATGGAACGAAGTGGTCGACGCCGCCGAGGCTGCCTATCAGCAGTTCGTTGCCGCCACGCCGCCTTGGGAAGAAGCGAAAGCCAAGTGGCACGCCAGCCGTGCCGAGTCGATGCGGGCCGACCTCCAATTGCAGTTCGCGCTCACACAACAGAAGAGCTGGCAACAGTCCGGCGACTACGCGCTGAAGCTCGCGGCGGCTGCTCAAGCCGAGCAAGCGGTTCCCGGCGCACAAGCCGCGGTGACCACGGCCCAGCAAGCAGTCACGCAACAGGAGCCCGACGTCGCCGCCAAGACCACCGCATTCACCGCGGCGGAGCAAGGCCAGGCCATCGCTGCGAAGGCATTGGAGGCGTCGCAGGCCGATCAACAAGCGAAGCAAAGCGTCGCCAATGCGGTCGCCGAGGCCGTGGCCAAGACTGAGGCCGCGTTGCAGAAGCTCGCGGGCGATGCCGAACTCACCGCCGCGCTCGAAACGCTGAAAGCTCGTCACGCGCCGCTGGTGGAGCAGGCAAAGGCCGCGGAGACCGTCGTCGGTGCGAAGCAGGCCGAGCATCAGGCAGCCGCCTCGCAAATGCAGGGCGCGAAACAGCAACTTGACGCCGCCGTCGCCGAACTGAACGCTCGCAAGAAGCGCGTCGAAGAGGCGACCGCAGCGCTCGCCCAAGCACAAGCCAACGCCGTCGCCGCGCGCGCCGCCGCACAGACGGCCTGGACTGAGCTGACCGATGCCTGGTCGCAGCAGTTTCTCTCGCGACCCGTGAAGGGGCTGACTCCCGAAGATCTCGCGTGGTCCACCATGGAAGCTTGCGGCATCGTCGATCAATACCGCGCCAACGCCGACGCCGAGATCGAAAAAACTGTTCCCAAGGCCAGCGTCGAGAACGATCCGGCGGCCCTCGCCAACCGGCAGTTCCTGGTGGCTCAAAAAGTTCGCGAGATGCTCACGGGAGTCGTTTCCACGTTCGTCACGTTCTACGGAGCCGCCGCCGGGCAAACGCAGGACCAGTTCTTCGCCACGGCCGACCAGGCGCTGTTCGTGGCAAATGGCGGCACCATCCGCGGCTGGTTGCCGGTGCTGGCCAACCGCCTCGCGGCGACGGACGATCCGGCGAAAATCGCCGATGAGTTATACGTATGCGTTCTGTCCCGTCGGCCAACGGAAGCGGAAGTCGCGTCGGTGGGGCAGTATTTGGCCGGCCGTTCCAACGACAAGCCGGCGGCATTGCAGGAATTGGTGTGGGCGCTGCTGGCGTCCGCGGAGTTTCGGTTCAATCATTGATTACCGTTTAGCCGCGACCCGTGGGGGAGCGCTTTGCCCGCAGCGCGCTCCCCGCTGGGTTGCGGCTAAACAGAGCCAGGAGTCACCCCATGTACGCTGGATACGCCTGCCAATCGACGGAACACCTGATGGCGCGGCGTCAGTTTCTGGGCTCGATGGCCGCTGGCACGGGGGCGCTCGCGGGACTGTCGGCGTTTACGCGGCCGGCAATGACCGCCGAGTTGGCGAAGCAGCAAATGCGGATGCTCGTGGTAAACATGCACGGCGGCTTGAGCCAGCTCGAAAGCTGGGATCCCAAGCCGTCAACGAACACCGGCGGGCCGTTCCGCGCCATTCCCACGTCGGTGCCGGGCATTCACATCTGCGAACTGCTACCGCAGACCGCCCAGCAAATGCATCACCTGGCCATCGTCCGCAGCGTGGACACCACCGAAGACGACCACGGCAAGGGGATCTACATGATGCTGCATGGCCGGCGTCAAACCCCGGCATCCGACTTCCCCACGCTGGGGGCGGTGGCCGCGAAGGCGATGACGCCGGAATCGTCCGCGCTGCCGGGGCACATTCTCGTCACTCCCAACGGCGGAGGCGGCCGCAGCAACGACGCCAGCTACCTCGGTCCCAAGTATGCGAGCATTGTTCTCGGCGGCGGCAAGCCTCCGCAGAACACCGAGCGTCCGGAAGGTCTTTCGGAAGCGATGGACGCGAGTCGTCTGGCCTACCGAAAACAACTCGACGACCAGTTCTTTTCTCGCCGCCGCACCGCCCGTACCGAGGCCTACACCTATAGCTACGAGCAGGCCCAGCAACTGCTCGCCCAGCGGGATGTGTTCGACGTCTCGAAAGAACCGGAGAAAGACGTTGAGCGCTACGGCAAGCACGACCTCGGCAAGCAATGCCTGCTCGCGCGGCGGCTCATCGAGAAGGGCATCACGTTCGTCCAGGTCACCCACAGCAACTACGACACGCACAACGAGAACTTCAATTTCCACCTGGAGCAGTTGGCCGAGTTCGACCAGCCGTTTTCGTGCCTCATCAGCGACCTTGCCGAGCGCGGGCTGATGGAGCACACTCTGGTGGTGGTGCTGTCCGAGTTCGGCCGCACGCCGAACATCAACGTCTACTACGGCCGCGACCACTGGAGCCGGGCGTGGTCGGTCCTGCTCGGCGGGGCCAAGATCCATCGCGGCGCGGTGTACGGCAAAACGAACGAGAACGGCACGCAAGTGATCGAGAACAAGGTGGATCACGCCAACCTGTTCCACACGTACCTGCAGGCGGTCGGCGTGGAGACGTCCCGCTCGTTCGTCGTGGACGGCCGCGAGTTGCCGATCGCCGATCCGTCGTCGAAGCCAATCCGCGAATTGTTCACGTAACTGCCTATCAGCCGCACACTGGAAGTGTGCGGCTAAGCGCCGGCTGGGCCAATGGATTGAATTCTGCCGAGCCGATGGTGCAGAATAGCCACCGATGCGCATGTTGTGCGCAGCCGTTCGATCTGGTCCCGGGATGTGGGCCGGTCCCATCGATTGACGGTCGCCCGCCGAGGACCGGCTGGCAACGCCGTCCAACGGCAGTAGACTGGCCTCACCTCTCGCGCTCAAATTGCGGCTGGCCTACTGGGCGGTGTTCTCCGCATGTCGACGACAGCTCTGCCTTTCCCCACCACGTCGGTGGCCGCGCCGGTGGTCTTTTCGGCCTCCGGGCGATTTGTGTTCCTCGACGGCCTGCGCGGTCTCGCGGCACTGGGCGTATGCTGCTATCACATCGAGCGCTACGCACCCTATCAAGAGAGCGTCGCCGCGGTGACGCCCGATTCACTCACCTGGGTCGTCCGTCACAGTTGGTGCGGCGTGCAAGTGTTCTTTGTGATCAGCGGGTTCGTGATTGCGTATTGCCTGCGGAACGCGGTCGTCAACCGGCAATATCTGGGAGAGTTCCTGACCCGCCGCACGATCCGTCTCACGCCGCCGTATTTCGCGATGGTGCTGGCCGGGTTGCTGGTGGCGCTGTTGCCGCCGCTGGTGGGGCTGCCGTCGGGCTGCGACAACCCGGTGACAGTCGGGCAGGTGGTCAGCCATTTGTTCTATCTGCACAAGATCTTCGGTTACGAAAGCCTTTCGGCCGGCTTCTGGACGCTGTGCATCGAAATGCAGTTCTACGCGCTGTTCGCGGTATTGGTCGGCATCTCCCAATGGATTGCCTGCCGGAGTGGTACGCGCGAAACGATGCCCGCCTGGTCGCTGCTTCTGGTATTTATGCCTACCGGGCTGGCGTCGCTGTTCTGGTGGAGCCTCGACACCACATTCGATTCGTGGGTAATCCACTTCTGGTGCCTGTTCGTGTGCGGCGCATTGGCTTGGTGGGTGGCGGACCGCAAGCTGCCGGCGTGGTGGCTGGGGGCGTATCTCGGCGCAATGGCGCTGCGATTGACCTTCGCGTGGACGAACGAGCTGTTCGCGGCAACGCTGGCCGGAACGATGGTGCTTGCCGCCTCACAACTCGGCGGCATGAGCACGTGGCTTTCGGCGCCATGGCTGCAGCACCTGGGTCGAATTTCGTACAGCCTGTACCTCGTGCACTTCCCAATCAGCCACATCGTGCTGAACCTGGGCCATCGGTGGACCGGCGACGCCACCGTGCCCGGCATCTTCTGGATGCTGCTCAGCGTGGCGCTGAGCCTGATTCTGGCCGAGGCGTTCTTTCGCCTCGTGGAATCGCCGTGCGTGAAATGGTCGGCGCGGTACAAAGGCGTGTCAGCCCCGCGGCCGGTGATGGCGGCGAGTCCGCAACCGGCGTGAATGGCATGCCGAGCACAAGGTACTCAGTACTCAGAACTGCGTACTCGCCTATCATCGGCACAGCATAGTCTCTCCTTCTCCAACAGGAGCAATGACATGCCCGGGGTCCAGTCCTTTACCGACTTGAAGTGCTGGCAGGAGGCGCGCTTGTGGTCGAAGATGATCTTCCAACAAACAAAAACGCAGCCTTTTGCGAGGGATCGCCGGCTTGTCGAGCAGATCAACGATTCCTCCGAATCGGTCATGTCGAACATCGCGGAAGGCTTCGGGCGCGGCACGCAAGCGGAGCTCATTCTGTTCCTCGGTTACGCCCTCGGCAGCTTGGATGAAACTCGATCTCACTTGGTGGCCGCCTACGATCGCGAGTTCATTCCAAAGCCGATGTATGAGACGTTATTCCGGCAGGGTACTGCCATTCGCAAAATGACGGTGGGTCTGATCACCTCAATGATCCGGCCGGGAGGTGGCGTGAAATTCTTCCGCCGTCAGAAGAGCTGGTCGGACGAGGTGTGGGAACTGTACGAACGAGTGACTGGCAAGGAGCGACCGGAGTTGTACCGCACGCATTCGGAAGCGAACGGTCGACCGCCGCGCAACGACACACCACCAAGCTGATGATGCGAGTACGGTGAGAGGTTGGTACCGAGTACTGAGTGCTCAGTACTCGGTACTCAGTACTCCGCCGATCACCACCCGCCGCACCTGCAGCCGCTTGGACATCACGAGCACGTCCGCGCGTTTGCCTTTTTCCAGGCTGCCCACGTCCTTCGCGATTCCTGCCCGTTCGGCCGGAGTGAGCGTCGCCATGCGGATCACGTCCCATAACGGAGCCTTCGTGGCGGCGGCCATGGCGCGGACCATGTGGTCCATGCCTTTCACCGAGCTGGCCAGCGCTCCGCTGCCGTCGATCGTTCGGCCCACGTCGCCGTCGTTGATGAACCACGGGCCGTCGGTTTCCGGGCCGAAGCGGTACTGGCCTTCCGGCATGTCCATCGCCCGGCTCGAATCGGTCACCAGACACAGCCGCTGCGGGCCTTTCATCTGAAATGCAAACCGCAAAAGCTCTGGCGACAAATGGAATCCGTCGGCGATGACCTCGGTGCTCATCTCCGGATACGCGAGCACGAACTGTTCCATGCTGGCCTGCATCGGCGTGCCGCAACGCTGCTTGAGCGACGACACCGAGCTCATCGCGCACCAGAAGTGGTCGACGTGCCTCACACCGGCCTTGTAACCTGCCTCCATTTCCGGCCACGTGGCGTTGGAATGGCCGCAGGTGACGAGGCAACGGTGCTTCCGCGCGAACTTGTAGAACTCGACGGCACCGGACAGCTCGGCCGCACACGTGGCGATACGGATGATGCCCGTCGCGAAGTGTTGGCGGTACTCTTCCGCCTCCGGCTCGCGGCGGCCTTCGGGCGAGTGGCAGCCCAGCTTATCGGGTGCAAAATAGGGCCCGTAAAAGTGCACACCGGCAATCCGTGCGCCGTCTACAGCCGTCTGCGACTTCTGCACGACACAGCATGCTTCCAGCATGGCTGTCAATTGTCGCGGCGCACCGGTCGTCGTGGTCGGGAAGATCGTGGTGGTGCCGTGGCGGGCATGAGCGCGGCACGCGGCAATGACGGCGTCGGTGGTGCCGTCCATGAAGTCGGCCCCATCGCCGCCGTGGACGTGCAGATCGATGTAGCCGGGTGCGATGTAACCGCCGTCGGCATCGATCATGGTCGCGCCGCGCGGCGTGCTCGATGTTGCCTTGCCGACCGATTCAATGCGACCGTCGCGCACGACAAGCTGGCCGTGTTCCAGGAGGCGGTCCGGCAGCACCAGCGAACCGCGAAGCACAAGCAGATCGGGCATTTGGTCGGTGTCCCATCAGAACTGTGATGCACAGAAGCTACGGTCCAGCGAGTGAAACGGCCAGTGTCCCGGACACTTCCGAGTGTGTGGGACACTTTTTGCACTTGTCGCTCACACGTTCGCGAGTAAGATTCCGCCTTCCATTCGATAGATGAATCCCATCGCATTCGCCGTTGCAGAGGATTGTCCTGTGTCCCCTTCCCACGCCGTGCATCTGCAGGGGACGCGGTTCTGGATCACGCACCGCCACCGCACCTACGGGCCGTTCGATTACGAATGGAGCCCGGATTTCTGCGGTGTCGCGCTGCTGTACGACGGCCAGAAATTCGGCGAGTACTGCAGCCGCGAGGAGTTGTTTGCCGACCTGAAGCCGTTCCAGCTCCCGATGAGCGTCGTGAATGTGACCAGCATTGTGATGGGCTGTGTGCTGTGGGGCGTGATGCATGGGCTGAGCGAAGCCGAGCGCGACGAGGTGCTGCAATCGCGGCTGTGCCAGTTCGGCTACGAACGGTTCTGGCCGTCGGACGCCCAGGGATAGCCATCCCCGGGTCTTGATGACACAGAAGAGACCCAGGGATGGCTATCCCTGGGCTTCTGTGCCGAACAGGTGCGTGTACTTCAGCCCGCTGCCGGTGTTGAACACGACCACCGAGTCATCCTCGTGCAGCCAGCCGCGCTGGCGCAGCAACCGTGCGGCTTTCCAGGCGGCCCCCCCTTCAGGACATACGAACAATCCCTGCTCGGCCGCCAGCTCGCGAACGCCGTCCAGCAGATCGGCGTCGCTGATCGTCATGCACGTGCCGCCGCTTTGCCGCACGGCGCGGATCATCAGGAAATCACCGACCGCCACCGGCACGCGCAGGCCCGACGCCACGGTGGATGCATTCGGAAACAGCTCTGCAAACTCCTTTCCTGCTTCATACGCAGTCACAATAGGGGCACATCCGGCTGCCTGCACGAGTACCATTTTCGGGCGCTCGCTGCCGATCCAACCCAGTTGCTGCATTTCGTCGAACGCTTTCCACATGCCGATGAGGCCGGTGCCGCCCCCCGCGGGATAGATGATGCAATCAGGCAAACGCAGTTTTCCCGCGGAGAGTCCCTCGGCGTCGGTGAGATCGAAGGCGAGTTCGTAGCCCATCGTTTTCTTGCCCTCGACACGGAATGGCTCCTTGAGCGTCGACAGGTCGAACCAGCCGTGCTTTTCGCAGCCCTCGCGGACGAGCTTGCCGCAATCGTTGATGAGGCCGCGAATGAGCTGCACATCCACGCCGGCCACCCGGCATTCGACGATGTTCGCCGCAGGCGTGTCGTCGGGCATGTAGACGTGGCACTGCATCCCCGCGGCCGAGGCATACATTGCTGCGGCGCCGCCGGCGTTCCCCGCCGACGGGAGCGCCACTTCCTTCACGCCGAGCGCAGCGGCCCGCGTGATCGCCGCCGTCATTCCCCGGGCCTTGAAACTCGCCGTTGGGTTGGCCGCCTCGTCTTTGACGTACAGCCGCGCGAACTTTGCAGCCCCGCCCCGACGAGCGCATTTGAGCAGCGGGGTCTGGCCTTCGCCGAGCGTTACCGGAGTTTGCCCTTCCTCAAGAGGCAGCACTTCGCGAAACCGCCACAACGAACGTTCCGTCCTCCGGCGCACAACCTCCGGAGTCCAACCGTCGGCACGCAGCCGTGCGAGATCGTAGCTTGCCAGCAGCGGCTTCCCGCACGACGTGCACACGTTTTGGAGTTTCTGGATGTCGTGCGGCAACCCGCACAGGGCACAGTGCAACGCGGTGTGCATGGGTGTCGGGTGTCGGGTGTCGGGTGTCAGGCAAGAGGGGAAGAGGCAAAAGAGAAGTCTTGCCCACCTCCTGCCTTTCTCTCTTGCCTGACACCTGATACCTGACACCTGAAACCTTTACAACTATCGGCGACTGGCCGGCTGTGCTATCATCCCTTGCGGATGTGGTGGCACGCGGAGTGACTGTGGTGCAGGCGACGGAACGGGAGGCCCCGACGGGAAGTGGGGCCGCATTGTCACCGGCAGTCGCCGCCCCCGCCGATGCCGAGTCCCCACAGCTCAAGCACGATCTGACCGCCAGCGTCGGCGACGGCGCCGCTTTTGGGTTGATGGTCGGCATCGGGGAAACCTACGTCCCGGCGTTCGTGCTCGCCGTCGGTCTGGGCGAAGTCTTCGCCGGGTTGATCACCACAGTGCCGCTGCTCATCGGCAGCCTGTTGCAACTCGTTTCGCCGTGGGCGGTGCAACGCCTGCGATCACACCGCCGCTGGGTGGTTGTTTGTGCGGGCTTGCAGGGGCTGTGTTTCGTGCCGTTGCTGGTCGCGGCAATTGCGGGCGAAATCTCCGCCATCGGTGCGATGGCACTCGCCGCCGTGTACTGGGGCGCCGGCCAGGCCACGGGTCCGGCGTGGAACACGTGGCAGGGGACGATTGTGCCGCGCTCGCTGCGCGCGAACTTCTACGCCAGGCGGTCGCGGCTGCAGCAGATCGCCACGATGGTGGGCTTTCTCTCGGGCGGCTTCGCGCTGCAGTGGGGCCGATCGGCGGGCGACCCCATTCCCGTCTTCGCCTGGATGTTCGTGACGGCCGGACTGTGCCGCGGACTGTCGACGGCCTGCCTGTGGTCGCAAAGCGAGCCGATTCCGATTCCCGCCGGAACGAAATGGCTTGGCGTGAAAGAAACGTGGCGGCGGTTTTCGAGCGGTTCGACCGGTTCGCTACTGCTCCTGGCCGTAACGATGCAGGCCGGCGTGTACGTCGCGGGGCCGTACTTCAACCCGTACATCCTGAAGGTCCTGCAGTGGGACTACCGCGACTACGCGCTGCTGCTCGGCTCGTCATTCGTGGCGAAATTCCTGTGCCTGCCGCTGTGGGGCCGCTTCGCGCACCGCGCCGGAGCGTGGGCGCTGTTGTGGGTGGGCGCGATCGGGATTATCCCGCTCGCCGCCGGCTGGAACGTCAGCTCAAACTTCTGGTGGCTCTTGGCGCTGCAACTGCTTGCCGGCGCTGCCTGGGGCGCATACGAGCTGGCCGTGATCCTGCTGTTCTTTGAGACGATTCCCGAGCGCGAACGCACCAGCGTGCTCACTCTGTACAACGTGGCCAACGCACTGGCCATCGTGACCGGCTCCGCGATCGGCGCCGGCATTCTGAAGGCGGGACACGTCTCGCCCGAGTCGTACCACTGGGTGTACGCGGTGTCGACCGCGATGCGGTTTGCCGCGATCGGGCTGCTGTGGCGGCTGCCGCGCGTGTCGGTCCCAGCGGCGGAAACGTCGCTGTTCCCGTCCGCCGTGCGCCCCAATGCGATGTCGCTGGACGAAATCGTACTGCCGGATCTGCCCGACCAGGTATCAACCGGACAAAAGGCAAGCGTCGAGCCGTAAGCCCGACGTGACGTTACGCACGAGACACGTGGGGCTGATACCTCGACGCTCGCCAACGCTCTGCACATCACGACTTCGCCGCAGTCGCCGATTTTTGCTTCGCGGCCTCCTTTTTCGCCTGGGCGCGCTCGCGGGCTTCCCGGCGAGCGGCGATTTGCTGCTGCTGTTGCCGTTGGCGTAGTTGGGCGGCCTGCAACTGCGCCATCTGTGCCTGCTGAATGAACGCTTGCTGTCGCAGGCGCGCGAGCTGGTTCTGCTGCGCCTGCGCCTGTTGCATCTGCGCGGCCACCTGCATGGCCTGCTGGATCGACGCTGCGCTGACGGCCGTTCCGCCCGTGGCGTCTCCGCCTCCCCCTGCGACGCGCGAACCGGCCTGCGCTCCCCCTCCTCCACTGCTGCACATCCCCTGGACCCGAGCCGACGCGGCCGTCCACACGACCACCAGCGCCGCCACTCCGCACGCCCCTGCCATCCGTCCCACCGACATGATTTCGCACTCCCGCTCTAGGAAACGGACCAACCCGCCGCGCGACAGTGCCCAGCACCCGGCGACAAAGCCCGCAGGTCCACAGAGGGAGATAACGCACAGCAAGCCGACGATTCAACAGGGCACCCAAAGCCCCGGGTGCCTGCGAGGAGGAGAAGATGTCAGGCGTCAGCAATCCGGAGTCAGGTAAAACCAAGACCTGAATCTCCTACCTGACACCTATTTCACCGCCAGCACGGCATCGAGTGGCGACGGCGTGCGGACGCCGCGGACGTCGGAGAAGCCGGCACGCGTCAGCAGCGTCTCGTACTCGCCGAGCGTGCGCTCCTTCCCTTCCGTGCAGGTGAGCATGTTCAGCGACTGCATTTGCGCCCACCGCGGGCCGGTCTTGTCGTCCGTGAGCAGCTTCTCGGCAATCAGAATCGCACCATTGACTGGCAGATGTTGATGGATGCGCTTGAGCAACCGCTCGATCTTGGCTTCCGTCCAGTCGTGCAGAATCCGGCCCAGTGCGTAAATGTCTGCCGGCGGCAGCGGATTCTCGAAGAAGTCCCCCGCGACAATCTGCACGCGGTCCTTCACCGCCGATTGGCTGATGATTTCAGTTGCCAAGGGCACGGCGTCCGGCAGGTCGAACAGCACGCCCGAAAGGTTGGGCCAGCGCTCGCACGCGGCGATCGCCAGGTGCCCCGTCGCCCCGCCGAGATCGACGAACGTGCGGAACCGCGACAGGTCGAACGCATTCACCACGTGCGGCGAGCTGATGAGGCCGAAGCCGTGCATGCCCATCAGGAACTCGCGCTTGGTGTCCTCGCTCTTGAAGAAGTGCGAGAATATCGGCCCGTCCCAGCCATACGCCTGCTGCCAGCGATGCGACCCCTCGCGCACCGCGTCTTCCAGATGTGACCACAGCCCCCACATGAAACCGTTCGACCAACTCATGTACCCCGTCAGCCGCCGCGGGCTGGAGTGGCACAGATACGTTGCCGCCACCGGCGTGTTGGCGTAGATGCCGTTGGTCTTCGACAGCAATTGCAACCCCGCGCACGCATCGAGCAGGCGTTCGAGGCCATCGGTGGAGCACTTCAATTGTTTCGCGAGCGCGTCGAGCGTTTGTGGTTTTCCATCTAACGCGTCGAACACGCCAAGATCGATCGCGGCAAACATCGTCTTCGACCAGCGGAAGGCCTGGAGCAGGTCGAGGACGGGAGTGGGGTCGGGGAGGGTGAGGTCAGTGGGCATCGTGCGACTTTGCGTTCTTTGACCCGGAAATGCTACTTCCGGGCTTCGTCATTTTGAATCTCTTCATCCCTCCGGGATGAAATGCGAAGCCCCTAGATCGAGTGCGCGGAACATCATCTACGACCGCGCAAACTCACGAAGGGTCGGTTGGCCGCAGCGTTTGGACTGACGTCTCTTTCTGGCCCCCGTTCCAAGGCGGATTCAGCAGCCGAATGACGCTGTCTTCCAGACCTGCAGCCAGATTCACGTGAAATCTGCCGTAGTGCAACAACTCGTTGTCAGGCAGCACGAATACTTCCACTGAATTGTCTCGTTCGAGGCTCTGCCGAATATGCTCATTGTTCCGAATGTTTGTGAACTGGGTTGAACCAGGACTGCGGTAGCCGGACATCCGCGATCGAAGCGACTTCACGGTCTTTCCCTCATACTACAAGTCACCATTCACGGTAAATGCGTAAAGGACATTGCGGGCTGTCGCGAATTGCTCTTTCAACTTGCAAAGAATCCCGGTAACCGTTCACAGGCCGAAATGGCCTAAAAACAAGCGTTTTGCGCGACAACGGAGCCAACTTCAGCGATTCCCGCGAGGTCACTGCGGCCAGATTCCACTACAAGTTGTTGTCAAGACGAA
>Ga0073934_10007270_pt1 | contig 15545 bp, 19 predicted proteins | sample LarsenN4metaG_FD_76834 | JGI IMG/M metagenome (GOLD analysis project Ga0073934, IMG submission 76834) | Hot spring sediment bacterial and archeal communities from British Columbia, Canada, to study Microbial Dark Matter (Phase II) - Larsen... ...
TGGTGTTACTTTGTGACCCTACTTCCTCCTCTACTCTACCGGTTCAATTTCTGTTCTTGTTTTTCCTCCGCGTCCTCCGCGTCCTCCGCGGTGAGAGGTTAGGGCTTTCGAGATGATTACCGCGGAACGGGCCAGCATCCTCGTCGTCGACGACGACCCGGATCTCCTGCGGCTGATGCAGATCCGGCTCACCGCCGCCGGCTACGCGGTCACCACCGCGGAGAGCGCCGAGCGCGCGCTCGCGCAGATGAGCGTCGCGCGCCCGCGGCTGGTGGTGACCGACCTCAGGATGGGCGGGATGGACGGCATCGCGCTGTTCGAGGCGATTCGCGCCCAGAACCCGACGCTGCCCGTGATCATCCTCACCGCGCACGGCACGATCCCCGACGCGGTGTCCGCGGTGAAGCGCGGGGTCTTCGGCTACCTCACCAAGCCTTTCGACGCCAGGGCGCTGCTCACCGAGATCGAGCGCGCGCTTGCCGTGGGCGGCGGGCCGGCGCCCGCCGCGGCCGGCGAGGACGCGGAATGGCGCGCCGAGATCATCACGCGCAACCCGGCGCTGGAGGACGTGCTCGCCAAGGCGCGGCTGGTGGCCGACAGCGATGCGGCGGTTTTCATCTATGGCGAGTCGGGAACCGGCAAGGAGCTGCTCGCCCGCGCCATTCACAAGGCGAGCGCGCGGCGCGACCGCCCGTTCGTGGCGATCAACTGCAGCGCGATCCCCGAGCAGCTGCTCGAGTCCGAGCTCTTCGGGCACGTGAGGGGCTCCTTCACCGGCGCCGTGCGCGACCATAAGGGCCTGTTCCAGACCGCGGACCGCGGCACGCTGTTCCTCGACGAGGTCGGCGACATGCCGGTATCGCTGCAGGCGAAGCTGCTGCGCGTGCTGCAGGAGAAGCGGGTGCGGCCGGTCGGCTCGACCGAGGCGCACCAAGTGGACGCGCGCATCGTCTCCGCCACGCACCGCAACCTCGAGGCGGAGATGGCCGCCGGCAATTTCCGCGAGGACCTTTTTTACCGGCTGAACGTGGTGGCGTTGCAGCTGCCGCCGCTCGTCGAGCGCCGCGAGGATATCCCGCTCCTCGCCAATCATTTCCTCACGCAGCTCGCCGCGAAGTACCGCAAGGCGATCAACGGCTTCGCGCCCGAGGCGCTCGAGGCGCTCGTGGCGGCGAGCTGGCCGGGCAACGTGCGCCAGCTCTACAACGTCGTGGAGCAATCGGTCGCGCTGTGCACGACGCCGCTCATTCCCGCGAGCTGGGTGCAGCAGGCGATCCAGAAGCAGCAGGCCGAGTTCGCCTCCTTCGAGGAGGCGCGCCGCCGCTTCGAGCGCGAATACCTGGCGCAGTTGCTCAAGATCACCGAGGGCAACGTGACGCAGGCGGCGCGGCTCGCGAAGCGCAACCGCACCGAGTTCTACAAGCTGCTCGCGCGGCATCAGCTCGAGCCGAAACTGTTCAAGTCCCGATAAAACGGACGCCTGCGGCGCCGTTTTATCCGCGCGCGTTCGAACGGATGGTCCCCGCTGCTCAACGCGCGGGGTGACCCTGTCGTTGCCTTGCGACAGAAAAATTCCCGCGAAATCAAATTGCTGACGCGCGCCTCTCGACGCTCGTTGCCGGTTGGCGACAGCGGCGGCGGCGGACGCGCCGGCAAGCCCATGATTTGGTGTGGAGTTCTTCCTGGCACGGCGATTGCGAAAGAGGCGGCTATCCCATCCTGCGAGGAGTTTCCGGTGGAGACCGCCAAGACCTTTGAAAGACGTGCCGGCATTCTCTATCCCGTCATGCTGATCGCCGCGATCACGCTGATCGTGTTCAGCATGGCGGGCATCGCCACGATGATGGGATGGCTGCCGAGCGCGAGCTCGAAGAGCGATCCATCGGCGAGAGCCGAGCCGGCCGCCAGGAGCGAATCGCCGTCTCGCGCGAGCCAGCCGCGTGCCCAGGCGAACGGACCGGCCTCCTGCAGCGACTGCGGCGTCATCGAGTCGATCCGTGCGGTCGAGGTGAAAAGCGAGGGCAGCGGCCTGGGCGCGGTCACGGGCGGGATCGTCGGCGGGATCCTCGGCAACCAGGTCGGCGGCGGCAGCGGGCGCGTCGCGATGACGGTGGTCGGCGCCGGGGCGGGGGCGTACGCCGGCAACGAGATCGAGAAGAACATGAAGCGCTCGACGCGCTACCAGATCCGGGTGCGCATGAATGACGGCACCCACCGCACGTTCTACGAGGCCGCGCCGCCCGCCTACGCCATCGGCCAGAAGGTGCGCGCGACAGGGGGCGGGATCGTCGCCGCGGGCTAGCGCCGTTCCATGACCGGCCATGACAAGGCGCGGGACGCGCAAAACGCGCTTCGCGCCGAACCCAACGCAGGGAGGACTCAAGTGAACAGACTCTCTCACGGGCGCGTGAAGCGCCTCCACGCCGAGTTTCGCGGCGACGAAGCGGTGGAGCTCGACATCCTGGAGGTGACGCTGCGGCTCGGCGACGTTGCGCGCACGCGGCTCGAGGGTGACACCGTGCTCACCCGGCTCGCCTTCAAGGCGCTCTATCGCACGATCGAGGAGTATTGCCGCAAGACCGGCCTGCGGTATCCGACCTATCGCACCTTGATGGGCTATCTCGACGGCGCGCCGGTGGAAGCCGAGCCCGAGGCCTCGCGCGTGGTGAGCCTCACGAAACAGGGATGAGCCCGACCATGGTTTGCCGCGCGAGCGGGGGCATCATCGTTGCCGCCCTCTCCGCGCTCTTGCTCGCCGCCTGTGCCGGGCCCGAACCGCGGGGACGGCAGGTCAATCTCTCGGGGTTTCCCCCTGCGTTCCAGCAGGGATACGCGGAAGGCTGCGAAAGCGCCGGCGCGCGCGGCGTGAAGCGCGACGAGGCCCGCTACGAGACCGACTTCGACTACGCGCAGGGCTGGAAAGACGGCTACAAGATTTGCGCCAAGCGCAAGTGAGTTCAAGGTTCAATGTTCAAAGTTCAAAGTTGTGGATCGCGACGGACGCTTAACCTTGAACCTTGAACCTTGAACGTGGAACAGGCGTTCAGCCCTTGACGCGTGAAAGGCGAACGACCTCGGGAATGTGGCGCAGCCCGCGCATGATGCGCGCAAGGTGCAGGCGGTTCGATACCTGCAGCGTGAAGAACATGTTGGTGTAGGTGCTGCCGTCCTCGGGGTCCACCGCGACGTTCTGGATGTTGGAGCCGGCCCCGGCGATCTCGGCGGCCACCTTGGCGAGCACGCCGCGCTGGTTCGCCACCACGAGCTTGATGCTCACCTCGAACGGCTTCCTCGTTTCCGGGTCCCACGCGACATCGAGGAGGCGGTCCGGATCGTGGCGCGCTCTTGCGATCACCGGGCAATCGTGCGTGTGGATCACCATGCCCTGGCCCTTGCTGATGATGCCGATGATCGGATCGCCCGGAATCGGCTGGCAGCACCGGGCGAACTGCACCGCCATGCCTTCCGAGCCGCGGATGACGACCGAGCCCCGCACGGCGAGCTCGTTCGGTCCCGGCTCGCCGCGCGCGAGCAGGCGCCGCGCCACCACCGCCGCGAGGCGCTTGCCGAGCCCGATGTCGGCCAGGATTTCCTGGCGCGACTTGGCCCCGGCGTCCCGCGCGAACCTGTCCCACTGCGCCTCCTTGATCTCGCCGGGCGCCGCGCCGAGCGCGGCGAGCGCCTGGTTGAGCAGGCGCTCGCCGAGCTGGGCCGACTCCTGGAAGTGCATGGTCTTCAGGAAATGCCGGATGCGCGAGCGCGCCTTGCCGGTCACGACGAAGTTCAACCACAGCGGATTCGGCTTGGCGTGCGCCGCGGTGATGATTTCCACGCGGTCGCCGTTCCTCAACTCGGTCCTGAGCGGCATCAGCTCCTGGTTGAGCTTCACCGCCACGCAGCGGTTACCGATGTCCGTGTGCACGGCGTAGGCGAAGTCGACCGCGGTCGCGCCGCGCGGCAGCGACAGGATCTTGCCCTTGGGCGTGAAGACGTAGACCTCGTCCGGGAAGAGGTCCACCTTGAGGTGCTCGAGGAACTCGGCGGAGTTGCCCGACTGCGACTGCATCTCGAGCAGGCTCTGCAGCCACTGGTGGGTCTTCTTCTGCAGCTCCGAGAACGAGGTGTCCGAGCTCTTGTAGAGCCAGTGGGAGGCGACGCCCGCCTCGGCGAGCTTGTGCATCTCCTGGGTCCGGATCTGCACCTCGATCGGGGCGCCCACGGGGCCGAAGAGCGTGGTGTGCAGCGACTGGTAGCCGTTCGCCTTGGGGATCGCGATGTAGTCCTTGAACTTGCCCGGGATCGGCTTGTAGAGGCCGTGCAGCGCGCCGAGCGCGAGGTAGCAGCCGGGCACGTCGTTGACGATGATGCGGAAGCCGAAAACGTCCTGCACCTGCGCGAACGAGACATGCTTCTCGCGCATCTTGCGGTAGATCGAGTAGAGGTGCTTCTCGCGCCCGTGCACCTGCGCCTCCACGCCGGCGCTCTTCAACCTGCGTTTCATCGAATCGAGGATCTTGCCCACGATCTCGCGGCGGTTGCCGCGCGCGGCTTTCACCGCCTTGGCGAGCACGCGGTGGCGGGCGGGGTAGAGGTGCTTCAGGGAAAGGTCCTCGAGCTCCTGGTAGATGCTGTTCAGCCCCAGGCGGTTGGCGATCGGCGCGTAGATCTCGAGCGTCTCGCGCGCGATGCGGCGCTTCTTCGCGGGCTCGACCGCGGCGAGCGTGCGCATGTTGTGCAGCCGGTCGGCGAGCTTGATCAGGATGACCCGCACGTCGCGGGCCATCGCGAGCAGCATCTTGCGGAAGTTCTCGGCCTGCGCCTCCGCGTGCGTCTCGAACTCGATCCGGTCGAGCTTGGAGACGCCGTCAACGAGCTCCGCGACCGGCTTGCCGAAGTTGCGCGAGATCTCGGTCTTGGTGACCGAGGTGTCCTCCATGACATCGTGCAGCAGCGCCGCCGTCAGCGCCTGTGAATCGAGATGCCACTGCGCGAGGATGCTGGCGACCGCCAGCGGATGCGTGATGTACGGCTCTCCGGACTGGCGGAACTGCCCCTGGTGCGCCGTCTCGCTGAAGTGGTAGGCCGACTCGAGCTGCGAGATGTCCTCCGGCTTGAGGTAGCCGGACCAGTCCTTGAACAGCGTGGCGGCGGACATCAAGAGTGATGAATGATGAGCGCGGAACGATGAGCGGAAGGGCTCAATTCACCCGCGGCGCGGCCCTCCATTCCGCATTCATCATCCGGCATTCCTCATTGACCGTTATGTCTGCCCCTTGTTCAGGATCTCCGCCCCGAACTTGCCCGAGGCGAGCTCGCGCAGCGCGATCACGGTGGGCTTGTCGCGGCTCGTTTCGACCATCGGCTGGGCGCCGTTGGTGATCTGGCGCGCGCGATAAGTCGCCGCGAGCGACATCTCGAAGCGGTTGGGAATGTGCTTCAGGCAGTCATCGACGGTGATGCGAGCCATGGTCAGGACCTCGGTTACTTCATCCGGTTGAACAAGTTGCCGTGGCGGGCGAGCTGGCGGGAAAACCTGAGCCGTTCGGCCCGGATGATGCTCGTCAAGTCCCGCGCCGCCCGGTTAAAATCGTCGTTAATGATAACATAGTCGAACTCCGGGGCGTGGCTCATCTCCTCGCGCGCGGCGGCGAGGCGCCGCCGAATCACCTCGGGGCTGTCCTGAGCGCGTTTTCTCAGCCGCGCGGCGAGCACCTTGAGCGAGGGCGGCATGATGAAGATGCTCACCACCCCGCGCATGAGCTTGCGCACCTGCTGCGCTCCCTGCCAGTCGATCTCGAGCAGCACGTCGCGGTTGCGCGCGAGCTCGCGCTCGATCCATTTCTGCGAGGTGCCGTAGCTGTGACCGTAGATCACGGCGCTCTCCAGGAACTCGCCCGCCTCCAGCATGCGCTCGAATTTCGGCGGCGATACGAAGTGGTAATCGCGCCCGTTCGCCTCGCCCTGCCGCGGCGGCCGCGTGGTGTAGGAGACCGACAGCTTGAGCCCGGGCTCCGCCTTGAGCAGGGCCTTGACGAGGGTCGTCTTGCCGCCGCCCGAGGGCGCGCTCACGATAAAGAGCGTTCCGCTCATGGGAAAACGTGAACCGTGGGTCGTGAGTCGTGGACCATCAAAAACACATGGCGTCGGCGGGCGACGGTTTCAACAGAGTTGCAAGACACCACTCACCACTCACTCGATGTTTTGGAGCTGCTCGCGCATCTGCTCGATGAGGAGCTTCAACTCCAGCGCGGCCCGGGTGACCGCGATGTCGGCCGACTTCGAGGCGAGGGTGTTCGCCTCGCGGTTGAGCTCCTGCATGAGGAAGTCGAGCTTCTTGCCGACCGCCCCGCCGTCGGCGAGCACGCGCCTCAGCTCCGTCACGTGGGCCTTCAGGCGCGAGAGCTCCTCGTCGACGTCGATCTTGGCGGCGAACAGCGCGACCTCCTGGCGGATGCGCTCGTCGTCGCCCGCGCTGAACGCCTCCTTGAGCCGCGCCGCGAGGCGCTCCTGGTAGAGGGCGATCACCTGGGGGATGCGCGGCGCGATTTCCGAGACGAGCCGCTCCATGCCCTCGGCGCGCTCGAGCATCACCTGCCTCAGCTTTTCGCCTTCGCGCGCGCGCGCCGCGGTGAACTCGGCGAGCACCGCGGAAAGCAGCTCGCGGCACGCGTTCTTCAGCTCCTCGAGCGGCAGCGCTTCCGCGCCGAGCATGCCCGGCCAGCGCAGGATATCGGCCGCGTCGAGGCCGGCGGCTTCGGGCAAGGCGGCCCGCACCCTGGCGCTGAGAGCGATCAGCTGGGCGAGCAGCGACTCGTTCAACTGCGGCGCCCTGGGACCGGCTGCGGCCGGGGTGAAAGTGACGCGGCACTCGATCTTGCCGCGGGTGAGCTCACCGGCGAGCGTCTCGCGCAGCACGGGCTCCACCGCACGCAGGTCGTCGGGCAGGCGGAACTGGATGTCGAGATAGCGGTGATTGACCGAGCGCAGCTCGAGGTTCAGCACCCCGTACGCGAATTCGCGCGAGGCCGCCGCGTAGCCGGTCATGCTGTGGATCATTGGAAACCCGTGACTCGTGACTCGTGACTCGTGATCCGGAAACGGTCGCGCGACGCCGCGCTCAATTTACGTGCCGCCGCCGGCTGGTTGGCATTCATGCTATCGTTCACTGGAACGATAGCATACTCAGGGAGTTACATGCGACCCAGCGGGAGGCGGTCCGACGAGCTGCGGCAGGTGCGCATCACGCGCCGCTACACGCGGCACGCCGAAGGCTCGGTGCTGGTCGAGTTCGGCGACACGCGCGTCGTCTGCACCGCAAGCGTGCTCGAGCAGCAGCCGCCGCACCTGAAGGGCCTCGCGCAGGGCTGGATCACCGCGGAGTACGGCATGCTGCCGCGCTCGACGAATACGCGCACCGACCGCGAGGCCGCGCGCGGCCGCCAGTCGGGGCGCACGCAGGAAATCCAGCGGCTCATCGGGCGCGCGCTGCGCTCCGTGGCGGACCTCGCGAAACTCGGCGAGCGCACCATCCACGTCGATTGCGACGTCATCCAGGCCGACGGCGGCACGCGCACCGCCGCCATCACCGGCGGCTTCGTGGCGCTGCACGACGCGGTGGAACATCTCCTCGCGCGGCGGCTGATCGCCGCCTCGCCCATTCGCGACTTCGTGGCCGCCGTCTCGGTCGGCGTGTTCGAGGGCGTGCCGATACTCGATCTCGACTACGCCGAGGATTCGCGCTGCGACACCGACATGAACGTGGTCATGACCGGCAGCGGCGGGCTGGTCGAGGTGCAGGGCACGGCGGAAGGCGCGCCGTTCACGCGCGCGCAGATGGACGCGATGCTCGATCTCGCCGCGCGCGGCATCCGCGAGCTCGTCGCCGCGCAAAAAACCGCGTTGGGAAAATAGGCGCCAAAGCCGCCAAAGCCGCCAAGAAGACAAATGCGTGCGTCTCGGGTTGCGCGAAGCCGGATCGGGTTTGGTTTTCTGATCTTGTTCTTGTGCTTGTTTTCCTTGGCGTCATGGCGCCTTGGCGCCTAAGTCATGAGAAAACTGGTTCTTGCGAGCAGCAACCCCGGCAAGCTCCGCGAGTTCCGGCAGATGCTCGCCCCGCTCGGCATCGAGGTCGTTCCCCAGGGCGAGCTCGGCGTCGCCGAAGCCGAGGAGCCGCACGAGACCTTCCTCGAGAACGCGCTCGCCAAGGCGCGGCACGCGAGCCGCGGCTCGGGGTTGCCGGCGTTCGCGGACGACTCGGGCATCTGCGTGGACGCCCTGGGAGGCGCCCCGGGCGTCCGTTCCGCGCGCTACGCGGGCGATTTCCCGGCGGGCGGGCGCGAGGACCAGGACCGGCGCAATAACGAGAAGCTCGTCTCGGAGCTGAGGGGCAAGGGCGACCGCCGGGCGCATTATTACTGCGTGATCGTCCTGGTGCGCCACTCCGAGGACCCCGAGCCGCTGATCGCCGAAGGCCGCTGGGAGGGCGAGGTGATCGACACGCCGCGCGGCGCGCGAGGGTTCGGCTACGATCCCTATTTCCTGGTGCCCGGCCTCGGCAGGACCGCGGCCGAGCTCGCGCCGGAGGAGAAGAACGCGATCAGCCACCGCGGCCGGGCGCTTGCGGCGCTCGTTGCGAAGCTGCGCCCGTTGCAAGACGCGGCATGAGCCTTGATCTCCATCAAGAAGGGAGCGCGGGGCCTGGGGTAGCGTGCTCGAGCGGGCCACGGCAGTACCATTGGGACTTGCCTTGCCCGTGCGAAAGACAGGAGGAACGTCATGCCAAAGTTCGTCATGGTGACCCGGGTGCAGCCCGAGGCGCTGCAATCGCCCCGCTCCCTGGAAGACCTCGAGCGCAAGGCGATGGACCGCATCCGCTCCGAGTGCCCGGCGGTCAAATGGCTCGCGAGCTACGCGGTGCTCGGCCGGTTCGACTACGTGGACATTTTCGAGGCGCCCGATCTGGATGACGCGGTGCGGGTCTCGACGCTCATCCGCAGCCACGGGCACGCGCACTCGGAGGTCTGGCCGGCGACCGAATGGGTGAGATTCAAGCAGCTCATCCACGCCATGCCTGCGGCCTGAGCACGGCATGGCGGGCGAGCGCCGAGGCGGCCTGCCGGATTGCCATGCGGCGGCGCTCGCGTACCTGGCGCGCGGCTGGTCGGTGATCCCGATCGAGCCGCGCGGCAAGCGCCCGCTCGTCCCCTGGCTCGAGTTCCAGAGCCGCCGCCCCTCGCGGGCGGAAGTCGCGGCCTGGTTCCGGCAACGGCCCGACGCCAACGTGGGAATCGTGACCGGCGCCTTGTCCGGGCTCGTGGTGCTGGACGTTGACGAGCGCCACGGCGGCGTCCAGGGCCTCGCCGAGCTCGAGCTCGCGCACGGGCCGCTGCCGTTCACGATCGAGGCCGCGACCGGCGGCGGGGGCCGGCACCTTTATTTCCAGCACCCGGGCGGCGTGGCGCACAACCGCGTGGGTCTCGTGCCGGGCATCGATCTGCGCGGGGATGGCGGCTGCGTGGTGGCGCCCCCGTCGCTGCACCCGGGCGGGATGCGCTATGCCTGGGCGCCGGCCCGCGCGCCGGACGAGGCGCGGCTTGCGCCGCTTCCGCGTTGGCTCGAGCGCCTGGCGCAGCCCGGGAGCGGGCGCGCGGGTCACCCGATCGCGCACTGGCGCGAGCTCGCGCGCCGCCGCATTCCCGAAGGAGAGCGCAACAACACGATCGCGTCGCTGGCGGGGCACCTGCTCTGGCACGGGGTGGACGCCGAGGTCGCGCTGGAGCTGCTCTCGGCGTGGAACCGGGTGTGGTGCGAGCCGCCGCTTCCGTCGGACGAGGTGGCGCGCGTGGTGGAAAGCATCGCACGGCTGCACGAGCGGCGCCGCGAGGGCGGAGAAGGTTGATCGAGATCGACGGCTCGTACGGCGAGGGCGGCGGCCAGCTCACGCGCACCGCCGTCGCGCTCTCGGCGATCACCCGCAAGCCCGTGCGGATCGTCAACGTGCGCGCCAGGCGCGGCAAGCCGGGGCTTGCGCCCCAGCACCTCGCCGCCTTGCGCGCGGTCGCCGCGATCTGCGATGCGAGGACCGAGGGGCTCGAGCTCGGTTCGACCGCGATCGTATTCGAGCCCGGCGCCCTGAAAGGCGGCACGTACCGTTTCGACGTGGGCACCGCGGGCAGCGTCACGCTGGTGCTGCAGGCCGTGCTGCCCGCGCTCCTCGCGTGCGGCGCGCCCGCCCACGTGGTCGTCACGGGCGGCACCGACGTGCGGCAGGCGCCGCCGGCCGACTACCTCGCGGAAGTGCTGCTGCGGCATCTCGCGCGCATGGGCGCGCGGGCGCGGCTCGCGGTGACAAGACGCGGCTACTATCCCCGCGGCGGGGGCGAGATCGCGCTCGACGTCGCCCCGGGCGAGCTGCGGCCGTTCGACTGCACCTCGCCCGGGAAGCTGCGCGCGCTGCGCGGCACGGCGCACGTCGCCAATCTCCCGGCGCACATCGCCGAGCGGATGCGGGACGCAGCGCTCGCGCAGCTCGCCGGGTGGGGCCCGGGTGAAGAGGTTACGGCGCGCTGGTTGGGAGGCGCGGAGGCGACGGGACGCGGCGGCTCGATCGTGGTGTGGGCCGAGACCGAGCATTCCGTCCTCGGCGCGTCGCGCGTCGCCGAGTTCGGCGTGCGCGCGGAGGCGCTCGGCGAGGCCGTCGGGCGCGAGCTGAAGGCCGATCTCGAGGCGGGCGTGACCGCGGACGCGCACGCGGCCGACCAGCTGCTCATCTATCTCGCGCTCGCGGGCGGCACGTCCTCGTTCACCACGCGCGAGTTGACGAGCCACGCGCAGACGGCGATGTGGCTCATCGCGCGGTTCCTCCCGGTGCGCTTCGCCTCCGAGCGGGCGGACGGGGCGTTTTGCATCCGGGTGGCGCCGTGACGCCGCTCCACGAGCTCCTCGCTCGCGTCCGCTGGGACTCCGAGTTCGGGGCGGCGCAGTTCGTGATCGGTTACTGGGACCGCGTGCGCCGCGCCGAGGTCAAGGTCCCTATCGGGCAGATCCGCTTCGAGCCGGGAAAGCACGAAGTGTTCGAGGCGGTGGAGGAGGACGGTACGGTGCACCCGGTGCCGTTGCACCGGGTGAGGAGCGTCTGGCGCAACGGCGAGCTTATCTGGCACCGCCCGGAGCCGCGCGATTGACCCGTGTGGGCCCGGCTCAAGGCGCTCCCTTGCGGAACGCGCCCAGCTCCCACTCCCCGGAGGCCTCGTCATGACGCAGCACGTAGGTGTTGCCGTCGCTGGCCGCGACCTTGAAGTAGCGGTGATCAGGGGCGAGCCAGCGGTCCGTGATCGACAGCACCTCGAGGCGCCGCTCCCCCAGCACGAAGGCGCGCGGCTCCTCTTCGCCCCGATGACCTGCGTAGCAGTCGACCCTGATCTTCATCATCGCCCCTCAAGCAACGATAATAACTTGTCTGACGCCATTGCGATGCGCCCCATCTTCCATGCCGAGCTCGTGAACGGCCCTTTCGGGGACCCGGGGCTTTTCCTCGACTTCCGGTTCGAGCGGCGGGCGCTGCTCTTCGACCTGGGCGACCTCGCGGCGCTCGCGCCGAAGAAGCTGCTACGGATATCGGAGGTTTTCGTGTCGCATACCCACATGGATCACTTCGTGGGTTTCGACCGCCTGCTGCGGGTCTGCCTCGGGCGCGAGACCGGCGTGCGGCTCTACGGGCCGCCCGGCTTCCTCGATCATGTCGGGCACAAGCTCGCCGCCTACACCTGGAACCTGGTCGAGAACTATCCCACGGATTTCACGATCGAAGCGTGGGAAGTCGACCCGGGCTGGCACGCCCGCGGGGCCCGGTTCAGTTGCCACCGGCGGTTCGAGCGCGATGCACTGGGCGAGCGCGACATGCCCGGCGGCGTGCTCGTCGACGAGGCGGCGTTCTCGGTGCGCGCGGCGTTCGTCGATCATCGCACGCCCTGCCTCGCGTTCGCGGTGGAGGAGAAGACCCACGTGAACGTCTGGAAGAACCGCCTGTCGGAACTGGGTCTCCCGGTGGGGCCGTGGCTGAAGGAGCTGAAGCGCGCGGCGGCGGGCGGCGCCCCCGATGACACGCCGATACGCGCCTGGTGGCGCGATCGCGAGGGCGCACACGAGCGCGTGTTCCCGCTCGGCGAGCTCAAGCGCGAGGTGCTGCGCTTCGTGCCGGGCGAAAGGATGGCCTACGTGACCGACGTCTCGCCTCACGAGGAGAACGCGCGGCGCATCGCGGCGCTCGCGGCCGGCGCCGACGTGCTGTTCATCGAGTGCGTGTTCCTCGAGGAAGACGCCGACCAGGCGGCCCGCAAGTGCCACCTGACGGCGCGGCTGGCGGGGGCAATCGCGCGGGCGGCGCGCGCCAGGCTGGCGATACCGTTCCATTTCTCGCCGCGTTACGCCGAGCGCGAGACGGAGCTTCGCGCCGAGTTCGAGACCGCGCGCTCCGGCCACTGAGTAAGAGTCACCGGCGCGCAAAGTGCAAAAGCGGAACACGGAACGACGAACGCGGAGCGAGAATCAAGAGACGGTTATCGTGGGCTTTAATTCATCATTCATCGTTCGTCGTTCATCGTTGCACTTCGCGGCGCTTCCGCCACTCGCGCTCTACATCCATATCCCCTGGTGCGTGCGCAAGTGCCGCTATTGCGATTTCAACTCGCACGAGGCGCGGCGCGAAGTCCCGGAGAAACGCTACATCGCCGCGTTGCTCGCCGATCTGGAACAGGCGCTGCCGCAAGTGTGGGGGCGGCGCGTCGCGAGCGTATTTCTCGGCGGCGGCACGCCGAGCCTGTTCTCGGCGCGCGCGATCGAGACGATCCTCTCGGGCGTGCGCGCGCGGCTGCCGGTCGTGGCGGACGCGGAAATCACGCTCGAGGCGAATCCGGGAACGGTCGAGGCGGACAAGTTCCGGGACTTCCGCGCCGCGGGCGTGAACCGCCTCTCGCTCGGCATCCAGAGCTTCAACCCCGCGCACCTGAAGGCGCTCGGGCGGATTCACGACGCCGCCGAGGCGCGGCGCGCGATCGAAATTGCGCGCCGCCATTTCAGTAACGTGAATCTCGACATCATGTACGGACTGCCGGGGCAGGCGGTTGAGGAGGCGCTGGCTGACATCGAGGCCGCGCTCGGCTTCGCGCCGAAGCACGTTTCGGCGTATCACCTGACGATCGAGCCCAACACGTATTTCCATCGCTTCCCGCCGCGGCTGCCGGACGAGGACGCGACTGCGGCGATGCAGGAGGCGATCGAAGCGAGGCTCGGCGAAGCGGGCTACGATCACTACGAGGTTTCCGCCTTCGCGAAACGCGGCGGTGCGTCGGGGGGAGCACAAGGCAATTCACCCGTCACCAGTCACCAGTCACGAGTCACGCCTTATTGCCGTCACAACGTGAATTACTGGACATTTGGGGATTATCTTGGGATCGGTGCCGGCGCGCACGGCAAGCTCTCGTTCTCCGACCGCATCGTGCGCGAGGTGCGCGTGAAGCATCCCGAGCGCTACATGGAAGCCGCAGGGCAGGGCAATCCACCGCACGAGCAGCGCGAGGTGCAGCCGCAAGAAGCGCCCTTCGAGTTCATGATGAATGCCCTGCGGCTCAACGGGGGTTTCCCGGCGCGGCTGTTCGAGGAGCGAACGGGCCTGCCGCTTACGGCCGTGCTGCGCGAGCTGGATGAAGCGGAGCGCCGCGGCCTCATCACGCGCGACGACGAGCGCATCCGGCCAACCCCGCTCGGCCGGCGCTTTCTCAACGATCTGCTGCAGCTCTTCCTGCCGCCCGCAGCGCGCGAGAAAGCCCGGGACCTTGCAATGAGCCCGCCGATGAACGCTGATGGACGCCGATAGCAGCACGCGAGATGCGAGATGCGAGATACGAGATACGGGATAAAGCGTTGATCACAGGTGCTGCTTTGCGCATTGTCCATCCCGCATCCCGCATCGCGCACGCCGGATCCCGCATGCCGCATCGCGCATCAACGGATCGCGCGTTTTATTCGCGTTTATCTGCGGCTAATCATTTCGCGAGCGCTTTCTCGACCAGCGCGCGCAGCTCGGGGGCGAGCGGCAGGCCGAGCGCCGCCTCGCGCCCCCGCTTCGACATCTTCTCCCAGGTCTTGCGCACGATGCCCCTGAGCTTTTCCTCGTCGTGCTTCTTCGCGAAGTCCGCGAAATAGTTCTCGAGGAACACGAGATCCACGACGTCCTCGAGCAGTTGCGATTCGGGATCGACCTTGAGCCGCTCCTTTTTCAGCAGCGACTGCACGCGCTTGATCGTCGCCTCGTCGTAGCCCACTTCCTTCAGGATCGCGCCGGCGGTTTCCGCGTGAAAGCGGGCGAGCGCGGTGCGCCACTGCTTGTAGCCTTCGCGATCCATGGGGTAGCTCGCGCGCGGAATCGTCCAGCGCCGGATGTGCTGGCAGCGGGCGGCAAGCCGCAGCGCCTCCGAGGCCGCGGGCTCGAGCTTCTCGAGCCACGCCGTCATGCGCTGCGCGTAGAGGAGCTCCTTGGGACGGGCAACGCCGCGTTCCATCTCCCGGTTCGGATCCTCCGCGTTGGCGGCGTCGAAGCGGGCGATCGCTTTCTCATAAAGGGGGGAAGGCACTGTCATCTCGCAACCTCCGGATATGGCATCCTTTTCGTCACATTGCTGGATATTTTTCATTTCAGGATTTGTCGGACCCAGCTCCGGCAAAATCCTTGCGCCTGCGAAAGATGAGATCGCGCACGGGGTGCCCGAGCTTCAAGCCGCGCTGCTCGAACTTGGTGAGCGGGCGGTATTCGGGCCGGGGGGCGAAACCCGCAACCGTGTTCTCGAGCCGCGGCTCGGCCGCGAGCACTTCGAGCATCTGCTGCGCGTAGTCCTCCCAATCAGTAGCCACGTGCAGGTACGCGCCCGGTTTCATGCGGGTCGCCAGCAGCTCGATAAACGGCGCCTGCAGCAGGCGCCGTTTGTGGTGGCGCTTCTTGGGCCACGGATCGGGAAAGAAGACGTGCACCGCGTCGAGGCTCGCGGGCGCGATCATGTGCTGGAGCGCCTCGACCGCGTCGTGCTGGATGACGCGCACGTTGGTGAGCCCGCGCTCGGCCAAGCGCTTGAGCAGCCCCCCCACGCCCGGGGTGTGCACTTCGATCCCGAGATAATCGTTCTCGGGATGCCGCGCGGCGATATCGGCGGTGGTCTCCCCCATCCCGAAGCCGATTTCCAGGATCCTGGGCGCGGCCCGGCCGAAAACGCGCGCGAGATCGAGCGCCTCGCGGGCGAACGGGATGCCGAAGCGGGGCATCAGCTCCACGTGAGCGCGCCGCTGCGCTTCGCTCACGCGGCCCTGGCGCAGCACGTAGCTGCGGATCGGCCGGTATGCGCTCATCATGGCTCGGTGCCGCCGCGTCCCGCAAGGACGGCGGCTGCTGCAGCGGATTCTCGCAGATTCAGCGGTGGCGAGACAGGTTTCCATTTGAACGAAATGCCCGATGGCGGCAATGCCGGGGCGCCGCTGCGCCGGGAGGGGGCGGGAAA
>Ga0073934_10007271_pt1 | contig 15542 bp, 16 predicted proteins | sample LarsenN4metaG_FD_76834 | JGI IMG/M metagenome (GOLD analysis project Ga0073934, IMG submission 76834) | Hot spring sediment bacterial and archeal communities from British Columbia, Canada, to study Microbial Dark Matter (Phase II) - Larsen... ...
ATTGGGCGGCAGGAACTCGAGAAGCGGGCCACAGCGGTGTTCACCAAGCCGTTCTCACCCAAAGAACTCTGCCGCGTAGTGGAGCGTGTCATTCATGAAAAGGAACACCCTTATTAGAACCGTGACGGTGGTTTGGATGGGAACCTGCGTTGCCGGCGCAGCATCTCAGGAGCCAAGCCTGCGCGAAATTCTGGAACGGCTGGAGCGGGTGGAGCGTGAAAATCGCGAGCTACGGCAGGAAATGCAAGCGCTGAAGAGCGAGCTTGCGGCAACAGCCCGCGACACCGGAAAACCCTCGCCCGTGGAAGACAGGCTGGCGGTCGTGGAAACTCGCGTTGAAGAGCAAGCCCAGGCTAAGGTGGAGGCAGCGCAGAAGTTGCCGGTGCGCATCACGGGCATGGCTTTGTTCAACGCGTTCCATAATTCGCGGAATGCCGGTTCCCATGAACAGAACCCGCTGATCGCCACAGAGTCGCCAGGGGCGCGCACAGCAGGGGCCTCGGTGCGCCAGACCGTTCTCGGATTGGAGTTTGAGAGCCCCAAGTCGCTGTGGGGAGCCGCTGTGCGCGGATCAATGTTTGGAGACTTCTTCACGGAGTACTCGGGTTACAGCGCGCACCCGCGGCTGCGCACAGCGACGCTCGAACTGGCATGGCGGAATACATCGTTAACCGTCGGTCAGGACAAGCCGCTTGTGGCTGCCCGCGAACCCAACTCTCTGGCGCAAGTGGGCTACGGGCCGCTCTCGTATTCCGGAAACCTGTGGCTGTGGGCGCCGCAAGCCAAGCTGGAGCAGCGAATGCAATGGGCCCCCGGCTTGAAAGCCAAGGCGCAACTATCGCTGCTTCAGACGGCGGAGGAATACTCCTACACCAGCGCACAGACACCAGCACTGGAACAACACCGTCCGGCACTTCAGGGGCGATTTGAAGTGGCGTACGAGTTCGCGGAAGACCGGCGTGTCGCGTTCGCGCCGATGTTTCATCGCAGCACGACGCACATTGCGCAGTCCTCAGTGGACTCCTACCTCTGGGGCTTCGATTGGGCGGTAGATCCACTGCCAAAAGTGGTTTGGACCGGGACGTTTTTCAAGGGACAGAACCTGGGAGGAATCGGTGGGCTGCGGCAAGGGGTCTACATCACACGGTCAGGAAGACCGGTAGCAGTGGGATCGTACGGTGGCTGGACGCAGCTCACCATCCTTCCCACCAGCCGTTTGACCCTGAATCTGATGGCGGGGCAGCAGGACGACAGGAACAGCGACATGTTCTACCGCGGCATCGCAAAGAACGCATCTTATGCGGGAAACCTCATGTTTCGCATAGCCCCCAATGTCCTATTGAGCTTTGAGACCTCGCAGGTCCGCACAACGTATTTCACGACGGGTGTCCGGCGGAACAATCACTATGACCTGGCTGTGGCGTACCTTTTCTAGAAGCCATCCGGGAGTGACGCTAATGGTCTTGAGCCTGGCGGCTTGGGAACTCCATGCGGCTACTGTCAGTGCTCGGGTCCGGATTGTCGATTCGCGCGTGAGCTCGGTGCGGCAGCAGCGGAACTTCGCGGGTGTTGTCTTGTGGCTGACCCCGCTTGCCGGCGGCGGCGGTCCAAGGCGTTCGCCAGGCCGCGTCGAAATGATCCAGAAAGACAAGAAGTTCCAGCCGCATGTCCTGGCCATACCCGTTGGGACCACGGTGGATTTCCCGAATTACGATCCGATCTTCCACAACGCCTTCTCGAATTTCGATGGGCAGGTGTTCGACATCGGCCTGTACGCGCCTGGTTCCAGCCGCGGCGTGACGTTCCGCCGCGAAGGGATTGTGCGCGTCTTCTGCAATATCCATCCAACCATGAGCGCGGTGATCATCGTGCTGGGAACGCCGCATTTCGGAACCTCAAACAGCGCGGGCGAGATTACGCTCCGCGATGTCCCTGTGGGCGATTACCGGCTTGAGCTGTTTCACGAGCGGGCCACTCCGCAGACGTTGGAAAAACTGGCGACACGCGTAACGGTCCCCAGCGAAGGCCTCGCGCTGCCGCCGATTGAGATCACCGAAAGCGGATACCTGCAGGTTCCGCACAAGAACAAGCACGGCATGGATTATCCGGCCTCTTCGGCCGATCACGTGGTTTATCCTGGCGCTAAACGATGAAGCGGATCTCGCTCAAGTGGAAGATCCTGTCGCTGACTTCGGCCGGCCTGGTCGCGCTGTTGTCGGTGGTCGGCTGGCTGGTGCAGCGCAATTCCATGCGCACCGCCGAAACGCTGCTCGAAAACGAGGTCCGGGCGGGTTTTGAAGCGTATCGCAGCCTGTGGCAGGCGCGCGCGGACCGGCTGGCTTCAATCAGCCGTGTGCTGAGCGGGATGGCAGATGTCCGTGCCGCGTTCGGTACGGGAGACGCTGCCACGATTCGCGACACGGCGGCCGAAATCTGGAAGCGCGTATCGGACGAACGGGCCGTATTCGTTGTGGTGGAGCCGTCGGGCCGGCCGATTGCGTCGCTAGGCGGGCCGCTGGGTTCTGTAGAGCGTGAACTACCGGTGATCGCGGTAGCGGCGCGGCAGTTCCCAAAGCAGGCGACGGGATTCCTTTGGCAAGCGGGACGGCTTTACCAGGTTGTGATTACGCCGGTCTACGTGGATTCGGTGGAAGGACAGTCGCTGCTGAACGTGTTGCTGGCAGGCTACGAGGTGGACGCGCGCGTGGCTCGCCAGTTGGAAGAGGCAACCGGTGGCAGCGAGTTCGTGTTCGCCGACCTTTCTGGCCGGGTTGTGGCGGCTAGTGTCGATGAATTCGAAGCCGAGCGCCTGGCGCGTCAGAAGCTGGAAGGCAGTGCGGTGCGCCGGATCTCGGATGGGCGGGCGGCATACTCGGTGTTGGCGACTCCGCTCAATGACATTGAAGGCAGGCCGGTGGCGGAGTTGCGCGTGCTCAGGTCGTTCGCCGCTGCCGAGCGGCTGATCGGCGACCTGCGCCGCAACATCCTGTGGATTTGTGTCGTAGCGCTGGCGGTGGGGCTTGGGTTGACCTGGCTGCTGGCGCAGAGGATTCTGCAGCCGGTGGAGGTGCTGGACCGGGCGGCGGCCGAAATCGGCCGCCAGAACTACGGCTATCAGGTAGAGGTTATCGGAGAAGACGAGCTTGCCCGCCTCGGGCGCACGTTCAATTCGATGAGCGAGTCGATTCGCAACAGCCGTGAGGAACTGATCCGGCACGAACGGATCGCCACCATTGGGCGCGTGGCGGCGTCGATTGTCCACGACTTACGGAATCCGCTGGCGGCGATCTACGGCGGCGCCGAAATGCTGGTGGATGGCAGTTTGAACGAGGAGCGGGTGCGTCGCGTCGCCTCCAACATCTACCGGGCGTCGCAGAGCATCCACCAGATGCTTCAGGAACTGGCGCAGGTATCGCGTGGGAGGACTGAGCCCGCCGAAGTATGCCGGCTGCTGGACGTTGTCCAGGCCGCAGTGGAGCCGCACCAGGCACAGGCCGACACCCAGGGGGTTCAAATCCGGGTCGAGGTGCCGCCGACCATGGAATTGTCGCTGGAGCGCCACCGCATGGAGCGTGTTTTCCAAAACCTGGTTTCGAACGCGCTGGAGGCCATGCGGGATGGCGGCGAGTTGCATATTCAAGCGGTTCTGCTCCCCGGGCAGGGTAAGGTCCGGGTTGAAGTCGAAGACTCCGGAATCGGGGTTCCGGAAACGGTCCGGGAGCGCCTTTTCCAACCGTTTGTGACGGAAGGAAAGAAGAATGGCCTTGGGCTCGGTTTGGCGCTGGCAAGACAAACGGTGAAGGAACACGGGGGCGAAATGACGCTCGAAACCGGCGAGCTCAAGGGCGCCAAGTTTGTCTTGATCCTGCCGCTCCAGGGAGCGCAGCAGGGGGTTCGCGGGGGGAACAAACTGGCGGCTGCAGCACGTTAGTCCCGCCCTGCTATACTGAAGCTTCACCCGCGCTCGCGGAAAGGGCGCGGGTTTTGTTTGCAGGGAAGTATGATCATTCTCGTTACGATTCTCCACGTCATCGTCTGCCTGTTCCTGATCATTGTGGTGTTGCTGCAAAGCGGCAAGGCGGCGGATTTGGCCGGCGCGTTTGGCGGAATGGGTTCGCAGACGGCATTTGGCCCCCGTGGCGCGGCGACGGTGCTCAGCAAGGCGACGACGATCGCGGCAGCGCTGTTCATGGTGACCTCGCTATCGCTTTCGGTGATGTACACCCGCGCGGGCAGGACCAGTGGAGGCGGAGGCTCGGTGTTGGAGCGAGCGGCTCCGGCGACCCAGCAGAAGCAGCAATCGACGCCGCTGCCGGAACAGCAGAAGCAGCAGCAGGCTCCGGGCGTTCCCTTCACAGTGGAAAGCGGCGGACAAAAGCAGGTGGCTCCCGTGACGCCGCCCGCGCCGGCCCCAGCCGCAAGCAAGCAGGAAACCGCGCCGCCGAAGAAGTAGCGGCGAGGCTTATACTGTAGTTGAAGAAAGCCCACCTAAAATGCGGAGGTGGCGGAATTGGCAGACGCACTAGCTTGAGGTGCTAGCGGGAGCAATCTCGTGGGGGTTCAAGTCCCCCTCTCCGCACCAGACTCTCTTTACAGCTGGACCCAATGGGCCGCTGAGAACACATTCTCGACTTGATTTCATAACAGTTCAATCCCCTCGCAATCCGGGTCGCCCCTCGTTATGAGTCTCTGGCGTGCGCCCGTGATGCTGGCCCGCGCCGCCGCTTCGGCCTCCACGCCCCGTTTGGAAAGAGTGACCAAAGCGCGACTCATTATGATGTCGCGCTCCTCCGCCGTGCGCCGGACTTCCCGCGCAAGTTGTGCCGGTATCGTCACACTCTTGTGATGGCGCGATTTAAGTTATTTTTCGAATGCACCACTGTAGCGCACTGTCGTCCTCGTCCACCGCAATGATGATCGGCACCGAAACACATGCTGACATCCGTCACGTCGTTTTCTCGAATATCGTCGTGCGCAATTCGAACAAGGTGTTTGGCATCAACGTGCAGGACGGCGCCAAGGTCAGCGATATCCGGTTCCACAACGTGACTTTTGAGCTAAACCGCAGGCATTGGAACTGGTGGGGTAGCGCGGAGGTTTTCAAGTTCGTCTTGAAGAAGCGCACCCCCGAATCGCGGCTCGGCCGGATCGAGAATGTGACGCTCAGCGGCGCTCAGGGCACTGCGCGCGGAACGGCGCTGATCTCCGGCCACGCCGAGCGGGCGCTGAAGAACATCACCATCGAAGGGCTGCGCGTGAAGATGCTTCCCGAAGAGCGGCCCGATAAGCGCGCAACCCACGCGGTGGTAATCGAGCGCGTGGACGGTCTTACGCTCCGCAATATGGACGTTGAATGGGATCACGAGTCTCCCGAACCGGCCTGGGGCAGCGCGCTGGTGCTGCGCGACATAAGCCGTCTGGTTCTCGACGGCTTCCGCGGAGAACCGGGGAGCCGTTCAGCGGGTGCGAAGGCAATCGAAAAGGAGCGTGTGCAGGAAGCCAGCGCTGGGCAGTAAGCTTGGCTTGATCTGTGGAATCCGAATGTGGGAGAAGCCCATGCTTGCTACTGAAATTAACGATCTGCGATCCGCGCTGGCCTTTCTGGCTCAATTTCCCGGACAGCTTGTCTCGACCAGTGAGCCTGTGGACCCAGTCGCGGAACTGGCCGGAGTGTACCGCGCGGTGGGCGCGGGTACGCCGGTCAGTCCCATGTCGCGGATAGGCCCGGCGATGCGGTTCGACTGTGTGAAGGGCTACGCGATGCCGGTGGTGACCGGGTTGCTTGGCAGCCGCGAGCGCACCGCATTGCTGCTGAACAGCCGTGTCGACCGATTGCCATTCGACCTGTTGGAAGCGCTGCATCATCCTCTGGAGCCTGTGTTGGTGGAGAGCGCTCCGGCGCAGGAAGTGGTGATCCGGCCGCCGTTCGATCTGCGCGCTCTGATTCCCGCGCCGACAAACACGTTGAAGGATGCGGGTCCTTATTTCAACATGGGGCTGCTGCGGGCGCAGGATCCGGAAACCGGCGAAGCGGATGTCACCATTCACCGGCTCTGCGTGCAAAGCGCCGACCGGCTGAGCGTATATTTCGCCCCCGGAAGACATATCGATGCGTTCCGGACGAAAGCCGAAGCGGCGAACCGTCCGTTGCCGGTGTCGATCAGCATGGGCCTGGATCCCGCCGTCTACCTGGCGGCGTGTTTTGAGCCGCCAACAACGCCGCTGGGGCTCGACGAACTCACAGTGGCAGGTGGATTACGGCGGCGGCCGGTGGAACTGGTCCGCTGTGTCTCCGTGGATGCGGCGGCGCTGGCGCGCGCCGAGATCGTTTTGGAGGGCGAGATCCTGCCGCACGAACGCATCCAGGAGGACGCTCAGACAGGCACTGGATACTGCATGCCGGAGTTTCCGGGGTACCTCGGCAAGGCTCAGCCGGCCTTGCCGGTGATCCAAGTGACGGCGATTACGCACCGGCGGAATCCGATTCTGCAGACGATCATCGGACCCGGGGAGGAGCACACGAACCTGACGGGCATTCCCACGGAGGCAAGCATTCTCGGCTGGGTCGAGCGCTCGATGCCGGGAAGACTGCGCAACGTGTACTGTCACCCGGCGGGCGGAGGGAAGTATCTGGCGATTCTGCAGTTCCGCAAAGCCGAGCCTCGTGACGAAGGCCGGCAGCGCCAGGCGGCGCTGATCGCTTTCGCGGCCTTCCCGGAGTTGAAACACGTGGTGCTGGTGGACGAGGATGTCAACATCTACGATTCGAACGACGTGCTGTGGGCGATGACGACGCGCTATCAAGGCGACGTCAGTACCGTGTTTATCCCGGGAGTCCGATGCCATCCTCTGGATCCGTCGCAGTCTCCGCAATTCAGCCACTCGATTCCTGCACCGGGTGTTTCGTGTAAGACGATCTTCGACTGTACGGCGCCGTTCCGCATGAAGGACGAGTTCCGGCGTGCCGAGTTCCTCGACGTGGATCTGAACCGGTTCCCGCTGAAACCCGTCGCTTAGCCGTTGGTGGCAATGTGCGCGACGGTATAGGATCCCGCTGGCAGTTTGAATGTCATCGAACTCCCGGCTGCCGGAGCTTCAAGATTTGACGGAACCACGTTGTTCGGCTTGTCGAAGCTGTTGATCGCTTTCAGATCCTTGCCCGTCAAGGTTTGGCACGTAAGTACCCGCACAGGCGCCGGCGATTGCCAGGTAACCGTGATCTCGCGTTCCGCCGTCGTGTCGCGATTCAGCAAGAACAGCGCTGCCTGACGGGCTTGCGGGTCGTGAGTGGCCACTACGTCGATGAACGGAACCTGCTCGTTACGCGCGAAGTCGGCGCGCAACCCGTCGGCACGGATTGGATAGGTCTCCGATTCGACCTGCAAATCGAGAACCCGGCCACGGGCGTATTGAAGTCCCCACGCATACGGATAGTAGATCGTTTGCCGGATGGTCTTCTCGGGGTTCGTCATCAGCGGCGCGATTACGTTCACGATTTGAGCAATGCAGCCCACCCGGACCCGGTCAGAACGGCGCAACAGCGTATTGATAAATCCGCCGACCAGCAACGCGTCCTCAAGGTTGTACTGCTCCTCGAGCAGGTGCGGGGCGAACTTGCGCTGGCCGTTGGCGAATACTCCGCCGCGCGCGCGATACCAGACGTTCCACTCGTCGAACGACAGCCACAGGCGCTTCGGGGACTTCATGACGCCCTGAACGTAGTCGCAGACTGCGCCGATTTCGTGAATCTGGCGTTCCATATCGAGGTTCATGGCCAGGTAGCGCGAAACGTTGTTGCCGGTAAGCTGCTGTGTGTTGCCGTAGTAGTTGTGCAGGGAAATGGCATCCACCTGGTCGTAGCATTCTTCCAGAACCTCACGGTCCCAGACGAGATAGGTCGGCAGGATCGTATTTGAGGAGCCGCAGGCGATCAACTGGAGCGTAGGGTCGATGACACGGAACTGGCGCGCCGCATCGCGCGCCTTGCGCCCGTAGTCGCGGGCGGGCATCGTGCCCATCTGCCACGGTCCGTCCATCTCGTTGCCAAGGCACCAGTACCTGACGTTGTGGGGTTCCTCATAGCCATGCGAGCGGCGCAGGTCGCTCCATTTCGTACCGCGGCCGACATTGCAGTATTCGACATAAGCGACTTGCTCGGCCACGCTGCCCGTGCCGAAGTTGCCGCCGAGCAGCGGTTCCGTCCCCACCAGCTTCGCCCACTGGATGAACTCGTTTGTTCCGAACTGATTGGTCTCAAGCGAGTTCCACGCGCGCTCCAGAACCGTTGGGCGCTGGTTCTTCGGCCCAACTCCATCCAGCCAGTTGTAGCCCGATACGAAGTTGCCGCCGGGATACCGCATGATGGGTACGTTCAGCCCTTTCACCTCGGCAAGAACGTCTTTGCGGAAGCCGTTGCCGTCAGCCAACGGTGATTTCGGGTCGTACACGCCCTCATACACCGCGCGGCCCAGGTGTTCGAGGAAGGCGCCCAGGACGCGGCGGTCCATGTCCCCTTTGTGACGCGCCTGGTGGATTACGGTACGCGCCAAGCCTCGGGTTTGGGTGTAGCCGAGAGGCTGCAACCAGGAACCGGCAGCCAGAGCGGCGCTGGAAGAACTCAAGACACGCAGAAAGTCGCGACGGTTTGTGCTCACGTTTTTTTTCCCGGATAGGGGATTCAGAAATACTCTATCGCTTCTGGCGACGGTAGCGCGCACGCAGCCCACTACACTACTTGCGAAGGATCGAAATGACGATTGCAAGCGTCGCCAGCAACCGGACCACATAGAGCGACGGGGAGCCCTCGTTTGGACGTTCGATATTCAAAACGATGGTCCTGCTCAAAGCCTCGACAAAGAAGAAGAAGGCAAAGGCAGCGATCATTTGGGTGGCACGGGTGTTTCGGTCCGGAACAGAATTCATTGGCGCAAATCCGGGCAATTCGTTGCGATCCTGGCGAATCCGTTCCTCAGAGGGCCGCAGTCTCTCGACCTGGTAGCGCGCCCGGCTTGCCAGCCTCTTGACAGAGCCGCGCTTTGTGGCTAAATAAGTGGGTGGAGGCTCACTGACCAGCGAGCTTTCAAAATCGACAAATCTCAGAAATCTTCTGGAGGTCAATCTATGTTGAATACCGTTTTCGCAAACGATGTTCGGCAGACCCTGGATCATTTCCGGCGTTCTGTCGACCAGATGTTCGATGCATTTACGGCAGGCTATCCGCAGGAGCGGACGGCTGCGCCATATGAAGGCATGCGCTGGACCTTCAGTCCTGTTCTTGAGACGGGCTGGGACGAGAAAGCATTGCACCTGCGCGCCATTCTGCCCGGCGTCTCGGAGAGTGACCTGAATGTGAACCTGCAGGGCAATCAACTTCTGATTTCCGGCGAACGCCGCGCACCGGAGGGCTTCAAAAAGAACGCGTTCACGCAGTTGACTTACGGCAAGTTCCAGACCGCCTGCACTTTGCCCGACGGGCTGGATGTGGAGAAACTTACTTGCCGCCTCCAGAACGGCGTTCTCGATATTGAAGTGCCGATGTCTGAGGCGTTGCGCCCGCGGCAGATTCCGATTCAAGTCAGCGGCAGTCAGCAGAAGGCGATCAGCGCGTAATAGAATGCGCTTTATACGGGGCGTTTCGTCTGTACGATGGAGGCGCCCCATCCCTCTTCTATGGCATGCCATCCCTCATCCGATGAGTCGCTGAACGATCTGACCCGCTTGCAGCAACAATGCGAGTCGCGCGGCGACCACTGCCTATCGCTGCTTCTTTCCGGCGTTAGTCTGTACGTACGGCTTGGCCGCGAGCTGGAACTGCTGGAAATGATGCGCGACCATGCGGTCGACATGCGCGAGTCTGTCGAGGGAACTCCCAGTGCTGAGCAGTTGCGGCGCCTGTTTGAGGCCGACGACGGCGCGGCTTCTTGAAGTTTACGCCTCGATTTCTTGATAAATCTTGCCCGATTCCGCGGCGAGCGTCGAAAGCTGAAAGCGCATCGATTCGGCCAGCGCCCGGCCTGTCCGCGGCATCAGGTACACGGCCGCCCCGGCAAGCGCGACTGTCGCACCCAAGACCAAGGGCGGCGAGCGAAAGATAACAAGGTGCTGCAGCCAGACAATCGCAGCCATCGTCAATCCGCCGAGCAGCATCAACGGCATCAGGAACGCATTGCTTGAAGTGACCGGTTGCGTGCTGAAAGGCACGCCTTCCACACGCCGCAGCATCAACGCCAGGTATGCGGTCGCGAACGACAAGCTGTAAGCACAGAACAGCAGAGCGTTGTGCAGCGGCCAGATAAACACCAAGATCGCTGTCAGCGCCAAGTGCGGAATGAGAACCCAAGTTGTCCAGACCATTCCCAGGATGCCGAGCGCGAAACGCTCGAATACGACCGCTGGAACGATGGAAAAAACCCATACAGCTTTGAAATCCCCGCCATAGTGGAGATATGTGGATAGAAAGAACAGTATTGTCCCGAAAACGTGGGGGATCAGGTGATACGGAGAGAATCCTGAATCAAATGGGCTGATATGCCAGTTCTGAAGAGCCGGCAGCGCCATGCCGAAAACCATCGGGATCACCGGGATCATCTGCCGTCGGAAATGCGAGTCGCGCCACATCATTCGTGCAAGGTAGTCGTAGGCGGCGCGCGCGGGAGGACCGCCGCGGGTCCAGCGCGCGGTCATGCCAGCCAGGAAGGAGTTGCGCCGCCGCTCCTTTTTACGTCCGGAGCCGCCTCGCATGATGGTCGAGAGACGCACCAGGTAGTCCCCGGATAGCGACCGTATCCCAAAAGACAGGCTGCCTAACGCCAGCAAAGAGGCAACGCCGGTCGCAATCACCCGGGCGGGCTCGCTCTCAGGAAGCAGGGCGCTCCAGTTCACCGCCGCAAGCGGTTTCCGCAGCACCGGGTTCAGTGCAAACAGCAGGACCGGAACAACTTCTGCAACCTGGGCGACAGCCCTCAGGCGGCTCGGATGCACAAACCGCAGTAACCAGCCGAAAACCGCGCAGCATCCCAGGGCGATTACGAAGCCCAGCACATACGTTGTCAGCAAATGTAGGAGCGGATAAAACCACGCCGCACCACGCGTCAGAAGGCCGAAGAAAGCGGGGATAGCGTTCAGGCCCGTTCCCAACCAAAGCACGATGCGCGCCAGGTGCGTCAGCTTCGCCGCCGTGTAGGTAGCTCCGTTGATCGGTTGGTGCGCCAGCACCAGGCCCTCTACCGCGTTCACCAGGCTGTTGCTTGTCTCTGAAAGCAACACCATCAGCATCAGGAATCCCGTCAACACGGTAAACATGCCGAAGTAGGCCATCACGGGCGGCTTGCTCATCGCGAACAGGAAACCAAAAAGCCCCATCATCAAGAAGTAGATCAGCGAGGCCGCTTTCAAAGTGGCCCTGTCCCGGCCGAGCTGACCGAACATTTCGTGCCGGTCGCTCAGTTCGCCAAACAGGCGGCACAACACCCAGAAATGTTGGGGATGAATGCCGCAGCGGCGCAATAGCGGATCCACCAGTCGCGCCTTCAAGAGCGTAGGGCCTCGATCACACGCTTCACAGCCGGGTCAACGTTCCCGGAACCCGTGAGTTTCCGGAAAACATCTTCCAACGTGCCTTGCTCGTGGGCTTCCTTCAGCCGGCCGGGCGAATCATTCGCAATGATGTGTCCTTTGTGGATGATAATCACCCGGTCACAGACCTTTTCGACTACGTCGAGAACGTGCGAGCTGTAAAGGACCGACTTGCCCTCAGCCGCGAGTGTAGCGATAAGGTCCTTGACGAGGATAGCGGCATTCACATCCAGGCCGGTAAGCGGTTCATCCAGCAAGATCAGGTCGGGATTGTGGAGCAAGGCAGCCGCGATCAGCACCTTCTGCCGCATTCCCTTCGAGTAGGTGTCCAGCCGGCTGTCGCGGTCCGCCGTCAGGCTGAAGGTTTCAAGCAGGCTGGCAATGCGGTGCTGCAACCGGTCCTCTTCGACATCGTGGAGCCGCCCGCAAAGCTCCAGGAACTCCTGCGCCGTCAGCGACTCAAACAAGGCCGCTGCTTCCGGTACATAACCGATGTTCTGTTTCACGGCAATCGCGCGTTCAGGAAGCGGCATGCCCGTGACGGTGACAGCGCCATTTGAGGGGGCGTGCAGGCCGGCGATGATCTTGATGGTGGTGCTTTTTCCCGCACCGTTGGGCCCAAGAAGGCCAACGACTTCGCCGCGCTGGATCTGAAACGAGATCCCGTGCAGGACCTGGGCGCCGTCGTAGTCAAACAAAACCCGGTCGAATTGTACGATCGGACCGGGCTCGGCTGGGTTTGGCTGGTTTGACACGAGTTTCCAGCCGTCATTATAGTGAAGGTTAATCCCCGGGTCTTCGATTCATAATGCCCACAACCTACATCGAGAGATATTTCCCTGTTTTGCTGCAGGTGAACCTGGCCCTGCTGGTAGCTGTGGGGTTTGCCATCATGTCGTTCCTGATTGGCAAGCGGCTGAAGAACAAGGTGAAGGACGTCCCCTACGAATGCGGCATCACTCCCACAGGCAGCGCCAAGGAACGATTCAGCGTGAAATTCTACCTCGTGGGAATGCTGTTCATCCTATTTGATATCGAGGCTATTTTTCTATACCCTTGGGCGGTCGTCTACCGGGAGTTGCGGCTGTTTGCTTTCTTCGAGATGCTGCTGTTCATTGTGCTCGTGTTGGCCGGCTTCTTTTACGTCTGGAAGAAGGGCGTTCTGAACTGGGCCACGGAAGAGCCGTCCGATCACCCGCGCCCGTAGAAAGGCTATTTCATGTTGCCTGAAAGTCTGAACGAGTTACCTGTGCCTGCTGCGCTCGCGGCATGGGACGCCGATGCTGTGGCCGATGGCTGGCGACGGCTGGGTGAAGTCACGCTCGTGATCGCACCCGAAAAGATTGTGGCCGTAAGCCATTACCTGAAGTCCCAATTCAAGTTCAGACTGAACGGTATTACCGGAGTCGACCGTTATCCCATGGAGCCTCGTTTCGAGGTGGTGTACCTGCTCCATTCGATCGATCGCAATGAACGGCTTCGGTTGAAAGTTCTCCTGGGGGGTGCGCAGCCGGAAGTGGACTCCGTTTGCGAGGTCTGGTCCGGCGCCAACTGGTACGAGCGCGAAACCTTCGATCTGTTCGGAATCGTCTTCCGGAATCACCCCGATCTGCGCCGCATCATGATGCCGGACAATTGGGACGGGCACCCGCTGCGCAAGGATTTCCCAGTGCACGGGCACAAGTACAGCTACCAGCAGGAAGGGTAAGAACATGGCAAGCGATCAGGGACCCAGCTCCGTCACCGGCCTGCTTGAGCCACAAGCTTCGCAGGAACAGGAATCGCACGGCTCCACCCGCCGCATGACCCTGAACATGGGTCCGCAACACCCTTCTACCCATGGCGTGTTGCGCGTGATTCTGGAACTTGAAGGCGAGACGATTACCAAGGCGCAGCCGGACATCGGGTTCCTCCACACTGGAATCGAAAAGCAGTGCGAGGCTTTGAACTGGCAGCAGGTAGTGACGCTGACCGACCGCGTCGATTACCTTTCCAACATCAGCAACAATCTTGCGTATGCGCTTTGTGTGGAACGGCTGCTCGAAATCGAGGTGCCGCCCAAGGCGCAGTGGATGCGCGTGCTGCTGGCGGAGATCACGCGTATCAACAGCCACCTGGTGTGGCTCGGAACCCACGCGCTAGATCTGGGCGCGATGACGGTCTTCTTCTACTGCTTTCGCGAGCGCGAGGATATCCTGCGCCTGTTCGAAATGGTCTCGGGTCAGCGCCTGATGACGAGCTACGTTCGTCCCGGCGGCCTGGCGCTGCAGCCTCCGCGCAATTTCGATAAGGCTGTGGCGAAGTTCATCAACGGGGTTCCGGATAAGATCGACGAATACGAGGACCTGCTCAAGAAGAATCCGATCTTCCTGCGGCGTACGCAAGGCGTCGGAGTCGCCCCGGTGGAAACGATGCTCGACCTGGGCGTTACCGGTCCGATGATCCGCGCGGCGGGCGTGCCGTGGGACATTCGTAAGTCCGAACCATATTCCGGTTACGAGAAGTTCGACTTCGAGATCGCCACGGCGGACAGCAACGATGTTTACGGCCGCTTCCTCGTGCGCGTTGAGGAGATGCGGCAGAGTGTCCGCATCGTCAAGCAGGCGTTGGAAGGCATGCCGGAAGGTCCAGTTCAGGCGGATGCTCCGAAGGTGGTTCTGCCTGAGCGCGAAAAAATGAAGACCCAGATGGAGGCGCTGATCTATCACTTCAAGATCGTGACCGAAGGCTTCCGCGTTCCTCCAGGTGAAGCGTACGTGCCGATTGAATCGCCGCGCGGAGAGATTGGCTACTACATCGTCAGCGACGGCACGTCCCGTCCCTATCGGGTTTTCATGCGGACGCCAAGTTTCGGCAATCTCCAGGCGCTGCCGGTGTTCTTCGAGGGCAAACTGATCGCGGATACGATCGCGGCGCTGGGCAGCATGGATTTTGTATTGGGGGATGTGGACAGGTAGAGAAGACGAGTATGACCTTTTCTCCAGAGTTGGAAGCGAAATTCTCCCGGATGGTTCAAAACTACCCGCCGGGCCGCCAAAAGGGCGCGCTGATCCCGATGCTCATCTATGCCCAGGATGAGGTCGGTTCGATCACCCCGGAACTGGTGAACGAAATCGCGAAGCGGTTGAGCATCAAGCCGCTTGAAGTGGAGGAAGTGGTCGGCTTCTACTCGATGCTGCACCACAAGCCGCAAGGCAAGTATCACGTGCAGGTGTGCACCAACATCAGTTGCCTGCTCGTAGGCGGCGAAGAGTTGTGGCAGCACGCCTGCAAGAAACTCGGTCTCGGCCACAAACAGGTTTCCGCCGATGGTCAGATCTCCCTTGAAGAAGTAGAGTGCATGGGCGCCTGCTCCTGGGCTCCGGCCATTCAGGTGAACTACGATTTTCACCACAACGTCACGCCTGAGAAGTTCGACCAGATCATCGCCGCGCTCGAGAAAGTCCGGACTCAATAGCCATGCTCTACAATCCTCCCAGCCCTTTCGAAACCCGGGTGCTGACGAAGCGTTTCGAATACCCCAACGAAAAGCCGATCGGGATTGACGAGTTCCTGCGCAAGGACGGCTACAAGGCATTTCATAAAGCGCTCTCGATGACCCCCACGGCGATCATCGAAGAAGTAAAGAAATCGAATCTGCGTGGTCGCGGCGGCGCCGGCTTCCCCACCGGGATGAAGTGGAGCTTCCTCGATAAGAAATCCGGCAAGCCGCGCTATATCGTCGTCAACGCCGATGAGAGCGAGCCCGGGACCTGCAAAGACCGGGTGCTGATGGAAAACGATCCGCACTTGCTCATCGAAGGTGTGCTCATCGCGGCTCGGGCGGCCGAATCGAATCGCGGCTGGATCTACATACGCGGCGAGTACCGTTACCTGATCGAGATCATGGACCGCGCCATCGAAGAAGCCTATGCGCGCAACTTCCTCGGCAAGAACGTACAGGGCTCGGGCTGGGATTTCGACCTTTC
>Ga0073934_10007272_pt1 | contig 15540 bp, 16 predicted proteins | sample LarsenN4metaG_FD_76834 | JGI IMG/M metagenome (GOLD analysis project Ga0073934, IMG submission 76834) | Hot spring sediment bacterial and archeal communities from British Columbia, Canada, to study Microbial Dark Matter (Phase II) - Larsen... ...
AAGCGCCAATCCGGCATTGCCGATGAAATAGAGGATGAACTGCTCGACTGTGTTGAGGATGAAGCGGTTATTGATGTCGACCGGCGAATTGGGCTTGGGCACACGCCCGACGAACATGCTCGGATCGAGACGTTGCGCGGCGACAATGCAGATCGCGAGTACCGCCGGCACGATGGCGATGACCGCATCCTTGATGACGAGCTCGAGCTTGTTGCCAACCGTCCATTGGTCCGGCACCCAATGCCAGTAGAGTTTGGCGATCGCGAAGAAGGCGGCGGCGAATAGCCAGTTGCCGACCAATACGAAGATGAAGGGCCATTGCCGCGGAGTGAAGCCGAGAATTTGCTCGCGGGGATGGCACCGCACTCCGGTGCGGCGTTGCTGGACCTGCCGCTGCTGGACCTGGCGCTGCTCGACGGTTCGCTGCATGCGCTTTCCCTTTTCCCTCTGTTCCGGCACGAGCCATCGGCCTGGCGTTCAGCCCGTGAATCGGCCCCCGTAGATTATTCACTAGGGAATAGGGCGCGTCCTTTGGAATCTCAAGATGCGAGGGCTGGACTGCCTAGAACAAACCGTGTACAAGAATTCCGGTCCCGGCGCGCCTGTGGACAGCAGCTTTGCCGTCTGGCGGGCCGCGCCATGCGGGCAGTAGAGTGGGGCCCCCGGCGCCAAACCCGCGCCCAAGCCCCGCATGGAGGTCTTCTGACATGGCCGGATCGGTCAACAAGGTCATTTTGATCGGTAATCTCGGCGCCGACCCTGAAATCCGCCATACCCAAGATGGCCGCCCCATCGCCAATTTGCGCGTGGCCACCAGCGAAAGCTGGCGCGACAAAGCGACCGGGGAGCGCCGCGAAAAGACGGAATGGCATCGCGTCGTCATTTTCAACGAAGGCTTGGCCAGGATTGCCGAGCAATATCTGAAAAAGGGCTCAAAGGTTTATCTCGAAGGCTCGCTGCAGACGCGCAAATGGGAGGACCAGCAGGGGCAGGAGCGCTACACCACCGAGGTCGTGCTCCAGGGCTTCAATGCCCAACTCACCATGCTCGACGGACGGCAACGTGACGGCATGGGCGAGGCCGACCAGCGGAACGGCGATTTCGGCCGCTCCGGCCCCTTTGGCGGCGCCAAAAGCGGCAGCTCCTTCAACAAGGAGCTCGACGACGAGATCCCGTTTTAACGTCCCGGATCGACGCCGCATTAAGTACAAAGCTTAACGCTGTTCTCAGCGCGTCCTGTCGGTAGCGCGCTCGTACCGGTACGGTCCTTGCAAGGGGCTGTTGCAACCGGACGAGCAGCACACGCTGCGTTCCAGGACAAGAGATGGCGAGCACGATTGCCGCTCTGCTCCAGGGCAGAGACAACAATTTTAATCTTATTCGCTTCATCGCGGCCTCGGCTGTGCTGGTGGCGCATTGCTTCGACGTCGTTGCCCCCGAACAGGCGGCCGCCGTTCCGGTCAACCTCGAAGAACTTGGGATCGGACGGATCGCCGTCGATGTGTTCTTCATCGTTTCCGGTTTCCTCGTCACGCGCAGCGTGCTGACTCAGCCCACCTTGGTGGACTACGCGATGGCGCGCGTGCTGCGCCTGTTTCCCGCCTTGCTGGTGCTCTGCCTTATGCTTGCCTTCGTGCTCGGCCCGCTGGTGACGCACGTCTCCTGGCAAGATTATTTCAGCGATCCTCGCACCTGGCTGTTCGTTCCGGTGACCACGTCGCTCGCCACCCATTCCATGACCTTGCCGGGCGTGTTCGACACAGTGCCGATGAGCGGCGTGCTCGACTCGCCGCTCTGGACCTTGCGCTACGAGACCATCTGCTATGTGCTGCTTGCGCTGTTGGCGCTGACCGGCCTCTTGTCCACGCGCCTCCGCGCCGCCTCGACCCTGGCGCTGATCCTGGCCGTCTATTTGTTGATCACCTTCGCAACGTCGTGGCGCGAGGAGAGCGGGACCATCCAGAACATGACCCGCTTTACCCTCGATTTCTTTCTAGGCGGCGCACTCTACATCTTCGCCGACCGGGTTCGCTTGGATGGGAAGGTGGCTCTCGGCCTTGCGGTCTTTGCCGCCGCAAGCTACGGCACCAGCGCCTTCGAGGTGACGCTGAGAGTGGCGCTTGCTTATGACGTGCTTTGGTTTGCTTTCGTGCCGGCCGGCGCCATCAGACGCTTCAATCTGATCGGCGACTATTCCTACGGCATCTACATCCTGCATTTTCCGATTCAACAGACCCTGGTGATGCTCGATCCCGGGATCACGCCAACTTGGCTTTTCTTGTGCAGCTTCCCGGCCGTGCTCGCCTTCTCCATCTTGTCCTGGCATTTCATCGAGCACCCGGCGCTAAAACGAAAAACTTGGGCGGGGGATAGCGTGGGACATCTGCTACGCGGCGCGCAGCAGCGCTTTATCTCGGTCTTGGGCCTTGGCATCGCGCCAAAGCCGCAGTGATCGGGGTGGAATCTCGTGCGTCCGTGACGTTGTGCAAAAGAAAGCCCGGTCTGCGATAGTCAGACCGGGCGCGAAAACACCACCTATGTTGCGATCTCACAAGTGGTGCACTTAGTACGAATCGGTCGTGCCGCTCTGGCCGCCGATATCTTCGCGGTCGCTCTTGCCGATCGTGACCTGCTGCTCCGACAGCGTTTCGAAATCCGGCGCCGAAGCCAGCACATCCTGGCTCAGATCAGCGACCACTTTGACGTTGCTGCCGTCTTCGCGGGAGATCCTCAGATCTTCGAAGCGGAGGGCAACGTCTTTCTGACCCATGCCGAGAAAACCGCCATGGCCGATCAGGACGGCGATGACCTTGCCGCTTTGATCGGTGATGAGGTCGCTGATACTGCCGATCACCTCATCCTGATTGTTGTAGACCGACTGGCCGATCAGATTGCTCGCGAGATAGTCGCTGCTCTCCTGCTTGGTCAGGAATTGGGATCCGCCAGTCCCGACCTCGGCAGATTTCGGTGCGGCAGGCTCGATCGATTGCGGGGCCTCCGCAGACGGGGGTGTCGCGGGCTCGCTGCTCGGGGCCTCCGCAGCCGGGGGCATTGCAGGCTCACTGGGAGCCTCCGCAGAGGGAGGAACTCCCTGGTCCGGCTGCGATGGAGACATTTCCGTCGTGTCGCCGGGGATTGGGGTCGCCGGATCGGAAGGCTCGCCCTGATCGGAAGGGGCCACCTCCGACTGCGGCGCCGGATCCTGCAGCGCAGGCGGGCTCTGCGTGTCGGCCGCATCTTGTGCCAGCGCCGGCGACAGGCCCAGCACGAGGCCGAGGGCCGTGCACGTAAGAAGTCGATTCATCGTTTCGCTCCGTAGTTGTTCGCGTGGGGGACATGAATGGCGACCGGGCCACAAGCTAGCGGTCGCTCGATCGCTTCCCGGAACAACGTTTTGGCGACTCGTTCGTTCCCGCGTTTCGCCGGTGCGATGATCGTCCGACCGCTGACGAATGGTGCGTCCAGCAGCCCCGGAGCGGCCACATTTGAGGGTCGATAACACGCTGAAATACAACGTAAAAACCATGTGCTCCCGCTGCGCAAGAGGGTTGCGGATCGGCCGCCAAATCAGCTATAGGAAACTGTCTTGTTTCCACTTGTTTTTCGGTTCAGCGCGTGACGGCCTTCGCCGTCCCGCCCGCTTCATGGGCTCAGACGACCTCTAAACAACAGGCTTCTTCCTTCCTTGGCTGACAACGACACTCCAGAGGTCGAGGGCCCCGTTCCCTCCGACATCAGACCCATCTCGCTCATCGACGAGATGAAGCGGTCTTATCTCGATTACGCCATGAGCGTGATCGTGTCGCGCGCGCTGCCGGACGTGCGCGACGGGCTCAAGCCCGTGCACCGCCGCATCCTCTATTCGATGCACGAGAACAATTACACGCCCGACCGCCCCTACAACAAATCGGCGCGCGTCACCGGCGACACCATGGGTAAATATCACCCGCACGGCAACCAGGCGATCTACGACGCGCTCGTGCGGCTGGCGCAGGACTTCTCCATGCGCCTGCCGCTGGTCGACGGGCAGGGCAATTTCGGCTCCGTCGACGGCGATCCGCCCGCGGCCGAGCGCTATACCGAGGTAAGGCTGGCGCGCCCGGCCATGGCGCTGCTCGACGATCTCGAAAATGACACAGTCGACTTCCAGCCCAATTACGACGGGCGCGAGCGCGAGCCGGTGGTATTGCCGGCGAAATTTCCGAACCTCCTGGTCAACGGGGCGGGCGGCATCGCCGTGGGCATGGCCACCAACATCCCGCCGCACAATCTCGGCGAGGTGGTCGATGCCTGCATTGCCTATCTCGACAATCCCGCCATCAGCGTCGACGAGTTGATCGAGATCGTTCCGGGACCCGACTTCCCGACTGGCGGCTTGATCCTCGGCCGCACCGGCATTCGCTCCGCCTACCACAAGGGGCGCGGCTCGATTCTGATGCGCGGCAAGGTCACCACGGAGACCATCCGCAAGGAGCGCGAGGCCCTGATCATCACCGAGATTCCCTATCAGGTGAACAAGGCGGCGATGGTCGAGAAAATCGCCGAGCTCGTGCGCGAGAAGAAGATCGAAGGCATCGCCGACATCAGAGACGAGTCCGACCGGCAAGGCATGCGCGTTGTCGTCGAGCTGAAGCGCGACGCCATGGCCGACGTGGTGCTGAATCAGCTCTATCGCTTCTCGCCGCTGCAATCCTCCTTCGGCTGCAACATGGTGGCGCTGGTCGGCGGCAAGCCCGAGCAGCTCAGCCTGAAGGACATGATCCGCGCTTTCACCGACTTCCGCGAGGAGGTGATCGGCCGGCGCACCAAGTTCCTGCTGCGCAAGGCCCGCGACCGGGCGCATGTGCTGGTCGGTCTCGCCATTGCCGTCGCCAATATAGACGAGGTCATTGCCGTGATCCGCAAGGCGCCGGATCCGGCCGCCGCGCGCGAGGAATTGATGGCGCGGGAATGGCCTGCGCGCGACGTGGTTGCGCTGGTCGAGCTGATCGCCGACCCGCGCCACAAGGTCTCGGCCAAGGGCACGTACCGGCTCTCCGAGGACCAGGCGCGCGCCATCCTCGACCTCCGCCTGCAACGGCTCACCGCGCTCGGCCGCGACGAGATTGGCGACGAATTGACCAAGCTCGGCGAGCAGATCGGCGACTATCTCGACATTTTGCGCTCGCGCGCGCGCATCGTCGGCATCGTCAAGCACGAGCTCAATGCGCTGAAGGCCGAGTTCGGCACGCCGCGCCGCACCGAGATCGTCGACATGGTGGGCGAGGTCGAGGACGAGGACCTCATCCAGCGCGAGGACATGGTCGTTACCGTCAGCCACAAGGGCTACATCAAACGCGTGCCGCTTTCCGCCTATCGCGCGCAGCGGAGAGGCGGCAAGGGCCGCGCCGGCATGGCGACCCGCGAGGAAGATTTCGTCACCCGCATCTTCATCGCCAATACCCATACGCCGGTCTTGTTCTTCTCCTCGCGCGGCATGGCCTACAAGATGACCGTCTGGCGGCTGCCGCAGGCGGCGCCGCAGGCGCGCGGCAAGGCGCTGGTCAATCTGCTGCCGCTCGACAAGGACGAGACCATCACCACCATTCTCCCGCTCCCCGAGGACGAGAAGAGCTGGGAAAAGCTCGATGTGATGTTCGCCACCAATTACGGCAGCGTGCGGCGGAACAAGCTCTCCGACTTCATCGAGGTCCGGCAGAACGGCAAGATCGCCATGAAGCTCGACCCGGGCGACCGTATCGTCGGGGTCGAGGTCTGCAACGAGCAGCAGGACGTTTTGCTCACCTCCCGCGACGGGCAGGCGATCCGCTTTCCGGTCACCGATGTGCGCGTATTCAAGGGCCGCGAGTCCCCGGGCGTGCGCGGCATCAAGCTCGCCCGCGGCGACGAGGTCATCTCCATGGCCATCCTCGGCCATGTCGAGGCGTCCGCCGCCGAGCGCGCCGCCTATATCCGCCAAGCCAATATGGTCCGCCGCGGCGGCGTGGACGTGCAGGAGCCCGACCTCGACGCCGAGGCCAATGGAGAGGAGGCCGTAGTGCTGAGTACCGAACGTTACGCGGAACTCGGCGCGCATGAGGAATTCGTGCTCACCGTCTCGGAGAACGGCTACGGCAAGCGTACATCCGCCTACGAATACCGCATCTCCGGCCGCGGCGGGAAAGGCATCATCGCCATGGTGGTGAATCAGCGCAATGGCAAGCTGGTTGCCTCCTTCCCGGTAGAAGAGAGCGACGAGATCATGCTCGTCACCAACGGCGGCCAGCTCATCCGCGTGCCCGTGCAGGATATCAGCGTCATGGGCCGCTCGACTCAGGGCGTGATTGTGTTCTCCACCGCCGAAGGCGAGCGGGTGGTCTCGGTCGAGCACATCCCGGACGAGAATGGCGGCGAGGAGAACGGCGGCAACGACGCCGCTGCGCGGGCCTAGGGGAAGATCAGACGGTCAGACTAAGCGCAGCTTCTTGTCGGCGCGCGCCACTCAACTCGATCAGGGATTTCGCTGCCGGCGAGCGTGCCGCAAGAGCGGCGAAATTGGGCACCATCGCTCTCGAGCGATCCGGCTGTTTGATCAGACCCGCAGTTTTGAAGCGCGACATGATCCGCGACAGCGTATCTGGATTGAGGCCGAGATAGTCGGCCATGTCCTTGCGGCCGAGGGGCAGGTCGAAGGCGACGCTGCCGTTGGGCGACCAGACGCCGGTACGAAGCGCAAGCTCGACGAAATGTGTGGCAAGCTTCTGCTCGCAGTCGAACTGACCCAGCGTCACGGCATGGAGGGCATGCCGCGCCATGCGGCTTGCAACGGCTTGGTCGAGATAGCGCCGGACTACAGGCTCGGCCGTGGCGAGCGTGTCGAGCAGACTTGCGCGCAAACGCCAAACCTCGCCTTGCGCTACTGCGACGAGCGACGTCTCGACATTGGGCGGAGCAAAACTTGCGCGCAGCATGTCGCCGGGGAAGAATACGGCTGCCACCTGCCGCGCGGCTCCGGGCAGCGTCACCTCGAACATCAAAGCACCGGATCGGACGACGTAGCTCGGATCGCCGTCGCCTCCGAGCGCAAGCGTCTGCCCGCGCCTTGTGCGCACGGCAGTCGCATGCGGCTCCATCTCACAAGGCACCCCGATCTTCTGACACGCGCTACAGGCCGCGCGCGGCTCAAGCAGAGCTGGCTCGCTTGACTTAGAGCCCGATGTCCCGGCCAAGGTTTCTCCCCCGGAAGGCGATGCAGTCATGCGCAAGACTGTCCGCCGCCGGCTTGTCCGGCCTTGATCCTAATCAAATCTGTGCAAGGCAGGGCTTCATCCCAACCAGGCAAGTCTTTGACCCCGGTCATAAAATCTGTGGCTCCGCCGCAACACGCGGCTGGAATGTGCACGCCGCTGATTTCCGTCAGCGCCGGGGATCGATCGTCGCTTTCGCGGGGCAAAGCCCTGTCTCAAGAATGCCCGCCGAGAGGCGGTCACGGAGCCGCGACGGACCCAGACGGGGGGCGCAATGATGGGGAAATCGGCACGCGGTCTTTTGGCCGCGCTCGGCCTGAGCGTTGGCCTGATCGGCGGCCTTCACCACGCCGCGGCGGGAAGCGATGACGGCAATGTCATGGTCCGGGTGCTCGGCACCGTGGTCGATCCCGACACGGACGCAACCGTGCGTGCCGGAGGCGTCAGGATTCCAGGCGCCGACGCCGAAGCGAGCACCGAGGTCATCCCGGCGCTCACGCTCAGCTACTTCTTCAATAAGAATCTCGCCGTTGAGCTGTTTTGCTGCTTCGCCAAGCATGAGATCGACGGGAAGGGCTCGATTGCCTTCCTCGGCGAGATTGCCGACACGTGGATTTTCCCGCCCGCCTTGACCCTGCAATATCACTTCACCGGCATGGGCGCCTGGAGGCCTTATGTCGGCGCCGGCGTGCAATATATCGATTTCTTCGACACCGGCACCGGCGCTAATCGGCTCGGCGCAACCAAGGTCACCATCGACGATGCCTGGGGATTTACCTTGCAGGGCGGCCTCGACATCTCGCTCGGCAAGGGCTGGTATCTCAACGCCGATGTGAAAAAAACCTGGCTCGATACGGAGATCGCGTGGCACGGGACGGGCGTGCGTGCCGATGCCGATCTCGATCCCTGGATCTTGTCCGCTGGCCTCGGCTACCGGTTCAACCTCTTCGGTCACGGTGCTGAAACCGCACCGATCACCCCGATAAAGTAACCATATAATCGGTTGGGGTAGGGAAGGGCCTCGGCGCACCGCCGGGCCCTTTGCCTTTGCGGCGCACGATGTCGAGCCTTGCCCCTGCGCGGCCGGCGCGGCTAGAAGGTTGCACGCGCGGCCCATCGCGCATCGAGGAGCTCGGCACTTGCGCGTTGGCCTTTATCCCGGAAGCTTCGATCCCGTCACCTACGGCCATGTCGATATCGTGCGCCGCGCGGCGCACCTCGTCGATAAACTTGTCATCGCCATCGGCACCCATCACGACAAGCATCCTTTGTTTAGTGCCGAGGAACGCGTGAAGCTCACCTCTGAGGTGCTCACGCCCGTGGCGAAGGAGATTGGGCTCGAGCTCGATGTTGTTGCCTATAGCAATTTGACTGTGGAGGCGGCAAAGCAGTGCGGCGCGACCATTGTGATCAGAGGCTTGCGCGATGCCGGCGATTTCGATCACGAAATGCAGATGGCTGGCATGAACCAGGCGCTCGCGCCGGACATCGAGACGGTGTTTCTGGCCTCTTCGCCGGACTCGCGGCACATCGCTGCGAGCCTCGTCCGCCAGATTGCCGCAATGGGCGGCGAAGTTTCGTCCTTCGTGCCGCCGGTGGTTGCCGCTGCGCTAAAGAAAAAATTCGGCTAGATCCCGTTCCCTAAAACGAGTCTCAAGGAGGAACTATGAGATTTCGGGCAAGCATGCTGTTCGTGGCCGCGCTCGCGCTTGGCCTATCCTTGACCATGCAAGACGGCGTTCTCGCCGGCAATCTCTCCGATCCCGCAAGCCTGAACGAAAAGGCGCCGGCCACCTTCAAGGCGAAATTCGATACGAGCAAGGGGCCGTTCGTCGTCGAGGTGCACCGCGACTGGGCGCCGAACGGCGCCGACCGCTTCTACAATCTCGTGAAGAACGGCTTCTACGACAACACGCGCTTCTTCCGCGTGGTCCCTGGCTTCATGGTGCAGTTCGGCATCAATGGCGACCCGAGTGTCGCCGCCGCCTGGCGCGACGCCAACATCAAGGACGACCCGGTCAAGCAGAGCAACACGCGCGGCACGATTACCTTCGCCACCGCCGGCCCCAATACCCGTACCACGCAGGTCTTCATCAATTACGACGACGGGAATGCGGCGCTCGATAGCCAAGGCTTCTCGCCGTTCGGCAAGGTCGTTTCCGGCATGGAGGTGGTGGATTCGCTCTATGGCGGCTATGGCGACGGTCCGCCGCGAGGCGCTGGACCGGACCAGGGTTTGATCCAGCAGCAGGGCAACGCCTATCTGGAAAAGGCGTTTCCCAAACTTGACTACGTCAAGAAGGCCACCATCGAGAACTAGCCGCGCGCGGCAAAAGGAGTGCATCATGGCAAAACCCGAAGACACCCTCGTGATCGAGACCAGCAAAGGCCGCGTTACCGTCGAGATGCGGCCGGACCTCGCGCCAAAACACGTCGCGCGCATCAAGGAGCTCGCCCGCAAGGGGTTCTATGACGGCGTCGTGTTTCACCGCGTGATCGACGGCTTCATGGCGCAGACCGGCGATCCCACCGGCACCGGCACCGGCGGCTCGGGGCAGAAGCTCCGCGCCGAGTTCAATGCCGAGCCGCATACCCGCGGCGTCGTCTCCATGGCGCGGTCGCAGCATCCCGATTCGGCCGACAGCCAGTTCTTCATCTGCTTCGACGACGCGACTTTCCTCGACCGCAAATACACCGTCTGGGGGCGCGTGATCGAAGGCATGGAGAATGTGGACAAGATCAACCGCGGCGAACCGCCGGCCAATCCCGACAAGATGCTGAGCGTGCGGGTCGCCGCCGACCTAGCTTAAACCGTGAATCGCCGTGCGCGTCGACGCCTTCGACTATAATTTGCTGGAGGAGTTGATTGCGCTCCGCCCCGTGAGCCCGCGGGATGCGGCACGGCTACTGGTGGTCGAGCCGAATGCCGAGCCACCTTTTGCCGACCGCATGATCTTGGACCTGCCCGAGCTGCTTCAGCCCGGCGACGCGCTCGTGTTCAACGACACCAAGGTGATCCCCGCTGAACTCAGGGGCAAGCGGGAGCGGGACGGCACGAAAGCGCACGTTTCCGTCACCTTGACGGAACGGCTCGGCGCCAATCGCTGGCATGCGCTCGCCCGTCCAGCCAAGCGGCTGAAAGAGGGCGACCGGATCGTATTCGGCCATGGCGACGATGTCTGCTTGCTCGGCTCTTTGACGGCAACGGTCGAGTCTAGGGGCAGGGAAGGCGAAGTGACGCTCGCCTTCGATTTCAGCAATGCGGCCCTCGATGAAGCCATCGCACGCTTCGGCGAGATGCCGCTCCCGCCCTATATCGCCTCGCGGCGTCCCGCCGATGCGCAGGACCGAGTCGACTATCAGACGAGCTTCGCCCGCGCGGAGGGCGCGGTGGCGGCGCCCACCGCCGGTCTGCATTTCACCGACAGGCTGATGGCGGCGCTGGACAGGCGCGGCATAACGCGGCATTTCGTGACGCTGCATGTCGGTCCCGGCACTTTTCTGCCCGTGCGCAGCGCCGACACGGCGGGCCATGTCATGCATGAAGAGACCGGCACCATCGCGCCGGATACCGCTGAAGCCCTGAACGCGGTCAAAGCGCAAGGCGGGGCGATCGTCGCCGTCGGTTCGACCTCGCTCAGGCTGTTGGAAAGCGCGACGGACAAAGACGGCAGGCTTATGCCCTTTTTCGGCGCGACCGATCTCTTTATCACGCCAGGCTACCGGTTCCGCTTCGTCGACCGGCTCGTGACCAATTTCCATCTGCCGCGCTCGACCCTGTTCATGCTGGTCGCGGCTTTCTCCGGGCTCGATCTGATGAAGCGGGCTTACGCGCATGCCATCGCCCAGCGCTACCGCTTCTATTCTTACGGCGACGCCTGTTTGCTCAGCCCCGAAGTGCGCAATGGCTGATCTCTTTTCCTTCTCCATCAAGGCGCGCGACGGCGCGGCGCGCGCCGGCGCCATCACGACGCCCCGCGGGGTGGTGCGTACCCCGGCCTTCATGCCGGTCGGCACCGGCGCGACGGTCAAGGCGATGTTTCCCGAGGACGTGGCCGCCGCCGGCGCCGAGATCCTTCTCGCCAACACCTATCACCTCATGTTGCGCCCCGGCGCCGAGCGCATCGCTGCGCTCGGCGGCTTGCATAAATTCATGCATTGGGACAAACCGATCCTCACCGACAGCGGCGGCTATCAGGTCATGTCGCTCGCCAAGCTCAGGAAGATCGACGAGAACGGTGTCGTCTTCCAGTCGCATATCGACGGCGCGAGCGTCACCTTGACGCCTGAGCGCGCCATCGAGGTGCAATGCCTGCTCGGCGCCGATATCCAGATGGTGCTGGACGAATGCACGCCATTCCCCGCCACGCGCGACGAAGCGAAATCCTCGCTCGAATTGTCGCTGCGCTGGGCCGAGCGCTCGAAGCGCGCCTTCGAAGCGAGGGCCAAACCAGGCCAAGCGCTATTCGGCATCGTCCAGGGCAGCACCTATCCCGATCTCCGCGAGCAGAGCGCGCGCGCGCTCCTGGAGATCGGCTTTGACGGCTATGCCATTGGCGGGCTTGCCGTGGGGGAAGGCCAGAGCGCCATGCTCGACATGGTGGAGGTGACCGCCGCGTTTCTACCCGAAGACCGGCCGCGCTATCTGATGGGCGTCGGCACGCCTGAGGATCTGCTGCTGTCGATCGCGCGCGGCATGGACATGTTTGACTGTGTGCTCCCGACACGCTCGGGCCGCCATTGCCAGGCCTTCACCTGGGGCGGCCGGGTCAATCTGCGCAATGCACGCTATGCCGACGATCCGACGCCGCTCGATGCCGAAAGCGCCTGTCCAGCCGCGCAATATGAGCGCGCCTATCTGCATCATCTCGTGAAGTCGGGCGAGACGCTCGGCGCGATGCTGCTGTCTTACGCCAATGTCCAGTTTTATCAGGAGCTCATGGCGCGCGCCCGCGAGGCGATCGAACAGGGGCGGCTTGCAAGCCTCACCGAAGAGCTGCGACGCCGCTATGCCAAAGGCTCCGACCAAGCCGACGAGAATTAAGCCTGCTGTCCGGGTGTGGTCTGCACCGCATAGCCCTTGATGCGCCAATCGCCCCGGCCATGCTTCTCGAGTTGGAATTCCGCCAGCCATTCTTGTCCGGTGCCGTCGGTCAGCAGGACTTGTTGCACGACGCAGCTTCCCCTCTGCTCCAAGCCGAGAAAGGCAAAGCGCCTGGTATCGAGCATGGTGGGAAGGTCCTGCGCGATGGACCGCAGGAACTTGTCGGGCCTGCCGAAGAGTTGCTGGGTCGCGGGAGCGAGCTTGGTGAAGGCCTGCTCGGCGTCCCGCGCCGCATAGGCGCGAAGCTGCGTTCTGACAGCATGCTCGATGCTGCGCCGGTCGCCCGCGGTCAGGCTAAGCGGAGTGTCCGCGTCCTCCTTCCAGACCGCCGGTTGCACCGGGGAATTCGCCGCGAACGCCGGCGGCAACGCGGCCTGGCCGATGCCCTGCAGCACGGAAACCGCCGCTCCCGCCAGCAGAAAGCCGGCGACGGTGGCAGCGGCGATGGTTCCGGCCAGAGCCAAACCGGCGAGACTTAAGATAGCCGCTTCCTTGAGCTTGGCCCGCATCGGGACCTCCGGCGATGGGGAAAAGAGGTTTGACCCTCGCGCCAATAACTGCGGGCGTCACCAAAAGTTGCATTCATGCCGGCTACTGTGAGGCGACGTCCGAGGCGGGCCCCGCTTTGGCCTCGCCCAGGACCTTTCTTTCCCGCGCCAGGAGATAGAGTCCCGACAGGATCACGATTGCCGCGCCCGAAAGGGTCCACCATGTGGGAACGTCGCCGAAGACGAGGAAGCCCGCCGCCGACATCCAGATCAGGCCGAGATAGATGAAGGGCGCAAGCACCGACGCCGGCGCGCTGCGGTGGGCAAGGATCAGGAGCCAATGGCCAAGCCCGCCCCAAAAGCCGAGCGTGGCGAGCAACAGCCATTGCCCCGCACTTTCCGGCCAATGCCAGGCGGCAAAGGCAAAGGGCGCCAAGATCACAACACCAGCAAGCGGCGTATAGGTCTGCGTCACCGAGGCGGAATCGTGGGCCGCGAGATAGCGCGTGGCGAGGTTGTAGAAGGCGTAGCTGAGGGTAGCGACGAGCGCGAGCAGCATGGCCCAGTGCACCGTGCCGATCCCTGGATGCATCACCAAGAGCACGCCTAAGAAGCCCGCAATGATGGCGAGCATGCGATGCCAGCCGACCCATTCGCCAAGCAGCGGCCCGGCAAACGCCGCGACCAGAAGCGGCGTGAGGAAGAAGATGGTGATCGTCTGGTCGAGCTGGAGGTAGCGCAGCGCCAGGAAGTTGAACCCGGTCGTCACGACCATGAGAAGCGAGCGCACCATCTGGAGCACCGGCTTCGCCGAGCTCAGCGAAGGTCGGAGCGCGAAAGGCCACAACACGGCCGCACTGAACACGACATGGCCGGCAAAGCGGAACCAGGTGACTTGCGTGACCGGCAGCTGTTCTGCCGTCACGAGATATTTTGCCGACGAATCGAGAACCGCAAAGCAGAGCGTGGCAAGCACCATGAGCCCGATGGCTCTCAATCTGGCGCTTGGCTCGGCGGCGGGGAGGGGAGGTCTGCGCGGGGCCATGGAGGCGCGTTTCTGCATCAATCTTTGCCAAAAGGCCATCGGCGGTTAAGGTCGCATCCCGGCTTGGCGGGAGGCGCAGCGAAAGGAGGGGGTCGTGGCAGACATTCGCGCCATTTGCGCCATAGGCCAGCGCGGACAGCTCGGCCTGAACGGCAGACTCCCTTGGGAGGGCAACAAGGGCCGCGAATATGTTGCCGATGTGGCGCGCTTTTTTGAGATCACGCGCGGCCATGTGATCATCGCCGGGCCCACCACCATCGCTTCCATCCCGGACTTTGCCCGTGAGGACCGGACCATCGTCGAGATCCGCTCGACGCAGCATCCCGAGGAAGTGCTGGCCTGGTTCCCTGACCGCGTCATCTTCGTGGGCGGCGGTCCGCCGGTCTGGGAAACCTACGCGCCCTATATCCGCCATTGGGACATCACGCGTCTTCCCTATGACGGCGAGGCCGACCGCTGGTTCGACCCGGCCTGGCTGATCGCCACGGAGCGCTCCGCCTGAGGATTCGCTCTAGAAAGCGAGATCGCACGGAAGCCCTGGAAACCGGCATGTGCCCAATCGGCAGGCCGCGAATTTCGGTTTTGATTTTAACCTGTCGAAGTTACCATTCTGACGGGATTGGGGCTGCAGCCGCTACATTGTAGCCTCAGGGATACCGAAATCTTTGTGAATAGGTCTTTTGCCAGCATCGCCCGTGGACGACCGCCAGGAGGCTCCCATTCAGACCGCAGACGAACCAGTCTTTACCGCCGAGCAGATCGGATGGCGATTCGCCCTCGGCACGCTCGTCCTTGTCGGGGCCTACGGCGCGTGGCCGCTCATCCCAGTCGTGATGATGACCGATCTTGAGCCGGGCATCAAAGCTGGGTTGTCAGGCATTTTGGGCGCGACGCCCTTCATGTCCAAATTCGTCGCGCTCGCGATCATGGGCAGGCCGGCCTATTACTTCCTCAAGCGCACCGTGTTCAGCCGGTTGCGCCGCAAAGCTGCAGCCCCCGCCGAGTAACCGCCTCAACACGGAATAAGACGGGCGCCGGCTCATGCCAGCGCCCTCATTTGCAGCGGGTCCCGCGCATCAATAGTCGTAGCAGTAATCCCAATAGCCCCGATACATATACGGGTCGGCCCAATACCAGCAGAGATAGGGCTCAGGCGCATAGGGAACCACGCCGACCCCTGGCGCGGTGAGCAGTGAACCAAGCACGATGCCGGCGACGAATTGTCCATAATACGGCCGGTGGTCCCAGTGCCGGACACGGGCCCTCTTGTTCCATTTCTTGTTCCAGTTGTTGTTGTAGCCGTTGCTCCAGTTCTTGCCGTAATGCTGGTTCCAATTCTTGTTGCCGTTCCAACCTTTGTTCTTACCGTTCCAGTTGTTATTGCCCTTCCAATGCGAATCACCGCCCTGGTTCCAACTGCCGGATTTAGGGATACCGGGTCCCCGGCCTCCCGAAATGCCGGCGCCGGGATAGACGCTGCTCTGACCTGCCAGAGCCGGCGGATCTGCCATCGCGAAGCTGAGCGCTGCTGCCAAAGCGACAGCGGGAAAGACACGACAAATGCGTCGTATGAGTGAGCCATTAGCGAAAGTCATGGGTCATTCCTCCAGCGTCCGCGATTGAATCGATCCTCTGACAAATCTCGGTGTCGGATATGAGACGCTGCGGAGGCGGCCA
>Ga0073934_10007273_pt1 | contig 15537 bp, 20 predicted proteins | sample LarsenN4metaG_FD_76834 | JGI IMG/M metagenome (GOLD analysis project Ga0073934, IMG submission 76834) | Hot spring sediment bacterial and archeal communities from British Columbia, Canada, to study Microbial Dark Matter (Phase II) - Larsen... ...
CTACTCAAGACAGTGGATACAGACATTCATGGCTGAATGTATCGCACCCATTGAGATCAAGAGTTAGTCAAATGACTATAATAGCGTTATCCCAAATAATGAAGAATGATAGTCTTTCTGGTTTGCAACTTATACTCATTGCATCCAATATCATATTTTCGTTATGTATATCATTGCCTGCATTTGCAAGTGATGCCACTACAGTGAAGTATCAAGACAAGACTTTCGATGTAAATGCAAAGCTGACCAACGGAGATGTTAAAAGTATTAAGATTGACCCAGATTTTAAGAGCATAATACTGGCAGTAGAAACAAGTGGAACTCAAACGGGAGAGTTAACAATTGCTCTGCCCAGAGGATTGATAGATGCAAAGAAAGGCACAACTGACGATGAGTTCATAATTGTTGTTGGTGCTGATGAGGTAAACTATAAAGAGACTAACACAACAGACAATGAAAGAGAGTTGAAGATATCCATACCAGCAGGCACAAAGGAAGTTGAAATAGTTGGCACGCAGATAATACCAGAGTTCCTATTTCAGTTATAGGTGTGTTAGCAATCATGGGCATTGTTGCGATTTTAGGAAGGACAAAATTAAGATTAAAATGAGCGAACCCTACCTCAGCCTACCTTAGTTTTAGAACATCGATAGCAATAAGGGGGTTAGCATTTTGTTCGTGAAATTGCAGCATGAAAAACGAAGCACCAAGATGAATGAACAAATTATTTCGATTCTTCTAAAATCACTCCTAAATCAGTAACCCCTACTGTTCAATTGAGTGAAAAATACTCTGATAGAGATGGAAAAACTCTTAGAACCTATACAGTCACTGAAACCACCGCACGTGTAACAGAAATTTAGTATTTGTTGCATTACAAATACGGTCAAAATAAGGAAATTAGCGTTCATTTTAATTGTTTAAGCTTCTTTAGGCTTAGCTTATATCTGCAGTTAGAGCATGTGATGTAGTATTCCATCCTACCTGTATAGGTCCATTCATGAGCACAATGATAGCATTTAACTTGAAGTTTTGCCATGCTGAACATATCTACCTACCTACCTATATAACCATTGCGTAGTTGCTTGTGTCATTAATTATATTAACACATATTGCTATGCGACATATGAATGGTCACCAGAATTTTACGATACTGTATATGCCAAGTTGAACAGCCCTGAAGTGTTGGAAAGGGAAGTAAAGAAATGGAGAGAAAAGGATATTGAGCCAGTAATGTTTTCCTCCGCAACAGATTGCTACCAACAGATAGAGAGTATACTCGGTCTTACCAGATCCTGTGTTGAGGAATTGCAGAAACAAGGAGTTCCATATCTGATAATAACCAAATCGAGCAGCATAATGCGTGATCTAGAGTTACATGCTAGATATGGGGATAAGTGTGCCATAGTATGGTCATTAATAACGCTTGACGAAAAGATCAAACACTTGATCGAACCTTACACATCTACGGCAAAGAATATTTTGTGCGCTATCAACAGATTCTCAAGTAAAGGTGTGATATGCGGAGTAAACATCGATCCAATAATTCCTTGTATAACTGATTCACATGCAATGCTCAAGGAATTGGTAGACCAATGTGCAGATAATGGTGCTAGGTTCATCTCTGCTGGCATGCTTAGGCTTAGAAGTGATATATGGTCTAGAATGAAATCATTTCTGCTATCAATAAACAGAAATGATATAGTAAAAAAGTTTGAAAAGATCTATTTCGATAATATGATTAAATCATCTTCATACATTCTCCCAGATAGATCGTACTCTGAGCCCATAATTGAGTTTGTAAAGAAGTGTGTTGAGAGAAGAGATGTTACGTTTGGCTTTCCGTTTGAATCTTCGCCGGGATTGGAAGAGGTTAGCTGCGGAAATGTATTAAGTGCAAAAAAACTTCAGGCAAGCATACTTGAGTATGTTTAGAGACCCATGGTTGTGCTGGTCTTTGTTACTTTCATAATAATACCGCTGAAGGCTATTGATGTGATAGCATACCATGCCCATAGCAATACCTCATTCTCTGCTGCACATCGAGGCACTCTTTCGCTCATCTTCTGCTCCAGTGTTGCATTCAGAACATTATACGCTTCAAGTATCTTTTCTCTTGCTCCCAGATGGTTTCCATTAGATGTCAGATCCTTGGCCTCATTTACTAATGCTATAACCTGATCCCCTACAGTTCCTGCACCAGATGCCTTCATCTCCTCGACCTTTTTCTCGAGTTCAGCCGTTATCGAACTAACATCATCAGTGATCATTTTTGTTGTACAAGTAATTGGTATCAAATCTCCAACTATGTTCAAGGAGATTGGTGAAACAGCAACGGTATTACCAAAAACTGCTGGAAGAACTGCCCACCATAGGATCAGCATAGGAATCATGAATGCGATCATTGGTTTAAAGTTCATCTGCATCATCTCAGCCTGCATCTTGTTAACATACTGCTGCCTCTTCTTCAACTTCTCAATCTTGTCCTTGTCCTGTTTACGCATAGCATCCATGTACTCCTTCCTCCACTCCGTAGTTTCCTTCATTATCCTTCTCATCTTGCCCAAGTCAGTCATCTTCAACCTTAATACCGCGTAAAGAAACTGAAGCGCGACGGCGATGACAGTTATTAGAATTGCAGCGCTAATCATATTTGATATATATGGATGAACGGCTCCAGTTGGTGGAGCTAGTTGGAGAGGAAGAATCTGAAGGAATGATGTAACGAATGGTAATGGGTCAATCAAAGCTTATCCCTGAGCGCATTTACTATCTGCTGAGCTGCTTCATCTACTTTTCCATCCTTATTCATGACTATTGTAAATGGCGCGCCCGTTAGTATTGAGCATGAGGCAACCATTATCTGTGATATCTCCAGTTCATCCTTTATGTCGTTTTCAGTGATAATATCACGATTCCTTGTTTTATCGTTCAAGCGCCTAGCAAGGACCTCCTTCGGCTCTGCTGCAATCATTACAAAATTTGTTGGTTTCAATGTGTTAAGCAAGCTCATAGGAAGGCCCGGATAGTAACCTTCTTTGGTGCTTATGAAAAGGTGTGTATCTATCATTACCACTTTATCGGTCATATTGGCAATCCGGTGTGCTGCAATATCCTGAAACCTCTTCTGTTCCTCTACAGGCATCTTTCTTAACTCATCTCTATGACTTATACCCATCTTCTGTGCCTCTTCGAACATAACAGTTCCAAAAACTACGACCTTTGCACTAACACCATTTTTGTTCAGCATCTCCGCTGCTCTATTGATCACGGTAGTCTTACCCACGCCGGGTATGCCTACTACTATTGCTCTTTTACTTGCGTCCAAGCAGAGCACCCAGCTTTGGCATGAAGGTCTCCACCTGCTCCTTTATGAGCAAATTGTAGTAATTGATCAGAATGTCAACCATAAGAAGGATGCCTATGCCTGTACCAAAGACCCCCAGAACATCGGATATACCTGCCAGTAGTCCCAAGAAAAATGAACCGAGAAATGTCACCGATGGAATGTATCTCTGTAACAGTTGCATTACAGACAACTCCGCCCTTCTGAATCCAGGAACCTGAACGTTCGCATCAAGCAAGTTCTTTGCTGCTGCTTTAGGTGAAAGGCCTCCTAACTCAACCCACAACCTACCAAAGACCACTACAATTGCTGTAAGTATTAAGACATAGAGAACTGCCCTCATAGGATCCAATGCAGCAATTTCAAGACCTCTAGGAGGAACTAGATAATAGATAAAACCGCCTATTGGGGTTGGGTTTGCAGTGTTAGTAGGATCAAACTGTGCTATCCAGTTAAAGAATGGCCTACTATTGTTGGGATTGTAACTTGCCCAGAATATCTGGCCTAGGAATATTGCATTAGCAGTAAGTGCCGTTGCGAGTATGACTGGTATGTTTGATACATACATCAGTTTTATTGGGTAAACAGCAGTGAACCCTCTATACCTGCTTGATACTATTGGTATTTCAATCCTGATACCTTGGGTGTACACAAGCAACAGCATGATTCCTATTGTAAGAAATAGTACAAAGACGCCTGGGAGCTGTCCTACTCTAAACATTATGCTCATGAAATCTGCAGTGCCCTTCGAGACCTGGTCTATTATGAATGGAAGAACTCCAATCAAAGAATCGTCGCCTGCTGGTAAGGGGCTGAATATACTCCACAGAATCTGCTGAGCAACACCTGCCAATATGAACAAACTTATACCGCTACCGAGACCCCAACCCTTCTGCACCAATTCATCAAGCATCATCACTATCATGCTTGCAGCTATCAGCTGCCCAACCAGAATGTAAATCAAGTTGGATTCACCAGCACCGCTAAGAGCTGGGCCATACACAGCAGTTCCGTAAAGTGCTCCTTCTACTATTATTACTATTATAGTAACAATCTTTGTAGCAGATGTGAAGAGCGCCCTATCATCAGGATTCTTGAAATCTAATTTGATTATCTCTGATCCTCTCAGTAACTGCATAAGTAACCCTGCCGTAACTATAGGTCCGATGCCTAGCTCAACCAGTGTTCCTTGCTGCGATGCGAAAATAATTCTCGCAAAAGCGAAAGGATCGAAAATGTTAGACGGAGCACCATAAAGTGGCACCTGTCCCATTATCAGATAAATAACAAGTGCTATGCCGCTCCAGATAAATCTCTCCGTAAGAGAAAGTTTCTTCTTCGGTTTTGGAACCTGCCATACATATTTTGATGCTGTATTAACTAATTTCCTGAAATTGATCTTTCCTCCAATTAATCCGGAATCAGAACCCATCATTGCGTTACCACTTCGCCACCAATACTTTCAATCTTCTCTCTAGCCTGCTTGGCAAATGCACTGGCTATTACAGTGTACTTGTTAGATACCTTTCCAGCACCAAGTAGTTTATCATAACCCAACGAAACTAGATCCAAAACATTCTTCCCGTTTTCCACCTTCCCGTGCTTTGGAAACAAAGTATCCAAGTCACCTACATTGATCCATTTTTCTGTTACTTTGCTCGTGGGATTATGAAAGCCTGGTACACCAAAGTGCTTCTCTTTAAATAACACAGTACGGGTCCAGTGATGCTTGTGCAAACCTGCATTACCACGCCCTCCTTTATGCCCTGCACTTCTGTGCTGACCAATTTGACCCCAACCATGCGTTCTAGAACCTCTTAACCTTCTAACTTTTCTTAATCTAGTTGTCATCTCAAACACCATTCACTGGGAAATTGTGAGCTCATATCAAAGAGCCTTAATTAAGTCTTGCTAGTTAACAAACGGCTATTAATTGGTAACATATCTTCATTCAGCAATTCAATTACATGTAACTTTCGCACTATGACATGTTTACCTAAATCATATTCTTAACAAGCGATGGAAGTTCCTGATTTTCTCCTGAGATGCCTTCATTCTTGTACATGCGCTTTGTGGTTCTCTTGAACCCCTTTCTCGGCGGAGCCAGTGCAAACCATGGTTTTAACATATCTAATTTTGAGAATGTTGCCTTGCCATTTGTTAGAGCATCGGCAAGTTCATCTATGCTCTTGTATCCAAGTGCTTTGATATCATTTGCATCGATCTTCCTGTATCCCTGCTTCCTTGCCCTCTTCTCTATCAACGTTTTAACAGTTTCTTTATCAGCCTTGCACCAGACAACATAGTTCTTCACCTTCTGCAGCATGCCTGCAAATGAAGGATCCTCCGGTATTATTGTTGCCCTGAATTTTTTGTCAAGATTCAATAGATGCATTGTAGTCTCTGCCCATGAAGGCACATTTACTGTACCCCTTATACGAACCACCAAGTATGCTGCCATGTTAACCAACACTGTATGTACTCCTTAATGCATTGTAAACTGCTTTAGTTGTTGAAGACATTGTGTTAGTGGATCCATAGGTTCTTGTCCATGCATCCTTTATTCCTGCAAGTTTCAGCAATGCACGTATGTTTTCTCCTGCTACTATACCAAGACCTCTAGGGCCTGGAAGGATCTCTACCTTAACACTCCCACCCTTTCCTTCCACCCTGAATGGAACGGAATGCAACTGATTGCAACGACACTCCCAGCTACCACACCCAAGTTTGATTGGTATAACATTAAGCAGAGCAGCATTGGTAGCTTTGTCTATAGCATTTCGCATCTGCGACGCTTTCCCCTTACCAATACCAATCCAGCCATTTTCATTGCCGCAGGCTACAATAGCGTTGAACCTTGTCATCTCACCAGCGTCTGTCTGTTTCTGAACAATTCCAACATGAACTACTTCATTCCTAATATCAGGAAGTAGTGCACGAATTATTTCTGCTTCCTGAATCCTATAACCATTCTCAAAAATTTCATCCATGGATGTTATCTTTTTGGCAGCCACAAGTATGCCAAGTTTTGTCCTTGGCTTCCACTCGGATCTTTCCTGCATCCTACTCATCATTTACCACCTTTCTTGCTCTTGCTCTCCTTTTTTGCTGGTGCCTTCTTTGCAGTCTTTTCACCTTTAGTTTCCTTTGCCTTCTTTTCTTTCTTTGGAGCTTCAGCTTCAACCTTGGTCTCTGGTTTGACTTTCTTAACCTCTGCCTTCACTTCCTTACCAAGTAAAGATGATTTGATTTTTGCAACATATTCCATATAATTCTCTGGCAGAAACCCGTCTTCTACAAGCGCGGAAAATCTTGATTTGTACAGTTTGCTATCATTTTCCTTTAGTTCCTTTGCATAGTCTGCAATACGCTTTCCCGAAAGTTTATCTTCCTCGGGAAGAGTTTCTTCTTCCACTGGAATATTCATACCTGCATCTAGCAATCCCTTCACAGATGCAGCAATTCTAGGAGAGAAAATTCTGTCTCCAGCGTAGAGAATGCATTCTTTAACATTCTTTTCCAACGCCTTCTTTCCTGCGAGCAATCCAAGAAGATAGCATGCAGGAATGCTCTTTCTGGAACCCTTCCATCCATGTTTTAACAATTCCTTGCTATGAGCAGAAATAAGAGCTTCGTCGCCCCTTTTGGTTGCCCTCAAAATCTGAATCTGGGCATTCTGATTACTTACCCTTACCGCAGCAAAATTATGTTTCCCAATTAAAACAGCTTTTCTCTTACGATAGTTCGTCTTATTCTCCCTGATCCTGCGAAGTAAGGGTGTATAGCTCAACTATATTCCTCCGATAATTAGAGCAAGCGTATTCAAATCACTTATAAACCTTTTAGATTCTTGTGCATCAGAAAGCATAGCAAGGCCTTTTGCGCATGCAACCTGTTTTCAGCTTCCTGCCATACAACAGACTGCTTCCCATCGATAACATCATCTGTAACTTCCTGTCCTCTCTTCGCAGGAAGGCAATGCATGAAGATCGCATCACGTTTGGCAAGTTTCATCAATTCTGAATTTACTTGATAATGTGGAAGAAAGACCTTCAGCCTCTCTTCCTTCTCTGCTTCTTTGCCCATAGACACGAAGGAGTCTGTATAAACAACATCTGCATTCTTCACAGCCTCCCTTGGATCATTGACTAATTCGAAGATGCTCTTATTCCGTGCTGCTTCTCTCTTAGCAAAATCCGCAGCCTCCTGATATGGTTCGTAACCAGCGGGACATGCGACCGAAATATGCATGCCCATCATTGCGCATCCACTAATGAGTGAATTACAAACGTTATCACCATCACCTACCCATGCGAATTTCAACCCCTTTAGATTATGCTTCGACTCATGAATAGTTAGAAGGTCACCTAGCACCTGACATGGATGATAAAGGTCGGATAGCATGTTTATAACCGGGACACTTGCTGCACCTGCAAGTTTCACTACATCAGTATGATCATAAACCCTTGCTCCTATTGCATCTGTATAAACAGATAGAGTTTTTGCAGTATCCTCTATCGTCTCTCCACGTGATAACTGTAATTCATTCATTGTTAGATTAACTGCATGCCCTCCAAGCTCGTACATTGCAACCTCAAAACTCACTCTTGTACGCGTGGATGGTTTCTGAAAGATCATTGCAAATACCTTATTTTTCAGCAGAGGTTTGGTTCTCTTCTTTAACTTCAGTGCAAATTTTATAATGTCATTTATTTCCTTATTGTTAAGTTCCATTATAGATAGAATATCCTTACCCTTCAATATTACCACCCAAAATTGAATTTACAAACGATTTTGCGTCAAAAGGAACAAGATCATCATATCCCTGACCAACACCCAAGTACAATACCGGTTTTCCTGTAATATGTGCTATTGAAATCGCGGCACCGCCCTTCACATCCGCATCTGTCTTGGTTAGGATTGCGCCATCAAACTTTGTATATTGAAAAAATTCTCTTGCTTGGTTTATTGTATCGTTTCCTGCAAGCGAGTCGCCTATGAAGATCTTGAGATCAGGATTTACCACACGAATTATCTTACCCATCTCATCCATGAGGTTCTTACTTGTTTGCATCCTACCAGCAGTATCGACAAGAACAACATCTATCCTGTTTGATTTAGCATGTAATATAGCATCCCTACCGACAGCAGCAGGGTCTGCTCCATATCTCTGTGCTATCACCTTTATAGAAAGATTCGCTGCATGCTGTGATATTTGCTCTATAGCACCAGCACGATGTGTATCACCGGCAGCAATCACTAAAGAGAAGCTATTTTTCTTCAACATATTTGCAACTTTTGCTATCGTAGTGGTCTTACCAGTGCCATTTATGCCCAAGAAGACTATGATGTATGGTTCCTTCCTCGCCTTTTTTGTGTTTATATTGGCAACCAGATTAACAGTACCGGCCTTCTCAAACATCTGCAATAGATACTCCTCAAGCTTATTTTTGACAAATTGCTGCATTTTATCGCCCTTCTCAACCTTCTGGCCAACAAGCTCTTTCTTCATTCTTTCTGCAAGATCATCTATAGCTTCTTGAGCCACATCACTTTCCAAAAGAGAAATTTGCAGATCACTAAAGATTTTGTCAATGTCCTTTTCGTTTAGTTCCTTCTCACCAATGCTCTTAACTGCATTAGATAATGATTTCTTCAGCTTATCAAACATAAATTATCAACCGGTTCTTTGCATCTTCTGCAGCATAGCATTAAGTTCAGCCCTCATCTGCTCCATCCTAGTAACGATCTCCTGTTTCTGTGACATCATGGAACGTACGGCAACCTCCATCTCCTTAAGCCTTGATTCGATGTACGCAACCGCATCATCCTTACTCTTTTCTACAGCAACACCAGCACCAATACTTATCAATAGTTTGTTGCTCGATGATGCGGATGTTTGCATGAAAACGCCTATGCCTATGGGCATCAACGTTTGCACCACTTCTTGTCCAGAGATATCCTTTATCGCTTCTATTGCAAGCCTTCCTTCCTCCCTCAATCTTGTAATAGTATTTTCTCTTGCAAGAATATCATTAAGGTAAGCTTCGTAAAGCTTCATCTGTGACATAATTGCCTGCATCTTTTCCTCTTCACTCATTACGGAAAATGCAAACGCTCCCTTGCTTATAAATGCATTCTGAAAAGATTCTTATGCATTGAAAGTTTATTGCGATTGTGAGCAAGAGCATAAACCTCGATGATATTAAGAATTGGACTAGAGCCTATGAAAAAAGTAACCCTAGTGATCTGCTCAAAATAAAAAAATTGCTGGAGGAGAATGAAGGGAACTGCAGGTTTCTCGTGATAGGAGCGAAATTAAATCCAGGTGATGTACATCAACCACATTATCATAATCATGAGAGTGTTATTGTTTATGGATTGAAGGGAACTGCGGTTGCAACCATAGACGGAAAAGAGATAGAAGTGCTTCCTAACACACTTGTTTACATTCCTCCAAAATCAATACACAGTTTTGCGAACAGAACAGACAAAGAATGGGAATGTGTAGCATTAGCAATAGGGCCTAAGGATATGCCTTTGGAAAATGTTTGGATCAATCAACCCTGATTATCTTTGGCTTCATTCTTAAATCAAGTCTATCTATATGGTTTTTAACTATATGTTGTTCGTACTTCTCGAAACTTGGAAATGTACTGTTGCATAGAATGCATTTCAGCGCATACTTCATAACACATTTAACAGTGCCCGAAATTTAGAGTTTTAATCTATCATTGGATTGGCATAGCTTTCGCAAAACTCCTGTAACCAGTTTTTGTCTAATGCTCTCTGCAAGTATTCGCATATAGATCCATTCTCCTGTCTGGCAAGACCCTTTGCCTGCCTCACAACTTTATACAAAGAATCCCTGATCAATCGCTCGTTATATTTTCCGAGTAATGATTTGATCTGAGATCTTGCCTTTTCATCGAGATTACATGGTTTGAAATCTTCCTCTATTGTAGCATCTATCCAATCAGATATGCTCATGCAAGTACTTCGCTAATTTACATTATAAGGCTTTAAAGAAAAGAGGGCGGTTTAGGCCTTTGCCTTTGACAGCCTCTTGTCAGCATCGTCCCAGTTTACCACATTCCACCAAGCAGTCACATAGCTTGCTCTATCGTTCTTGTACTGCAAATAGTATGCGTGTTCCCAAACATCAAGGACCGCTATTGGCACGGTGCCCTGACCAACCTGCAGATTATGCTTCTCCACATTGAATGTAAGCAGCTGATCGGAGAGAGGATCGTATGCAAGAATTGCCCATCCAATTCCCTCCACTGCCTTTGCAACCTCACTAAACTGTGTCTTGAAAGCATCGAAACTGCCGAAGTCTGCATTTATCATGTCAGCTAATTTGCCACCAGGTTTGCCTCCACCGTTTGGCTTCATGTTGGGCCAGAATATTGCGTGCAATACATGTCCAGATACATGGAATGATAGATCTCTTGTAACTGCTCTGACATCAACTCCTTGGAAGTTGTTCTTCCTCGCATTCTCCAACTTTTCAAGAGCGGCATTTGCACCATTCACATATGCCAGATGATGCTTGTCATGATGAAGTGTCATAATGTCTTTGGAGATGTGTGGTTCAAGCGCATCGTATTTGTACGGCAGATCCGGCAACGCATATTTTTTGACCATGTACAGTAATTCTCTCACATTTAATTAACTTTTATGCCTGAATGAATGGAGTAACTTTATAGCAAGTGTTTCCCATTATTATATGAACGATGATTGGCACTATCAAATATGGTCTTATCTTAATTGCGGTTTTAGCTTTATTGCCAAACTTTCTTCCCATGCTAGATAACAATGATCGTGTTAAAGTTGTAGTAGAATTTAATTCAGCCCCAGCCGAGCTTAGTTTATTGTACCTGAAGATTCTTGGATACGATTTTGAAGTTATTGACACATTGAACAATGTGATGAATGGTGCTGTAATAAGCATGAATGCTGTACAAGTTGATGGGTTAAAAGATGAAGGTATAGTTTCTAATGTATATGATGAAAAATTCCTCAAAACCAATCTTGATAAAAGTTTGAAGTTAATTAATGCTGATGATATCACAATTAAGGATTCTAATGGTAATGGACTTACTGGTAAAGGTGTCCGTATCGCAGTTGTTGACACTGGTATTGATTATTCACATCCAGATCTTTTTGGTTTTGGTACAGGAGGTAAGGTGGTTGGAGGTTATGATTTTCTTGAAAATGATGATTCGCCTATGGACACCGATGGCCATGGCACACTTGTCGCTGGAATAATAGCTGCAAACGGACAAGTTAAGGGAGTAGCACCGGACGCAGAACTTGTTGCATATAGAATAGCTTCCGAGGGAACGTATGTTTCCACGACTGACATGATCAGAGCGCTGGATCGAGCAGTAGAAGATGAGATAGATGTTTTGAATATAAGTTTGGGCCTTGATTATGTTAGCGAAGAGATCGATTCTGCAATTGAAAAACTGGTTGGTAAGGGAGTTGTTGTCGTTACCGCTGCAGGAAACAATGGTGAATCTAGAACTATAGGCAGTCCTGCATCAGCACCTAGTGCAATTAGTGTAGGTGCATCATATAACAATGTAACAATGAGTGCAGCTGCAACTCTGAAGATTAACGGTGATGATACGAAATACTATGTAGTACCGATGGTAGGTTCCCCGATTCCTGCTAAACCTGTAACCGGCAAGCTGGTTTTTGGCAAGTTTGCAAACTTTGATGATTTCACGAATGTTGATGTAAAAGGAGCGATAGTTCTCGCAGAGAGGGGTGGATCAGCCCTGCAAAATATTAATGGTGTGGAGGAGGAACTGCCCTTATACTTCACCGATAAGGAGACGAACGCCGCAAGAAATGGTGCCGCGGCAATTATAATTTACAACAACGTCCTAGGCATATACTTTGGCACTCTGGTGAACGAGAATGCTCCTCCAGATTATAACCCGAGTATACCCGTAGTATCAATGCCAATGGAGGAGGGATTGATGCTTAAAGAACTGCTAGAGAAAGGCAATGTTACAGCAGAACTGAGCCTGTTTTACAATCCCGATGTAGTTGCGCCATTCAGTTCTCGAGGCCCTGTTTCACCATTCTATCTTAAACCAACATTGATAGCTCCTGGCGCCTTCATAAATTCAACAACTCTTGGAGGGTCTTATAACGTAACAAGCGGAACTAGTTTTGCCGCACCGCATACAACTGGAGCGGTTGCATTGCTTTTGCAAAAGCATCCAGACCTTAACCCTGCTGAAGTTGCATCACTGCTTGCTACATCTGCGAAACCTGTGAATGATGCATATGGTTTACAATACTCTTCCGATTCTGCAGGTGCTGGGAGGCTGGATGTTAATGCTATGTTAAAGTCCAACATTATTGCTACTCCATACTACACAATACTTCACCTTTCTGCTGGAAAAGAACTCTCGAAGATTATTGAATTGAGGTCCATTGATGGTGCTCTTGGCAAACTTGCTGTTAGCAAAGATTGGAATGAGCCTGTACCATTAGATGTGCATATAGAGAGTGTTGATGATCACACGGCCAAACTTATTATTGATGCGAAACTACCAGATCCTATTGCTGGTAAATACGAGGGTAAAGTTAACGTTGAGTCTGAGCAAGGCATTATATCAATACCGGTGATAGTTTATGCGGATGAAGCTGCTGTAGATGCTACTAATAAAGATGGGAGGATATGGCTGTCAATCGATTCGCAAGAGAACTGGAAGTTTGCGAAGGTGAAGATAAAGCAAGCTAACAATGGGCAGAGTTCCTCCGTTACACTCACGCCATCAAATAATTTGCTTAGTGTGCCTGCTCGCAGTGTTGGGGAGTATTGGATTGAGGCAAACCTGATTACAAAGTATGGCGATATCAAAGGTTTCTCCGTTCTCTATGTTAATGACACTAGCACAGACAGTTTGTTCTATGATTATCTTAACATGTATGGCATACCTATCAAAGAAGCATTGATGATAGGTGCATTTCTGGGCATCGCATCAATTGTTGTGTATGTATGGACAAGGCGAAAGGATTCGGAACGTTATCTGTTGAGAACCGATCTGATTCGTAATATGCAGCTCATGCAATTGGAAAAATCTGACACAAGCCTGCAAGCGAGAAACCTATTTATTTAAACATAATCCCTCCTCCTGCAATGGTCAGCACAAAAGAATTGCTGAAGCTAAGGCAGGAGATAAAGGCGCACAAGCCTGATTTTGTAAGACAGGAGAGCTGGAGATATAAACGAGTAAGGCCAAACTGGCGGAAACCAAAAGGTATAGACAGCAAGATGAGGAGGCAGAAGAAGGGCTGGCCTAAAATTGTGAAGGTTGGTTACAGGGGACCAAAAGCGACCCGTTATCTCCATCCATCGGGTTATTATGAAAAATTAGTTCATAATGTTAATGAATTAAGCAAATTAGATGCAAAGAAAGAGGTTGCTAGAATTGCAGCAACTGTAGGCAAGAGGAAAAGAAAAGAAATTATAGAAAAGGCAAGGAGTCTCAAGATCAAGGTGTTAAATCCATAGGTGAATTGAATGCCAATCAATATTAGGTACAAACGTAAACTTGCGGCAAGAACACTTGGTGTTGGTACAAATAGAATAAAGTTTGAGCCCGAGTTCCTTGAGGATGTGCTTGATGCCATTACTAGGAATGATATCAGGAGTCTGGTTACAGCAAGAACCATCTATGTTGAACCGAAGAGAGGAACGTCGCGGGGAAGGGCAAGAGCTAGGCATCTGAAGAATAAGAAGCATGGTAAGGGAGCAGGTTCGAAGAAGGGACGCAAGACCGCAAGGCAGGGAAAGAAAGAGATATGGGTGAAGAAGGTGCGAGCGATGCGACGCCATATAAAAATACTGAAACATAGGGGCGAAATTAATAACAAGGCATTCTGGAATCTCTATACAAAGATCAATGGTGGAAGTGTAAGATCCTTGGCACATTTACGGGAATTGGTAAATGAAGCAAAGGCAGCAACTTAAAACCTAAATTTTACTTTGTCAAAATCTAATACCTTTCCCTTCAATACTTTCACCCCTTCCTTTGCAAGCAGGTTCAATTTTCTTCTTGAGCCATAAGCATATCCACCCAGATCACCATTTGATCGTACAACCCTATGACATGGGACAATTATTGGGTTTGGATTCTTGTTCAATATCTGCCCAATAGCTCTGCTTGCTTTAGGCTTTCCTATCGCTCTGGCAAGCTCACCGTATGTAGTGACCTTACCTTCGGGGATTTCTGAGACAAGTTCGTACACCTTCTCTTTCATTTTCATACCTTTACTACCTCTAGACCCATATCTGTAACAACGCTATTCAATCTGTCCTTTTCTTTGCCGAGACCCTTCCAGTCCATAAGTGCATACTTTACTTCTTCTACACTCTTTTTTACCATCTGCTCAATCATATTTTCATCTACATATGGCAGCGAATGCTTTGAGGCCACTGATGCAAGGGCGTGTTCGGAACTGATCAGCATATCAGTGAACTTGGAGGGATAATGTGTTCCTCCCAGACCAATTCCTATACTATCGTACTTCTTTACTGTCCTTACGGTGCTCATAACCGCATCACATACAACGGATACAACGTTATGATCATTCCACTCTTTTTCGGTAGAACCTATCTCGATGAAAAGCACAGGCTTTGCAAGAGAAGTAGGACCGTGATGGGTAGCCTCTATAACCAGCTGGTAGTCTGGAATTCTCTGCATTTCCTGAAAGATGGTCTTCATGTAGTGTTTCTGAAGGCTAGGGTAGGTATATGCTAATTCCCTAGGTCTACCACCCATCTCATTAGAATCAGAAAAATTGCCTGTCGTGTGACATGTAATGGTGGGTATTTCACTCTCCGATCTATGCCTTGACAAAAAAACATAGTATGAGGGAGAGAATTCCTTATCCAACCATTCCAACATTAATGCATTCTCTTCAACAACGAAGAGCGTTGCACTCTCATTTGAGTAAGTATCATTGTTCTGCTGCCTGAAACCATGTTTCTCTATCATGCAACGAGCCATATTGAAACCGGCAGGATCGGTTTTTGATGCTAGGAGTAAAGGTAACATGATAAAGAAATATAAAACTCAGTTTATTTATACACATGCTGTATGAACATAGATTTTGATGTAGAGAAAAGAATACGAGATATGTATAGCACCTTAAAGCTCGCAAAG
>Ga0073934_10007274_pt1 | contig 15535 bp, 10 predicted proteins | sample LarsenN4metaG_FD_76834 | JGI IMG/M metagenome (GOLD analysis project Ga0073934, IMG submission 76834) | Hot spring sediment bacterial and archeal communities from British Columbia, Canada, to study Microbial Dark Matter (Phase II) - Larsen... ...
AAAGGTCCTTTCTTTCGTGAAGGAATATCGTTGATAAATCCCCGAATACTACGTATCCTCTTGAGAGTGCCGATTCCGAATAAGAGTACATATTATCCGATAGTTCAACCGGGAAGCCTTCCATCGTCATTGCTTTTCTTTCATCGGGTGCGATTATATATCCGCCTGTTTCGTCTTTGAGTCTTCTGATGTAGCCGAGCATTGACCTGTGCATATAGAATTTCGATTTGGGCAATGTGTGGCTCGGTACTGCTGAAATTGTTTTCAGAATGTCATCATAAACGATTGAGTTTGGTGTGCCGCCTGAGGCAACGATTTCTGTTGCGCCGAATTCGGAATCTAAAATTCCTGTTATTACGCCGGCTGAACCTTTAAATCCGGCTGAGTCATAAGCGTTTGCTATTACACGCGATGCCATATCTGAAAGAAATCCTACTATATCAAATGCAGAGTCTTCTATTAACTGCTTTGATAATAGTATTATAAATCCGCCGTCGTGCCTTACAAGTCTCACCTGTGAGAATACCGGATTTGATACCGGCTTCTGAGCTCCTTCATTGATGAATGAAAACGTTGATGCCGATGAGAGCTTCGGAATCTGCACTTCTTTTGCTTCGGCTCTTACGATTGTTGCATTTCTTCTGATTACGGATTGTGCGATTACGTTTGCCATTATCCTGTCATAAAATTCTACCGGTACGGTATATCCGCCGTCTGCAGAAACGCCTTCGTTTAGATAATTCGATTTATAGCTTGCTGGCATTAAATCGGGATTTTTGTAAACTATTGATTTGATGAAATTTCTTCCGTCCTGTATTTCATCAACGCTTTTGTTTGATTCGTTTTTGAATTTTTCCGGTGGAAGCGCCGGTGTGTTGCTGTTGAGTTCCATTTTTACTCCTGTTTTATTTTTAGGGAAAATTGTTTCTAGTGATTTCATTACTAAATTGATGCAGTCAGGATTTGCTGGTACTGCTACCGCTGAATATTCTAGCAGTTCCCATTTCCTTATGTGTCTTCTGCCGTCTTTTATTTCAAGTCCGCCTTCCGGTATCAGAAATCCTATGCTCCAGGCATTCATAAATCCTGACTTGTTTAGTCGGTATATCTCCCTGCCCGTTTCTGTATCGGCAAACTGTGTCTTTGCGAGTATGCCGTGTTCTGTTTTTTCAAGCCAGAGGTTTTTACCGATTATCATCTTTGATGAGTCGTGTTTAAGAAGCACTACAGGATTTTTTCTGAATTGTTCGTCAAGCATCCCTTCCGGATGGACTATGTCGCCATATCTGTCAGGCGTCGGAGTGCTGATGTAATGCGTTATAGTCATTTCGCTGTCATCGAATGACTTTATCTCCGCTTGTGTTGTTAATCTTTTAATTTCCATTTTTATTTCTTTTAATTGGTTGAAATCCTTCGAGTTCGCGTAACTCGTCTTTCGTTAGTATTCCGTATTTCATATAAATATCATAAGCTCTGAGTTGCATCTCCCTGTCGTTTTCAAATTCATATTCCATATTGATAAATAAATTTTCGCCGGGGAAATTTTGTTCTATGAATGCGTTTAACTTGCTTTCTATGGTAAGTTTTGCAAATGGCTTTATTACGTTTTCGTTGAATGTCGCTAATTGCTGTGTCGCATTTGCCCTGTTTACGTCTGAGGTTACTCCGAGTATTATTTTCGGTACTCTGAATATGCTTAATATTTCGTCTCTTATCCACGTGCGGGATTGGAGTATTTCCACATCTTTCGGATATGATTGCATTGGCTTTATCTTTGCTCCGTTATCGAGAAAAATCGTCTTGCCTGTGTTATTAACTCCTTTATATAGCGAGCGGAATTTCTGTTTGAATCTGTCAAATTCGAGGTCACTCATATTTTTTTCAAATTCTATCGCCATTGCGGGAGATGCGTCGTTTTTGTAAAAATTCCGCTGATAGCGGTTCTGCAGGTAATCAATTTCGAGTGACATATTGAATCCTTCAATCGTTGCCTTGCCACTGAAGTTGTTATCCGGGTCGGGTATTAAAAAATGTATTATATCTTTTGCGGGATATCTGATTATTCCGCCGGAAAATGTGTATTCGTAATATTCTATTGCTGTAAAATCGCTGTTGAGTTTTATTCTGACTGCTTTTGTCGGGAGGTGATACAGGTCAAGTGGAATTCCGGATTTATCCCGCCTTATATAGATAAAGGCATCGCCGTATAAATCAAGACTTATTGCGCATCTGAACAGAATTTCCCTGAATGTTTGTTGTCTGAGGTTTGGTTTATTCAGAAGGTCGAGTATTCTGTGGGATTTGATTTCCTGAATGTTGTTTTCAGGTGTATTTCTGTAAAGGTAATATTTTGCTTTGGAGAGGTTTTCCGCACGGGCATTTATGCAGGCGTATGCAAAACTTTTGTATGCATTCATAGTGCCTGTTATCGCAGGTGTGTTTATAAAAGAGAGTGAGTAGTTTGAAGTGGGGGTCTCTTTTTCTTTGCGGAAATATTTTAATATTTTCTGTGTGATTTTCATTTCGTTTTATTTACCATACAAAATTATGGCAAATAAAACCTTTCCGCAAAACTATTGAAAAAGCATTCTACATAAACTCCGTAGGAGTTTTATGTCTGTAGAAAAAAATCCCGTAGGGATTTTATGTTTGTAGAAAAAAACGTTTGCTCTTCTCCGACCCCGTAGGGGTCGTATGTCTGTAGAAAAAAACGTTTGTCCTTCTCCGACCCCGTAGGGGTCGTACGTTTGTAGAAAAAAACGTTTGCTCTTTTCAAACTCCGTAGGAGTTGCATGTTTGTAGAAAAAAACGTCATAAAAAACACGACCCCGTAAGGGTCGTACGTTTGTAGCTGACATTTTAAAATTTTTCCCATATTTTCTCTAAAAAACCCCTTATGCCAAACACATACACCCAAATCTTCATACATTTAATCTTTGCAACAAAATTCCGACACCGCATTCTAAAAGAGAATTTCAAAGAATCCTTGCAAAAATACATTTCTGGTATTCTAAAAAATAAATCTCAAAAATTACTTGCAATAAATTTTCACGTTAATCACATTCATATATTCTTCTCTTATCACCCTAATATTGCATTATCCGACCTTGTAAGGGAAATTAAAAAAGAATCAACAACATTTATCAACGATAATAATTTTTTAAAGGGAAAATTCTATTGGCAGGAAGGTTATTCGGCGTTTTCTTATGCGAAATCGCAAATTGATGTTGTAATTAATTATGTTAACAATCAGGAAAATCATCATAAGAAAAAATCTTTCAGGGAGGAATATATTGAATTTTTAAAGAAATTTGAGATTTCGTTTGAGGAGAAATATTTGCCGGAGGACGTGTAAACTCTTTTCTACAAACATTGCACCCCTAACGGGGTGCGTTGATAATTATATTCCTCTTTTCTACAAACGTTGCACCCCTAAAGGGGTGCGATAATAATTATATTCCTCTTTTCTACAAACATTGCACCCCTAACGGGGTGCGATAATAATTATATTCCTCTTTTCTACAAACGTTGCACCCCTAAAGGGGTGCAGATAATAATTATATTCCTCTTTCCTACAAACATTGCACCCCTAACGGGGTGCGTATAATTCCGATAATTTTATTTTCTTTTGCCGATATAAAATGAGACTCCGCCGAAAACGTCAAAACTTCCTATGTTGCGGCTGGTTGTAATATAGGGATTTATATCCGTATTTGCTTCGTCGTTTAAAAACATATATCCATTTGCGTCTGAGACCTTCGTGCTCTTTAATAAAATATTATGCATCATATACCTCATTCCTACTGTAAATCCAAAATTCTCATTTGCTCTGATATTATATTGAGCATTTACTCCAAAACCCATTCTGTAATTTGCTCTTAATGTATTAAAAGTTTCTCCCTGTCCAGTCGGCTGGTCATAATATCTTCCGAAAACCGAGCTCATATCAATATCTGCTCCGAAATCAAATGATGACCTTAACGCCTCATCTACAAATACTGAATATTCAAATCCGAGTCCGGCATAAGGAATATTTATTCTTGCATTGCTTCTGCCTGAAACTCCGCCTGGGGGAACATATTGTCCCGAACCGTTTACTCCTACTGAAGGCCAGCCGGCAGCCACAAATGGCATGTTATATGCCGCCGCTTCATCATTCGTGTAATGAGAATAGGTGAATAATGCATAAAGCCGTATCTGAGATGCCTCATAAGTACCTATGGCAAATTTTACTTTTGTTGATGCCTGAAATCCGCCTGACATTGCATAATTTGCGAAGTTATAATATTCCTTTATCGAGGACCCTTTTAAATCAAGTATAGGAAGACTATAACCTCCGAAAACATCAACTACAAACATCGGCTTTTTTAATTTCTTGATTTTAGAAATTGTAACCTGTGACTCTGCAGTTGATATACCAATCAACAAAATTAGAACTAATGGAAGAAGGAATTTTTTCATCACTTTATATTTTAATTTATAAAAATATTTATTTTATCAGTACCATTTTCTTTACCTGAGTATATGCTTTTGTGCTGAGTTTATAGAAATATGTTCCGGAAGATAAGCCGTTACCTGAGAAGTCAACTGTATATACTCCGCTTTCAAACTGTGAATTTACAAGCTCAGATACGAGTTTGCCTGTTATATCATATACTTTCAGTGATACGAATGTTTTCTCCGGAACTGAGAATTTAATTTTCGTAACAGGATTAAATGGATTCGGATAATTATCAAAAAGGTTATATGTCAGAGGTTGCTCTGTTTCTTTCGTTATTCCTGTAGTTCCGACTGTGAATAAAAATCTTGTTGCAGGTGGTGTGCTTCCGGGAGGATTTATTCCGCTTCCGCCTGCCGGTAAAGTTGTAATTTTCGGACTTGGTAATGCAATATCCTGTGCCGCTAAATAATACTCAACTGAAGTTCCGATCTGACTTCCGGGTATTTTGAAATAAAATGTATCATTCGATACCTTGAACTGATTTACATATGACCATGCTGACCAGCCGCCTCCTGTATTTTTTCTGTAATACATTCTTGGTGCTTCATTTGAACGCGTATATCTTATTATTCCGTTATCCGTAATCTTTGCTTTGAATGTAAGCGAATCTGTAACAGGTGTATTATTAAATGGCTGAGTGTGTGAAATTACAGGTGCTGTATTATCCAGTTTTCTTGCTGAGTCAACTGATTTCTCTGCATCAATTAATCCCCATCCGACGAGGTTATTTGGTGATGAACTGTTGTTTGCAAATTTCCTCAGTATATCTCTTATCTGAATTGGTGTGAGATTTTTATTTGCTGAAAGCATCTGTGCTCCTACTCCTGCTGCCATCGGACATGCCCATGAAGTTCCTGAACCGAATGTGCTGTAACCTGTGCCTGATGCTACCTGATTTCCAGAACCCTGTGTCATAATGTCGGGTTTGATTCTCGGAGGCACGTCTGTTGTAGGTCCGACAGAACTATAGGAAGCTCTTACGCCTGCAGAAGTAGTTGCTCCGATTGTGATAACTGAATCTCCGTCAGCCGGAGCTCCGAGTGTGTTATGAGAAGTGTTATTGCCATTATTGCCTGCTGAATTGAAAACCGCTATTCCGTTATGTGCGGCAATATCTGCTCCTATCGTTATGGAAGCTGTGTAACCGTTCATATCCTGCCATGTAAGACTCGGATATGGATAATCAAATTCGAGATAGCCGAGTGAACTTGTAATTATATCTGCTCCGAGTGAGTCAACCCATTCAGCGGCTTCAACCCAGTTATCCATTTCTGCTGGTGTTTCTCCGGGGTCAACTTCTGTTCTGCAGATTATGTATGTTGACCTGAATGCCGGCGAAACTAATGAGCCCGGCTTATATCCGCCTACAAGTGATAATGTTGCCTGTCCGTGTGAATGTGAAGCGATGTTTACAGTATCATTTGTATGAAAATCTTTTTTCTTCCAGATTTTCATCGGTAACGTTGTAAATGCTTCGTGTGTCTGATAGTTCGTAAATCCTGCATCAAAATTTGCTACTATTACTCCCTGTCCGTATATGCCGTTGTTGTGTGGTATATTTGCTTTAATCAATGTCATCTGTGTTAAACTCGGTCCATAGCTGAATGAATCTACAAGAGGACTGTCTTTGAATTCATTTAATGCTGGTGCATCAATTTCTTCGATCGGCTTACTTCTTTTATATCTTTCAACGAGTTCGATCTTATTCACAAAATCAAGTTTTGCTATTTCATATATCTGATTGGTCATCAGTTCTACGCTTACTGCATTTAACCATTTGCTTTTAACTCTGAATTTTACAACCTTATTTTCAAGTTGCTGAACATAAGGTTCATACACCGGAATGTCGTGAAAACCTACGAGCTGATTTTCCGGTAGGACTTTTTTTCTTCTTTCGAGTGACCTTTCGGAAACAAGTGATTTCGGGTCAGAAAGTTTTTGTTCGGCTCCGGGACCTTTATCTTTGAAATAAATCCATACGCTATGTTTTTTAGATGCGTCATTATCAAATGCGAGAACCTTTGTCAATATATTTCCGATTTTTGCAGAATTATCTGTTTGAAATATTTTTGAGTTGAATGCAAATGAAATTGCAATTGCGATTACAAGGAGAGACGTGATTTTAAGAGTTTTCTTCATTATAATATATATATTTAATTGACAGATAAGTTAATTCAAATAATGTAAAAGTTCAATATATTAAACGATTATAAAAGTATTTAGGTACGATAATTTTCTGAACACGTATAACACTGATTAGACGGATTTACACAGATTATTTTTATAAGGAAAGAGCAGGAACAAATATAAAGATATAAGAAAAATCTGTGATAATCCGTAAGATCTGTGTTTATCTGTGTTCATAAGCTCTTGATAAACTTTACAAACCTGATAAACTTTACAAACTTATTCTTTTCTCATTTCGCGAGAAAAAAATACCCATAATAAATTATGCTATTTCAATAACTTACACACGCCGAACCCCTGTAAATACTACATTTTTAACGCATCTTTTGATACCCGTATATTGACAAACGAATTTTACAATACTATTTTTGCACAAAAAGGAGAATTTAAAATGGAAAACAAAATCAACACTGATTCTTTAACAGGCGTTATGAAAAACTGGCAGACCGATATGATACAATTCGGAAAAGAAATCCTAAGACCGGGTAAAGATTACGGTCTTATAAGCGGATTTGAGAAACCAGTTCTGCTCAAGCCGGGTGCCGAAAAACTCTGCAAGGCATATAATCTGCAGATTAAAAATCTCGATTGCGTTAATGAAGTTTTTAATCCCGATAAACCTTTTATTGACGTTACCTATAAATGTGTGCTCAGTTCAAAAGATGGTTTTAATCTCGGAGTATGTGAGGGAAATGCCAACAGCGAGGAACCGAAGTTTAAATATATCTATTGCAGAACAAACCTGAGACCTCCGAAATCAGAGGCAGACAAACTGAAATCCGAAGGTAAGGGAAAATGGATAAAAGCTGGCAATGACTGGATATGTGCTGAGAAGCGTCTTAACAGAGAAGTAATCGGACAAAAGAATACGATTAAGAAAATTGCTCAGAAAAGAGCTTTTGTTGGTGCAGTATTAATGGCAACCTGCACTTCAGAATATTTTTCACAGGATTAGTTTTTAAAAAATATAAATTATAATTGTTATGAAACCAATTCCCGGATTTCCTTTATATTATGCGGGAAGCGACGGACGCATTTATAAGAAAAGGAATAAAAGATTAAAACAGCTTACTCATTTCATTCCGCCGGAATCGAAATATTTCTCTGTTTACCTTTGCACAGGTGGAGCTGAGAAAAAAGGTATGCAGGTGCATAAATTAATAGCAATGGCTTATTATAATATAAATCCGTCTGATTACAAAATTTCTCATATTGATAATGATTGCCTTAATAACAGACCTGAAAATATTAAAATTGAGAAATGTGAAACACAGCAGGAAAATCAAAATGAAGTTTCAAGGAGAAATGCAGTTTCGCAATACGAAAAACTTTTTGAAAGGCATCTGAATTACGACAGAAGTAAAACCGAATGGAAGCGATATGAAGCAGTGAAAACAAAGGGAAATTATAAAAACACTTACAACTATTTACTCGTTCATCTCAAGTCTGCGGGAGTGCTGTAAACTTAATTTTTCGTCTTCAAAATCACTATCGTTATATCATCATATTGTTTTGTTTCCTGTCTGAATTTTGTTATATCGTCGAGCAGTCCTGAGCAGATTTCTTTTGCATTTTTTCCGGAGTATTTTTTTATGCTTTCGAAAAGGCGCTCTTCGCCAAACTGTTCTCCTGATGCATTCATACTTTCAGTTACTCCGTCTGATATTATTATAAAGGTTTCGCCTTCTGTGTATTTTATTGTTATTTCTTCGATTGATGATTCAAATTTTTCATCAGAGCTTAAACCGAGCCCTATTCCTCCGGGCTGTATTTTCGTGATTTGATTGCCGTCTTTGTCTATCCTGTACAATGGCAAATGCCCTGCCCTCGCATACCTTATCATTTTTTCAGATGGATATATGCTCGCACCTATTGCCGTAATAAATGATTTTGAGTCTATATTTTTATATAGTAATTTATTTGCTCTTGAAAGCAGTTTTCCCGGTGAGAGATTGAATTCATTAAGCGTTTGAAATATTCCCTGTACCTTCGACATATATAATGCCGCCGATGTACCTTTGCCGCTTACGTCTCCCATTACAACAGTTAGTTTGTCTTCTGTTCCGTTAAGAAAGTCATAGAAATCTCCTCCGACTTCAAGTGCAGGTAAGGAAACTGCATATATATCAAGTCCGGGTGTTTCCGGAACCCGCTGCGGAAGAGATTCGAGTTGTATTTTTCTCGCTACTTCAAGCTCCTGTTTGATTCTTGCCTGTGCAGTTAGCTCTTCGTGTAATACTGAATTTTCTATTGCTATTGCTATATTCGAAGCAAGTGATTCGACAAAATCTATATCCTCCGGCTTTATAGGCGTCTCTGATAACTTCTCGCCTATGAATATTATTCCGGGTATCTTTTCCTTTGCTATAATCGGAATAAGATAGTGGAACTGATTTTTTTCCATAAAATCACTTATACATCTATCTGCCTCTTTTACTGACAGCGATGTTTTTATTTTGCCGAGACATTCATGCATATTTTCATCGAGATTTATTGTTACGCTTTCATCTCCGGTTGAATCAATGCATAAAACCTTATTACCCCACTGATTAGCCGAAGTCAGAAATGTTATTCCTGATTTTTTCAGCTTCACGAGTTCCGGAAGTTTCTTTGCAATAAGGAGCCCGAGCTGTTCAAATGTGATTGTTTTATAAATAAGTGATATTAATTCAGATTGCGCTTTCTTATAATCGAGTTTCTCCCTGTAGAATATTCTGTCAAAATATTTTATCCCTTCCTGATATAGTCTGATATTTACATATCCGGAAATAAATGCAATTATTATCATTATTATATTCCCCGCGATTCTTCCGTATTCCGGATTTAATTCCGCAGGTGCAAATCTTACATAGGTTGCTGATAACTCTACAATGGGTATGTTAAGATTTATTTTTGACAGAAATATTATTGTCGTAAAAAATAATCCTGAAGTTATTAAGAATAATAAAACAGAAAGAAAATTATATTGTATGTTTCTCCGAAGTGATATTCTTATTTCAGTTGAATTCTTTTTCCGCAGTGCAAGCAGAAATGAGAGAGGCACTATTATCACTATAATTAACCCGTAATCTTTATACCACATTGGAAGACTTAATCCCACATCATAGGAAAATATATATAGTAATACAATTACCAGTGGATAATTTACCAACCGCGATAATTTCTTCTCTTCTTTTGTGTATTCAGTTCTGTCGGCAAATCTTTCAACGAGATAATAGACCATCATTGATATACTGATTATGTTGTATATCAGTGAATTAATAGATTCAATATTGAAGAAATAATAATATGTAAATATCAAAGATGATATTGTTGCGAGAATATATGGGATATAAATTACTCTTCTTCTTCCGGCGGTAATTGATGTTACTACGGGATAATATAGCAATGTATGAAACACCAGCGGTAATACGTTTAACCCTATTAAATTTGAGAGATATATTTTAATGAATGCAGCAAAGTCATATCCGGGCGGATTATAATTTACGGATAAAATCATTTGAAGACTTGTTACAAGAAAAGTTATTGCCGCTAATCTCGATACTTTGTTTTCCGGTTTTTTAAGTCCGAAGAGTAATGCGGTAAGTGCCATTACTATTGCAATGATAATTACCATCAAATGATTTGTTCTTATTCCGAACGTTGAAAGCTCTACATTTATTATATATATGTTATTCTTTCGGAGTATCTTAAAAGGTATTTTTTCATTTAACGGAAGATTTCTTATATATCGAAGTGATTCCATCGTAAAAGACTGACTTTCGTTAGCAGAGCCCATCATTTTGATTTCATAATCTCTGATTGATAACAGAACGTCCCCAGGTTCAATTCCTGCTTTTGATGTTGCACCATCAGGTATTACATATCCTATGAAAATTCCGTTTTCTAAATATTTTATGTTTCCTTCGTCTAATAAATCTGCCCGTCTTACATAAAATGTATCCGCTAATTTCATATACATATTGTATTCTGATAAATCCTTGAGGATGCCTGATTTCCTTACATCAAAAAGTGTAACTTTTATCAGTTCTTTTTTATTGAAGAATAAATATTCATAAAGTGATTTTATGCTGTCTGTTTTTATCCCTTCAATACTTATTAAAAAACTTCCTGCGCCGATTTTTGATGGTGTTGGAGATGTGCTTTCTAAACTGAATACAGGTAAATCCCTCGCAATATAATAATTCGATGGTCTCGTCATATAATGCGTTCCGGTGAATACTGTTGTTGCATTTCTGTATGCATCTATTACCAGAACTAACATTATGAATACAAACAAAGCAATTACAAGTGCTTTGAATTGCCCGGGCTTCCTGTCGAAATATTTTTCTTCTGACATTATAGACGGTTTAATTACCGTAAATTAATTATTTTATTTCTTTATTAATATAAATAAATATTTCAGTATGATTTACGGTAATTAATCCTTTGATGTTTCGTTTTATTCAAGTGTCATTTCTATTGTTTTCTTATCGCCGTTTCTTAATATCTCCATTTTAAGAATATCTCCTTTTCGCATATCGTTTACTATCATTATCAGGTCCTGTTCGTTTCTTATCCTCTCTCCGTTTGCATATAATATTATATCTTCTGGTCTTAATCCGGCTCTGTCTGCAGAGCCGTTCTTTACTACCTGAGTTACTATTACTCCGTATCTGTCTTTGAGGTTGAAATACTTCGCTATCTGTTCATCTATTCCCTGTATCCTGAAGCCCGGATTGAATTCCCTGTTGATTTTTCCGTTTTCCTTAAGCTCTTCCATTATTTTCTTAACACGGTTAATTGATATCGCAAATCCAATTCCGATATTTCCTGAGCTGTATGAACTTCCTGTATATATTATAGTATTCATCCCAATAACTTCGCCCATTGCATTTATCAACGGTCCTCCTGAATTTCCGGCATTGATCGCCGCATCTGTCTGAAGCATATCTTTATATACCCTTTTTCCGTCTGCATTTACTTTCATTCCGCTTGCACTCAGTACACCTACTGTTACTGTCGGTTTATCGTTGATTTCAAATAATCCGAATGGATTGCCGAGTGCAATTACCCATTCGCCTATTATTACATTATCAGAATTTCCGAATGTTACTGCTGGTAATCCCTTCTTGTTGATTTTTAATAATGCTACGTCTGTATTGGGGTCTGCTCCCACAAGTTTTGCTTCTACTGTTTCGCCTGTTGTTAATGTTACAGATATTTTAGTTGCATTTCCGGCTACGTGGTCATTTGTCAATATGTAACCGTCTTCAGAAATTATAAATCCTGAACCAAGCCCTCTTACTATCTGCTTCTGGGAACCGGGGTCTCCGAAAAACTGCCTGAAAAACGGGTCATCGAAAAATGGATTCCTGATTTCCCGCTCTTCTTCTACATTAATTCCGACTATCGAAGGAGATACTCTTTCTACTGCTCTTGTGATTGCATTTTGCCTGTCGTCATTTATCTGTGTGTTTATCTGCTGAAGTGATGCTGTTGTAAGATTGTTATCGGGCTTGTTAGAAAAAAATTCACCGAATAATATTTTACCGAGTACTACTCCGGATATAAGTATGAGAACCAATACCGATATAATTACTAATTTATTACGGTTTAATGTTAAATCTGCTTTTAATTCAACCTGTTTCATTTTCTGTTTAATAATAATTTTGTTTTTCTTACTATTTCTTCGTGATTAATTTTATATTTACGCATTAATTCTGACATTGTTCCGCTTTCTCCGAATGTATCGTTGACAGCTACAAAGTCCATCTTTACAGGATTTTCCCTGACTATTACTTCAGCTACTGCTGAGAATAATCCTCCGTGTACCTGATGGTCTTCGCAGGTAATTATTCCGCCTGTTTCCTTTGAACACTTTATTATCATTTCTCTGTCTATCGGTTTTATTGTATGCATGTTTACTACACGCGCTTCTATTCCGTCTTTTTTCAGTATATCTGCGGCTATTAATGCTTCCCATACGAGAAGTCCGTTTGCTATCAGTGTTATGTCTTTACCTTCTGAAAGTATGTTTGATTTCCCGATTACAAATTCTGCTTCAGGGTCTGTGAAATTCGGAGTCTTATCCCTGTAAAATCTCACATAAAATGGTCCTTCAGTTTCAACTGCCTTTAATACTGCCTTGTAGGTTTCATTGTAATCTGCAGGCGTCAATACTGTCATGTGTGGTAATACTCTCATTATTGCTACATCTTCAAGGGATTGATGTGTTGCTCCGTCAGGTCCAACTGATATTCCGCAGTGTGATGCACAGATTTTAACGTTCATTTCACTGTAGCTATTGATTGCCTTATCTGGTCAAATGGCCTGCCCGTTGCAAATTCACCGTACGTTGAAGCAATTGGTATTTTGCCTGCTACTGCAAGTCCTGCGGCTACACCCATCATATCCTGTTCAGATATTCCTACTGAAAAAAATCTGTCCGGATATGCATCTCTGAATAAATTTGTTTTTACGGAGCCCGATACATCTCCTCCCAATACTACTACATCAGGATTTTCTTTTCCTAATTTTAATAAAGCATCTGCAAATGCCTGCCTGGTCTCTTTTAACTCAGGATTCTCAAATGATATTTTCATATTATAATTTTTAGTTTCTTTTTATAACAAAAATATATGGATTTTTGTTGTCTTTCAAATCAAAAAATTAAAAAATGCATAACAATTATAAATTTCTTTTTATATTTTATGGTAAAAATACATTTTTCCTATGAATTACGATGATTTTAAAAACTCTGTAGTACTGATTGTTGATGATTTACCTCAAAACCTTGAGGTTCTCGGTAATACCCTTAAACAGAAAGGTCTGCATATCGCTATTGCAACAAGTGGTGCTCAGGCGTTCAAGGTCGCAGAAAGAAAAATGCCTGATTTGGTTCTTCTGGATATTGCAATGCCGGGGATGGACGGATACGAGGTTTGCGAAAAGCTGAAAAGTTGCCCGGCTACTAAAGATATACCTGTTATTTTTTTGACTGCTAAAACGGAGACCGAAGATATTATCAAAGGTTTTGAAGTCGGTGCTGTTGATTATATTACTAAACCTTTTAAAACTTCAGAGCTTATGGCAAGGGTCTATACTCAGCTCGAAATTAAAAAATCCAGGGATTTAATTAAAAAGCAAAAAGCTGAACTCGAAGATGCTAATAATAATAAATTAAAATTCTTTCAGATTATTTCACGCGACCTCAGTGGTCCTTTTACCGGATTTCTCGGTATTTCCAAAATATTAATGGAACAAGGTTATAAGCTTAATGAATCGGAGCTCAAAGAACTTAGCTCTGAACTTTATATTTCACTCGAGACACAGTATAAATTTCTTGAAAATTTACTTGAATGGTCAAAGATTCAGATAGGAAAATATGAGCCAAAAATTGACAGCATAGATTTACACGATGTAATCCTTAATATAGTCAGCGCTATGAATAACCTCGCAACTTCAAAAGATATTAAAATCGAAATTAACGTTCCGCAACATTCTATTGTAAAAGCAGATGCTGAAATGATTAAAAAAATAGTGAGTGTTCTTTTAAGCAATGCTATTAAATTCACTCACAGGGGCGGAATGATTAATATCTACTCACAGGAAGACGATAAGGCAATAACTCTTTCTGTTAAAGATAACGGAATCGGGATACCTGAGAACAGACATGATTTTATTTTTAAAATTGAAAATTCCTATAAAAGAGAGGGAACTGAGGGCGAGAGAGGTACAGGACTCGGACTTGTGCTTGCAAATGATATGGCAAAAATTCTGAATGCTGAATTATCTTTCGAAAGCAATGTTAATTCCGGCTCAATATTTAATATTAAGTTTTTAAAGTAATTTTATTTATCAATGGATAATAAGCAGAATAAAATACTGATTACTGAGGATAATGAAATTGTAAGTCTTAATACTTCTGCTGAATCAAGCGATAATCCGGTATTTATTTTCAGAGACAATAGTTTAGTATATCTGAATCCGAAATTTGTTACTGAATTTAATTTATCTAAGAAAAAAATATCTGATATTAAAATCAAAGATTTAATCAATGATGAAGATTGTGAAAAACTGATTTCAGAAATTAATAAATGTCTGGACTTTAAATCAAAGAACTTCAGAATAAGCTGTAAGATAAAATCTGTTTCGGAAAAACTAAAACAGTACGATATATTCGGAAGTCTAATAGATTTTGAGGGCTCCCCTGCTGTTCAGTGTAATCTTTATGATATTTCAGGAACTAAAGAAATAATCAGTCAAATCAATATTGCTGAAAAGGAATACTCAGACATTTTACAAATGCTTCCTGTAGGAATTTGTAAAATGGATTTGTATGGGAAAATTATTTATTCAAACAATTCTTTGTCAAAATTATCAGAATATACTGCCGAAGAGCTGAAAGGGAAATTTTTATGGGAAGTAATCGGTAATCCCGATAACAGCACGTTGATTATGGACATACTAAAGAAATTAAGAGAAGAATATTCAAAACCATTTTCAATTTTCACTGAAAACTTTACAAAAAACGGAAAGCCCTACAAAACAGAACTCAAATTGGATTATATCAATGACTCAGAGCAGAGAAATATTGGTTTTATCTGTCTGTTTATTGACATTACTGCGAGAGAGGCAGCCCAGAATTCCTATGAAGAAAGCGAAAAAAAATTAAAGGCAATTGCTGAAGTTATGTCTGACTGGGTCTGGGAAATAGACATTGAAGGATATTATACCTTTGCAAGCCAGAAAGTATTTGATATACTCGGATATACTCCTGAGGAAATTATCGGGAAAAAACCTGAAGATTTTCTTAAAGAAAGTGAGATACAAAAAGTCTCCGAGTTCATCCGAAATTTAATGATA
>Ga0073934_10007275_pt1 | contig 15534 bp, 12 predicted proteins | sample LarsenN4metaG_FD_76834 | JGI IMG/M metagenome (GOLD analysis project Ga0073934, IMG submission 76834) | Hot spring sediment bacterial and archeal communities from British Columbia, Canada, to study Microbial Dark Matter (Phase II) - Larsen... ...
CCGATTCCGCTCACGATCTGGGCGGCGATGCGGCCCGGGTCCGCGCCGGACGGCTTGGTATGGCCGATGTAGGTGGAGACCAGGGTGAGCAGTGTGGAGCCCACGCATACCAGGATGTGCGTGCGCAGTCCCGCGGGGTGGCCGTGCAACTCCCGCTCCAGGCCGATGAGGCCGCTCAGCCCCACGGAGAGCGCCAGCGTCAGCGTCATCCCCAGCACCGTGCCGGAGGGCCAGTCCAGGCCGAAAAAGGTGTTCATGGCGAGAGCGGCCTTCCTCCGCGCGTTCAGGGCACAACCGCATGCAATGATGATGCAAACAGAAGGCCGGCTCCTCCGCGGCGGGCGGAATGGCCGGCCAAACTGAGTCTCCTTCGGGGGTTACAGCGTCGGGGCGGTAAACGCCAGGGAGAACGATGTGATGAATGCAGGCGCGCACGCGCACCCGGCGCGCGCGGCGAGGAGCCCGTCTATTGCGTGGTTCCGGACGCGACGACGTTGGCGGCCTGCGGCCCCTTGGCACCGTCCACCACCTCGAACTGCACCGTCTGGCCTTCGCTCAGTGTCTTGAACCCGTCCTTCACGATCGCCGTATAGTGGACGAAGATGTCCTTGCCCTCCGGCGTCTCGATGAAGCCGTAGCCCTTCGCGTCATTGAACCACTTCACTCTCCCCGTCGGCATGGCGGCATGTCCTCCTTGCACTAGCGCGGTCGAAGACCGATCGAACGACCGATTATAACACTGGCCCCGGAGGCTGTCAACAATCGCAACCGGGCTCAATCGGCCGAATCCGGGCCGTTTTCGCTGGATAGAGCCCGTCCAGGGGAACATCCGGCCGGCGCGCGCGGTCAATAGAGGGTTGGGGCCGCCCGCGCCCGCGACGGACCTGGGCCTCACCAGGTGGCAGAGCTTGCGCGGGTTGCGGGCCGCCCGCGCCCGCGACGGACCTGGAGCCCGGCAGGTGAGAGCGCAGAGCCTTAGCAACGGGGTCGCTGCCGTCGGGGAAGTGGTGCGGAGGAGAACCGGGCCGTCAGACCAGATCGACTTCGCGGACGCCCCGGTAGACCTCGCCGATCATAAAGGCCCCCTCGCCGGCCTCAGTGAGCGCGGCCATCACGTCCACCGCATGCTCGCGGGCAACGAAGAGGACCATCCCGATCCCCATGTTGAACGCCCGGAACATCTCGGAATCCGGCACGCTTCCCAGTTGCTGGATCAGGGTGAAGATGGGCGGCACGGGCCACAGGCGCCGGTCCACCGTGACGCTGCAGTCGGCAGGCAGGGCGCGGGGGATGTTGTCGTAGAAGCCGCCGCCGGTAATGTGGGCCATGCCCTTCACCTCGTGCTTCTCCAGCAGGGGCAGCACGGAGCGGGCATAGCAGCGGTGTGGGTCCAGCAACACCTCCCCCAGCGTTCGGCCGCCGAGCGCGGTGGGGGTGTCCTCCACGGTGAGCCCCGCCACGTCGAAGAGCACCCGCCGGGCCAGGGAGTAGCCGTTGGTGTGCAGGCCGGACGACGCCAGTCCGATGACGGCGTCGCCGGGGGCGATGCTCCGGCCGTCCAGAATCCGGGGCCGGTCCACCACTCCCACGATGCAGCCGGCCAGGTCGTAAGTGTCCTCGGGATAGACGCCGGGCATCTCGGCGGTCTCCCCGCCGATCAGCGCGCAGCCCGCCTGGCGGCATCCCTCCGCCAGGCCGCGCACCACGGCCACAACAACGTCGGCCTCCAGGCGTCCCGTGGCGAAGTAGTCCAGGAAGAAGAGCGGGCTAGCGCCCTGCACCAGGATGTCGTTGACGCAGTGGGAAACCAGGTCCACGCCGATCGTGTCGTGGCGGCCGACGGCCTGGGCCACCTTCAGCTTGGTGCCCACGCCGTCGATGCTGGAGACCAGCACGGGGTCCTCGTACGCCCTCCAGTCCAGGGCAAACATCCCCCCGAAGCTGCCCAGATCCGTCAGCACCCCGGGTGTGAAGGTGGAACGGGCGTGCTCGCGCATCCGGAGCACGGCCTCATTCATCTCGTCGATGTCGACTCCGGCGTCGCGGTAGGTGATGGGGTCGGGCATGGCGGGGACGGTCAGGAGGCTGCCAGGTACTGGCGGAAGGTGACGCCCTCCTCCAGGGAGCCCTCGAAGCGGCCGATGATCTCGGTGCCGCGGGTGACGGTGCCGGTCACCTCGCCGCTGGGCTCGATGCGAATCCTCCCGACGTTGCTCCGGTTGTCCGAGAGGGAGGCCGAGCCATGGATCTGCGTTCTTGGCTTCAGGCTTGCGGCCAGCAGGTTGCCGCTGAACTCCAGGTCAGACTCGATGCTGGCGAAGTACCCGTTGTCGAAGCGAATGGACACGGTGTCGGGCGTGCGCATGTGGACCTTGGGTCCCGTAAACCGCGACGACACCAGCCGGCGGCTCCCGCTCACCCGAGCCACGCCCGGGAGCGTCACATCAAACTGCCAGCGCGCCTCGGGCTCGTGGGCCGTCGTGATGACCGTGGCGGTGGCGTCACTGCGGTCGGAAGTGATGCGCCGCTCGTATCCGATCGCATCCACGGTGGGCGGACCGGAGATTCCCGAGGCGGCCTGGTGCGCCACGTTGATCAGATAGGCCGCGCAGGAGGCCAGCGCCGCCTCGCTCTCGGACTCCGCGTAGCGCGCGGCCTCTTCCAGACGCGCGGTGTCCAGCAGGGCCTGGCCCAGCCGCTCGGCGGCGTTTATGCGCTTGCTCCCCACGTAACGGGCGCCCGCCGTGGCCACGGCTGCCCCGCCCGCCACCACGGCCGCCGCCAGCGCCCTTCTGAGTATCACGTTCAGCATCCCGGCTCCTCCCGCCTGCGGCCGTGCGCTGGGTGCATCGCCGCACACAAGCTCTACGCCCTATGCCGGCCCGCGGTTTCCCCGAGTGGCGATCCACCAGATTGCTTCATGAATGTGGTAACCGGGCGGCCACTGCCGCACGAGAATCCACACTCGCACCGCATGGCTGGACCCCCATTGCCGGCGGGGCCAGCCCGGCGCATCCCCATCCCCGGGCTGGCGACGGTGCGCGGGACGGCGCCCCACGGACCCCAGTCCCATCCGCCCCCAGAGGCTCAGGAGCCGCCCCCGGTCTCCTCGCTTTCGTCCCCGCGCCCCGCCGCGGCCCCCACGAGCGCGGGCTGCGCCAGGTCTTCCAGCATCAGCTTGGTCACCTGCACGTCCCGCGGGATGGGAATCGGGTAGCGGCCGTCGAAGCAGGCGCGGCAGAACTTGTCCTTGTTCAGTCCCACGGCGCGGATCACCCCCGCCAGCGACAGGTACCCCAGGGACGTGGCCCCGATCAGGCGCCGGATCTCCTCGTTGGAGTGGCGCGCCGCCACCAGCTCCTTCTGGCTTGCCATGTCGATGCCGTAGAAGCAAGGATGCCGCACAGGCGGCGCGCTGATGCGCACATGCACCTCGGCCGCACCCGCCTCGAAGAGCATCTTCACCAGCTTCCCGGTGGTGGTGCCTCGCACGATGGAATCGTCCACCATCACGACCCGCTTTCCGGCCAGCGCCTCCTTGAGCGGCGTGTACTTCATCCGCGCCCCCAGGTCCCGCATGCGCTGGTCGGGCTGAATGAACGTGCGCTGGATGTAGCGGTTCTTCACCACGCCCTCGGCATAGGGGATGCGGCTCGCCTCCGCAAATCCCAGGGCCATGGGAATCGCCGAGTCCGGGATGGGAATGACCACGTGGGCGTCCGCACACGGATGCTCCCGGGCCAGCTCGTGGCCCATCCTGCGCCGAACCGCGTGGAGGGTGCGGCCGTACATCTGGCTGTCGGGCCGCGCGAAGTAGATGAACTCGAACAGGCAGGTGGCGTGGCGGGCGGTCTCCACCGCCTGGATCTCGCGCAGACCGCCGTCGTCGATGACCACCATCTCCCCGGGCTCGACCTCGCGGAGGAACTGTGCCCCCACCACGTTCAGGGCGCACGTCTCGGAGGCCAGCACGTAGTGGTGCCCGTTGATGCGGCCGATGCAAAGAGGCCGGATGCCGCTGGGGTCGCGCACCCCGATCAGCCTGTCGGGCGTCAGGATGGCCAGCGAGTAGGCGCCGTAGAGCTGGCGCATGGCCTCCCGAACCGCGTCCTCGATGGACCCCGTGTGCACCTGGGCCAGCAACTGGGCGATCACCTCGCTGTCGTTGCTGGTCTGGAAGACCACCCCCCGCTCCTGGAGCTGCTCGCGAAGGGGCTGCGTGTTGATGAGGTTGCCGTTGTGCGCAACGGCGACATCCCCCACCACCGAGGAGCAGCAGAGTGGCTGGGCGTTCCGGGCCACGCTGGAGCCCGTGGTGGAGTAGCGGGTGTGGCCGATGGCGATGTGGCCGCCCCGCAGGCGCTGGAGCACGTCCTCATCGAAGACCTGGGTGACCAGGCCCATCTCCTTGTGGACGCGGATGTGGCGGCCGTCGGCCACGGCGATGCCCGCGCTCTCCTGGCCTCGGTGCTGGAGGGCAAAGAGCCCGAAGTAGGTGATGCGCGCGACGTCCTCTCCCCGGGCGTGGATCCCGAAGATGCCACACTCCTCCTTCAAGCCGTCTCGCGCGCGCTGATGGGTCACGGTTCCTCGGAATGGGGGTGCGCTGATTGCGCCAGGTCGAATGCCGCGCCCTTATGTTACCAGATCACCTCCGCGCCCTGCCGACGGATTGCGGGATCCCAGTCAGGCGCGCCTTGCCTCCATGATGCGCCGTATCGCGAATCGGTGGATCCCCGCCAGATCGGCGACCGGTTCGTCGATGAGCGGCTCCCCGTCCAGGGCGATCCGCAGGCGGTCGCCGCCTATGGAGCCGATCCACAGCGCGCGGACGCCGTGCTGGCCGGCCAGTGCCTCCACCCGTTTAAGCTGGCGCTCGGCGCGCAGGGAGACAACGATCCGGGACTGGGCCTCTCCGAAAAAGATGGCGCTCGGGGGCAGATTCCCGAAATCATCGTAGCGCAGAAGCACGGCCGCGCCAACTCCCAGGGGAAAGCAGCACTCCGCCAGGCACACGGCCAGGCCTCCGTCCGAGCAGTCGTGGGCGGATGCGAACAGCCCCTCGCCGATCCCCGCCAGCAGGCAGTTCTGCAACCGCTTCTCGGCTTCAAGGTCCAGGGCGGGCGGGCGCCCTGCCTCCACGCCGTGGATGACCGCCAGGTACTCGCTTCCGCCCAATCCCCCCGTGGGATCCGAATCGCCGCGCAGCAACACCAGCACGCCGTCGTCGGGAAAGGCGAGGCCGCACCGCCGGTTCACGTCCTCCAGGATCCCCAGCATGCCGATGACCGGGGTGGGATAGATGGCCGCCTCGGGGGTCTCGTTGTAAAAGGAAACGTTGCCGGAGACGACCGGAGTGCCCAGCGCCTCCGTGGCCGCGGCGATTCCCTCCACCGCGCGCCGGAACTGCCAGAATCCCGCGGGCTTCTCGGGGTTGGCGAAGTTCAGGCAGTCGGTCACCGCGACGGGTCTGCCGCCCACGCAGGCCACGTTGCGCGCCGCCTCGGCAACGGCGATCTGGCCCCCCAGGAAGGGGTCCAGGGCGCAGTAGCGGCCATTGCCATCGGTCTTCACGGCAATGCCCTTGCCCGTCCCGCGCACCCGCAGCACCGCCGCGTCGCCCTCGCCCGGGCCGATCACGGTCTGCGTCTGAACCATGGAGTCGTACTGCTCCGTGACCCACTCCTTGCTGGCGATGTTGGGAGAGGCCAGCAGCTGGCGGAGAACGTCTCCATAGCGGTCGGGCTCGGGCACGCCCAGAGGATCAAAGGCCTGGACCCGCGCGATGTAGGCGGGCTCCTGCGTCTCCAGCTGGTAGGTGGGGCACTCGTCTGTGAGCGCCCGGGCCGGCACCTCGGCAGCCACTGAATCACCCTCCCTGACGCGCACCAGCCCGTCCCCTGTGACATGGCCGATCACCACGGCGTTGAGGCCCCATTTCCGGAAAATGGCCGCCACCCGGTCCTCGGCCCCCTTGCGCACCACGGCGAGCATGCGCTCCTGGCTCTCCGAGAGCAGGACCTCGTAGGGGGTCATCCCCTCTTCGCGGCGGGGGACCTTGAGAACGTCAATCTCCATCCCCACTCCGCCCTTGGAAGCCATCTCGCAGGTGGAGCAGGTGAGCCCCGCCGCGCCCATATCCTGGATGCCCACGACGTCGCCGGTGGCCAGCGCCTCCAGCGTGGCCTCGATGAGCAGCTTCTCCAGGAACGGGTCGCCCATCTGCACGCTGGGCCGCCGGGATTCCGAATCGGGCCCCAGTTCCACGGAGGCGAACGTGGCACCGTGGATGCCATCGCGGCCGGTGCTGGAGCCGACATACAGCACGGGGTTTCCCGGCCCCTCCGCGCGGGCGCGGGCGATCTGGTCCAGCTCCACCACCCCCACCGCCATGGCGTTCACCAGAGGGTTGCCGCTGTAGCACCGGTTGAAGGAGACCTCCCCGGCCACGGTGGGAACACCCACGCAATTGCCGTAGTGGGCGATTCCGTCCACCACATGCTCAAAGAGGTATCGGTTTCGCGCGGCCTCGCGCACATCCGTGAGCGGCCCGAACCGCAGGCTGTTCAGGTTCGCGATCGGCCGGGCTCCCATCGTGAAGATGTCGCGCAGGATTCCCCCCACGCCGGTTGCCGCGCCCTGGAAAGGCTCCACCGCGGAGGGGTGGTTGTGGCTCTCCATCTTGAAGACGATGCCCAGGCGCCCGTCCAGCGGCACCACGCCGGCATTCTCCAGGGCGCCCTGCTCCTGCGCCTCGCGATAAGTCTTGAAGAGGGACAGGACCGGCCGCGAGTACTTGTAGCCGCAGTGCTCGGACCACATGACCGCGAACATGCCCAGCTCCGTGTACGTGGGCTCGCGGCCCAGGATGGCCTCGACCCGCTGGTACTCCAGGTCGTTGAGGCCCATCTCCCGGTAGAGATCTGGATCGATCAATGCCCTCTCCCTGTGGCGGGGCGGCGATGTGTGAAGCGCGCCGAACGAACCGGGAGGGGACCAGGCGGAACGCGCTTCCCCCCTCTCCCCTCCCGCATGCAGTATATCTCCCGCCCCAGCGGCCGGTCAATCAGACGACGGCCAGGGCAGGGGCCGGATGGACCGCCAGGGCTGAATCCACCTTGTTCACGGCGCCCGCCATCTGACGCGCATGCTCCTCCGTCATGCCCATGTTGAACGCCAGGCGCAGGGCCCGGTTCAGAATCGAGAGGGTGCGCGGACACATGTCCTGGCTGTACTCCGCGCGCCCCTTGTAGGCAGGGTGGGTCCACGGGCTGGCCAGTGGGTGGTGGGAGTTCTTGCCAAGGATCGAGTCCCAATAGCGGTAGATGTGCCGATCAGGGAAGCCCTCGTTGTGGGCGGTGCCGCACGACAGCCCCTCGGCGCCCAGCGCCTCGGCGTAGCGCCTGGCGGACTCTTCCGTGTTCACGATGAGCGCGGCGCTCACTCCGCAGTCGCCCTCCGGATCGTCCACGTGCTGGAGGCGGTAGCCCCGGGGGGCGTCCAGCGCCTCCAGGAAGGCCCCCTTGAGCCGCCGGGTGTGGGCCAGAATCTGCTCCAGCTTGCCCAGCTGGACACAGCCCAGCGCGCCCAGGAGCTCGCTGGGCCGATAGCACTCCCCCGAAAAGGGGCGCGTCTCCCAGCCCTCGCGGGCGATGGTCTCCTTCATCCACATGGGCATGCCCGGATCGGAGGCGAAGCAGGCTCGCTCGTAGACGCGGTAATCGTCGCTGAAGACAATCCCGCCCTCCCCGGTGGTGAGGATCTTGAAGTAGTTCAGGCTCCAGGCCGAGGCGTCGCCCCAGGCGCCGGCCATGCGCCCCCGGTACCGGCCTCCGATGCACTGGCAGCAGTCCTCAACCACCTTGATGCCGTGCCGGCGGGCAATGGCCATGATCTCCTCCAGGCGCGCAGGAACTCCCTGCATGTGGACCGGAATCACCGCCCGCGTCCAGGGAGTGATCTTCGCCTCGAAGTCGCCCGGGTCCAGGCCTAGGGACTCGTCAATCTCCGCGATGATGGGCACGGCCCCCGCCGCCACCACGGCTGCTGCTGTGGCGATGTACGTGTACGCCGGAACGATCACCTCGTCGCCGGGTCCGATCTCCAGTCCCGCAAGGGCGCACACGAGGGCGCTGGTCCCGGAATTCACCATGAGCGAATGGCGCACGCCCATCATCTGGGCGGCCTCGCGCTCGAACTGTCTGACCCGGCTCTCCGGAGTGTGGCGGAACAGCCGCCGCTCGCGCAGCATCTGCTCCATCACGCGGATCTCCTCTTCGTCCACCACGCTGGCACCCGGCCCGCCTCCCGCGGTGGGAAGGGGCTCCCGAATCGCCCGGGGTCCTCCGTCGATCGCCAGTCTGACGCTCATGCTCTTCAGCCTCCTCCCTTGTTGAGGCGGACGTCGGCAGCCCAGTCCATGCGCTGCTGGTCCTCGGATGGCGCGCCGCTTCAGCCTCCTCCCTTGTTGAGGCGGACGGGCTCCGGTCATGCCACAGGCCTGCGCAGCACGCGGCCGGCAAGCACGCCCGTGACCGCGCCATGCTCCCACGCCACGCGGCCATTCAGAATCACCACCTCCACGCCCCTTGAGAGCGAATGCGGCTGGGCGAAGGTGGCCGTGTCGGCGATGGTCCGCGGGTCGTAGACCACCAGATCGGCCATCATGCCCGGAGCGAGGCGGCCGCGGTCGTGCAGGCCCATGCGGTCCGCGGGCATGCTGGTCATCTTCCTGATCGCCTCCCCCTCCTTCAGCACGCCCAGCTCGCGGACGTAGCGGCCCAGGACCCTGGGGAAGGTCCCATAGCTGCGGGGATGCACCCGGTCCTCCGCCAGGCGTCCCCGCGGCGCGGTGCCTACCGCGTCGGATCCCACCATCGTGAGGGGATGACGCATCACCGTGGCGATGTCCTCCTCGCTGATGGCGAAGTTGATGGCGCTCACGAAGTTGCGCTCCTGGACGATGATGTCCAGAACCACTTCGATGGGGTTCTGCCCGCGCTCCCGGGCGATCTCCCCGATGGTGCGCCCCTGCAGCTCCCGCTGGCTGCGGCAGGCGCCGATCTCCACCTGATGCCAGAGCGAGTCCGGCCCCAGGTCGTCCCAGTCAGCGTGGTTGCACCGGATGTCCTCCAGCACGGCCCGCCGCTGGTCCGGGTCCGTGAGTCGGGCGAGCACTGCGTCGTTGTCGCCCGCGTTGGCCCAGGCCGGCAGGAACTGGACGCTCATGGCGGTCTGAAATGCAGTGTAGGGATACTGGTCCAGCTGCACATCCAGGCCGCGCGCCCGGGCGTCCTCCACCAGCGCCAGCGTCTCGCGCACCTTGCCCCAGTTGCGGCGGCCCTCTGCCTTGTGGTGCGACAGCTGGACGGGCACTCCCGCGCGCTCCCCCACCTCCAGCGCCTCGTTCACCGCCTCGATGAGGTGGTCTCCCTCGTTCCGCAGGTGGCTTGCGTAGAAGCCGCCATGCCCGGCCACCACGCGGCACAGCTCCGCCAGCTCCTCTACATCCGCGTATCCGGAAGGCGTGTACTCCAGCCCTGAGGAGAGGCCCCAGGCGCCCTGCTCGAAGCAGTCGTGAAGCAGGGCCTTCATGGCCTCCAGCTCCTCCGGCGTGGGCGGGCGGCTGTCCAGCCCGATCACCCGCTTGCGAAGGGTTCCTTGCCCGGCCAGCATGGCGTAGTTGGTGCCGATGCCGGTCTCCTCCACCCGGCGCAAGTGGCCCTCGAACGTGTCCCAGGTGATCTTCACGCCGTGCACCCCAAGCCACCGCTTTTCGAACGCGAACACGTCGTCGCTCGTTGCCAGTCCCAGGCTGAGGGAGCAGTTGCCCACCACCTGTGTGGTGACGCCCTGGGAGAGCATGGACTCCATGGGCGGGTGGAAGAGGGCGCTGATGTCGGAGTGGGTGTGGATGTCAATGAATCCGGGCGCCACGCGCCGGTTCGAAGCGTCTATGACGCGGCCGGCATGGGCATCGCGCAGGTCGCCCACTGCCGCGATCCGGTCGTCCCGTATGGCCACATCCGCCTGCCGGGGCTCCGGGCTCTCTCCGTCGAACAGCGTGCCACCGCGCACGACGATGTCGAAGTCGGACATCCGTTCCTGCCTGCTATAATACGGCCGCAACCCGCCCCGGAGCGGGCCGGAGGATCGCCGATTCACCCCCTCTCGCCGTGGCTCTACTTTCGCCGCAACCCCGGCCGGACCCTGCCGGTCTCCTTCGTCATCGTCGTGTCGGTCGCCCTCGTGGCCAGCGTCGTCTCGCTGGTGGACAGCATCGACCTGACCGTTCTGACGATGTACGGCTATCAGCGGCACTTCGCCGTGGTCACCCCCCGCAACGCCCTGGCCGTGCCGGAGGACATCGCCGAGAGGATCCGGAGCCTTCCCGACACGGGAAGCGTGTACCCAGCGAGGCCCGCCTTCACCGTGGTGAAGACCATTTTCGGCAAGATGCCGTTCGTGGTCTTCGGCCTCCCGCCCCAAGGCCGGGCCGAGATCCTTCAGCGCTGCGGCCTCCGCATCGCCTCCGGCCGTCTCCCAAGAGACGGGCGGCCCGAGGTCGCCCTCTCGGCGGAGATCGCCCGCAACCGCCGGCTCCACCTGGGCGACGTCGTGCTGGAGCCGAACTCGGAGGACAGCTACTCGCTGGTGCCGGTTCGGCTCGTGGGCACGCTTCAGGGTCCAGTGTGGCTTGCCACGACCTCCGAGTCCTTCGTCCGCGCGCATTTCCCCGTGGCCCCCAGGGCCCTGGTGGTCACCTCGCGCGACCCGGACAGGCAGGGTGCTCTGGACCGCGCCCTGGAGCGGGCGGTGCCCAGGGCGAGATCCCGCGTGTGGACCTACCGGGCCCTTGTCAGGGACACGCGGGAGGCCCTCTCCAGCCTGTACCTGATCCTGGCCGTGGTGATCGCGATCATCGTCTTCTCCATCGCCTTCCTCACCGGCATGCTCGCGAACATCTACTTCACCCAGCGGCTGCCCGAGTTCGCCACGCTGGCGGCCATCGGATGGCAGCGGCGCGCCCTTCTTCTGCGCGTGCTGGGAGAGACCGCCCTTCTCTGCACCGTCGGCTGGGCGGTGGGCGCGCTCGCCACGGTCGGGCTTCTCTCGGCCATCAAGTCCTGGATCATGCACCCCCGCGGCCTGCTCCTGGAGCCGCTGGACGTGGCCGCCTATCGCTTCACCCTGCCCCTGCCCATCACCATCACCCTCTTCGCCCTGGTCGCCGTCTGGCTGCGCCTCAAGCGGCTGGACCCGGTGAGCATCATCGAGAGGCGGCAGTAGCATGGCCGATCCCAGTCCGTGCCGACTTCGCGCAGACAGGGTGAGCCTTCGCTACTTCGACGGCGACGCCGCCACGTACGCCGTGCACCACGCCTGCCTCTGCCTCCGCCCTGCGGGTTTCATCGGCGTGATCGGGCCGTCCGGAAGCGGCAAATCCTCCCTGCTGTACCTGCTGAGCGGACTCAAGCGGGCCACCGAGGGGGATGTCTGGATGGACGCCGTCCCCTACAGCCGAATGGACGACCGGGCGCTGGCAGACCTGCGCCGGCGCCGATTCGGGTTCGTGTTCCAGCAGCCCTTCCTGCTGAGCTACCTGACCGCCTGGGAGAACGTGCTCACGGCCGCGCCCCACGGGGACCGCAGCGCGGGACGGCGCGCCAGCACCCTCCTCGAGTCGCTGGGAATCGGACCGCTCGCAAACAGGCACCCCTATCACCTCTCCGGCGGGGAGCGCCAGCGAGTCTGCGTGGCCCGTGCCATGATCAACGAGCCTGAGGTGATCTTCGCCGACGAGCCCACCGCGGCACTGGACCACGTGAACGGCCACGCGGTGATCGACCTGCTGGCCTCCTACCGACATCGCGGCACCGTGATCGTGGTGACGCACGACGCGGAGATGCTCGCTGGGGCGGACCGCGTATACCGAATGAGGGACGGCATCCTGGAGAACGGCGACGGGCCAGCCAATCTGCCATGAACCCGGACCGGATCTGGCGCGGCACCGCCCTGCTGACCGCGGACTGGGCGCGGGCTGCGCCGGGAGCCCCGGACCGCCGGGCATGGAGTTGCCGGCAGCCAGCATGGGATGATAGAATGGCCGCAGGGGGAACCACCATGACCAGTCGCGGGAGCAGAGGCTTCACGCTCATCGAGCTGCTGACCGTCATCGCCATCATCGCCATCCTGGCTGGGCTCCTCTTCCCGGTGTTCGCCACAGCCCGGGGCAAGGCCCGGGAGATCAGCTGCGTGTCAAACCTGCGCCAGATCGGCCTGGCCATCAAGATGTATTCCCAGGACGACGACGAGCTGTATCCCTTCGCCGTGGATCCCACGGACAAGTACACGCCGGTGATCTGGGACCGATTCCCCGAGTTCCAGGCGCTCATCCCCTCCATGGGGTTCCTCCATGAGGTGCTCCAGCCCTACATCAAGTCGCCGCAGATCTTCCAATGCCCCGCCGACACCGGATACACCGTGGAGGACTTCACCGGCGTGCCGCTGGATGCGAATCCCACCAGCTTCGCCAAGTTTGGAACAAGCTACAACTACCGCACGGAGATCGCCTTCCTCCGGGCAGGAGAGCACAGCTTCCGCAACCCCACCGAGCTGAACGTCGTGTTCGACGCAGCGGGCAAGTGGCACGGAGGGCTGTTCGTGGACAAGCTGCGCTACAACGTGCTCCATGGCGACGGCCACGTGAGAAACCTGGGCCGCCACCAGGTCGAACGCCTGTGGGAGATGCCCGTCCAGTGATCCAGCGGCTGCGGGCCCGGTGGGTGCTTCCCATCACGGCCGAGCCCATCGAGGACGGCGAGGTCGTGGTCGTGGACGGCCGCATCGCCGAGGCGCGCCCGCGGCCGCTGGATGGCCGGCCGGCGGCCGACTGCACGGACCTGGGAGACGCCGTGCTCCTGCCGGGACTGGTGAACGTCCACGCCCATCTGGACTACACCGTCATGCGCGGGTTGCTGGACGACCTGGCCTTCTTCCCGTGGATCCGGGCGCTCACCCTCCGGAGGCAGGCGCTGGACCACGACGACTGGGTCGCCAGCGCCACCGTCGGGGCGGCGGAGGCCGTCGCAGGAGGCGTGACCACCCTGGCCGACTGCACCTCCACCGGTGCCTCGCTCATCGGTGCGCGTGCCGCAGGCCTCCGGGGAATCATCTTTCAGGAGGCCTTTGCCGTGGAGAGCTCCCAGGACACGCACGCCGTGCTGGCGGGCGCAAGAGGCCAGGTGGAGCAGCTGCGCGAGCAGGCGGCGGGCTCCCTGCTCCGGGTCGGACTCTCCCCCCACTCCCCCTACACCGTTCACCCAGACGCCCTGCGCGCGCTCTGCGACTGGGCTCGAGCAGAAGGGCTGCCCGTCTGCATCCACGCGGCGGAGAGCCAGCCGGAGGCCGCGCTGCTCCATGCCTGCAGGGGAGGGATCGCCGAGCGCCTGACGGCCCGGGGAGTGGCGTGGCACCGGCATGTCCCTTCCGTCTCCGCCGTGGCCCACCTGGAGTCGCTGGGCGCCCTGGGCCCCTCCACGCTTCTGGTGCACGGCGTGCAGGTCTCCGCGGCGGACCGCGCCCTCATCGCCCGCACCGGGACCGCCTGGGCCCACTGCCCCAAGTCCAATGCCAAGCTCGGCAACGGCGTGGCACCGCTCAACGTCCTCCGCCAGTCCTACCCCCTGGGCCGGGACCGCATCGGACTGGGATCCGACAGCGTGGCCAGCAACAACACCATGGACCTGTTTGAGGAGATGCGCTTCGCGGTGCTGATCCAGCGGGCGCGATCGGCGCGCCACGACGCCTTCACCGCCAGGGAAGCCCTGGAGATGGCCACCCTCGGGGGGGCGCGCGCCCTGGGCATGGAGGCCGAGATCGGCTCGCTGGAGCCGGGGAAGCAGGCGGACCTGTGCGCGGTGCACGTCGGCGGATGGCGCACAGCGCCCTGCCACCACCCCGTCAGCGCTCTGGTCTACGCCGCAAGTGCCCGGGACGTGGCGCTCACCATGGTCGCGGGCGAGCCGGTCTTCCAGGATGGCCGGGTCGTCCGAATGGAGCACGGCCGCGCGCGAGACCGGATCGCCAGGGCTGCCGAGAAGCTCCGCGCTTGGACCCCGCCCGAATGACCCTCCTGCCCGCACGCCCCGGACCCGAGCGGGCAAGGGCGGCAGCCGTGCTCGCCCTGGGTGCCGCAGTCATCGCATGGCTCACGCGCTACAACAGCCAGCCCCTCTCGGCTTGGTCCTCCCCCGCCATTCCAGCGTACCGCTCGTGGGAGGAGTATCTCACCGTGAACTGCACGGCGCTGATGCTCCTGCCGTGCCTTCTGGTGCTGGGCGCACTGCGCGAGCGGCCCTGCGACTACGGGTTCCAGCCGGCCACGAAAGATGCGTGGCGGCTGGCGATGCTCTTCCTGGCGGCCATGCTGCCCGTGCTGCTGGCGGCCTCGCGGTTTCCCGTGTTCTACAACCACTACCCCCTGCAGAGCCGGGCCGGAGAGAACGCAGCCTACTTCGCCTACTTCCAACTCACCTACGGGTTCTACTTCCTCTGCTGGGAGTGGTTTTACAGGGGGTTCCTCACCTTCGGGCTGGCCCGGGGATTCGGCGCCGCCCCCGCCATCGCGCTGCAGGCCGTGGGATTCGGGATCATGCACATCGGCAAGCCCCTGCCAGAGGTCTACGGGTCCTTCGTGGCGGGCGCCGCGCTGGGGTGGCTCGCCCTGCGCGGGCGCTCCTTCTTCCCCTGCTTCGTCCTCCACTGGACCTGCTCGCTCCTGTTTGACGTGCTGGCCATCCAGGCGCGCCCCGGCGGACTCTGGTGAGCCGGACGCTTCATGGAACCGACGCGGCCGGACCGGGCGGCAGGCCGCACCCGTCCGACGGAATCGGCGGCGCAATCAACGCCCCGCGGACGGCATCCGTTCTCACGGGAAGCGCGTCGGAATGCCCCCACGCGGAGAGGCCGCCCGCCCGTGACTGGCAACGGCAACTGCCTTGCTCGCTGGCTCGCTGGCCTAGACCCCCGCGATGATCCGGTCCAGCCGCCCGCTCAGGTCCCGCAGATAGCCCTCGTCGCCGCCGCCCAGCTCCAGGGTGAGGAAGTCGTTGAAGCCAACTTCCATGAGCGCGGCCCTGACCTCCCTCCAGTCGATGCTGCCCTCCAGCAGGTTCACCCATTCTCCGCCCGTGCCCAGGCCGGGACCGCCCTTGAAGTCCTTCACATGCACCTTCCGGATGCGCCGGCCCAGCGTGCGGATCCAGTCCTGCGGCCAGCCGAACCGAACCACGTTGCCCACGTCGAAGTAGGCCCGCACCCAGGGGCTGCGAAACTCGTCCACATACCGGGCGAACTCCAGAGGGCTCAGGAGGAAGTTGTTCCAGACTTCTTCCACCGCAAGGATCACCTTCCGATCCTGGGCCTCGGGGATGAGCTGGCGGATGGCCGCCTGCGAGCGTGTGTAGGCGTCGGCGTAGCGGGTCTTCGCGTTGACCACGGCGGGGACCAGCAGGATCGCGTCGCAGCCCATGA
>Ga0073934_10007276_pt1 | contig 15534 bp, 14 predicted proteins | sample LarsenN4metaG_FD_76834 | JGI IMG/M metagenome (GOLD analysis project Ga0073934, IMG submission 76834) | Hot spring sediment bacterial and archeal communities from British Columbia, Canada, to study Microbial Dark Matter (Phase II) - Larsen... ...
CTCCCTGGTGATCGAGCAGGAGCTGGACCTGGTGCTGGTGGCCGCGCCGGCCTACGCCACGGCCGATACGCTCCTGGCCGCCGCCAGACGCCGCCTGCCCGTCTGGCGCTGGCCGCCGCTGGGCCGGACCGTCGACGAAACGGCTCGGCTGCACGATACCTTCCGCGCCGCCGAGTGCCCCTTGATGGTGGGTTACTGCTGGCCCGTCGATGAGTTGGCCGCGTTCCTCGCCGAGCATCGAGACGCGGCCGACGCACCCGTCTTGTGGCAGGTCTCCTGCCTGCGGAACGATCCTCGCCACGACACCTGGCAGGGCGACCGCGAGCGGGCCGGCGGCGGGGCCCTCCTGCACCTGGGGTTTGACGCCCTGCGAGTCATCGCCTCGCTGGGCGGCCTGCCCAGCCGCGTCTTCTGTGTGGCCTCGCGCACACCCAGACCCGGCCTGCCGTTCACCTACGACACCGAGGACTCGGCCGTGTTGACGCTGGACTACGAGGGGCGGGCGGTGGCCGGCCTGGTCGTCAGCCGCACGCATCCTGACGAGAGCTTCAGGTTGCTGGCCCACAGCCCGCGGACCAGGGCGACGCTTTCCGGCGACTCCCTGGTGCTGCGGGTGACCGACGGCCCGACGCACAGCCTGGTCATCCCCGACCGGGCCGAATCGCTCCGCCGCCAGCTCGAACGCTTTGCCGAGCGGGTGCAGGCCGGCGACGCGGCTTCCTCGGATCGCGGCGAGCTGCTGGCCGCCCAGGCGGTGATCGACGCCGCCTACCTGTCCACCCGCACCGGCGACGCCGAATCCCCCGCCCGCTTCCTCGACCTGGCCGGGGCGCCCGAGGCAAAGTGAGCGCCTCCGCTGATACCTCTACTTGTCGTCGCCGAGCAGTTCTTGGACCAGCGAAGGCCGCGTCCATGTGGCCGGGTTGTATACCCGTTGGCGGTGCTGAACATGCATGATCAGGAGGCAGGCGCGGGCCGTAACACTTGTCAGGAGCGCGATCAGGCAGGCCAGGCGTGCGCTCCCGCGCTGGTGCCACTTTCGCCAGCCTCGGCACAGGCTCTCTTGGTCGTACGGGCGTCCGCACTCCGGGCACACGTGGGAGCCCGGCAGTCCGATGAGCGAGTAGCCGCAATTGAAGCACACCAGGTAGTCTGGGGCTGCGACGCTTCGCTTCTGCCTGTGAGCGCTCACCCAGATGTAGAGGAAGCAAAGAAAGTTACAGATCACTGCGGGCAACGCGATGGCCCGCGGCAAGGGGTGGGGCAGCACCGGGGCCGCCACCGCCAGGCCACAGGCGAAGGCGACCAGAACGAGCAGCGTTCGCCGCCTGCGCCATTCAACCAACGGCACGCCGAACCGTGTCATGGGACGAGCGTCCTCGAACGCGCGGTCGGGGTCCATTTGACGACCTCATCGTCCGCAGCCGTGCGGTTCATCTTCGCCGCGAGCAGATTAGAATGCAGCTTTGGCTCACCCGACACGTGAGGGCTTCAACCATGCCCGACCTTGACGAACTGAAGCTGCTGATCCGTTCCTGGCACCCGCTCATCACCATGGAGACGGTGGAAGAGGAGCGGGCCGAGCGGCTGGTGCGGCGGGCCTGCACGGAACTGCACCTGCCTCTGTTCGTCTGGACCGTCGTCGAAGGGCTGCGCCGCTTCCTGCCCACACCGGAGCGCTATTCGCCCGCATCGGCCAAGCCGGCCCAGGCCCTGGACCGCCTGGCCGTACCCTTCGAGCTACCCCTGCCCGACGAAGGCCAGATTGAAGCGGCCGTCCGCCGCACGTTCAGCAAGCTGTCCAAGGTTCATCCGGTGAAGGCCAAGCTGACCGGCGCCGACCTGCGGGCGATCATCGGATCGCTTTGCCGAACGCCGCGAGCTGGGGCAACCGGACCTGATCGACGAGCTGTCCAGGAGCCGGCCGCTCTCGGTGACCATGGCCGAGAAAATCGTTGCCCTGCGGGCGTGGACCGCCGGGCGGTGCCTTCCCGCGGACTGATTGCTCCCTGGATTTGTTGACCTGGCGGCCCGGCCCGATACGATAACAGACCGTGGGCGCCCTGGCGCGGGGGAGCGCTCGAGCCGGACGCGGGGCAGCCCGGTGCGGGAGCTGCCGTCGCGGTGTTACCTGGAGAATCCCTGCGTTTCCGGGACTGGAAGGCGCGGAAACTGTACCCTTGGTCTCGTGCGGGCGCTGGTACGGCTACCGGAATCCTGAAATTCTGGGCTGAGATTAACGGTTGTACCGGCGAGACCGGCTGATCCCTCAGAATGCTCAAGGTCCGCATCCCTGGGGCCTGCGGTACGGTGCGAGGATCGGCCGAGTCGCCGCCGAAACCCCGTTTGGTCGATATTGGTAAAGGTAGTGGGAGCAGAGGTTTTTCGCGCGTGACGAACCACCGGACGCGGCTGTGTCCATTGGTCTGGCTGCTGCCCCTGGCGCTGTCCGGCGGGTGTGTGGTGCCGCAGCCCTCGGGCAAAGGCAAGGTGCTGCACCTGTACGAGCCGCAAACCAAGACCCCGTACTACCTTTATCTGCCGGAGGACTACGTCAAGACCAACGGGAAACGCACCGACGGCAAGAAGTGGCCGCTGGTCATGACCTTTCACGGCATGAAGCCGTTCGACACCTACGACCGGCAGATTCACGAGTGGGAGGAGGAGTCGGACCGCTACGGCTTCATCACCTGCGCGCCGTTCATGCGTCACGCCTCCGTGCTCGATGAGTACCCGGTCAACCGGGAATCCCCACAATTCAAACAGGACGTGCAGCACATCCTCGCCGTGATGAGCGACGTGTTCCGGCGGACCGAGGCCGACCCCACGCGCGTGCTGTCCACCGGCTGGTCCCAGGGCGGCTACATGGCCCATTACATGGTCAACCGCTACCCCCATCTGTTCGCCTGTCTGAGCGTCAAACAGTGCAACTTCTCCTCCGAGATCATGAACCCCGCACAGGCCAGGCTTTACCACCGCAAACCGGTGGCCGTGTACTACACACAGAACGATTTCGGCATCTGCCGCAAGGAATCGGCCGAAGCCGTGGTCTGGTACAGGCAGCAAGGCTTCGCCAACCTGGCCAGCGGGGTGATCGACACCTACGGCCACGAGCGGACCCCGCAGGTGGCGGCCGACTTTTTCGCCAAGCATTGCGGCGTCCCTCCCAAGACGCCGCCGACCCAGCTTGCCAAAATCCGCGTTTCGGAGATTCCACCGGACGCCCTGGCTCAGGTCACGCTGGAACGCCCGCTTCCCAGGGTCGCTCCCATCCGACCCGCGCCCACTCCTCCGGTCAACTACACGGATACCACGCTGAGGCAGCCGGGGGGCTACGCTTCCGACCTGGTCTTTGAGCCCCGCACCGCGCCGCGCAGGACGACCGGAGTGGCGTCGGCCGAGCGGCTCCCCCCTGATGTCGCCCGGTCGTCAAACCTGCTGGACGGGGAGCGCCGCGTTGCTCAGGCTCGCGACGCCACCCGTGTGGGAACGGACTGGCCGCCTCCCGCGCCGTTGCCGGCTGCTCCCGCCCACGCACCGACGGTCGCCGAAACGCTCGTCCTCCCCGAGCACAAGCTTCCCACCTACCGTCTGCCCAGCCGTCCGGAGAGCGCCCCCACTCCTCCTCGCCTGCTTCCGCCGGCCCCTCGGCGGTCGGCGGCCAGAGAGGCGTCCGCCAAAGTGCAGATCAGCACGACGATCGGAATCAGCCCCTTGCTGGTCAGCTTTCAGGTGCTGCTGCACCCCGAGCACCTCAGGAACGCCGACATCCTCTGGACCGACAACGGCGAGCCGATCGCCAGCGGACCGGACGGTCGTCACATCCTGACCATACCCGGAGATCACCGCCTGGAAGTGCTGGCCATCACCGCCACGGGGCTGGAGCTCCGCGGCGCGCAGGTCGTCCGCGTCCTGCCGCGGAGGCAGCGCGACCCGATCGGCCAGCAGACTGCACTCGACCTGGGACCCTGAGCCCACCCGCTCAGCCGAAGCCCAAGAACAGATACGGGCGCCGGACTCGGGCCCGCCGACCCGCCGCGGGCGCCTCCACCGGTCCTACACATGTGCCATCACCGTGCAGGCTCGCTCCAGGTGCCGGCGGGCGAGGGGAAGTTCGGCTCGTGCCTCTTCCACCGAGCCGTCGGTAGCCAGGCTCCAGGCCCGGGCCAGCAGGCGCTCGGCCGTGGCCACTCCGTCCCACACGCCGGCGTAGGCGGTGAATCCCAGGAGCGCCAGGAGGTCCTCGCGGCGGGCCACCAGGTCGAAGAACTCCCCGCTCAGCAGGCGGTCGATGCGGGTTCTGAGGGCCTCGCCCGTCAGGGCGCGTCGCTGGTCGTCCAGTTCAACGACGCCGTTGCGGACGCGCTCCAGGTGTGCCAGAAGGTCTCGCTTCTTGGCCCCCGCGTGGTCAGCGGTGTTGAAGGCGGTGAACCTTCCCGCCGCTCGTCCCGCCAGGCCGCCGGCGCAAATCAGCACCAGTCCCAGGACAAACAACGGCACCGCGAGCTTCTCCGTGGACCGGTCCTGGCCGGGATGGTCCGTGGCGTGCGTGGGCGAGTGGAACCCGGCGGCCCCGATGGAGGCCACGCAGATGCCCGCCACCAGCAGGAGTCGGCCGGCGAGTTGGACGGCGGAGGTCATAAGGCGGAGCCTACCTTGTACATGGCGTGGGCCACGCCGACCAGGGCGTCGCCGACGATGAAACCGGCGGCGATGGGTACCCCCTGGTCTTCGGCGAAGCGAGCGCCCCTCAACCTGGAAACAAGTATCTGGATGCAGCCGCCCAGGCCGAAGGCGAACATGTACTGCGAGGGCAGGTACATGGACAGCCCGACCATGACCCCCAGGCCCGGAGACACCAGGAGCGAAATAAGCAGCCCGATGGACGCGCCGGTGAGATACTTTCCCAGCGGCACATCACCGGATTGAACGATGCGGATGGCCGCCTCCAGTGCCCCCGCCTGAGGTGCGGGCAGGTTGGGCACGCCGGCGGGCAGCCCCAAGGAGCCGGGAGCGACACCGCCGCCGTCCTGCTCCGCCGGGCCGGCGGTCATCCGCCTCTCGTGCAAAACCTTCGCCTGGTCCGGACCGAAGGCGTAGGCTTTCCAGAGGAGAATCACCGTGGCCAGGGCGATGCCCGGTCCGATCCAGCACGTGCACATCTGGGCGACCTGCTGGCGGACGGGTCTGGCCCCCACCAGGTAGCCGGTCTTCAGGTCGGCGATCATGTCCGCGCACATGGAGGTGGCCACGCAAGTGGCCGCCCCCAGCGTCACCGCCGGGACCACGAACCGGTCCGACGTGCCCATGATGCCCAGCATCATGGCGATACCCAGAAGAGCCAGACCCGACAGTGGCGACCAGTTGGTCCGACCCGTGCACTGAGCCACCACCAGCCCGGCGATCCACAGCCACAGCCCGGCGACCAGTGCCAGCAGCACGGCCGTCGGCCAGCCCACGGCGGCCCCGCCGGCCAGTTTGGCCCCCAATGCCAGCAACACGACACCCAGGACCAGCACCCCCTTGAGTACGCCCATGGGCATCTCCTCGAGCCGGCCTCCCTGGGCCGAAGTCCTCAGTCCGGCCAAGGCGGACCTCAAGGCCGGGACGGCCACCAGCACCCCGGCCACGGCTCCGCCGAGAATCATTCCGATGCCCACCAGCCGGGAGGTGAAATCAGCGAAGGCCCTGGCGAACCAATCGGCCTCCGCGTAGCCCAGCGATCGGAGCGTCACGCCGCGGTGACTCTCCGGCAGCCAGCCCAGCAGCAGACAGACGGGGATGAGAATCCAGTAGTTCAGGATGGTACCGTACAGGATGGCCAGGCCGGGCCGTCCGGCGATGTAGCCCGCCCCAAAGCTCAGCAGGCTGGTGGCGAAGACCAGGCGGAAGGCCGCGGGAATCCCCAGCCATTGGCCGACGTTGTAGGCCGCGGGAAGCAGGGGTTCGGTGCCGGCTCCAACATGGATTCTGGTCAGGGCGGCCGCCAGGGCCCCCACGGCGATTCCCGTCAGCAGCAGGACGGCCTTGTGGACGCCGGCCCCGGGGGATTTCAGGATGGCGGCCACGGCCGTCCCGTCGGGGAAGCGAAGCCGCTCATAGTCGATGATCTGCTTGCGGAAGGGGATGATGACCGCCACGCCGAGCAGGGCCCCCCCGACCGTGGCCAGGATCAGAGCCGGGTAGTTGATCTCCGTCTGGCGGCCCATCAGGAACATCACCGGGACGGTGAAGATGATGCCCGCGTTGACCGTGTTCACGCAGGAGCCCACCGTCTGGAAAATGTTCACCTCCAGAATGGTCCCCCGCCGCAGCAGGCCGCGCAGGATGCCGAAGCCGAGAATGGCAGCCACCGAGGAGCCGACGATGGTGAAGCCGATCTGCAGCCCCGCGTAGCAGATGCCCATGTTCATGCAGGCGCCGACGGCGACGCCGGTGACGATGCTGAGCAGCGTCATTTCGCGGGAGGGCTTGCTTACCGCTTCGGCCACTCCAGACCTTTCGGCGAACGCGCCTGCTAAAGGATCAGGTTATCGATGAGCCGCGTATGCCCGATTCTGACCGCCGCCGCGACCAGCGCCGGACTGCTCACCTGGGTCATCGGCCGCATCGAGTCCGGATCCACCGCCGCCACGTAGTCGATCGTCCAGGGGCCCGAATCGCGGATGATCTGAGCGACGGCGGCGGTGATGGCCTGGGCCTCTCGTTCCCCCGCGGCGAACATCTGGCGGGCACGGAGCAGTGCCCGGTAGATGACCGCTGCCTGCTCGCGCTCCTGCGGACTGAGGTACCGGTTGCGGCTGGACATGGCCAACCCGTCCGCCTCGCGCACCGTCGGGCAGACGACGATCTCGATGGGCCAGTTCAGATCGGCCACCATCCGCTTGACGACGGCCGCCTGCTGGGCGTCCTTCTGCCCGAAGTAGGCCCGGTCGGGCTGGACGATGTTGAACAGCTTGCCCACCACCAGAGCGACGCCGTCGAAGTGACCCGGACGGTGTGCGCCGCACAGGCCCTCGGTGAGCCCGGCCACATGTATCCTGGTCAGCGAAGCCACCGGGTACATCTCTCGCACGTCCGGGGTGAAGATGGCGAAGACGTCGTTCCGGCGGCACAGCTCGAGGTCCGCTTCCAGCGACCGTGGGTAGCGCTCGAAGTCTTCTCCGGGACCGAACTGGGCGGGGTTGACGAAGATGCTGACCACCACCTCGTCCCCCCGCTGGCGGGCGGCTCGAACCAGCGAAAGATGCCCCTCATGCAGGGCCCCCATGGTGGGTACCAGACCCACCGCCCCTCCCTCAGCGCGGATGCCGGACACGCAGCGACGAATCCCGGCGATGGTGCCCTCGGATTCCACGAGCACGTTGCCCCCGGCGACAGTTGACCGGATAAACGGAGCGTGAATATAGCTCCGGCCGATCCGTCTAGAAAGCCTGGGACGGACGGCCGGGTGCTTCTGCCGTCCGCTGACCCAGGGTCTTGTCAGTCCAGAGCTTGGCGCGCCTCCGGATGAGCGACCGCAAGGTGAATCAGCCTAACCCCAAGCTGAAACCGGTGTCTAGCCAAACGGAAGGCCGGTCGCCGGCCGAAGCCTCTTCCCAGCCGGAGGACGACGCCGGGCTGGTGCGTGAGGCGATCGCCGGCCGGAGCTGGGCCTTCGACCGACTGGTCGAGCGGTATCATCCGCGGGCCGTTTCGGTCGCCTACCGCCTGGTGGGAAACGTACACGACGCCTGGGACGTGGCCCAGGAGGCCTTCATCCGGGCTTACCGGTCGCTGCCTTCGCTGCAGGACCCGGCCCGCTTCGGACCGTGGCTGCTGCGGATCGTCAGCAACCTGTCGCTCAACTTCCGCCGCGCCAGGCGGAGCCAGGCGAAGGTCAGCCTGGACGCCGAGGCCGGGTCGCTATCAGGCGAAGCCGGGAGGAGGCCGAGCACGATCCAGGCCGCGCCGGACGAGCCCGGTGACGTCCTGGTGATGGCGGAGACCCGCGAAGCCCTCATGGGGGCCATCAACGGCTTGCCCGAAAAACAGCGTCTGGCCATCCTGCTCTTTGCGGTGGAGGGTCTGCCGCAGGCGGAGGTGGCCCGGATCATCGGCTGCAGCGTGGAGCTGGTGAAGTGGAACGTGTTTCAGGCCCGTAAGCGGCTTCGGGAAGTCCTGGAAGCCCACTGGTGAACGCGAGCTGACCGGATGGGGTCAACGGGCCGGAAAAAACGCCAGGAGTTGCAGTACCTGCTCAGCGGATCGCTGGACGGCGACCTGAGCGAAGGGCAGCGCCGCGCGCTGGATGATCGGCTGGCGTCGGATTCGGCGGCCAGCGCGGAGCTGGAAAGATGGCGTCATCTGGACCGGCTGCTCAAGTCCGCGGATCGCGTGGTGGTCGATGGTGTCGCTTTCCTGGCCGAACACCGGCGGCGAAGGGCTTGCTTGCCCGCGTCTCGGTCTCGGATCCGCCACCTGCGCTGGATGGTGCCCGCGGCCGCCGCGGCGGCGATTCTGATCGTCATCGGACTGTGGCCTGCGGTTCCGGAGCCGGAGCGTCTGGCGACGCCGGCTGAGCCGACCCCGCCAACCGTAGTGGTCCTCTATGCCCGCGGGGAGGCGCCGGTCGGCGGCGGCGGAGCGGTCATCGAAGTGCGGTATCCGCGGCGCCCCGGCACCGGAGCGGGGCAGATGGATCAGACCGCCGCGGGGTCCGCGGAACCGGTGGTCAGCTTCGCCGTCGTCTCCACGGGCGGATGGCGCCCCGAAGCAACCGGCCAGGCAGAGCTCCCGCCGATCTAAGGAGGGCAGACCATGAAAACCTGGGCTGACAGATGCCTGCCGATCGCGGCCTTGGCGGCAGTATGGGCGCTCGGTCCGACGGCCGCGGGGGATGAAGATTGGCAGACCCTCATTCAGCAGGCCCTTGACCAGAACACCGATCTGATCATCGAAGAGCAACCGATCGCCGAGGCGCTGGCCTACATCGGCCAGAAAACCGGGGTCTCCATCGAGATTGACCCGCAGGTGATCGATCTGCTGCCCTACGGGCGGCAGACGGCCGTCAGCGCCACCATCCGCAACATCTCGCTCCGCGACGGGTTGGCCGGCTTTCTGCGGCCCATCGGCCTGAACTGCGTCGTGCAAGCCAATCGACTGCGGGCCGTGCCCGTGCCGGCGCTGCTGCGCGTCGGTCGACGGGTCACCTGGGAAGAGCTCAAGGTTCTGGCGGAGCTGGGTTCGCGGCCGTGGTCGTCGGAGCTGTCCGCCGGGCTGAGGACGGTTTTCGAGGGCGAGCTGCTGCGGGAGCCCGACCCGGCCGGCCGTCTGCACGAGCGGGCCCTGCGGGTCGGCGCGGGCAACGGCTTGACGGTGCTGGAGGCGGCCTGCGAGTCGCTGGGGTGGGTGTGGTACCCGGACGGCGAACGGGTCATCGTGACCGGGGCCGTCGATTTCGGCCGCAAGCGCCTCGCTCACGTGGCCTCGTTCAATCTCAGGGAGATGCCGCTGGCGAGCGTCTTGACCGAGCTGGGTCGGGAGGCCGGGCTGCTGGTGCGGTTCGAGCCTGGGTCCTTGGCCGCCCTTCCTGCGGGCGTGCGGGAGCGGTGCACCCTGTGCGCACAAAACATCAGCTATGAGCAGGCCTTCGAATTGATCGCCGGCGCCTCCGGACTGGTCTATGAAGTTCGCGGCGACGGCGTCTGGCTGACCGGGGCCTCCCCGGGAGCCGGCGGTGAGCCCCCACGCCCGGCGGCCGGCGGCGATCCTTACCTGATGAAGATCAGCGTCCCCTCGGCCGACGACGGATGCACGATTGAGTGGCTGGTCCGCCAGTCGGAGCTGCCCCCAGAGGTCATCGAGCTTCGCCAGCAGCAGATCGCCGAGGTCATCGCCCGTCTGACCGACGGCGATCCCGTGCCCAAGCCGCAGGGTTCATCCCCGCGGCAGACCTCCGAATGACGAACGCCTCCCACTGGGTGGCGCCACCCGACCGGCGTCGCCTCCCCTGCCGGGGGTAAAGCAGCCGGGCGGCTTTGCCGCTGGACATTCGTTGACGCGGCGAACGGTCGGCCTGGCCGGCCGCCGGTCAACACCTGGGGGTAAGCCTGGGGCGAAGAGTCTTCAATTGCGATAGAATACGTGGCCATGTCCAGGCGGCGGACTTGGCAAATCTCACTGGCTAACAAGTGCCGGCTCCTGTTCGGCCTGGCCGTCGTGCTCATCCTCGGTGCCGCCCTGGCCGTTCCCTGGATCAGGCTGGACGATCTGTTCACGGAATTGAACCGCCGCCGTGCCGGCCAGATCGCCGAGCGGGTGTTGGCCAAGTTGGAGACGCACCGGGCGGAGTGGCACACCGACGAACCCGGGGTCGAGGTGTTGAACCTGGAGACGATCGAGGGGGCCCTCGACAGCCATTCCGACCGCTTCGTCCGCCAGGCGGTCAAGCAGATGCGCGGGCCCGTTCGCCGCGATCACGTGTTCCGCCTGCAGCGCGGCGAGGATGGGGCGTGGTACTGCCGGTTTCTCCTGGCCGTCCGCGAGCAGAACGAGGGCCGACGCGTCGGCCGCCTGCTGGGCGTCATCAGCGTCACCACCCCCCTGCAAGAGCTGGACATTCTCTACTGGAACCGGGCCGTGGTGTTGGCGGCCGGCGTGCTGGCTGGCGTGCTGGCGGTGATGGTCTTCTACCTGATCACGCAGCGGCTGATCCTCTCGCCGGTGCGCAAGTTAAAGGCCGTGGCCGAGCAGGTCATCGCCGGCGACTGGACGGTCCGCTCCTCCATCGCCACGCGCGACGAGTTCGAGGAGCTGTCCAACGCCTTCAACGACATGCTGGAACACATCCACCAGGCCCACCAGGAGCTGCAGAAGATCAACCGCTCCCTGGACGTCAAGCTGGGAGAGCTGGCCGAGACCAACGTGGCCCTGTATGAGGCCAACCGACTGAAGAGCGCCTTCCTGGCCAACGTGACTCACGAACTTCGCACGCCCATGGCCTCCATCATCGGCTTTGCCGAGCTGCTCAAGGACGCGGGCGAGGATCAGGACGGACGCATCCGCCGGTACGCCGGCCACATCCTGACCAGCGGCAGAATGCTGCTGGACCTGATCAATGATCTGCTGGACCTGGCCAAGATCGAGGCCGGCCGGATCGATCTGCACCGGGCGCAGTTTTCCCTGAAGGACACCTGCGAGGCCCTCATCGACTTCGTCCGGCCGCTGGCGGACAAAAAAGGGATCGAGCTGACGCTGGGCGTGGAAGGGGAATGGCCGGTGATGAACTCCGACGCGGGCAAGATCAAGCAGATTCTCTATAACCTGGTAAGCAACGGTATCAAGTTTACGCCCGCTGGCGGCCGGGCCTCCATTCAGGTACGCAGTCCGGATGCCGAGCGGGTGGAGATTCGGGTCGCTGACACGGGCCCGGGCGTCCCCCCGGACAAGCGCGAGCTGATCTTCGAGCAGTTCACCCAGATCGACGACTCGGTCACTCGCGAACACGGAGGCACGGGACTGGGACTGGCCATCAGCCGCGAATTGGCCAGGGCCCTGGGCGGCAGCCTGACTCTGGACACCTCCGGACAGCAGCCCGGAACCGGCGCCCTGTTCGTCGTCGTCCTGCCCCGGACCTGCCCGGAGTCGGCCAAAGCCGCGCTGGTGCGACTGGCGTGAACGCCAGGCCCAGACGGGCAGCGAGGGGGACAGAGCAGGACCAGGTGATGACCAGACACGCCGAGCAGAATCCTTCCAGGGTGCGCATCGGCACCTCCGGCTGGTCTTACCCGGATTGGGTCGGGCCGTTCTATCCTCCGGGGACCGCCTCCAGCGACTTCCTGGGCTATTACGCCGGGCAGTTCGATATTGTGGAAGTGGACTCCACCTACTACCGGCCGCCGAGCCGGGCGATGGTGGTCAACTGGGCGAAGCGGACGCCGGAACGATTTCAGTTTGCCGTCAAGGCCCCATCGACGATTACGCATGAAAAGGTGCTCGTCGACTGTGCCAAAGACTGGCAGGATTTCACCGCCGCACTTCAGCCACTTGGCCCCAAACTGCACAGCGTGCTGCTCCAGTTCGGCTATTTCAACCGCAAGGCGTTTGCCGGACCGGCGCAGTTCTTCGAGCGTTTGGGCGCGTTCCTCGCCCGGAACGACCGGGGAATCCGGCTGGCCGTCGAAATCCGCAACAAAGCCTGGCTGGTGGACGACTATTTTGAATTGTTGCGCACATACGGAGCGGCGACGGCCGTCGCCGACCACGTCTGGATGCCCCCGCCCGAACGTCTGCTCACCGAAGTCGACGTGTTCACCGGCGATTTCGTCTACCTGCGTCTCATCGGCGACCGCCAGGGCATCGAGGAACTGACCACCACCTGGAGCGAAGTGGTCGTGGACCGCTCGGAGCGGCTCACAGCCTTGGCCGACCCCATCCGCAGGCTCGGCCGCCGCGGCGAAGTGGTCCTGTTCGCCAACAATCACTTCGCCGGCCACGCCCCCGCCACCTGCCGTCAATTGGAGAGCTTGATCGCCAGCCGCCGCTGAGCGGAGCCATTCGCGCCGGGGCGGGCTGCGGCTCAGATGGCGAACGGGTCGCGGCCCGCGGGCGGCCAGGCCCCCACAAGCCGGCGGACCACCACCAGTTGACCGAGGTGGTAGGCGTTGTGGTCGGCGACCAGCAGCGCTTCCCGCAAGAGAGTCTGGCCTTGTCCGTAAGATATGGGGGCGAACAGGTCGGTGGCCGGGTCGGCCACCAGGTCCTGCATGGCCAGCAGATCAGCACGAAACGCTTGCAGGCTGCGGTCCCAGGCATGGGCGTCTGGCGGGGCGTCGTGAGCCGGCCAATACCCGTCGGGGAATTCCGGTGACACATGCCGCGCGTCGCGGCAGAACTCCAGAATGTCCCACTGGGCGATACGCATGTGTTCCAGCAGCCGCCACGGTGTGTGTGGCAGGCCGGCCGGCTTGGCGCCGCGCAGTTCAGGCGCCAGGTCGGCCACCGCGGCTTCGAAATCCAGGTGTGCCCCGCCTCCGCGAAGCAGGTAGACAAGATGGTCGCGGAGCGCCGCCTGCTTATCCGCGCTCAATTCTTCCCCTTGCGCGAAGCGGCGCGGTCAGAGCTTCGCCGGTCGCCGGCGCCAGCCAGCCCCGCCGCCCAGCCGGTAAGTCACCAGGGTGAGCATCCACAGGGCCAGCACCGGCGGATCGGGAACCGCCAGGACGCCCGGGGGGAGCGTCGGCCCCGAAGCGGAGTTCGCGTGGCCCCCTTCGTTCGCATCGCGATCGGCATCCTTTCCCAGCGGCTGGCCCAGACCTTTCCAGTCCACCACTGCCCAGTCGAAGCCTGCCTGTGGTCCGTGGTCAGCGGCGAGCCGGATGACTGTCCTCGGGTCCCCGGCCGGCGCCTCGCCGTGGGCCAAAGAGATTCGAGCCGGAGGTTCTGGCAGAGTCAGCGGCCCGGACTGCGCGTAGACCAGGTGGGCCATGTCCGACGGCGGAATCGCTGCGGAGCTTTCTGATGGCCACGGGGCAACCGCGTTGCGAAAACGCGGCAAGGAAAAAGAATGAAAAGGCAGTTGTGGGCCTCCCAGGCTTGGGAAGCTGTTGTTCAGAGCCTCTCTCTCCTCTGGACCCACAACTGCCTGGTTCGGGATCACGGCGCCGACCGCATCCACCGCTGCGCCGGCCGAAACAACGAATACCGCCGCGACGAGCCGCCATGGCCATTCCCTGCCGCGGCGCGTGCTGTTGAGCCTCATGCCTTCTGCCCCCTCGTGCGCAGTCCCGCGCCCGTTCCGCAAGGTCGCCGCGGCCTTCCAGCGCGGGCGTCCCTCAGGACTTTCGGGTGTCGGTCCGGTCTCTGTCCGGCGGGTGCCGCCTCTGAAAGGGGCGGTCATAAAGGTGCGGCCGCGGATTGGAGATTTTAATCAGTGCTTCTCTCCCCGGGATTGATCCGGGCCGCACCTTTGTACCGCCGACAAGAGACTGAGGGGAAAGTAGGAGGTCCAGGGCAGCGTGTGGCCGGGCATTGGGCGCTCGACTCCGCCGGGCGCTGCCGCAGGACCTCCTCCTCTCGCCTCCGAACTCACCCTAGGCCGCGGTCTCACTGCCCGCCTTGGCGGGTCGGCGTAGGGTGGACTGCACCACACGGAGCAGGTGCCGGCTGTCCAGGGGTTTGGGCAGATACCAGGTCGCCCCCAGGGCGTAGGCGAACCGCTCGGAGTCCGCACTGGCCTCCTCTCCCAGGGCGATGATCGGCGTGCCGGGCATCACCTCGTGGAGCATGGGGATGAGCGACCCTCCCTCTTCCTCGGACAGACTCATGTTCACCAGGGCTACGTCAAACTCGTGCCCAGACGCGGCCAGCAGCGCCTGACGCTGGGAGAAGGTCGTCACCACCGTCATCCGCGTCCCGAACTCCGAGTGCATCAGGGCGTCGGCCGCTTCCGTGTTCTTGTCGGCGACGAGAATTCTGGTCCCCGACGCGGCGGCACGAGCCCCGTTGTCTCCGCTCATCATGCGCCTCTTTCTCCTTCCCAGATTTCCCCAGAGAGGGTAGCAATCCCCATGCCAGCGCAATGGCACTGATCGAGATTGTCCGTTACTCTTTGTGCCGCATGAGGTTGCGCCGCGAACGTGGGCCCGTGGCAGGACCCGCGGATGGTGGCTCGCTTTGCAACAGAATGTACCGCAGGACCGCCCGTCGGCTCGCTAAGTTGTTGTCCCAGCGAAAGATACAGAGCGGTGGAAGAAAACGCTCACTTGCGGAAGAAAACGTTCCACGTCCAGGACCGGGAGACGCTGGCCCGCCGGCCGCTCAGCTCGGCGTGCCGGCGTCACCGGGCCAGCCCTGAGCCCCGATGAGTTGGACGAACCGGCAGGAGACGCTGAGCGTCTCCACGATCCGGTTTTCGAGCTTTTCGACCTGAACCAGAGTCTGGTGGGATTCGCCGCCGATGGGAATGACCATCCGCCCCCCGTCCCTAAGCTGATCCACCAGTGCCCGCGGCAACCTGGGCGCCGCGGCCGTGACCATGACCCGGTCAAACGGGGCCTCCTCCGGCCAGCCCAGGCTGCCGTCCCCGACGAGCCAGGATACATTCTGGTGACCCAGTGCCGCCAGCCGCCATCGGGCGGTCTCCAGCAGTTCCGGGATTCGCTCGACGGTATAGACGTGCTTGGCCAGGCGGGCGAGGATGGCCGTCTGATACCCGGAGCCGGTGCCCACCTCCAGCACGCGGTGCTCAGGTTCCACCTCCAGCAGTTCGGTCATCAGTCCCACCATGTAGGGCTGGGAGATGGTCTGGTCCGCCCCGATGCACACCGCCCGGTCCTCGTAGCCCAGCTCCACCCACTCCGGTGGAAGGAACCGCTCACGCGGCACCTCGGACATGACGGCCAGGACTTTGGGGTCGGTGATTCCGCGCAGTCTGATCTGCTCTTCCACCATTCTGTGGCGACGTTCCCGATAGACGTCTTCGGGTGAATCGTGCATGCCATGCTGGCCCAGGCCGTCAAGGTCAGTGACCTTCAGCGAGCCGGCGATAGAGGC
>Ga0073934_10007277_pt1 | contig 15533 bp, 7 predicted proteins | sample LarsenN4metaG_FD_76834 | JGI IMG/M metagenome (GOLD analysis project Ga0073934, IMG submission 76834) | Hot spring sediment bacterial and archeal communities from British Columbia, Canada, to study Microbial Dark Matter (Phase II) - Larsen... ...
ACACCGGCTGGACGCAGCACCAGGCAATGCGGGTCTGCGACGCGGTGCGCAGCGTTGACGTCTACATCGAACAGCCCTGCATGCGCTACGAGGAGTGCCTGGCGGTACGCGAACATACCGACCGTCCTTTCGTTCTCGATGAAGTCATCGACGACATCGGGGCCGTCCTGCGCGGCTATCAGGACCGCGCTATGGACGTGATCAACTTGAAGATTTCCAAGGTAGGTGGCTTGACGAAGGCGCGGCAGATCCGCGATCTGTGCGTCTCGCTCGGCATCGCGATGACCATCGAGGACACCTGGGGCGGCGATATCGTCACGGCGGCAATTGCTCATCTGGCGCACAGTACGCCGCCGCGCTTCTTGTTCTCCTCAACGGACTTCAATAGTTACGTTACGGTCAGCATGGCGGAAGGCGCGCCGCAGCGTGACCGCGGCCGTCTTGCCGCGCCGCTCCGCCCCGGTCTCGGCTTCACACCGCGCATCGAAGTTCTCGGGGACCCGGTTTACGAATCCTGAAAATCCCGGTCTGAACCTTCAAGCCAGGCGTCACGCCGCAGCAAGTTCCGCCCGGCGCACGGAGGGCCCGGCCTGGAAGTTCAGGCAAGAATACGGCGCGCTATGATTTTGAGTTGTAGGTTCGCAGCGTGGAGAATCCTGTGCACTGGCTGTGTAGCGCCGTCTTTGTTGCGCTTTCGATTGCCAGTCCTGCATGGTGCCTCGACCCTTCGAGAAAGCCCTGGCACTATGGAATGACGCAATGGGGGGATTCCGACGGCCTCCCCCGCAATACGGTACACGCGATCGCCCAAACTTCTGATGGCTACATCTGGGTTGGCACGGAAGGCGGGCTGGCGCGCTTCAACGGCCGCAGGTTCGTTGTGCTCGGGAGGACGCTCGATCCGGCAATCCCGAACAACGGCATCTCTTCGCTGGCCGCTTTACCGGACGGTGGCCTCTGGGTTGGCACGAGGTCAGGACTGGCACGCTACGCGAATGGCCGCTTTGAACGGGTGAGTTCGAAGGTCCTGCCTCTCGACGTGGGTATCCGGAAACTGGCTCAGGAGCCCGGCGGCGCGCTTTGGGCCGCTACCGGCGCCGGCCTGGGCCGCTACGAGGGCGGCAAGTGGTCTTGGCTATACACGGCCAAGTCCGGCCTCAGTTCCGAGGGTGTTCGGTCTTTCGCAATCCACGGCCGCGATGTTTGGATCGGTAGCACCAAAGGCCTGGACCGATTTCAGGGAATGGTGCGCTTGCCACTGCCGGCAGGTCTCCCGGCCGACACCGTTCGCGCCGTGCTGCCCGACCGGGCGGGCCGGGTGTGGGTGGGTACGGAAAACCGGGGGTTGTATGTCATTGAGGATGGGAAGGTGTCTCATGTCAGCGCCGCCGCTGGATCTCCTTCCATTTCCGTACGAGCGATGTTGGAGGACCGGGACGGCAATATCTGGATCGGTACGGTCGGCAATGGGTTGTGCCGCTATGCCAGAGGACGTTACGAGTGGTTCTCGACCAAACAGGGCTTGGCCAGCGATCACATCCGCGCGTTGTTTGAGGACCGCGAAGGAAGCCTCTGGATCGGCACTGAAGCGGGAGGGTTGATCCGCCTGCGTAACGGGCGGGTGAGCACCTTGACCACATCCGACGGGTTGGGCTCCAACTTCATCCGCGCCATAGCCTCTGGCAGAGATGGGCGCCTGTTCGTTGGGACCGAAGGCGCGGGTTTGTATGAATACACCGGCGAGCGCTTCGTTCCTTTGCGCAGCCTCGGCTTGCCAAACGCCTTTGTGACCTCGATCCTGGAGGACCGCGATGGCAACCTTTGGATAGGAACGGAAGGAGACGGTGCTTTCAAGCTCTCAGCCACGGGGGCCAAGAATTACTCTACGGCCACCGGCATTCCCGAGAACTCCGCCTGGGCGATTCAGCAGGACCGGCTGGGCAACGTATGGATCGCCACATCGAACGGTCTGCTGAGGGTCAAGGGCGATTTGACGGAACACCTGAAAACGGCTCAAGGATTGCGCGAGAACGCGCTGCGGGGATTACACGCTGCTCGCGACGGGAGCCTCTGGATTTCCTTCCGCTCGTGGGGGCTGCAACAGCTCAGGGACGGGAAGTTCGAACACGTTGCGCTGCCCGCGGGTGCGCGCAACGCGACCGTCACCTCGTTTCATGAAGACGCAGACGGCGCGCTGTGGATGACTACCAACGCCGGACTTGTGGTTCTGAGCGGGGGCACGGCCCGTCTGGTGGCTTCGGAACGCCTGGTGGGCGAATACTTATGCCAAGTTGTCGAAGATGGTGGCGGACGGCTGTGGATCAGCGGCTCGCGAGGCATCTTCGTCGCGCCCAAAAAGGAGTTCCTGGACGCGGCCACAGGCGAGACGGCCGGTCCGAAGGGCATCACTCTCACCACGGCTGACGGAATGAAGTCCAGCGAATGCTCTGGCGATGCGCAGCCGTGCGGCGTGCGGGCGGCCAATGGAGAATTGTGGTTTTCGACGATTCGCGGCGTGGTGCGTGTCCCAGCCGGCGAGCCAGGCATCAATGCCATCCCACCCCCCGTGGTGATTGAGCGCGTGGAAGTGAACGGCGACGAAGCGCCGGCTGGTCCGCGCGTGGTCTCGCCGCCCGGCAACCGGCTTCTGAAGATCGAGTTCGCCGCCCTTACGTTCCGGGCTCCGGAAAAAGTGCAGTACCGCTACCGGCTGGAAGGCGTGGATGAAGACTGGGTGGAGGGACAACATAGCGGAGAGGCGCTTTACCGCAATGTGCCCCCTGGGATGCGGCGGTTCCTTGTCAAGGCAGCCAATGAGGACGGGGTGTGGAGCGAGAAGGTCTCGCAGATCGAAATCGAGTTTGAACCGTATTTTTACCAGCGGGCCTGGTTCTTCGGCCTTTGTGCCGCGGCTCTCGCTCTACTGGCCCTGAGCGGACACCTACTGAGGACGCGAAGCCTGCGCCGGGAGTTTGCCGCCGTGCTCAGTGAGCGGGCTAGAATCGCCCGGGAGATTCACGATACGCTGCTGCAAGGGTTTGCCGGCGCGTCATTGCAACTCAACGCCCTTCTCAGGAAGAGCAGCCGTCCGTCTGAAACGGAGACTGTGGCGCGTGATCTTGAACGGGTACTCGAACAGATCGACGCGTGCATGGCGGAGGCCCGGCGCGAGATCGCTGAACTGCGCGGCGACGACGGGGAAACGGGCTCGTTTGAGGATCGCCTCCGCCGCGCGGTCGGCGCGGCGGCGGGCAGCAACATGCAAGCCGAATGCGTGTTCAAGGGAACGCCAATAAGGCTCGGCCACGAGGTGGAAAAGAACTTGATCCGGATCGCGCAGGAGGCGGTCTCAAACGCCGCCCGGCATGCGCACGCAAACGGCATCAAAGTGAGTTTGGAGTACGGGCCGGAATCGGTCCGGGTGCTTGCGGCCGACGATGGCGTGGGGATGAGCCCGCTGAACGGGACCAATGGGCACTTCGGCATCGCCGGAATGCGCGAACGCGCCAAGGCCATGGGCGGCAGTTTCGCTTTGACCAGCGTGCCCGGGAGCGGCACGGCAGTCGAGGTCATTATCCCAACGAAAGGCCGCAAGTGAACCACTCTGCGATCCGTCCTATCCGCGTCATGTTTGTGGATGATCACCCGATGCTGCGCGCCGGGTTGGGAGTGACCATTGAAGCCGAGCCGGATATGGCTGTGGTCGGGGAAGCTTCCACCGGAGAGGACGCTGTCGAACTTTACCGCCAGCAGCGGCCCGACGTTGTGCTGATGGACCTGAGGCTGCCCGGCATGAGCGGCGTAGACGCCATCAGGGCAATCCGGCGGATCGACCGCGAAGCCCGCGTCATTGTTCTTACCACGTTCGACGGAGATGAGGACATCTACCGATCGATTCAGGCTGGAGCGCGCGGCTATCTGCTGAAGGACATGCTGCGCAAGGAGTTGATCCAGGCCATTCGCGCCGTGCACGCCGGTCAGACGCATTACTCGCCGGTCGTTGCCGCCCGTCTTGCCGCCCGGATCCCACGGCAGGAGCTTTCCATACGCGAAGTCGATGTGCTCCGCCTGGTGGCGGAAGGCAAGAGCAACAAGGAGATCGCCGCCGCTCTCAAGTTATCCGATGGGACGGTCCGGATCCACTTGAGCCACATTTTCGAGAAACTGGGCGTCCACGACCGGACGCAAGCCGCCTTGCAGGCGGTGGAGCGCGGCATCGTCAAGTTGGGCTGACGCGATATGACGAATGTCATATCCGATGCTCTGCGCTCTGTCAGTCGTCTTACGACGCACCCCCTGATAGTCTGAGGCGAAAACTTCGGGAGGTGACCCTTGAAAGCTCTTCATTCCACTCGAGCTGCGCGCCTTATCCTGGGCGCTTTAGCGCTCTCGTTTCTCGCCGCCGCGCAGGAGACGCGAGGCACGCTGACCGGGACGGTTACCGATCCATCAGGAGCAGCCGTGCCTGGAGCCAAACTCTCCGTCCTGAATACCCAGACCAACGTCTCGGCGCAAGGGACCACGAGCAGCGACGGTTCTTACCTGATCCCATATCTGCTTCCAGGTCCGTACGTGGTGACTGTGGAGTCGCAGGGATTCAAGAAACTGGTCCGAAGGGGTATCGAACTCCGTATTGCGGAAAGGGTGACACTCGACTTGCGCCTGGAGATCGGCGCCGCTGCGGAGTCGGTCAATGTCACTGCGGAAGCCCCGCTGCTGGAAGTCAGCACCGCCACCAGCGGCCAGGTGATCGACCGCAGGAGAATCACGGAGTTGCCTCTGGCTGAGGGCAATCCAATGACTCTGATTCAATTGGCGCCCGGTATCGTGGTGACCGGGGGCTGGAACTCGAACTCCGCGCTCAGCAACAGCGGCCCTTCCAACTTTGAAGTGAACGGATCTCCGGGCGGCAACGAGTACACTCTGGATGGCGCTCCCAATACCGCGGACCGGCAGACGCAGGGGGCGGCGCGCGTTGGTCTGCAGCCGCCAACGGATGCGGTGGAGGAGTTTAAGGTCGTCACCGCCGGGTTCGACGCGCAGCAGGGGAGGACCGCCGGCGGAAGCGTCGACGTGGCTGTCAAATCCGGAACCAACACCTTCCATGGAACCCTCTACGAGTTCGTCCGCAACGATATCCTGATGGCGAATTCGTTCTTCTTCAATCGCGAAGGCCGGCCCAAACAGGCGCGCCGGTACAATCGATTCGGCGGAACGGTGGGCGGCCCGTTGAGCATACCCAAACTGTACAGCGGCCAGGACCGGACGTTCTTCTTTACCAGTTACGAGCGCATCCGGCCCATTACGCCCAACCTGGAAACCATCACTGTCCCCACCGAGGCTTTCCGCCGGGGCGACTTCTCTTCGCTGCTCAACCGGGCCACCCCGCTGTATGTTTACGATCCCCGGACTGCCCGCGTCGAAGGCGCTCGCGTGGTCCGCGATCCGATTCAGTGTAATGGACGCATCAACGTGATCTGCCCGGACCGGATCAGCCCGATTGCCGCGAACTATCTTTCGTTCCTTCCGCTGCCGACTGATCCCGCGTCTCCGACAAACAACTACACCGGCAACGGGCCGGGCGACAACACCTACGACGTCTTCCTGGCGCGTGTTGATCACGCATTCAATGACAGGCACCGCGTTTTTGGCCGCTACTCGCAAGGTTGGCGTACCGAAGTGGACGAAAACTCCGCGGGCGTCGTGAACGGTGTCCGGGTGAACGGACGGCTGGGCCACCGCGGCAACAAGGGCGGCGTCGTGGATTACGTTTACGTGCGGTCAGGCGCCACCATTCTGAACCTGCGGGCGGGATATACCCGCTTCAAGCAGGACCGCTTCTCACTGGCTTCTTTCGACTACGACGTCACCAAGATGGGCTTTTCGCCGCAGGCGCTGGCGCTGTTCACCGCGAATACGCTGCCGCAGATCAACGTCTCGAACTATTCGTCGCCGGTCGAGCCGACCGGCTACCTGAACACCAACCCGACCTGGGCTTTCCAGCCAACGCTTACCCGCATAGCAGGCAGTCATTCGTTGCGTTTGGGCTACGACTATCGCGTCTACCAACAGAACCGCGCCGACCAGACTTATAAGGCAGGCCAGTACACCTTCGGTAACGACTTCACCCGCCAGAACGATCTGAACCCGTCTCTTCCGATAGAGCAACTTCAGGCCCAGGGCATGGCTGCGCTCTTGCTCGGCCAGCCCACCGGAGGCAACTTCCCGTTATTGACCGACAACGCGGCCACGGCTCTCTACAACTCGTTCTATATCCAGGACGACTGGAAGGCCACTCGCAGGCTTACGCTGAACCTCGGCCTGCGCTATGAAGTCGATCACGGCACTACGGAGCGGTACAACCGGATCATTCAGGACTTCGATCCCTCTGTTGCGAACCCGACTGAGGCGGCGGTCCGCGCCAATTACGCGCTGAACCCCATTCCGGAAATCGCGCCCGCCAACTTCCGTGTGCCGGGTATTCTTGTTTTTGCCGGCGAGGACAACCGCGGTTTCAAGGCCGACAGGAACAACTTCCAGGCCCGAATCGGTGGTGCGTTCCGGATCGACGACAAGACCGCCATCCGAGGCGGTTGGGGCATGTTCATGGTGCCGTTTGTTCTTGACGCGATCAATCAAAACGGCTTCAGCAGGAATACGCCTCTTGTGGCCTCTCCCGACCGCGGCTTAACCTTCACCGCATCCCTTGCGAACCCGTTCCCGACCGGCTACATTGCGGAAACCAACCGTGGACCGGCAAGTCTTGTCGGTCAGAACCCCGGCACAATCGTTCCCTCCCAGCGTGTTAACGGGATGGTCTACCGGTGGGAGGTCAGCTTGCAGCGGGAGTTACCCGGCAGATGGCTGGTGGAAGGCGCCTACATCGGCAACACAGGCTCCAATCTGACGGTAGGTGTCGATGCGAACCCTATTCCGCGGCAGTACCAATCCACCAGTCCCGTCCGCGACCAGGCATTGATCAACTTCCTGGACACGCCGGTGCCCAATCCCTTCCGCGGCGTAGCCGGGTACGAGGGCACAAACCTCTACACAGCCAGTGTCATAAACCGGAGCCAACTCCTGCGGCCTTACCCGCAATACACGGGCTTGGGGCTGGAGCGCTACGACGGCGCCAGTTCCTACCACGCGATGCAATTGCGTGTGGAAAAGCGTTTCTCCAAGGGCTACACGATTTTGGGTACTTACGCCTGGTCGAAATACCTCGAAGAACTGTCGCTCCTCAATCCGACGGACAGCCGTTATGAGAAACGTCTTAGCGACGCGGACTCGCCGCATCGCATGGCCGTCAGCGGCATCTATGAGTTACCCTTCGGGCGGGGGCGTGTCTTCGGCTCCAACTGGTCAGGTCTCAAGGAAGCGCTGCTCGGCGGTTTTCAGTTGCAAGGCATTTTCCAGTACCAGGCCGGCCGTCCACTGACGCTCGGAAATATCTACTTCAACGGAGACCTTTCCAGCATCAGCCCAACCATCCGCAGTTCGACCATCGGCGTGCTCGGATCCACCAACATTCTGGACAATGTCTTTCTGACCAACATTCAGAACACCGGCTTCTATTTCCAGGATGAAGCGGTAAAGACCAACGGCCAGCTCGACTACAACAAGCAGCGCAACGATACCCGCATCAACTTGGGTCAGAACATCCGCACCCTGCCTTCCCGTGTTTCCAATTTCCGCAATCAAGGCAACCTGATTCTCGACCTCTCGCTGATCAAGAACTTCGCGTTCAGCGAGCGTGTCAAGCTCCAGTTCCGCGCCGAAGCCATTAATTCGCTGAACCGGTTCCATTTCAATGCTCCGGTGCTCAATCCGCGCGATGCCAACTTCGGACGCGTCACCAACTCAGACTCCCCCACCAATCCGCGGGAGTTTCAATTGGGCCTGCGGCTTGTCTTTTGAGAGGCACTGGAGCACGATGCAACGGCGCACCTTCCTTGTAGCTACCGGCGCGGCGGCTGTGGCTGCCGCCCGCGCCGCCGACTATGCGACCTCCACGCAACCCGGCGCCGTTCCTGATTGGGAAGCGCCCCTGTTCGATCTTTCCCGGCACAGCAAGTCTCCGCTGATTGTCGCCAAGCTCGAACTGCTCAAGTCCGGTTCCCGGTACTTCCTGCGGGCCACCTCCAAAGACGGTACGAGCGGTGTGGCCTTGGTCAAACAGGCCGACGACTACCTGCCGATGCTCACTCGTATCGCTATGCCTTTCTTCAAGGGCACGGACGCGCGCCGGCTTGAGACCCTCATTGACGATTACTACATCAAGAACTACAAGCTGGCGGGTCAGGCTCTCTGGGCCCCGGCCGCATACGTCGAGCAGGCGATCTTCGACATGTTCGGCAAGACCGTGAACAAGTCTGTGGGAACTCTGCTCGGCGGCGTGCGCCGTAAGGAACTCCCGGTCTACCTTTCGGGGTCCGGCCGCGAGACCACTGCGGAGCAGGAGGTGGAGATCTATGCCAACGCGCTCCAGCTCAGCGGCGCCAAGGCGGTGAAGTTCAAGATTGGCGGTCGCATGGGCCGTAATGCCGACCACTACCCGGGGCGGACCGAGACGATGCTAAAGCTCGCCCGCAAAACCTTCGGCCCGAACATAACCGTTTACGTCGATGCCAATGGCGGTTATAACGCCGCGAAAGCGATCTCGATGGCGCCGCTTCTCAAGGAACTTAAGATTGCGTTCTTCGAGGAGCCGTGTCCGTGGGAGGAGATCTCCGAGACCAAGCGAGTCGCCGATGCTCTCGACATTCCGGTTGCATTCGGCGAATGCGACTCGAGCTTCTGGAAGTTCGACCATATGATCCGGACACGCGCCCTCGACATCGTGCAGCCGGATTTGAACTACAACGGCGGCTTCATTCGGACCGCGCGGGTGGCGCGCATGGCGGCCCAGGCCGCGCTTCCGATTACCCCGCATAACACCCAGACGGGCGCCGCGGCCTGCAACCTGCTCCAGTTCGCCTCCGCCATTCCAAACGTCGGACCCTACATGGAGTTGCCCTTTCGCGGCAAGTACGCCGACGAACCCTGGGCGTCGCACAACTTCAAGATCGTCAACGGATCCGTTCGGGTTCCCGACGGTCCCGGTCTCGGCGTCACGATCGATCCGGCCTTCCTGGCGCAGGCGCAATTGATCGCGTCGGTGTGATGCCCGCCGCCGCCACAATTTGCGACGATCCCGCCGGCGCCGGACGTGACCCGCGCCCATCCTGCGAGAGCGCTTGCGCCGGCTTTGCAACCAGAATAAAGCTATGAAACCGGTACTCACTTGCGTGTTGGTTATTGCGCCGGCCTGTCTCTTCGCGCAGGAAAAGGCCGACGAAAGCCGCCTCTACGCCTACCAGATCGTGCAGCACAAGGCCCAACTCGTCATGCTTCGCGAGGAAGGACTGATTGGCGAGCCGCTGGCGCGCAAGCTGGCGAAGGCGATCCTGGAGGCGGACCGTGAGACCCGCGCTCAAACGGTTCCGCTGCGGGAAGACTACGGCGCCTTCGAACGGCGCCTTGTGGACAAAGCCGGTCCAGAAGCGTCAAAGCTTCACATGGGCCGCAGCAACAACGACCTTGGCGCCACGAGCGAACGCCTGTTCCTGCGCGACGACGCCCTCGAGATCCTCGAAAGCCTGGCTCTGGCCCGCGAATCCTTGATCGCGCTCGCCGCAAAGCATGTAGACACAATCATTCCGGGTTACACTCACATGGTGCAGGCGCAGCCGACCACGCTTGCCCACCAGCTCTCCGCCTTTCTCTTCGCGATGGAACGCGATGACCAGCGGATCCGGGATGCTTACCGGCGGCTGGATGCAAGCCCGCTCGGCGTGGCCGCGTTTACCACTTCCGGATTCGCGTTGAACCGCGGCCGGCTGCGTGAACTGGTAGGGCTTACGGGCCTTGTTGAAAATGGCTACGACGCGATCATGGTCGCCACGGCGGATACCAAAGCCGAGTTCGCCTCGGCGCTCTCGCTGTCGGCGCTGAATATCGGGCGCTTGATGCAGCAGTTCCTGATCCAATACAGCGACTCGCATCCCGGCATCGGCATCGCCGATGGCGCCGTGGGACATTCAAGCATCATGCCGCAGAAGCGCAATCCCAGCGACGGCGAACGTATCCGCCTGTTGTGCAGCTCCATCGTCTCCGACGCGCACGCCGTTTCGCTGATGGCCCACAACACGCCGGGCGGCGAACATAAAGACGTCCGTTTCGAACTGCTGGAACGGGTGGAACGCGTCTCACGCGAGATGAAACTTATGCTGGCGAAACTGAAGACATTTGTCGGCTCGTGGCGCGTGAATCCGCAAAGAACACGCGAGATCGTGGCCAATGACTACTCGGTGATGACGGAATTAGCCGACACCCTGCTGCGCGAAGGCAATGTCCCGTTCCGCCTCGGCCACGCCGTGGCCAGTGAGTTGACCAACTATGGGCGCCGCCACGGCAAGAGGCCGCTCGATTTGACTTACGCTGAGTTCCTGATGGTCTATCGCGAGATTGCCAAGGCCGAAGTACCCATTAGCGAGGAGCACTTCCGGCGGGCAATGAGCCCGGAGGAGTTCGTGCGCGGACGAAAAGGGATTGGCGGACCCCAGCCGGACGAGATGAACCGGCTCCTGGCTGCGCACCAGCAGCGGCTTGAGGAGTCCAAACGCTGGTTGATGGAGCGCCGCACCGCTATCGGAACCGCCTCACAGAACCTGGAGCGCGAGTTCGCCAAACTCCAGTGAACCCGGCCCCGTTCTGGTCGCGCCAGACTTACGTGGATCACGTTCAGTCACGGCCCCCACGACCGGCAGCTCGGACACCTGACACGAGCGGTTGGCGAATTTCGCGAACCCGCCAGAGCCGTGCGCCACTTGTGTGATTTTCGCCACGTGCTCAAGTCAGGCTGACGCGTTCAGGGAAAAAAGCACAAAAAGCGGGTGACAGCCACGGGGCCACCACCCGCTTTTTTTCTTTTTGATGCTTGGGTTTAGATGTCGTAGTACAGTGCGAATTCGTACGGATGCGGGCGCAACCTTACTGCATCCGCCTCGTTCTTGCGCTTGTAGCTGATGAAGGTGTCGATCAGTTCCTCGGTGAAGACGTCGCCCTTGAGCAGGAACGCGTGATCTTCTTCGAGGCAGTTCAGCGCTTCGTCGAGCGATGCCGGCATCGAAGGCACTTGCTTCAACTCTTCCGGCGACAGATCGTAGATGTCCTTGTCCAGCGATTCGCCCGGATCGATCTTGTTCAGGACGCCGTCCAGGCCCGCCATCAAACACGCCGCGAACGTCATATACGGGTTCGAGGACGGATCCGGCGGACGGAACTCGACGCGCTTCGCCTTCGGGCTGGCCGAGTACATCGGGATGCGGACCGCGGCCGAACGGTTGCGGCGCGAGTACGCCAGGTTCACAGGAGCTTCGTAACCGGGCACCAACCGCTTGTAGCTGTTCGTAGTCGGCGCAATGATCGCGCTCAGCGCACGGGCGTGCTTCAGCAACCCGCCGATGTACCACAGCGCCATCTGGCTCAAGCCGGCATAGCCGTCACCGGCAAACAGCGGCTGGCCGTTCTTCCACAAACTCTGGTGGGTGTGCATGCCGCTGCCATTGTCGCCGAAGATCGGCTTGGGCATGAAGGTGACCGTCTTGCCGTACTGATACGCCACGTTGCGGATGATGTACTTGTACAGCATCATGTTGTCGGCGGACTTCACCAGCGTGTCGAAGCGCTGGTCGATCTCGCACTGGCCGCCGGTGGCCACTTCGTGGTGATGGCACTCAATGTTCAGGCCGACCTTCAGCATCATCTGCACCATTTCCGAGCGCAGATCCTGGTAGTGGTCGGTCGGGGGCAGCGGGAAGTAGCCTTCCTTGTAGCGCGGGCGGTAGCCCAGGTTATTCTCGGCGCGGCCCGAATTCCAGCGGCCTTCTTCCGCGTCGATGAAGTAGAAACCGGAGTGCTGGTTCTGGTCGAAACGGACGTTGTCGAAAATGAAAAACTCGGCTTCGGCGCCGAAGTAGGCGGTGTCGGCGATACCCGAGTTCTGCAGGTACATCTCCGCCTTCTTCGCAATCCAGCGCGGGTCGCGGTCGTAGCGCTGACGCGTGATGGGATCCTGGATGTCGCCCACCATACAGAGCGTGGGCGTTTCGGCGAACGGATCCATATATGCCGTGGCCGGATCCGGGATGAGGAGCATGTCGCTCTCATTGATGGCAGCCCAGCCGCGGATCGACGATCCGTCGATGCCATAGCCTTCTTCGAACGAGTCCTCGCTCAACTGGCTGATCGGATAAGAAATGTGCTGGGACAGACCAGGCAGGTCGGTAAACCGCAGGTCGATCTGTTTGGCGTCATTCTTTTTTGCGAACTCAAGAACTTCTTTCGGGGTCATCCGTTCTCCGTGGTGTTTCCTAACTTGGGTGGTGGATCGATCAAATGGGCGCGCCTTGTGAAGAGCGTCCTGTAAACGAACCCCCAAAATATCAGAGGGGTTGAAACCGAGTCCACAAAACGGCGGCGAAATCGCCATTGGAATTTTGTATGGCTCGGATTCGTAAATTTTGTCGCTGCAAGCGTCTTTGAAATGTGGCCTTTACGACACGACGCCATGGGACGATACACTGGGTTTTGATGCGCAGTCACTGGTGGTATGGTGGCTTGACGCTGCTGATTTCCGCGGGCTTGACCGCCCAGACCCAGCCCGGTTCCGGAGAGTTGCAGCGCGCCGCTGAGGAATTTCGTTCTGTCACGCGTAGCATGGGCCTGCGCGCCGACAGTCCCGCTGCGGCGAAAAGCGCCCGCGGCGGGCAAAACTCGCAGTACCACGGGCGGCTCTACCACAACCTCCGCAACGACATTCTGGACGCTATCCCTAAGGAGATCCGGCAGCGCGGCGGAGGGAAGAACCTGTTACGCCGCAATCAGTTCGGGTTCAACGTCTCGGGTCCGTTGATTGTGCCGAAGCTATACCACGGCGGCCGCCGGACGTTCGTTTCGGTGACGTATGAAGGTGTTCGGGAGCGCATCGGGCGTTCCTACCTGCGCACGATTGCGACCACGCCAGAGCGCACCGGCGATTATTCAAGCGTCGTCGATGCCGCCGGTGCGATCCTGCCCATCTACGATCCATCCACCACTGCGCCTAACCCTGCATTCGACCCGTCGCGCCCGGTTTCTGTTCAAAACCTGCAATACCTGAGGCAGCCGTTTCCCGAGAACCGCATACCCACGGCGCGGCTCGATCCTGTGGCACAGCGCATGATTGCCTACTACCCGCAGCCAAACGCAAACGCCGGTCCGTTCTTCCGGAACAATTACTTCTCGGTGTCCCCTGAGACGAACCGGGCGGACGGGATGATTCTGCGGCTTGACCATAGCTTTCTTGAGAAGCACCGGCTGACCACCGGATTTTCGTTCACGAACGGGTTCGCTGGTGCGGCGCGATTCTTCAAAACCGAAGCAGACCCGGGACCGGCCGACCGCGAATATCAGAACCGGCGTATTTCGGCGGAGCACATCTTCACGATCACACCGAAGCGCATCAACACGTTGAGTGCGGAAGCTTATGTCGACATCTCAGCAGCAACCACGGCTGGAGACAGCATTCCAGAAGCAATCGGTTTGCGCGGTGCGGGGGGCGATGTCTTCCCATTGACGACCTTTGGAACCTACCTCGGAATGGGACGGGCAAACCCGGAGGCGCGCAACGCCAGGACTACGTACTCGCTGGCCAACTCGCATTCCCTGCGCCTGGCGAGCCATAACCTGCGGCTTGCGGCCAGCCTCAACCACTATCAGGTGAATACATTCGTGCCGCAGTATCCTTCTGGCAGGCTGCAGTTCTCCGCCGGTATGACGAGCCTGCCGGGGATCGTGAACACCGGCCATTCGTTCGCCAGCTTTCTTCTCGGTGCGGCCGAATATGCCGAGCTGAGCCTCGTTCCCTCGCCTTCCTATTTCCGCACCAGCCGCGTTAGCACCGGCGCGCACGATACATGGGAGGTCGCGCCCGGCTTCAATCTGACCTTTGGCGCGACACTGGAGGTCAGCACTCCGCGTGTTGAGAAGTACGACCGGCAATCGACGGTGAACCTGGAGCACACGAATCCGGCGAACGGCCTCAAAGGAGCGCTGACCGCGGCGAGTGAGAACGGCGCGGGCAGAGGTTTCCAGCCGGTGAAAACGCGAGTCAACCCGTACGCGAACTTAGCCTGGAATCCGGGTAAGAGTAACCGCTCCGTCGTGCGTATAGCTTATGGGCGAAGTTATCAGGCTGTTCCGCTCTACACCGGGCAGTGGGGTACGCAGGGATTCAACGGTTACTCCACTTACTTTTCACAGAATGTGCAACTTACTCCGGCGATGCTGCTCGGTCAAGGGTTCCCACCCCCGCTCCGCCCGCTCCCGGATCTGGATCCCGCCGCCGCGAACAACACCCAGGCCGACCTGATGCATCCGGACCCGCCGCTGCCGCGCTACCAGTCGGCGAGCGCTTCTTATGAGCGGCAAGTGCCTGGCTCGTTTGTCATTAGCGCCGGAGTAAGCAGTTCGTGGGGCCGGAACCTGTTTGTGGGCAACGCGGCGGCTAATCCAAACGCGATCCCGCTGGAGGCGCTGCGGCATCGAGATCAACTGAACAACGAGGTCTTCAATCGATCGTTGCGGCCCTACCCGCATTTTCTCGGTTTCGATGTTTACAGTCTGTGGCCGTTGGGGTCTTATCGCCGCGACGCAGCGTTTCTGCGGGTCGAGAAGCGCGCTGCGCAGGGCCTGACCCTTAACGCGTATTATGAGTTCGCCAAGCAGTTGGATGATTATTCGGGCCCATACGGTACGCAGGATTTCTTCAACCGGCGCAACGAATGGTCAATGAACCCGGCGAGCAGCCCGCACCGGATCTCTCTGAGTTACATGTATGAGTTGCCGATCGGTACCAATAAGCCGTTCCTTGCGTTTCAGGACTGGCGTCGCTATTTTGCCGACGGCTGGTCAGTCAGCGGAATTTCGACACTGGTGACGGGGGAGCCATTGGCTTTGCGGCCGCAGTTCAACAACACCGGCGGCGTAGTGCAGTCGGTACGCGTCAACGTGGTGCCCGGAGTGGACCCTGCCGTGCCATCACCCGGGCCCGATATGTGGTTCAACCCCGCGGCATTCAGCCACCCAGCCGACTTTACGATCGGCAATGCTTCACGGACACATCCAACATTACGGGGGCCGATCAGCCAGAATCACGATCTCTCGCTGAGCAAGCGCTTCCCGATTGATGCGGAACGCACTCTCGAGTTCAATGCTTCCGGCTTCAATTTCATCAACCATGCCAATTGGAACGACCCGGATGTGATGATTGGAACCGTGGCGTCGCCGAACGTGAATGCCGGCAAAATAATCGGCTCACGCGGCGGGCGTGTGATTCAGGTCGGCTTGAGGCTCAGCTTCTGACCAGCATGAGTTTGCATAGAAGGGCCGTACTGGGGATGCTGGCGGGGGGAATCGCCTCCGGGCAACCCGTCCGCGCGCCGTCCAAGGCA
>Ga0073934_10007278_pt1 | contig 15529 bp, 12 predicted proteins | sample LarsenN4metaG_FD_76834 | JGI IMG/M metagenome (GOLD analysis project Ga0073934, IMG submission 76834) | Hot spring sediment bacterial and archeal communities from British Columbia, Canada, to study Microbial Dark Matter (Phase II) - Larsen... ...
CGCGATCTGCTGGTAGGGCACGCCGGTGAGGCGCTTTTCCCATTCCGCGGCGCGGTTGCCGCCGTACACCAGGTGGGTGTGGCAGTCGATGAAGCCGGGGGTGATCCACGCACCCTTGGCGTCACGCACCTCGCCGCCGCCGAACGCGGCCAGTGCCTCGCCTTGCGGCAGCACGGCGTGGATGCGGCCGTCACGCAGCCACAGCGCGTGACCGTCCAGCGCGCCGTACGGCGCAAGGTTGGCCGCGTCGAAGGTGGCGAGACGGGCGTTGATCCACAGGGTGTCGGGGCTGCTGCTCATGGTGGTATCCGCTGTTTTGCGATTAATTGTATATACATTTAGTTGATCGCAAGGCGGGCGTCAAGATTTTTCTGCGACGGGATTGTTGGCGGCGTGCGACGCGACTGGCCGTTAATACGGCAAAAAAGCCAATAAAAACAAAAGGCCACGCGCTGGCGTGGCCTGTTTCCAGTTGTTGCGTAAATGTATATACATTTACTATTTGCGTACCCGCGTCTGCGAGCGCAGCTTGTAGCCGGCGCCGGGGTGCAGCAGCCGCGCGAAGCTGACCAGGTGCTTGCCGGACCAGGTGCGGCGCAGCACGCGCAGGCAGGGTTCGCTGGCCTGCAGCCCCAGCAGGCTCTGCGCCTGCGCATCCGGCAGCACCGCCTCGACGGTGTGCTCGACATCGGTCAGCGGGCAGGCGCGCATCAGGTAGGCGTTCGGCGTCTCGCGCTGGAACTGCTGCGCCAGGTAGTCCGGCGCCCATTGCGGATTGATGTAGCGGTCTTCGAGCTGGATCGGGGTGTCATCCTCGAAGTGCACGATCAGCGAGTGGAACACCGGCATGCCGACGCCCAGCGCCAGTCGCAGCGCCACTTCCTCGCTGGCGGCTTCCTCGCGCACGAAGTGCACCTCGGCGCGGTAGGCGTGGCCGCGGCTGGCGATCTCCTCGGCGATGTTGTTCACATCCAGCAGCGGCGATTCCGCCTTGCGCTCGGCGACATAGGTGCCGTCGCCGGCGTAGCGCAGCAGCACGCCGGCCTCGGCCAGATCGCGGATCGCCTTGTTGACGGTCATGCGCGACACGCCGAACTGCTTCGCCAGCTCCACCTCGGGCGGGATCTTGGCGCCGGGGGCGAAGCTGCGGCTCTTGATACCGTCTAGAATGAAATCGCGGATGCGCAGGTAGTGCGGCTTGGAGGCGGGTTTGGGCGTGCTCATGCGGCGATTGTAAGCTGAAACGGACGGAAAAAGGCGCGGCCGCCGGCGGGCGACCGCGCGTGGTGCCTCAGTCGAGGTGGGCGGCGAGAAATTGCAGGCTGCGGCCGTGCGCCAGCGCCGCGGCACGCTGGTCGTACATCGGCCGGCCCCAGCAGTTGAAGCCGTGGTCGACGCCGGCGTAGTCGTGGAATACCGCGTTCGGCTTGCCGGCAAACGCCGCCTTCACCGCCGCCACCATGTCCTGGCTGATGTGGCCGTCCTGTTGCGCGTAGTGGAACAGGATAGGCATGCCGATGTCGGCGGCCACGTCCAGGTGCTGCTGGATGCCGCCGCCGTAGTAGCACACCGCCGCGTCGGCCTGGCTCAGCGCCGCGGCGCGATAGGCCAGCTGGCCGCCCAGACAAAAGCCCAGCGTCGCCACCTTGCCGCTGACTTGCGGTAGCTGGCGCAGCGTGGCCACCGCCGCCGCCACGTCGCTGGCCGCCAGCGCGGTATCTACCCGCTGGTAGTAGCCGAAGGCCTGCTGCGTGCCGGCGTCGTCGTAGGCGAGGTCCACGCGCGGGCTCAGCCGCCAGAACACGTCTGGCGCCAGCACCACGTAGCCGTCCAGTGCGTACTGCTCGGCCACGGCGCGGATGTGTTCGTTGACGCCCCAGATCTCCTGCACCAGCACGATGCCGGGGCCGCTGCCGGTCGGCGGTAGCGTCAGGTAGCCGGAGAAGGTTTCGCCTTGTGCGGTTTGAATGTCGATCCAGCGTGAATTCACGGCATCACTCCTTATGGGGTTGGAACGCAGAACGCCGGCGGCATGGCGCGCTTGGCAAGCCGGCAGAAACTGTTGCATTGTAGCCGTCACACCGCTACTACGCCTGCAAGGATGTCATCATGACCCACCCTGTCCATCCCGACTTGCTGCCCGCCGGCGTGCGTGCCATCGAACTGGCCCCCGGCATGCCCGGCCTCGCCTTCAGCCACCCGGATTTCAGCGCCGTGTTCAGCCTGTACGGCGGCCAGCTGCTCGATTTCATCCCCGCCGGCGGCCAGCCGCTGCTGTACCTGTCGCCGCAAGCGCAGCTGCAGCCGGGCAAGGCCATCCGCGGCGGCATCCCGCTGTGCTGGCCGTGGTTCGGCCCCCACCCCGGCGACAGCCGCCGCCCGCAGCACGGCGTGGCGCGCACCGCGCTGTGGACGGTGAACGCGGTGGTGCGCAGCGACGACGGCTTCCACCTCAGCCTCAACGGCCCGCGCGAGGGCGAGCTGCAGGCGTCGCTGACGCTGCTGCTGGCCCCGCAGCAGCTGTCGCTGACGCTGACCACGCGCAACCTCGGCAAGACGCCGCAGCCGCTGAGTCAGGCGCTGCACAGCTATGTCGCGGTCAGCGATATCCGCCAGCTGCGCCTGCAGGGCCTGGCGCAGGCGCCGTACCATGACAAGCTCGACGGCCGGTTCAAGACCTGGCCGGACGGCGACTGGACGCCGCAGGCGGCCACCGATGCGGTCGTGGCCAGCGCCGCGCCGCTGCAACTGGTCGATGCCGGCTGGCAGCGCCGGCTGCAGCTCTCCAGCAGCGGCAGCGCCAGCACCGTGGTGTGGACGCCGTGGCAGCAGGGTGCGGCCAAGCTGGCCGACCTGCCCGCCGACGGCTGGCCGCATTTCCTGTGCCTGGAGGCGGCCAATGCCGGCGCCGACGCGCGGGTGCTGGCCGCCGGCGAGGCGCACAGTCTGACGCAGCAGCTGCGCGTCGCGGCGTTATAATCGCGCTTTACCTGATACACCGGAGCGTGACGAGTATGCTCAAGCCCGATCGACTTGATCGATTCCTGCCGCAGGTGTTCCCCAGCGGCGTCAAGGTCAGCAGCTTTGCCAAGCACTGCCCGCACTGCAAGAAACTGGTCAAATCGCCGGCGATGCACGGCGTGGCGCTGCTGGTGGTCGACCGCGTGTTCATCCTGGCGCGCGCCGAATGCCCGCAATGCGGCAACCGTTTTGAAGTGAAGTGCATGTTCGACGACAGCAAGCAGGTGCACCCGGTGCTGCTGCCGACGCTGATGGTGCGCTGGCTGATGCTGTGGCACGCGCGGCAGCTGCGCCGGCGCGGTATCCCGCTGAAACCGCTGGCGACCGTGGTCGGCGACGAGCAGGACGCGGTGGTGACGCAGGAGCGCGTCGGCCTGCTGCTGGCCGACAGCGAGGTGACCAAGTCGCCGGAAACGGTCGGCAGCTATCTCGGCCTGCCGATCGTGGCGTGGATCGAATACAAGGGCCAGCGCTACAACTACGACCGCGCGGTGCCGGAAGAGGGCCAGTTCCGCCTCAGCCAGTACGAGGCGCTGTTCGACCGGCGCCTGATCTACCGCCGCAGCGGGCACTGAGCGGCGAGTGGCGGACAAGCAAACGGTGGCACGCAGCCACCGTTTTGCTTTTTGGGGAAGGATTCTGGCGAGGGGGTTGCGGCCAACGTTGGCCGCATCGCTTTAGCGCCGCGAACAAAACCTCGCAGCGCAGCTGAGCCAAGGTGCGCCGACGCAGACAGTACCAGCCGTACGGCAAGGAGGCGCAACGCAGGATCAGGGGGTTTGTTAGCGGCTCTTAACGGCCGGGCGCGGTCTCAGGCGCCGTAGTCGCCCCACACCGTCTGCATCGCCGCCGCCGCCGCCAGCGCCGCGGTTTCGGTGCGCAGGATGCGCGGGCCGAGCTTGAGCGGCGTCCAGCCGGCGCCGATCGCCGCCGCCTCTTCCGCCGCCGACAGCCCGCCTTCCGGCCCCGCCATCAGCCACGCGCGTGCCGGTGCCTGCGCGATGTCGGCCAGCCGCTGCGTACCCAGCGGCGACAGCACCAGGTGCGCGTCGCCGTCCGGCTTCGCCGCCAGCCACTGCTTCAGCGTCAGGATGGGCAACACCTCGGGGATGGTATTGCGCCCGCACTGCTCGCAGGCGGAGACGATGATCTCCTGCCAGCGCGCGAGGCGCTTGTCGGCGCGGTCGCCGGCCAGCTTCACGATGCTGCGCTCGGTCATCAGCGGCTGGAACACACTGACGCCCATCTCCACCCCCTTCTGCAGCGTGAACTCCATGCGGTCGCCGCTGGAGATCGCCTGTGCCAGCCCCAGCCACAGCGGCGACTCGCGGCTGCTGTCGTCGAAGCGGGTGATGTCGCAGTCGGCGTCGCGCTTGGCGATGGCGGTGAGCGTGGCCTGGTACTCGCCGCCACGGCCGTCGAACAGGGTGATGGCGTCGCCTTCTTTCAGCCGCAATACCTGTACATGGCGCACGACATGGTCGGGAAGGGACAGCGAACGCAGGCCGGCGAGGGGTGTGGCAACAAAAAACCTGGGCATGGTGTGTTGAAAGTCTGTGGTGATGGCGGTATTTTGCTTGTTTTGCTGCAATTGCAACAACCACTGTTTTCAATTCGCCCCCGCGGGGATGGCTTGAGGGGCGGGCCCACCGGCCTGCCAACCGTGTTAACCCGTCCGCTGACCGGCGGACGCGCCAGGAGAAGCGCATGCAGGTGGTCGACGAGGTCATCCGTACCGTTCGTAACGTGGCCCAGACCGAGGTCATGCCGCGCTTTTTGCGCGTCGGCAAGACGCGCAAGGACGACGGTTCGCTGTTTACCGAGGCCGATCTTGGCTGCCAGCAGGCACTGCAGCGCGACCTGCCGCTGATCCTGCCGCACCCGGTGCTGGGCGAGGAGATGACGCGCGAGGAACAGGACGCGCTGTGGGCGGCCAATCCGGACGGGCTGTGGGTGGTCGATCCCATCGACGGCACCACCAACTTCGTCAACGGCCTGCCCTACTTCGCCATCTCGGTGGCGCTGATGGTGAACGGCATCAGCGAGCTGGGGGTGATCTACAACCCGGTGGCCGACGAGATGTTCTACGCGCGGCGCGGCAAGGGCGCCTACCTCAACGGCAACCGCCTGCCGCTGAAGACCACGCGCAACAGCATGGGCGACGCCATCGCCGCGGTGGAGATCAAGTACCTGCGCTCGGGCAAGCTGGCGGCGCGCATGAACAGCGTGGCGCCGTTCGGCAGCCAGCGCAGCATGGGCTCCAGCACGCTGGACTGGTGCTTCCTCGCCGCCGGCCGTTACGACCTGTACCTGCACGGCGGCCAGCGGCTGTGGGACTACGCCGCCGGCGCGGTGATCCTGGAAGAAGCCGGCGGCCGCATCGCCAGCCTCAATACCGATGACTACTGGACGGACACGCTGTGGAAGCGCTCGGTGATCGCGGCGCTGGACCCGGAGCTGTTCGGCCACTGGCACCGCTGGGTGCGCGCCAACCAGTAAACCGGCGGATACCCGGAAACGATGCGGCCAACCTTGGACAAGGTTGGCCGCATTGTTTTTGGCGCACGGGATGGTCTGGCCGGCGCGGACGCTCCGGGCCGGCCGATGATCCGCATGGCAGCGCGCCTGTTCAGGGCGCGGGGGCTTCCAGTACCGCCAGTAGCTGGCGCAGGCCGGCGTCGAGCGCGGCATGGGGTTCGGCGGGTAGTGGCGCGAGGATGGCCGCCATATTGGCGACGTGGGCATCCAGCGCCGCCTCGACCAGCGCCAGCCCGTCCGGGGTCAGCCGCACCAGCAGGCTGCGCGCGTCGGCCGGGTTGGGCAGCCGTTCCACCAGCCCGCGTTCGGTCAGCAGTTGCAGCTGGCGCGTCATGGTGCGGAGGACAGCATCAGGCTGGAGAACAGCGCGGTGGGTGCCAGGCAGTACGGCGCGCCGCTGCGGCGCAGCGTGGCCAGCACGTCGAATTCCCAGTTGCAGATGCCGTACTGGCCGAAGGTGTCGTTGAGCCGCTTTTGCAGCTGGCCGGCGCAGCGGGCCAGGCGGCCGATCAGCGCCATGTCGCGGGTGTCGAGGTCGGGCCGCTCGCGCTGCCACTGCGCGCGGATGGCGTCCACGGCGTCGGGGGTGTTCAGTGTGTTCATGCCGGCTCCGGATAGCTCGTGTTCAAGATAAATGTCTTGAGTTGAAGATAAATTGGCGATACGCTGATTATATCTTGAATGGGAGATAAATCCGTGATGACTGCTTCCCGCCTGTGGCGCGACACCCTGCTGACCGCCGTGGTGCCGCTGATCTGGGGTTCCACCTATCTGGTGACCACGCAATGGCTGCCGCCCGGCCTGCCGTTTACTGCCGGCGTGCTACGCGTGCTGCCGGCCGGCCTGCTGCTGTTGCTGTGGACGCGCCACCTGCCGCAGCGCCAGGAATGGCCACGGCTGCTGCTGCTGTCGCTGCTGAATATCGGCGCCTTCCAGGCCTTGCTGTTTGTCGCCGCCTACCGCCTGCCCGGCGGCATCGCCGCGGTGCTGGGTGCGATCCAGCCGCTGCTGATGATGGCACTGCTGTGGGGGCTGGAGCGGCAGACGCCGCGGCCGCTGGTGTTGCTGGCCGCCTGCGCCGGGCTTGCCGGCATGGCGGTGCTGCTGAACGCCGGCAACGCGCGCTGGGACAGCATCGGTGTGCTGGCTGCCGCCGGCGGCGCGGTGGTGATGGCGCTGGGCATGTATCTGGCGCGGCGCTGGGGCAGCAGCCTGCCCTTGCTGGCGCTGACCGGCTGGCAGCTGGCACTGGGTGGCCTGATGTTGCTGCCGGCGGCGCTGTGGCTGGATCCGCCGCTGCCGGCGCTGTCTGCGGCCAACGTCGCCGGCTACGCCTATCTGTCGCTGGTGGGCGCGCTGCTGGCCTACGGCCTGTGGTTCCGCGGCCTGCGCCTGCTGCCGCCGGTGGCGGTGTCGGCGCTGGGCCTGCTCAGCCCGGTGGCGGCGGTGATCCTGGGCTGGGTGGCGCTGGGGCAGCGCCTGCACGGCTGGACGCTGATCGGCATGGTGACGGTGCTGGCCAGCGTGCTGTGCGTGCAGCTGGCCAGCCGCCGGCGCCCGGCGCGGGCGGGGTGAGTGGCCCCGTCAGTCAGGCAAGCCGCCCGCCACGGGCGGCTTTTTTTGCGTCGCTGGGGGCTGGCCGGCGTAGTGCCGGTGGCCGTCCGGGCAACGGGATAGCACACGCCTCCTGCCGCTACCCGGGCGACGATCCATCGTCCAGCAGCGTGATCTCCACCCGCTCCTTGCCCTTGCCCACGTTCTTGCGTTTCAGCGCGATGCGGCCAACCTCGCCACTGCGCCGCAGGTGAGTGCCGCCGCACGGCACGCGGCCGTAGCCGGCGATTTCCCAGTAGCGACGCTCGCTCGCCGCATCGGCAAAGGCGCTGGTGATGGGCAGGTTGGCCGCAATCAGCGCATCGATGCGGGCCTGCAGTGCAGGCAGCTGCGCGCTGATCGGCTGCGGCAGCGCGAAGTCGATGCGCGCCTTGTGCTCGCCGATGTGGGCGCCGATCTTCTCCACGCCGGCCAGCGTCTGGCTGATGGTTTCCAGTACCAGCTCGGCGGCGAAGTGCAGCCGCATCAGATGATAGCGGCGCGGCCAGTCGATGCGCACCGTCACCGCATCGCCGGCTTGCAGGCCGTGGCCGGCGGCCAGGGTGTAGACGATGTCGCGGCCGAGTTTTTCCGCCTGCAGCACCGGCAGGCCGGCGATGCTGCCGCTGTCGCTCTCCTGGCCGCCGCTCTCGGCGTAGAAGATGGTGGCCTGCAGCGTGACGCGCTCGTCGTCCACCGTGGCGACCTGCGTGGCCAGCTCGCACCGGTACGGGTCGTCCCAGAAGGTCTTGTGCGTCATGGCTGGGCGTGCCCGCCGGCCAGTCGCTGGTAGATGTCGGGCTCCACCTTTTCCATGATGCGCTGCGGCGCGCTCAGCGCGGCAAAGCCGTACTGCGCGTACAGGCCGTGGGCGTCGGCGGTGGCCAGCATGAAGCGGCGCAGGTTCTGCAGCTGCGGATGGGCCTGGATGTAGCTCATCAGCGCCTTGCCCACGCCCTGGCCACGCACGCTGTCCAGCACGAACACGTCGCCGAGGTAGGCGAAGGTGGCGTAGTCGCTGATCACGCGCGCAAACGCCACCTGCCGGCCGTGCTCGTCGTAGCCGCCGATGCACAGCGCGCCGTCCAGCGAGCGCTCGAAGATGTCGCGCGGCAGGCCGCGCGCCCAGTAGGATTCGTTGCTCAGGTAGCGGTACACCATGTCGCGGTCCAGCCGCTGCTTGTCGGTATCGAATGTGATGCCCATGTCAGCCTCCGTTGTCGCCTGTCACGCTACTGCCGGCTGGCCGTGGCGGCAAGCGCGGTGGGCAGAACACTGTGTGAAGCGCGCTGCCAAAAGCAATGCGGCCAACCCTGAACCAGGGTTGGCCGCATGTGGTTGCCGTGCGCCGGTTTACGCCTGCTGCAGGCGGCGTTGCTTCCAGTAGCTGAGCAGCCCGGCGCCGGAGTACAGCGCCAGAGCGCTCCAGATCAGCGCGAAGCCGATGGCGCGGTCGTTGCCGAACGGCTCGTTATACAGCCATACCCCCAGCAACAGCTGGATGGTGGGGCCGAGGTACTGGATCAGGCCGACGGTGGCCAGTTTCAGCCGTCGCGCACCGCTGGCGAACAGCAGCAGCGGAATGGCCGTCACCACCCCGGCGCCGAGCAGCAGCAGGTCGGTGGCGGTGCCTTGCTGGCCAAAGGCACCCTGCCCCTGCCAGTTGAACCATAGCAATGCGATAGCGGCCAGCGGCGTCATCAGGAAGGTCTCCAGCGCCAGGCCTTCCAGCGAGGGCAGCGTCGCCTTTTTGCGCAGCAGGCCGTAAATGCCGAAGCTGCCGGCCAGACTCAGTGAAATCCATGGCGGGCTGCCGGCGGTCAGCGTCAGCCAGCCCACCCCCAGTGTCGCGAAGGCAACGGCGGCAGCCTGCGGCCGCGTCAGCCGCTCGCCGAGAAACAACCGTCCCAGCAGCACGTTGACCAGTGGATTGATGAAGTAGCCGAGGCTGGCCTCCACCACGCGGCCTTCGTTGACCGCCCAGATATAGATCAGCCAGTTCAGCGACAGCATCAGCGACGATACCGCAAAGATCGCCACCCGCCGCGGATCGCGCAGTGCGGCGAGCAGCCAGCCCCAGTTGCGCTGCAGCAGCAGGATCAGCGCCACGAACACGGCCGACCACACGATGCGGTGACACAGGATCTGCAAGGCCGGCACGTCGTGCAGCGGCTTCCAGTACAGCGGGAACAGGCCCCAGATGAAAAAGGCACCGACGGCATACAGCACGCCGCGCGAGGTTTCCTGACGGGAGGTAGACATGGGAGGCACCGCAAAGGTTGGCCGCAGGCCGGCTTGTGGCCGGTAGCGGCAGGGTCAAGGGTGCACTCTACCGCCCGCCGACTGTCTACTCAATGGCGGGGGCGGAACGCTGTGTTCTGCCGCCGCTGGCCGGCCGCGCATGCTGCACTGGCACATAAGCCGCAGCTGTCGCGGTGAAACGACAATTGTGTTGACGTTTACGTTTACGTCACCTAGTCTGCGCCCAGTAGTCCGGCCGCCACCTGCGCGCGCCGGGCACCGCCACAAAAAGACGCCACAGGCGCTACAACTAGAGATAGAGATTGCCAGCAAGCGCCGCTCACAAGGCCGGCCTCGCCCCGTTGCCACAAGCACAGAGAATGATGGAGGAGAAACCATGTCGATTCGCCATGTCGCACTGGAAGACAAATACACGGCAGCTACCGGACAGGTATTGCTGAACGGCATCCAGGCGCTGGTGCGCCTGCCGATGATGCAGCAGGAGCGCGACCGCGCCGCCGGCCTCAATACCGCCGGCTACGTCACCGGCTACCGCGGCTCGCCGCTGGGCAACGTCGACCAGAACATGCAGAAGGCGGAGAAATACCTCAAGGCGCACAATGTGGTGTTTCACCCCGGCCTCAACGAAGACCTGGCCGCCACCGCGGTATGGGGCACGCAGCAGGTCAATATGTTCGACGGCGCCAAGTACGAAGGTGTGTATGCGTTGTGGTACGGCAAGGGCCCCGGCGTCGACCGTTCCGGCGACGTGATCAAGCACGGCAACGTGGCCGGCACCAGCAAGCACGGCGGCGTACTGCTGATCTGCGGCGACGACCACGCCGCCAAATCCTCCACCTTCCCGCACCAGTCCGACCACATCCTGGCCGCCAGCATGATCCCGGTGCTGTCGCCGTCCGGGGTGCAGGAGGTGATCGACTACGGCCTGCACGGCTGGGCGATGAGCCGCTACTCCGGCTGCTGGGTGTCGATCAAGGCGATCACCGATACCATCGAAAGCTCGGCGGTGGTCGACATCAGCCCGGATCGCGTCAACTGCGTGATCCCCGACGACTTCCCGCTGCCGGCCGACGGCCTGTCCATCCGCTGGCCGGACACCCCGCTGGCGCAGGAAAAGCGCGTGCTGCACCACCGCCTGTACGCGGCGCTGGCCTACGCCCGTGTCAACAAGCTGAACCACGTGACGCTGGATTCGCCGAAGGCGCGGCTGGGCATCATCACCTGTGGCAAGTCCTATCTCGACGTGATGCAGGCACTGGACGACCTCGGCATCGACGAAACGTTGGCCGCCGACATCGGCCTGCGTATCTTCAAGGTGGGCATGGTGTGGCCGCTGGAGCCGGAAGGCGTGCGCGAATTCGCGCAGGGCCTGGACGAGATCCTGGTGATCGAGGAAAAACGCCAGATCATCGAATACCAACTGAAGGAACAACTGTACAACTGGCGCGACGACGTGCGCCCGCGGGTGGTGGGCAAGTTCGCCGAAAAAGGCGAATGGGCGCTGCCGCACGGCGACTGGCTGCTGCCGGCCGCCGGCGAGCTGACCCCGGCGATGATCGCGCGCGCCATCGCCAGCCGGCTGGCCAACATCTTCGACAGCCCGGTGATCCACGACCGCCTGAAGTTCTACGATGACAAGGAAGCGCAGCTGGTGCAGCCGCGCGAGGCGATCAACCGCATCCCGCACTACTGCTCCGGCTGTCCGCACAATACGTCGACCAAGGTGCCGGAAGGCAGCCGCGCGGTGGCCGGCATCGGCTGCCACTACATGGCGCACTGGATCGAGGGCGACAGCACCAAGACCTTCACCCAGATGGGCGGCGAAGGCATCACCTGGCTGGGCCAGGCGCCGTTCACCACCACCAAGCACATCTTCACCAACCTCGGTGACGGCACCTACTTCCACTCCGGCCTGCTGGCGATCCGCGCCGCGGTGGCCGGCAAGGTCAATATCACCTACAAGATCCTGTACAACGACGCGGTGGCGATGACCGGCGGCCAGCACGTCGACGGCTACCTCGACGTGCCGATGATCACCCGCCAGGTACACGCCGAAGGGGTTGGCCGCATCGTGATCACCAGCGACGACCCGGACAAGTACCGCACCGCGCACGGGCTGAAGGAAGGCCTGGCGCCGGGAGTAGAAGTGTTCCACCGCCGCGAGCTGGACCGCATCCAGAAAGAGCTGCGCGAGCTGGAAGGCGTCACTATCCTGATCCACGACCAGACCTGTGCCGCCGAGAAGCGCCGCCGCCGCAAGCGTGGCGAATTCCCCGACCCGGACCGCCGCATCTTCATCAACGAGCGCGTGTGCGAGGGCTGCGGCGACTGCGGCAAGAAATCCGGCTGCCTGTCGGTGCTGCCGGTGGAAACCGCGCTCGGCCGCAAGCGCAAGATCGACCAGAGCAGCTGTAACAAGGACTACAGCTGCGTCGAGGGCTTCTGCCCCAGCTTCGTCAGCGTCTCCGGCGCCAAGCTGAAAAAGTCCTCCGGCGGCAACAAGGCCGGCCTTGACAGCATGAGCACGCTGCCGGATCCGAAGCTACCGGCACTGCACGAGCCGTACGGCATCATGATTACCGGCGTCGGCGGTACCGGCGTGGTCACCATCGGCCAGGTGCTGGCGATGGCCGCCCACCTCGACAACAAGGGCATCACCGTGCTGGACATGGCCGGCCTCGCGCAGAAAGGTGGCTCGGTGTGGTCGCACGTGCGCATCGCCGACAGCCAGGACAAGCTGCACGCGGTGCGTATCGCCGCCGGCGACGCCAACCTGGTGCTGGGCTGCGACCTGGTGGTCACCGCCGCCGAGGAAGCGCTGGCCAAGATGCGCGAGGGCTTCAGCCACGTGGTGGTCAACAGCTACGAATCGCCGACCAGCGCCTTCCTGAAGAACCCGGACGTGCGCTTCCCGGCGCGGGCGATGAAGGACGCGATCATCGAATCGGTCGGCGGCAGCCACTTTGCCGAGGTCAACGCCACCCGCATCGCCACCGCGCTGATGGGCGACGGCATTGCGGCCAACATGTTCATGCTCGGCTACGCCTGGCAGCAGGGGCTGGTGCCGGTGTCGCTGGAAGCGATCATGGCCGCCGTCGAGTTGAACGGCGCCGCGGTGAAGTTCAACCAGGATGCCTTTACCTGGGGCCGCCACGCCGCGCACGACCTGCAGCGCGTGGAAACGCTGGTGTCGCCGTCGGCGGTGGTGCAATTCGTTCCACGTGAAACGGTGGACGGCGTGCTGCACCATCGCAGCAAGGAACTGGTCGCCTACCAGGACGAAAAACTGGCCGAGCGCTACAAGGCGCTGGTGGCCAGAGTGCAGGCTGCCGAAGAGCAGGCCCGTCCCGGCAGCAGCGCGCTGGCACTGGCGGTGGCGAAGCACTACTACCACCTGCTGGCCTACAAGGACGAGTACGAAGTGGCGCGGCTGTACAGCGACGGCGTGTTCCAGCGTGATCTGGCGGCGCAGTTCGACGGCGACCTGAAGCTGACCTTCCACTTCGGCGCCAGCTGGATGACCGGCCACCAGCCGCGCAAGATCAACCTCGGCCAGTGGGCACTGAAGGCGATGGCCATCATCGCCCACGGCAAGCGCCTGCGCGGCACCGCGCTGGATCCGTTCGGCTACCAGGCCGACCGCAAGCTGGAGCGGCAACTGATCGTCGAGTTCGAGACGCTGGTGGACGAGCTGTGCGGCAAGCTGACCGCGGCCAACCTGGTCACCGCCACCGAGATGGTCAAGCAGTACGAAGGCATTCGCGGCTTCGGCCATGTCAAGGACGCCGGCCTCGCCAGCGCCCGCGGCAGGCTGGCGGAACTGCGGCAGGCGTTCGAGGCGTTACCGCACACCGGCAAGGGTGCAGTGGCGTAACGGGCAATGTTTGAGGGTGTTTGAGCGGGCCGCTGGCCCGCTTTTTTTATGGTGCGGCCCGCCCCCGATCCCGCGCAGCAGTACTGGCGCAAGCTGCCGGCCTTCTTGTCGACGGCAAGCAACATGGCGGAAAGTGGGCCACAGCTCCGGCTGTTACCCGTTCGGAATTAACGACAAATGCGTAACTCTTTGGCATAATTCGGGGCTTTGTTTCGCTCCGGAGCCGCTGCCATGAACCTCCCCGACCTGCTCGCCAGCTTCGCCTCCGCCTTCAACCAGGAGCAGCGCCTGCTCAGCCTGCAACTGGGCGATGGCAGCCGCTGGGGCGAGGCGTTGTTACCGCTGGCCTTGTCCGGCGACGAGGCGCTGGCCGGCGATTACCGCTTCCGCGTCGAGTGCCTGTCGGCGGACGACGGCATCGAATTGAAATCGCTGCTCGGCCTGCCGGTGCGGCTCGGCATCGCCGGCGCCGACGGCAGCGAATCGCTGCGCTGCGGCGTGGTCAGCGCCGCCGAGACGCTGGGCAGCGATGGCGGTTTTGCCCGCTACGCGCTCACCGTCGAACCGCCGTTCGCACTGCTGCGCCTGCGCCACACCTCGCGCGTGTTCCAGGACCTGTCGGTCGACGCCATCGTGCGCCAGCTCTTTGCCGAGCACGCTGCGGCCAACCCGGTGTTCGCCGCGGTGCAGGGGCTGGACTTCACGCTGGCCGGCGCGCTGCCCAGTCGCAGCTACTGCCTGCAGTACCGCGAATCCGACCACGATTTCATCACCCGCCTGCTGCGCGAAGAGGGGCTGAGCTGGCGCTACGAGCACCTGGATGGCGATACACCGCAGGTCAAGCTGCTGGCCTTCGACGACCCGTACAGCCTGCCGGCGGCCAACGTTGGCCGCGTGCGTTTCCACCGCAGCGATGCGACCGAAGAAGAAGACGGCCTCACCCGCTGGGACGGCGCCCGGCAGATCGTCAGCAGCAGCGTGGCGCTGGCGAGCTACGACTACCAGCCGGTGGCCACCGGCCTCAGCGGCGACGAAACCGCCATTGAGCAGGGGCTGGACGGCAGCCGGCTACAGAGTAGCCTGCAGCACTACGACGCCCCCGGCGCCTACTACGCCAGCGATGCCGAGCAGCTGAGCCACTATGCGCGGCTGCGGCAGCAGGCGCTGGACGCGCAGGCTAAGACCTTCACCGGCGCCGGGGTGGTACGCGGCCTCACCGCCGGGCAGTGGTTCCGCCTCGACGAGCACCCGGCGCACCAGTGGGACGCGCCCGAGCAGCGCGAGTTCGTGGTCACCCGCCAGCGGCTTTCCGTGCGCAACAACCTGCCGGCCGAGCTGGCCCGCAGCCTGCCGGCGGCCCTGCGGCCAACGTTGGCCGCAAACGGCGATGAGGATGACGCGCCGTTCCGCAGCGCCTTCGACGCCCAGCGCCGCGGCCTGCCGCTCACCCCGGCCTACGCCGCCGCCACCCACACCAAGCCCACCGCGCGCGGCGCGCAGACCGCCACCGTGGTGGGACCGGCCAACGAAGAAGTCCACACCGACGCCCACGGCCGCATCAAGGTGCAGTTCCACTGGCAGCGGCCGGACGAGCACCCGGACAGCGGGGCCAACCTCGACGAGCGCTCCAGCTGCTGGCTGCGCGTCGCCATGCCCAGCGCCGGCGCCGGCTGGGGCCATCAGTTCATCCCGCGCCTCGGCCAGGAAGTGCTGGTCGACTTCATCGAAGGCGATATCGACCGCCCGGTGATTACCGGCGTGCTGTACAACGGCAGCCACCCGCCGCCCGCGTTCAGCGGCGCCGGCAGCCTGCCCGGCAACCACACCCTGTCCGGCATCAAGAGCAAGGAACACCACGGCGGGCAGTACAACGCATTGCTGTTCGACGACAGCCCGGGCGAAGTGCGGGCAAAACTGTCATCCGAACACGGCAAAACCCAGCTCAACCAGGGCTACCTCACCCACCCGCGGCAGGACGGCAAAGCCACGCCGCGCGGCGACGGCTTCGAGCTGCGCACCGACCGCCACGGCGCGATCCGTGCCGGCCACGGTCTGCTGCTGACCACCGAAGCGCAAGCCGCGGCCGGTGGCAAACAACTGGCGCGCGACGGCGCCCAAAACCAGCTCGACGCCGCGCTGAGCCTGGCGCAATCCCTGGCCGACACCGCCACCGCGCAACTGGCTGACACCCAGGAAACCGGGCCAGAAGAAATCAAACCCGACAACGGCAAGGGCGCCAAC
>Ga0073934_10007279_pt1 | contig 15527 bp, 11 predicted proteins | sample LarsenN4metaG_FD_76834 | JGI IMG/M metagenome (GOLD analysis project Ga0073934, IMG submission 76834) | Hot spring sediment bacterial and archeal communities from British Columbia, Canada, to study Microbial Dark Matter (Phase II) - Larsen... ...
AAGGTGCGAGCCGTTCGCGACGCCTTGATGAGCTGGGGCTACTTGATTGACCCACCGCCGACGGCCCGTGCCGCCGGCCCACGGATTGACCCGCCCCAGGGAGAGAAGAAGCCATGATTCCAGGTCGCCGTGTCTTTGCTATTGGCCTGAGCCTGTTGCTGATCAGTGCCGCTGGTTCCGCATGGGGAGAAGAATGGGGAACCATCAAGGGGCAGATCGTATACCCTGGCTCGGCCCCTCAGCGCGAAAAACTCAACGTTGATAAGGACCAGGACCACTGTCTGGAGAAGGGATCGATCTTCAGCGACAAGTGGGTAGTGAACCCCAAGAACAACGGTGTTCGTTGGGTCATGGTGTTCCTCAAGCCCGAGGGCACAGCGAAGCTACCGCTCCACCCAAGCTTGAAGGAACCTGCTCAAAAGGAAGTCGTCGTTGACCAACCGCACTGCGCGTTCGAGCCGCATGTCGTCGGACTGCGAGCCGATCAAGTGCTCGTGGCAAAAAACTCCTCGCCGATTACTCACAACATCGTCATCGCTGGGTTCAAGAACGATAAGAACCTGACCGTTCCCGCCGGCAAGGAAGAGCGGCTGCAGCTCGAGCCGGAGAAGAACGCCGTGAAGTTCTCGTGCGGCATCCACATGTGGATGAACGGCTACTGCTGGGTCTTCGAGCATCCGTACTTTGCCGTTACAGACGAGAATGGCAACTTCGAGATCAAGAATGCCCCAGCGGGGAAGTGGAATCTCGCGGTGTGGCACGAGACCGGTTACAGCGGCGGTCGGGAGGGCGCGAAAGGCATGCCCATCGAGATCAAGCCAGGCGGCGTGACTGACCTGGGCAAGCTCGAGTTCAAGTTGAACAAGTAGGCCGCGCCGCAATAACAGCGCGAGCTTGAGGCTCCCCTAAGTTTGGTAGGTTCAGGATGAACGCCCGCGGGGGTTTCCCGTGGGCGTTCGCGTCTCAAAGGAGGTTGATGGATGCGTCGATTCACTATGGGCCTGGCGCTGTCCGCGGCGTTCGGCATGGTCCTGCTTAGCGGCCGCGGCGGCGGTGGCAGCAGCCCAGCTCCGGTCACAAAGAAGACCGAGGGCGGCGCGAAGCCGACCGCTGCGGGCAAGACGGAGGCTGCTGCCGTGGCTGGGTACGCCACCGCGCTCAAGGGCAAGGTCACTTACAATGGCGATGACAAGCCAGGCCCCAAGATGCTGGTGCCTACCAAGGACCAGGACAAGTGCCCGAAGGAAGTCCCCGCCGAGGGCTGGTATGTCAACGAGGCCAACAAGGGGCTGCAGTACGCTGTGGTCTTCCTCAAGCCTGCTCCTGGGACGAAGCTTCCGAAGCCAAAGGCCGAGGGACAGCCGGGCATTGTCGAGGTCAAGCAGCCGCACTGCCAGTTTGAGCCCCGCGTGATCGCGCTCAAGCCAACCGATAAGATCGTTTTCGTGAACGACAGCGACCCGGCCATTGCTCATGACTCGAACCTGGCCGGCGTCAGCTTCAACTACCAGAAGACGCTTCCTCCAGGCCAGAAGACCGACCCCATCGATCCGGACCCCTCGGACAAGTCTCCGTACAAGCTCTCCTGCGCCATCCACACGGGCTTTATGGGAGCCTACATCTGGCGCCCCACGCACCCGTGGATGGCTGTGACGGACAAGGATGGGAACTTCGAGATCAAGGACGTCCCAGTTCTTGAAGGCGGAAAGAAGATGATTCTTGCTGTCTGGCATGAGATGCTGCCAGGCGACCACACCATGGATATCGGAGAAATCGAGGTCAAGCCGAACGAGGAAGCCACCAAGGACTTCGCGATTCCCAAGAAGTAGCTGGTCCACGTCGAGCATTCGAAGCTGGTTTGCCGCAAAACCAACTGTGGCAAACCAGCTCCTCCCTCCACTCTCCGCACCTTCCTTGCAGGTTAAACGAGCGGCTTGACGACCTTCAGCGGTCTGCCTTGTGACTTGCCGCTTGCTATCTGGCTTTGACTAGCTTTCGGCAAATGCCTAGAATTGGGCTCGCGCGTGGGCTTGGACATCGCGTTTGCAAGTCTATCAAGGTCAGGAGGTTTCGGCGTCATGAGTGCTCCCCTGCCATTCCGCGGTCGCATCTACGATAGTATCACCCAGTGCATTGGCCACACCCCGCTGATCAAACTCAACCGAGTAGTCGGCGACGCCAAGGCCACTGTGGTCGCCAAGATGGAGAACTTCAATCCGCTCTGGTCGGTCAAGGATCGCATCGGGGTGAACATGATCGAGGCCGCTGAGCGGGAAGGGAAGATTTCCAAGGGAACGGTGATCATCGAGCCCACTAGCGGGAACACCGGAATCGGTCTGGCGTTCACCTGTGCCGCCAAGGGCTACAAGCTCATTGTGACCATGCCGGAGACGATGTCCTTGGAGCGGAGGAGACTCCTCAAGGCTTTCGGGGCTGAGATCGTCTTGACGCCTGGCGACCGGGGCATGCCAGGGGCCGTGGCGAAAGCAGAGGAGCTTGTAAAGACCACTCCCAATAGCTACATGCCCCAGCAGTTTAAGAACCCCGCCAATCCGGATATTCATCGGCGAACCACTGCGGAAGAAATCTGGAAGGACACCGACGGCAAGGCGGACATTCTTGTGTCGGGCGTCGGCACAGGGGGGACGATTACCGGTGTCGGCGAGGTCATCAAGAAACGGAAGCCAAGTTTCAAGTGCATTGCCGTCGAGCCAGAAGCCAGCCCAGTGATTACCCAGCGACTGAACGGGCAGCCGAACCAACCGGGACGTCACAAGATCCAGGGCATTGGGGCCGGCTTCGTTCCTGATGTTCTGAACCTCGAAATCATCGACGAGGTCTTCAAGATCAAGGAGGAGGATGCCTTCGAAATGGCCAGGCGGCTGGCGAAGGAAGAGGGCATGCTGTGCGGGATCAGTTGCGGTGCAGCCGCCCACGCAGCAGTTCAGGTGGCAAAGCGACCGGAGAATGCCGGCAAGCTAATCGTCGTCATTTTGCCTGATCTGGGTGAACGCTATCTCAGCACTCCGCTGTTTCCAGAGTAATGGGGTTCGGCATCGAGATGAGGTCCCACGAGCCATGCTGAAGCTCGTGGGACGCTTCGTTTCAGGTCATGCTACTTTGAAGCCAGGCCAAAGTCGTTCTTCCTGCTCCGCCAGCAAGCGTGGATATGGTTTGCCGGATTCTTCGCGCTATCCTCCTGGACGTTCAGAAACTCCGCGACGAAAGTCGGTCCCTGGACGCGGTAAGTGTGCTGCTGGCCTTCTTCGGGGCTGCCTGACCAGGCAAAGTGAATGGAATCCAGGCCTGCCTCCTGTATCCCGTTCATTTCAGCCTCGGCCACGTCGGCTGGCATGGAACTGGTGTAGGCTCGAAGTAGGTCAAACAGCAAGCCTCTTTGCTCCTCAGTGAGTTTGCTCGCCGCCAATCCGACCGGTTTACCGACGTCAGGGAGCTGGTTCCGCGCCTTGATCTCCGGAAAATGCTGCCCGATGCGAGCCTGCTTCCGCTGATCCTCGGTGAGGGACCTGAACAGGTCTCTAGCCCTGTCCTGGGACTCTGCCAATGTCCTGAGACCCTTGCGCGGCCCTTCCTTGACTGTTGCTGGGTTCGCCCCCATGAACAAAGGAGTTGCCGACACCACCTTTCCATCTTCCACGGTGAAGTTGAGCGAAAGATGATGCCCTTCCACTCGCCAAGCCCAACGGCCAGTCCCTGGTTTGCCGAACACGGAGAAGAAGTACCAATCAGGGTTGCGAACCATGGCCCCGTTTTTTTCCAGGTCGCGGAGGATACTCTCCAGGCTCATAATGGTTGTCGCTCGGCGAAAACCATCCAGGCTGGTTGCGCTGCGGAGCAGTTCGAGGGCGGCGTTACGCTGTTCCGCGTTCATGGCTTCCAGGGGCAGGCCCTTGCGGGTGGATTTCCTTTGTTCATCCTGCAGGGGAACAAAATGCCAGTTGAAGCGCTCCTGGTCAGTGAAGCTGAAGGTTGCTCGCTGCTTCTGTTCCTCGTTGAGCAGATTGAGGAACCGTTCCGCCGCCGCTCGCATTTTCACGCCGGAAGGTTCGAGGTTCTGGGCCACGTAGGCCGCTCCGCCGACAATCAGCAACGCCAGAACCGCCAGCACAACTCGACGACTACGCATGACCATGATCCTCCTCGTCTCGAACGTGGTTGTACCAGTACGGAGTAGGTCATGCAACAGCCTGGATGACCGGTACGTCGATCTTCCCTTCTTGGGGAAGGCTTCTATCATCGGCTGCATGACAATCATCAGAATTGCAAATGGGACGGTTTACGACCCTGCGAACTCCGTGAACGGCGTCGTGCGGGACATCTGGATAGAGGGCGGCAAGATCATCGCTACGCCGACCGCGGAGCTGTCAGCGAGCAAAACGATCGATGCCACGGGTTACATCGTCATGCCAGGGGGAGTGGACATCCACGCCCACATTGCGGGGCCCAAGGTGAATGCTGCCCGCAAGATGAGGCCCGAGGACAAGCGGAAGGCCCCGCCGGTGCGGCGTACCGCGTTGACTCGTTCTGGCACGACCGGCAGTGTACCCAGCACTTTTGCCACGGGCTATCTCTACGCAGGCATGGGGTACACGACCGCGTTCGATGCCGCTGTTCCGCCGCTAGGCGCAAGGCACGCTCACGAAGAGTTTCACGACACGCCGATTATCGACAAGGGCTTCTTCGTCCTGATGGGCAATAACCACTTTGCCCTCCAGCAGATCAGCGCGCTTGCGAGCGATCCCCATGGAGCAAGCGCTCGCCTCAAAGGATTCGCTGCCTGGCTCCTTGATGCTGCGAAGGCCTATGCCATCAAGCTAGTGAATCCTGGGGGCGTGGAGGTCTGGAAGGAACTCAGAGCTGGAAACGTGACCTCATTGGACGATGAAGTGCCTGCCTTCAAAGTTACGCCGAGGCAGATCATTCAGTCCCTGGCTCAGACTGCAATGGATCTGGGGTTGCCCCATCCAGTCCATGTTCACTGCAACAATCTTGGTCTGCCGGGCAATTGGCGGACCACGCTCGAAACCATGCAAGCCCTTGAGGGGCGGTCAGCTCACCTGACGCACATCCAGTTTCATAGCTATGGCGGCACGACGGATGAGATCAGCGAACCAGGAAAGGCTGAACCGTTCTGCTCAAAGGTGCAGCAGCTTGCCGAGTACGTCAATCACAATCGCAACCTCACGGTCGATGTCGGGCAGGTGATGTTCGGCGAGACGACTTCCATGACGGGCGATGGCCCATTGGGGTACTACCTCCACCAGGTCACGGGCCGCAAGTGGTACAACGCCGATACGGAGATGGAAGCCGGCTGCGGCATCGTTCCTATCACCTACAAGGAGAAAAGCCTGGTTCACGCGCTCCAATGGGCCATCGGACTGGAATGGTATCTCCTGGTCAATGATCCCTGGCGCATCTGTATGAGCACGGACCACCCTAACGGCGGCTCTTTCCAGGCATACCCCCAGATTATCCACCTCCTCATGGACCGTACGTACCGCGAAGAAACACTCAAACGGGTCCCGCCCCGAGTCCTCGAACGAAGCGTGCTGCGGGACCTTCAACGGGAGTATAGCCTTGAAGAGATTGCCATCATCACTCGAGCGGCGCCCGCCCGCATTCTCGGTCTGAAGCACAAGGGACATCTTGGCGTGGGGGCGGATGCCGATGTCTGCATCTATCAGCCGGATGCCGATCGTACGCGGATGTTCAGCATGCCCCGCTGGGTGCTCAAGGGTGGTGAAGTGATCGTCGATGACGGGGAGATTCGTAATCAAGTCTTCGGCAGGACGCTCCACGTTTCCCCAGCATTTGATGAGGCCATTGTTCCCGACATCCGCAAGTGGTTTGAGGCCAGCTACACCATCCAGTTTGCGAACTATCCCGTCGATGAAAGCTACATGGATCACGGCGCTACCGCCGTGCCGTGTTCGTCTCGATGATCTCCCAGGCGGGCCGCTGCCACTACCTCAGCGCTTGGCCGCAGCGAGAAGTTCTTCAAAGTAGCCGAGCCGATCCTTGTCTCCCTTGGCTCGAGCAGCGGCGGCTCCCTTCTCAGCAAATTCGGCCGCTTCAGCGCGGCGATTGGCCCTGAGCATCCCCTCGCTGGCTTTCCCAAGCAGATCGAAATTGCTCGGCAGACGCTCAACCAACCGGCAGAACGCCGCGTGTGCTTGTTCCGGCTGGCCTGCCTTGAGATAAATCTGTGCACCACACAAGTCATAGTCGTTGCGGCGCCGCCCTTCGTTGTGTTCGCAGTCGTGCTTCATGCCGGCCTCGACAAGCCCCAGAGCTTCCTCGGGTTGGTCCGCAGCCAACGCAAGCTGAATAAGGTGATTGAAGGCAGTAAAGCGATCGGGAGACTGAGCGTTGCCTGGCCGCGTGATCAATGCTCTCGCGAACTTGCCTGCGAGCTCAGAGGCGTCCAGTCGTCGGCCCGTTTGCATGGCCAGTTCCAGGTCGGCATCGCTCAGTTCATCCACATTCAAGGAGGCCAGCTCGGCCGCGTTCATTGCGCTGATGTCTACCGGCTTGCCAGAGACAACCGCTGGCGACTCGGCTCCCATCATCGGCAGCCCGAGCTTGTGCCGCAGCCGATCCACGTTGTACGGAAGTGGAACATAGCTGTGAGTGAGGTCGTCGATGAAGTTCACCAGACCTAGGACCTTTCGCCTCAGGACCGCGTGTCCCACGGCGTCCAGGGGAGTGATCATTCCCAGGGATCGCAGGTGGCGGCGCGGCCAGTTCTCTTCCAGATATTGGACGATAGCCTCCCGCATGAGCTTGGCGGCCAGGTCGTCCGCAATCCCAGATGGCAGCCTAAGGTCGAGCAGCAGTTGGAAGGTGCGGACGAACTCAGGCGCCCTCAGGGACTCTTCACGAAATTCAATGGCCCCTCCGAGGGAGGATTCCACCAGTTGTCTCGCCTGCTGTAGCCGTTCTGAGTTTCCGTTCTGCAGTACGAGAGCATTGTTAGTTATTGCAACGTAGGCGAGAAGCTTTGGCAGCTCAAACAACGCGAGATTGTGGTGTGCCGCTGGCATGGGCCGCTCAAGCAGCACGCCGCCCACGGCTCCACTCTCCATCTGGCGAAGATCAGTAAACCTGCGGTCATTCTTCAGAGCCGCTCCCAACTTCTGGATATCGACGATTTGATAGCGAACCATCCTTTCGGCCCAGTCGCACGACTCTTCCATGCCGTGGCCAAAGCGCAGAATCTCTGCCAACGCCCAGGCCTCTCCAGCGCGGTCGTCGTCGAGCTCCGCGCTCACGCACTGATCGAAAGCCTCGAGGGCAGCGGCATTGTCGCCTAGCCAGGCGCGGCAGAGGCCCAGGTTAAACCACGCATCTGCATCTGCAGGCGCCACGGCGGTGACCTGCTCGAAGGCGCGCAGAGCATCAGTCAACTTGCCAGTTGCGGCGGCCCCGAGCGCCTTGTCCCAGGCCTGGGCTCGTTGAGGATCAGCATCGGGAGCGATGGAACGAAAGCTCCAGGCCTTGCGGGCCAACGTCGGGTAAGGACTTTGGGTTTCAAAGTACTTTTGTAAACTGTTTTGCACCACCTCGTTGGCTGGCTGCAAGTTCAGGGCAATCTGCCAGGCAGCACGCACTGCGAGCGGACGGTTGAGCATCACTTCGCACTGCCCCACGCAGAACCAGGCTTCTGCCAGTTGCTCGCGTGCACTGGGATCAAAGTAGTCCGTGGCCTTGCGATAGAGCAGCAACGCCCCTGGAATCTCGCCTTCCTCGTGTCGAAGCATGCCGCGCAGGAGATATGCGGTGGCATAGTGCGGCTGCAGCTCGAGAGCCCTGTCCAGCGACCTTTCCGCCTCGTCGCGCTGATCGAGCTCCCAGTACAGCTCGGCCCGCCGGCCCCATACTTCTGCAGTATTGGGGTGGTCCTGGACGACCTGCTCCATGATTTTCTTGGCAGCATCATCTTGCCCGTTGCGCAGCTGGGTGAAGGCTCGGTCGATGTCCTTGTAAAAGGGCTGGCAGCACCACTTGAACTTCTTCCCACTGCCGCAAGGACACAGTGCATATGGATCGAGCGTCATGTCCAGTTCCTGAACCAGTAGTTGAGGGGGAGCTTCTCCAGATGAGAGGCTGACCAAATAGATACTCTATGAGGAGTCAAACCCGAGTCACAGGATGTCAACGCAAGGGTGAACGGCCTGCTTGCTGAGCAAGGCTGGCCAGTAAGCAAATACCTCACGCACCTGCGGGCGGCCCGTGGTGTATCCGGTGACGCCTGGGGGTCCCGAGGTAACCAGCGGGGCGAACTCCTTGGCGAACCGCTCGACGGCGATCCGCCGTCCATCTTGTACGGCCACGCGGAGCATTACCTCCAGGGCATCGGAGGAGGCGGGGAAAAGCCTGGGTACGACCGAGCCAGCGCCCACGCACTCGATGTGGCTATGATCGAGGCGGTATCCTGCACGCTGGACGCGCTCGAGGAGAATCTCTCCACATCGGCGCGCCTTGTCCGCAGCATTGGGACCAAAGATGGCGAGCGTTCCGCTGGCCGCAAAGCCGTCGCGGTATGCGAGGGAAACCTTGTAAGTGTCTGAAGCCGGCTGGCCGCGTGCGCCAGACACCTGGACCTCGTCCTTGCCCACCTGCTCGAGAGTGACGCTGGTAAAGTCTGCGGTCACATCGGGCGTCAGGTAGCGGCGCGGGTCGCCAACCTCGTAGAGCAACTGCTCGCTGACCGTTTCGACATTGACCGCACCGCCGGTTCCGCCGGCCTTGCTCAAGACGAAACGACCCGTGGGCTCAACGTTCACGACGGGATATCCCACGTCCGCGAGGTTCGGCGCTTCGGTCCAGTTGCACCACAGGCCCCCCGTGGCCTGCGCACCGCATTCAATCAGATGCCCCGCGACAGTCGCTGCACTCAAGCGGTCCCAATCGTTCCAGTTCCATCCGAAATCGTAAACAAGGGGGGCCACGGTGAGTGATGCATCCGCGACGCGTCCCGTGATAACGATCGACGCCCCCAGGCCAAGGGCCCGCGCGATTGGCTCAGCCCCCAGGTACGCGTTGGCGCTCACCACGCGTGGCCTGATGCTCTCAAGCGACTCGCCGGTGTCAAGATTTGTCAGTGTATGCCCTTCCCGCAGCAGATCGTCAATCCTGGGCATCAGGTCGTCGCCTGTGACGATTCCGACTTTCCTGTCCGCAAGGCCGTGACGATCCAGTATGGCCCTTGCCTTGGCGGCGCAGCTCTGGGGGTTCATTCCTCCAGCGTTCGTGATGATCCTCAGGTTTGGTTGCCCGTGCAGCACGGGCGCCAGTCGTTCCAGGACATCAATGAAGTCGCCTGCATAGCCCGCCGTGGGGTCCCGCTGTTTCTGCAAGGCGAGGATCGACATGGTCAGCTCGGCAAGATACTCGAGCGTAAGATAATGCAGTCGGCCATCGCGTGCCAGGAACACGGGAGCGTCCAGGTTGTCTCCCCAGAAACCGCAGCCATTGCCAATCCGAATGAACTTGCCCATGACTTGCACTCACCGAGGTGGAGACTGCCCCGACCACTAGACTTGCAGCACGCCGGTCTTGAAAATCCGGCCGTCGTCATGGCGCGTCGCCACGTCGAGGGCGAGCTTGAGCGTGTCGCGCGTTTCCTCGGGGCGCACGATGCGATCAACCCAGAGCCGCGCGGCAGCGTAGCGAACGTCCGTTTGCTCCTCGTAGCTCGACTGAACTTTCTTCTTCAGCTCCGCAAGCTCGGCCGCGTCCGGCTCGTGACCCTGTCGTTTCAGGGCGCTGATAGTGATGTCCAGCAAGGTGCTTGCAGCCTGCTGCCCCCCCATGACGGCGTAGCGAGCGCTCGGCCAGGCGAAGATGAAACGGGGATCGAAAGCCTTGCCGCAAAGTGCGTAGTTCCCTGCTCCAAACGACCCGCCCAGAATCACAGTCAACTTGGGGACAACGCTATTGGCGATAACGTTGACCAGCTTCGCACCAGCCTTGATGATCCCATCCTGCTCGGAGTCCCTTCCCACCATGAAGCCATTCACATCCTGGAGGAACACCAAGGGCACACGAATCTGGTTGCAATCCATGATGAAGCGGGCGGCCTTGTCCGCGCTATCGACGTAGATCACGCCGCCGTACTGCAACTGTCCTCGCGCTGGTCTGGAGCGGCGGCGCTGATTGCCGACGATGCCCACACGATGCCCGCCGATGCGAGCGTAAGCGCAGACCAGGGATTGCCCATACTCTTCCTTGTACTCTTCGAACTGGCCGGCGTCGGTGAGACACTTCAGCACGTCGCGCAGATCGTATTCTCTCCGGCCTTCGGGATCGACGATGTTTGAAAGCTCTGCAGGGTCGCGTCCAGGAGGCGTGAGCCTGGTTTCATCCGCAGAGGCTGGCGGTTCAGGCAGAAAGTCAATCAGCCGACGCAGCCGAGCAAGGCAGGTCTCATCGTTCGGCTCACGAAAGTCGATGGTACCGCTGATCGACGCGTGCATCTGGGCGCCGCCCAGTTCCTCGTGGCTGACCGTCTGCCCGATGGCCGCCTTGACCAGCGCTGGGCCAGCGAGGTACAGGCCGCTTCCCTCGGTCATCAGCAACTTGTCGCACAGCACCGGCAGGTAGCCGCCTCCAGCGACACAGTTTCCCATGATGGCGGCGAACTGCGGGATGCCCATCGCTGAGATCACCGCATTGTTGCGGAAGATGCGGCCGAAGTCATCCTCGTCCGGGAAGACTTCATCCTGCAGCGGCAAGAAGACGCCTGCGCTATCCACGAGGTAGACGAGGGGCAAGCGGTTTTCCATGGCTATGCGCTGGGCACGGAGGACCTTCTTCGCCGTCATGGGGAAGAACGCCCCTGCCTTCACTGTGGCGTCGTTGGCGATAATCATCACCGATCGGCCGGCAACCTTCCCGATACCAGTGACAACACCCGCCGACGGCGCTCCGCCCCACTCGGAATACATTCCCCACGCCGCCCACAGACCCAGCTCAAAGAACGAGTGGGTATCGCAGAGTTTCTCGATACGCTCCCGTGCAGTCAGGCGGTTCTTCTCATGCTGGCGGGCGATGGCCCCTTTTCCTCCTCCGAGCTTGATCGCTTCTTCCTGTTCGCGCAGTGGATCGTGCATGGGTGCCTGGCCGTGGAAACCGTGAGGATTCAATTCGCCATCAGTATATGTCCGAGCAGCACCGGCATACACCGAACAAAACGATAGCCCACCGGACAGGGCCGGTGGGCTCGTGATAGAAGCGCACCCAGCGCTGACTAGGCTCCCGCGGGATCCTTGCCATCGATCCAGGGGCCTTCAAGCTTCTGATAGTCAGGTGGCTCAAGCGTGCTGCCGCGGTCGCCGCCTTTCCAGCCGATGATCTGGTTGGGCTTGCCGCGCGCCTTGCTTCGCTTCTCCCATTGCTGGGCCCAGTTGCCGTTGCCGGTCACGACCTTGCGTAGCTCCTTGTCCCACAAGAGGACCTCGCCGGTTCGATAACTCTGCACGCCCATGGCCACGGTGGTGAAGGCAGCCGCGCCAAGCTCGGGAGTGCTTAGCGTCTCGCGGTTGTTCATGCGGCAGCACTCCAGGAAGTTCTCCCAGAGCGGACGGGTGGCCTCGCCCTCGCTCATGCCACCGCCAATGAACTGCGCCTGCTGCGGAGCCTTGTCCTGCGTACGAGTGGGACGGTTGGCGGCACTTTGGGGCAGGACGTCCACGCCGTACTCCGTCTTGTTCCCCTCGCGCCGTTGCGTGAACTTCAGCGTGGCCGTTCGCCCGCGGATGACCTCGTCGATCGGATGATCGTTGATCATCGTGGCGGTGATCAGGAGCTGGCAGCCTTCGTCGTAGTCCGCAACGATGGTGGCCACGTCTGGCACGTCGCGCCCGTCATATTCGAGGTAGATGCCGCCGGCGCCCACGACTCGCGCGGGGTAACGCACGCCCATCGCGGAAATGAGGCGCGTGGTGCGGTGGACGAAGAGGTCCGTGAACATCCCGCCGCCGAAGTCCCAGTAGCAACGCCACTGGGCCCAGACAGCCCGATCAAAAGGCCGCTTCTCCGCGAGCGGCTGGCCTGGAAACACCGAGAAGCCGTGCCCCAGCCACATGTCCCAGTCGATGGTCTTGGGCGTCATGTCTTTTGTCAGCGGATAGTACCGCCACTGGCCGACCAGCGAATTGCGGTAGTAGCTGGTTTGTCCCTGGCAAACGTGTCCAATGTCGCCGTTGCGGATCATCTGGTTGACTTGGCGAAGCAACGGATCAGCCATCCATTGCACGCCAACCGTCATCACGACGTTGTTTTTCTTGGCGGCATCCACTACCGCATGGGCCTCGTCGATGGTCTTTGTCATGGGCTTTTCGCAGTAGATGTGCTTCTTGCGTTCCGCGGCGTCAATGCACATCTTGGCATGCCAGTGATCGGGCGTCGCAATGCAGACGGCATCCACTTCCTTCAGGTCGAGCAGTCGGCGATAGTCCTTGGTGACGTGCGCCTTGTCGTCGGGGTTCAATCCACAACGCTGGGCGGAGGGATACAGGCCCCTTCCCTTGATCACGCCTGGCTTGACCTCGCCATCCCAGACGTCGCAGACACCGATGGGAGCGACGCCCTTGTTCTCCTTCTGAAGGTCCAGGATGACGTCGATGTGCTGCTGGCAACGCCCGCCCACACCCAGGAACGCGATGCCGATGCGGTCGTTGGCTCCGAGCACGCGGCCATAGCTGGAGGCAGTGAGCGAGAGGGCCGCGGTTCCGGCAGCGGCAGACTGCAAAAAGTTACGCCGATCCAGGGACTTCTTGGTCATGAGAGGGTTCTCCGATCTTCTGGGAGGGACAAACATTGCAACCTATTATTCCAGAGCAGCGTGGTCATTCCAAGTGGAAAGGCGCACCGGCTCGGACCTTCCTCCTTACGTTGGCGGCGACTCGAACGGTTGGTGAAAACGGGGTGTTCGCAGTATTCTTCGCGTACCTCGCTCTGGAATCCTTACCCGTAGCAATGGTAGATTAGGGGCCGGTGCGGCGAGCGTTATCGCCCTCCCATCAAGGCTCTTCGGACGCGACGACTACAACTCATGGCCAAGTTGGTGATAGTCCAGGGCGTGGGCGACTTGCCCCTCCAGTACCCGCTCGAAAAGGCGGAGGTGATTCTTGGCCGCCAGCCTGATGTGGACCTGCGCCTGAACGCCCGCGAGGTCAGCCGAAGGCATGCCCGCATCACGTGCAAGGACAAGCAGTATTTCCTGGAGGACATGGGCAGCAGCAACGGCACGTTCCTGAACAGCACCCGCTTGCATGGCCGGATCGAGTTGCACGAGCAAGACCAGATTCGCATCGGGCCGTTTCTTTTCCGGTTCGAGGATGCCCCGCTCGCCGACCAGGACGTGGTCATTCGCGCCTCGTTGACGGCACACACGTCGAATGCGGAACTCTACCGCCACGACGCCGACCGCAAGCTCCAGGCGGTTCTTGAAATCGCGCATCAGCTTTCCCGCTCACTCGACCTGACCGTCATTCTCCCGCGTCTGCTGGAGAACCTGCTGCGGCTGTTCACGCAGGCGGATCGGGGGTTGATCTTGATGGTCGAGGGCGATCATCTGGTCGTCAAGGCCTCCCAGGTTCGCGGACCGAGCCGGATCGATGGGCCGGCTTACAGCCGTTCGGTCGTGCGGCGGGTGCTGGAAGAGGGCGTCGGCCTCGTCGCCGAGGATGCCGCGGCAGATAAGCGGTTCGACATGATGCAGACGATGAACCGTCTGGGCATCCGCTCCTTCCTGTGCGTCCCCCTCAAGGCTGCTGACGGCCGCACGTTCGGCGTGCTGCAACTGGATTCGACCCGCGTCGGCTTTCCCTTCACTGAAGAGGATTTGCACCTCTTGACGGCCGTCTCGCTGCACGCGGCGACGGTGATTGAAAACGCTGACCTGCACGCCGAACTGCTCAAGAAGGAGCGCATGGAGCACGAGCTCGCGCTGGCGCGGCAGATCCAGGAAGGCTTTCTGCCCCAGGATTTCGAGAACCTGCCGCCCACGGTCGAAGTCTTCGCCCGCGTCTATCCTGCGCTGGAGGTCAGCGGCGATTTCTATGACTACCAGTTGCTCAAGGACGGACGTCTCGGCTTCACCGTCGCCGACGTCTCGGGCAAAGGAATCCCCGCAGCGCTCTACATGACGGCGGCCCGCGCCCTCTGCCGCCTGCTGGCCGCCACTTCGACAAGCCCCGCGGAATTGCTCCAGACGCTCAACGCCGCTCTCGCTGCCGACAACCCGACGATGATGTTCGTCACCATGATCTATGGCGTGATCGACATTGCCACGGGCAAGCTCACCCTGGCCGGCGGCGGGCACCCCCCTGCCCTCATTCGTCGACGCGGCGGCAGCGCCGAAAAAATCCTCATGCCCGCGGGGAGGCTGCTCGGCTTCACGGCCACGCCGCTGAACTGCACCAACACCGAACTGGTCCTCAATCCAGGCGACGCTCTCCTGCTTTACACCGACGGCGTGACCGAAGCCACCAGCGCGGATCGCTCCAGGATGTTTGGCATCGATCGCCTGGCCACGACCTTCGCGGGGCTTCCCGAAGGCGAACCGCTCGAAGCCTGGGGCGACCACATCCGCCGCGCCGTGGCGGCCTTCACGGGCAAGGAGTCTCCCGCCGACGACCTGACCCTACTCCTGCTTCGCCGCACTTCCGAAGCCGTGGACTCCGCCCTTGCCTGAGCCTATACTTTCAATGCATGTTGAAAGATTCAAAAGCTGCAAAGCCTGTGAAAGTCAAGCGGGCCGACCTCGAACGCCGATTGGCGGAGGTCGAGCAGCAGTTCGTTGAGCTCTGGGGAGACATGAGTTCCTGGTGGGGCGTGAGCCGCACCATGGCCGAGATCCACGGCCTGCTCTTCATCTCCGGCGAAGCCCTCTCCGCGGAAGACATCCAGGCGCGTCTCGGCATCTCCCGCGGCAACGTGAGCATGAACATCCGAACGCTCGTTGAGTGGGGGTTGGTCCGCCGCGTCCGGAAGCGAGGCGACCGGCGCGACTACTACGAATCGCTAGCGGACGTCTGGGAAATGTTCACGCTCCTGGCCGCCCAGCGAAAACGCCGCGAGATCGACCCCGTTCTCCGAACGCTCCATCACTGCCGCGACAGCCTGACGCCAGCCGCACTTGGGCCGCATTCCGCGGATCCGCGCGCCCGCCAGCACTTCCAGCGCGTGGAAGACATGCTGAGCTTCTTGACCCTCATGGAACGCCTGGCCGAACGCTTTTTTACCAGCCATCGCGGCATTCAGGCCGCTGTTGAACTGCTCGTCGGTCCTCGGCATTGGGATGCTCCTGACCAGACTTCATCGTGACGGCCGTGCGGAAGGTCCGCGACGCAGATTAGCAACGGAGTATTCTCTTTTTTTCTTGACACACACACACACACACAGTAAAGCTAGCGGAAGCGAGCAATTCCTGTCGAAAGCCAAACTGGGCTGAAAATCCATCGAGCGAGGTGACCCATGAGCCGGTTGATCCGCAAGGC
>Ga0073934_10007280_pt1 | contig 15526 bp, 9 predicted proteins | sample LarsenN4metaG_FD_76834 | JGI IMG/M metagenome (GOLD analysis project Ga0073934, IMG submission 76834) | Hot spring sediment bacterial and archeal communities from British Columbia, Canada, to study Microbial Dark Matter (Phase II) - Larsen... ...
GAAGCGGTCGCGCAGCAGCGCGGCGATGGGCTTGTCGGTGCGTCCGCACATCTGCGTGTGATTCTTGAGGACGTCGGTGTGCGCGTCCCAGCCGTTCGTGTCGCCGGAGTACAACTGCACGAACCGCACGCCGCGTTCAATCAGTCGCCGTGCGAGCAGACATCGCGTGCCGAACTCCGACGTCTCTGGATCGTCCAGCCCATAGGCCGCCTGCGTGGCGGCGGTCTCTTGCTGAAGCGAGACGGCTTCCGGTGCCGCGGACTGCATCCGATACGCCAGCTCATACGTGGCGATGCGGGCCGACAGCTCATCGACGCCGCCGTGCAGCGATTGATGGTCGGCATTCATTTGCTGCACGAAGTCCAGCCAGCGGCGCTGATCGCTGTCCGACTGCCCCGCGGTGCGCTGCAGGTTCAACAGAGGATGCTTCCCGGGGCGCATCGTCGTGCCCTGGTACGACGCCGGCAGGTAACCGCTGCCCCACGCGGGCGGTCCGCCTTTCACGCCGCCGCCGGGATCGGGCAGCACCACGAACGCCGGCAGGTCCTGATTCTCGGTGCCCAGGCCGTAGGCGACCCAGCTGCCGAGGCACGGCCGGCCCATCAGAATGCTGCCGGTGTTCATCTGGTACACCGACTGCGGATGGTTCACGCTGTCGCCGTGGCAACTGCGGAGCACGCACAGATCGTCGGCACACTCAGCAATGTGCGGCAGAAAGTCGCTGACTTCGAGCCCCGATTCCCCGCGCGGCCGGAACGGCTTCACCGGCGCCAGCAACGGATTCGTCGCCACTTTGCGGCGGGTCATTACCGTACCGAACCGCTCCGGCAGCGGCTGCCCCGCGGCTTTGATGAGTTCGGGCTTCGGGTCGAACGTGTCGACCTGGCTTGGCCCGCCGTGCATGAAAAGGTAGATCACCCGCTGGACGCGCGGCGAGTGATGTGGCGCGAGGGGACGCAACGGCGAAATGATGTCACTCGCCGCATGGGCCGGGCGATCTTGTGACAACATCGCGCTCAGCGCCAGCCAGCCGAAGCCGCCACCCGCCGATTGCAGCCACTCCCGACGGGACAGCGCTGGTGGTGGTTGAACCATGAGACCGATCCTCCGGACACCGACGGGCCGACTGGGAGATGCGCCCTATTATGCGGTGCGAACGGGAGGATCGCCAAGGGTGTTGAATCCCGTTCTGCCGCGACCCGCAGGGGAGCGCTCCGACTCCGCTTCAGTTGATGCAGAGCGCTCCCCTGCGGGTCGCGGCAGAACGGCGCTATGTCGCGGAGAATATGCCGCGCACGCGGTTCCACGCGCGAACGGTGTTGTACTTGAGCGAATCGACGGCATCCGATTGCCGATAGGGTTTCGGCCGCAATCCCCATTGGCGCAACCCGTGATTGAACTGGTGCACCATCCGCCGGCGGTCGAGGTCGGGCGTGCGAAACGTGATGCTGAACGAGATCGACACGTCGTTCCCGTTCTGCACCCAATGCGGGAACGTCACAGGAAAGTGCAGGCCTTGCCCCGGTTGCAGGTCGTACGTCCAGCAGCGGTCCCGGTTCTCGTCCTTGAGCGTCATGTTGCGGACTCGCAATGCGTAAAACGTCTCCAGTTCTTCGGGCGTGAGGATGGTGGGATCGTTCCCGTCGAACTGCCGTACCAGCTTGTTGCCGCGGATCTGCAGCAGGAAGTTGTGCTCGGGATCCATGTGGTACGGCGTCACCGAGCCGGGAGACGTGATGAAAATGAAGGCCTGCGGCGAGCGCATGCCGGGCACGATCGGCTCCGAATGCGGGCGGACTTCCTCGAGGCAATCCAACAGCAACTGGCGGTAATCGGGATCGTGTTCCACCCACTTCAGCACCAGCCACGACTTGCAGTCGCGAATGCGGCGGATCGTTTCCTCGGCCGACAAACCGTTCCGCGGCGTCAGCGCCTGGTCCTGGTTCACCGGCAGGTCGCCGGCGTTGTATTCGATGTGCGTCTCCGGCAGGGTTGCTGCCAGCGTCAACAGCCGATCGAGGTCGAACAGCGGATGCTCGCACAGGTGATGGCCGATGAGGAACGGCCGGCGGTTGAACTTCGCTGCGAACTCTCGGGCGTCAATGTCGAGCAGCGACTCCGGCGGCGTGGCGGCGAGGTGAATCGCAGGCGCGTCGAGTAAGGCGGCAGACATGGGCAATGTTCCATCGAAGGTGATCGTCGATACACGAAGCCTGGGGATGTCTAGACCCGGGTTCCCGGTTTCGTCACACAGCGCACCGCCACGGACTTCACCGCATGGGCGAAGGGCAACAGGCCCAGCGCCAGGTCGCCGCGGATCGTGCCCGTGGACACGACCAGGTCCTGGATGGTGCGGCGGTCGCGCCACAGGCGGTTGATCATGAAGTGGTCGGCCTTGGCGCAGGAGTCCATCCATTTCACCGCCGGCCGCCGATGCAGCCAGTTGATGTTTTCCAGCTCGAGCTGCACCCCGGGCGAAAACTTGGCCAACGACTCGTCGAAGGCAATTTTGAACGCAAAGCTGCCTTCGCCGGAGAAGAAGTTGACTTTCAGCGCGATCGGCTGGCCGTCCAGAAACAACCCCAGGAAGCCCGCCTGCCCCCGTGCGACGCCCTCAGCAACGATGGTGCGAAAGTAATCGGCATCGGCCTCGCCGGCGGCGATCGCGGTCTGCTCGCGGCCTTTCCATCCCGCCGCTTCCAGTTGCAGGAACTGCTCGATCCATGAAGAAACATCGTCCGCGGGCGACGTTTCGCGAAATTCCAGCCTGCCGCGCTCCGACAGCCGCCGGTGCTGACGCCGCAACTCCTGCCGATTGTGCGACGTCATCGCCGCTGCACAATACGCTTCGGCCGACGATGCGGGACGCAGCACGGCACGGTTGTACCGATACAGAATATGACAGGACGCGTGCCGGTCGTTCGTCACATCGATCAGCGTCTGCTGGAATGGACCGTCGCCGTTCACGTGCGGCAGCTTCCACAATCCGGGCCCGCCGGCGTGATGACCCAGCCAGTTCCAGAAGAACTGCAATGTTTCGCGGGCTGCACCCTGTCGCAGCAGCGGCGTGCACAAGTAGGTGTATTGGTTCCGCCACAGACTCCACACTCGGAGCGGCATGTGGCCCAACTGCCGCTGCCGCAACGGGAACAGCCCACACAGTTCGGGGGCCGCCTCCGGGTGCGTTCCGTCGCGATACACGAGGGCCAACTGCACCTGGTCGATGAGGCCGAATGTCCGCCACGCCGGCAGGAGCATCCAGCGCTCGTAGAACGGATTCGGTTCGACAGCGTGTTGGGCGAGGTCGTCCCACGCCGCACAATGCGGCGCGATTTCCGCGGGACCGCCCAACAGCTCCACCCACCACCGCGGAGGAGCGGGGGCTGCTGTCTTAACCGTCGGTGCTGCCGCTACAACCGTCGCTGTCATTGCGATCGTTTCCATCGACGCGACTCGCGGACGCCTCGGGCCCGCTGTGGCCGATTGACGCGCAAGACTAGATCACGCGTGCAGCCTGGCAACACAAAAGTGCCTGCGGCGAAACCCGCGACTGTGGCAGATCCGATGCGCCTCGGAAAACTCGGATTGCCCGTCCCGGCAAGATTACGATTCGGTAAGGAACCGCGGTTTTCGGCCCGAAAACGTCGTCGCCTCACCAACCGCGGACGTCGCGGTGACGCCTCACTACCGGATGGAGATGCGAACTGTTGCAGGCCCGACGGAGACCGATCTGGCCGTGGTTCCCAGCGAAACGGCGTTCGTTAACGCATCCGCCAGCGTCTCCGCGCAGATGTACTCCGACCACTCGCTCACCGCGGCGAGTACCTCGGCGTCGTCTGTTGCGTATTCGATGCGGATGCGCTGCTCGATTTCCAGATCGGCATCCTTCCGCAGTTGCTGCACGTGCCGCACGAAGTCGCGGGCCATACCTTCGCGGATGAGTTCCGCCGTCAGATGGGACGACAGCGCGACCTGCACGCCGCGCTCGTCGGTGCAGTGCCACTCCGCAGCCTGCTCGGTGGTGACCTGGACGTCTTCCGGGGCGAGTGTGACTTCAGTTCCATTGACATCGATCGTCACGCTGCTTCCTTCGCGCAGCGGCGCGAGGCGCGATGCCGCAAGCGTTGGGATGACGTCTTTGATGGCGTTGAGCAGCTTCCCGTATTTTGGCCCTAGCGTCTTCTGGTTCGCCTTGTAGACGTACTTGACGATGTCCCCCAGGCTTTCGCACGGAGTGATCTTCTTCACGTTGATCTCATCCGCGATCACATCCGACAGCCGCGTGATCGCCTCGCGATGCTCGGGATTGTCGCACGCGAACCGCAGTTCCGGCAGCGGCTGACGCACGCGCTGGTCCGCCACGTCGCGCAGCTTGTGTCCCAGCTTGACGACCAGCAGCGCGAGACTCATCCGCTCGTTGAGCTCTGTATCGAGCAAAGTCGGTTCGGACACCGGATAAGCGCACAAGTGCACGCTCTCCGGGAAGCCCAGGGATTGCCATCCCTGGGTCTCTTCTGCTCTTCCTGTCAGATTGCGATACATCCGCTCCGAGACAAACGGAATCAGCGGCGCGAGCAACTTCGTCAACGTCAGCAGTACGCGATAGAGCGTTTGATACGCGGCGCGCTTGTCGGAATCGTTCACATCCTTCGAGCGCCAAAACCGGCGCCGGTTGCGACGGATGTACCAGTTCGACAGATCATTGATGAACGTCGCCGCCGCCGTGCATGCGCCGGGCGTGTCGTAGTTCTCCAGCGATTGCCGCATTGCGGTGATCAGCGCCTGCAGATTGGACAGAATCCAGCGGTCGATCTCCGGCCGTTCCTCCACCGGCACTTCGGGCAACGCAGGGTCAAACTCGTCCAGCCGCGCGTAGTTTACGAAAAACGCGTAGCTGTTCCACAGCGGCAACAGCACCAGCCGCCGCACGTCGTCGGCCGGACCGCTGGTGACTCGCCGCGTGGGCACGCCGTCGATGGTGACGTCGGTCGGGCCGTTGATGGTCTGCAGCGTCACCGGCTCGTCGGGATGCCGCGTGCCGAAACGCAGGTCTTGTGCCGGGTTCTGCTGGAGGTACATCCACCGCAACGTGTCGACGCCGAGCTGTTCAGCGGCCTCTTCAAACCAGATGGCGGTCCCTTTGGATTTGCTCATCGGCTGGCCCTGCTCGTTCATCACCAGGCGATGGCCGAGCAGCGTTTTGAACGGCCGCTTCTGAGCGGGATCGTCGGTCGCGCCGTAGCGCATCATCGCCGACATGGCGAGCATCGAGTAGAACCAGTTGCGGAACTGGCCAGGAAAGCACTCGGTGACGAAGTCCGCGGGATACCATTTCCGCCAGTAATCGGGATGCGTGTTGAAGCCCATCGTGGAGAAGGGCACGATGCCCGCGTCGAGCCACGGGTTGCCGACATCCGGGATGCGGGTCAGCACGGCGCCCGTCTTCGTGCTCTTGATTTTGACGCCGTCAATCCACGGCTTGTGTGGTGTATGCCCGGCGAAGTCGTCCCAACCTTCGACGGCGCGCTGTTTTAGCTCAGCCAACGAACCGATTACGTCGAAATCGCTCGGGTCATCCGGATTGATCCAGATCGGCAGCGCGAGGCCCCAGTAGCGCTTCTTGGAGACCATCCAGTCGCGCATGTTGGTGAGCCATTCGATTTCGCGTTCCTGCCCCTGGATGCTGTCGGGCAGCCACTGAATCTGGCGTGTGACGTCCATGATCTCGTCCCGCCAGTCCATGTTGATGAACCACTCATCAACGAGCCGGAACACTAGCTCGTCGCCGGTCCGCCAGCAGAACGGATAGATGTGCGGGTACTGCTCGACCGACACGAGCAGGTGCTTCTGCTTCAGGTCTTCAATGATCGCATCCACGGTCTCCGGCGCGGTGGCGACCATGCCGGTGAACGGACCGAAGCCGTCGAGAAAGCGGCCGTCTTCGCCGAGCGGGGCGATTGACACGAGACCGGCCTGCTTGCCGATCTGATAGTCGATGTCGCCGCAACCGGGCGCGCTGTGCACGATGCCTGTGCCTTCTCCGGCGACAACATTCGGCGTGCCTTTGAAATCGCGGCCGCCGTCAATGACTGCATGGCACGCGATGCCGGTTTTACCGGCCGGCAGGTCGTCGAACGGCCCGCGGTAGCGCCAGCCGAGCATGTCGGCACCTTTCACGGTGCCGACGATCTCGTAGCCCCCCTGTTCCTTGAAGATCTGCGCGAGCGTCTTGAGCTTGGGGCACTCCTTGGGCCAGCCCCACTCCGGGCGGCCGAAGCCTTCTTTGAACTCTTTTGCGAGACGCTGGAATTCGAGGTTGTCCTTCGCGAAGTAGTACACCGCCCCGTCGCGCTTCGTTTTGAGCTGCACGTACTCCAGGTCCGGGTTCACCATCGCCGCGACGTTGCTAGTGAGCGTCCAGGGCGTCGTGGTCCAGATGAGCAGGTACTCGTTCGTCGGCGACTGGAAGCCCAGGGATGGCGATCCCTGGGTCTCTACTTCATTACGAAGAGGACCCAGGGACGGCTGTCCCTGGGCTTCCTTGGACAAAATCGGGAACCGCACGAACAGCGCCCGGTGCACGGTTAAACGCCGGCCGTCCGCGACTTCCATCTGCGAATACGCACTGCCGCCGCGGCCGCTCCACGGCATCACATCATGGCCGCGGTAGATTTTGCCGCGCTCGTGGCACTTCTTCAGAAACGTCCAGATGGTCTCGTTGTTCTCGGTGCTGAAGGTGAAGTAGCTGCCGCCCCAGTCGGGGTTGCCGAGCCGCTCGACGATGCGTTCCGCGGTGTCGGTGACGGTCTCGCCGCGCGGAGTGGTGATGGTCACGGGTCGATCCGTGCCAATGTGTTCCGCTAACCGGCGAAGCGTTTCGGGATCGTCCCATTCCATCCAGTAGCCGAGGCGAATGGACTGTTCGGTTTGAATGGCGGCGTACTTGAGGACGCGTTTTTTGCACTCCCACACAAAACGGTCGATGCCGTACTTCTCGATCTCCGATTTTGCCCCCAGGCCGAGCTGTTTCTCGACTTCGACCTCCACCCACAACCCCTGGCAGTCGAAGCCGTTCTGATAGCGGAGCTCGCGGCCGTTCATCGCCCAATAGCGCTGGAACGTGTCCTTGTACGTGCGGCCCCAGGCGTGGTGGACCCCCATCGGGTTGTTGGCGGTGATAGGGCCGTCGAGGAAGCTCCAGGCGGGGTTGCCGGCATTCTGCATCCGCAGCCGGCCGAAGATGTTCCGCTCCGTCCAGAACCGTAGCACGTCGTGCTCGCCCCGGACAAACTCCGCATCGCCAACCTTCTGAAACGTCACGCCTGAGACCTTCCTTGCGAGAGAAACACCCCGGCTGCGTCCGACCCGCGAGGGTGTTAGAATCGCCGATTCTAAAGAACTCCGCACTCCATGCGAAGCGCGTCGAGGGCCGAATGACGACCACCTCCGGCACGGACTCGATCGTGGAACGGTGCGGGATGGGAGGGTGGTCTCGGTCGGCGATTGCAGCGGCGGTACTGGTGTGCCTGCTGGAAGCGGCGAAGCTGGCGATGTTCTGCGTTGCGGACTTGCCGCCGCGATGGGGAGATGCCGAGTTCTACTGGCGTCTGGGTGCACAGGTCGCCGCGGGCGACGTGTGGATGACGCGGGATCCCGTTGCCTTCCGCACACCGGGGTATCCATGGCTGCTGGGGGCGTTGCAAGCCGCGTTCGGAGATGCCGCGGCTCGTATCGCCGTGACCCTGCAATACTTCACCGTGGGCTGCACGACGCTGGTGACGGGTTGGTGGACCTGGCGGCTTAGCGGGCGACCGTGGCTCGCGGTGGTCGCGTTGTCGATCTGCGCCATCAGCGCCGCGCGAGCCGGCTATGCCAGCGTGATGCTGACCGAAACTTTGTTTACCCTGGCGCTTGCGATCGCGGTCTACCTGATGACCTTGCCACGAGGCTTCGACGATCCGCGGGTGGTGCTGGCCTTCTCCCTGTGTTGGTTTGCCGCATGGTTGCTGCGTCCCGCCGCCGCGGCGTTGGCGCCCGCATGGATCGCCGCGGTGGCGTGTCATGTGGCCGCGCGCAACGAGTCGTCGCGGTGGAAAGCGGCTGTCGCGCCGCTGCTGATCACGGCAGGGATGGGACTGCTCGTTCTGGGACCGTGGGTGGCGCGGAATGCGTGGCTGTTCGGGAGGCCAAAGCTCACCATCTTTCTCGGCCGCGAGTTGTGGGGCGCCACGTTCAAGGCCGGCGCGATGGCGCCGCCGCCGCTGCCCGACAGTGCCGAAGGTCGCCGCGTAGCCAAACTGGTCGAAGCGCCCGAAGAGCTCGGCAACAACTGGATTGTATCGCACGCTTTGACATCTTCGGGGCTATCGGACGTCGAAGCCGACGATTTGATGCGCCAAGTGGCATGGCAAGCCATCCGTGCCCATCCGGTTCGCTGCGCGGCCCGTGGGGGATGGCGCGCGGTCGATTTCTGGCGAGCCGTTTACTCCCGATCACAGGCATTCGGCGAAGAGCTGGTGGAACTCGGTGATCCTGCAGCCGACGACAGCCGTTCCTTCTGCCGGCGAGTGCGCGATGGCTGGCTGAGCCAGACGTGGGAGTCGCGGCTGCTGACCACGGAGCTGGCCAGTCTGGCGGCACTGGTTGGTGTCCTGGGGTTGTGGCTCAATCCACGGACCTGGCGGGCGGGGTTCATTCTGGCGGCGACCGCAGCGGGATTTGCCTTGGTGACGGCGACAGTCGAACATCCCAATTATCGCTATCGCATGGTGCTGGAACCCATGCTCCTCGTGGGGGGGACTGTCGGTTGGCAAGTGCTGTTCGACGTGCTTCGCCGCGGCACGCGATCGCTGCGGGAGACCGGTCCTCCGTGACGGCGGAGGGGTTAATACTTTCGAGAGACGACAACAGAAGCCCGGCATTTTCTGAAAGGCCGGGCTTCTCGATCGGATTGACATGTCGATTTCGGATTTGCGTTTCTGAAAGCGGCAACTTTACGATGCGGACTGCGTCTTATCTCCCAATTCGTTTGTTTTGTTCGACCGTTTTGGCAGGGGTCTGGCATGAAATCTTCCGGTAGCACACCACGCCGGTGGCCGATTGTGATACGTCGCCGTGCTGCTTGGGTCGCGGTGGCAGTTCTTTGCGGCACCGCAGCGGGTTGTGGATTGCCTACGTGGAACGAACTGATCGGTGCGCAGCCAGCGGCACCGCCGCCGGTGCCGGTCGCGCAGCCACCGCGGCCTGCTGTTCCCCCGGCTCCGCCCAAGCCTCCCGAACCGCCGCCCAAGCCGAAACCGGAAGAAGTCCTCGCCGCGTTCCGAGAGCTCAAGCCGCACCAGATCGATGACAAATCGCTCGCCTCCCTGCTGTCGCTCGACGAAGGGTTGGAGACCATCACCGAGCTGAACCTGCAGCACAGCCCGGTCACCAGCGGACAGCTGTCAGACATTGGCAAGCTGACGCAGCTCACGAAACTCGACGTCCGCAACACCGCCATCGATAAAACGGCTGCGGAGGCCATTGCCCGGCTGACGAACCTGGAGGAGTTGCACATCGACGGGGCCGGGTTCGATCGGGCCGCGCTGGAGGCGCTGCGTCCGCTCACGAACCTCAGGCTCCTTGATATGCGGAGCGCGCGTCTGACCACTGCCGGATATGCCGAGCTGCTCTACCATCGGAAACTCGTCGAGCTGGTGCTGCATCATTCGAACGTCGACGACGAGGCGCTGGGCCTTCTGGCAGACCTGCCGGAGCTGGAGCGTCTCCATGTGTCGCACACTCTGGTCACCGATGAGGGGATCGCCCGGTTGTCGAAGCTCGATACGCTCGTGTTGCTGGACCTGTCGCACTGCCCTTCGGTGTCCGGTCGCGCGTTCGCACAGATTGCCAAGTCCAAAGGGCTGAAATCGCTGCGGCAGCTCAAGCTCGAAATGACCGGCCTCAACGAGCTCGGCGCCAACGCCATTCGCCAGATGAAAAACCTGGAACTGTTGGATCTGTCGTCCACGTCCACGATGCAGGACATTCATCTGGCGCAGATTGTCCGGGGCCTGGACGAACTGCGGGAGCTGAACCTGAAGCACTGTTCGCTGCTCACGAGCAATGCCATGTTGGCCGTGAAGGGGCACAAGAACCTGACCCGGCTCGACCTCTCGTACTGCCCGCGTATCGATGACTCGGTCTTCAACCACCTGGTGACGTGCAAGGGACTCAAGTGGTTGAACCTGGCGAACACCAACTGCTCGGCCACAAACACGGAGCGCTTCAAGCAGTTCGCGCCGGAGTGTGAAGTCGTGGGGGTTGGCTTGCAGGCAACAGCCCCCAGCTCCCTGTAGAATCCGAGTCCCCTCGGTGTTCCTCCGGGGGTGCACTTGTCCGCTTCGGGGGTCAGGCCACTCGGCTGGCGGGGGATGATTCGTTGGCCCGATGCGGCTTGCGGCCGCGTCCGACAATCTGGTTGTCGCAATAATCGACGTGCATTTGCTCCAGGCCGGCTTCTGCGAGCCAGTCGGCCAGCAATGCAACGCGGCCGGGATGGTGGTAGACTGCCGTCAGCCGGTCGCACATTGCCAGGCAGGCGCGTTGCCTCACCGCTTCTGCGGAGCAAGCGGACAGCGTGTCCGGCGGCGCAATGGGAAACAGCCGTTCCAGCCACCGGCCCAGCACCGGCACCCGCCCCAGCGCCTGTTGCCACGGCAGCAGCCACGCCGTCAATCGCAGCGAGAACGACATCGCCTGATCCGTGGTCATGCGCCGAGTGACGAAACGCAGCCACGCCGTTGGCCCGAACTGTCGGAACCACCGCGGCGGCGCGATGTCGACGACCAGTTTACCGCCACCCTTCAATTGGGCCGGCAAGGCCAGACAAGCGCGGCGTGCGTCTGGAGTGCGGTGCAGCATGCCGAAGCTGCACACCGCATCGAAACCGCCGGGACGGAACGGCAGGGCGTACACGTCGGCCTGAACCAGGTGCAGACGCGGAATGTGTCCCAGGTTGCGACGGCAGACGTCGATGGCCGAGGAACTATCCACCGCCACAACGTGGGCGCCGCAGTCGAGCAGGATTTCGGTGAACCGTCCGGCGCCGCAGCCGACTTCGAGGATCCACTCGTCGCGCAGCTCGTCCGCGGACCAGTCGGTTTCTCGAAAAAACCGCTCCCGCGAGTGAGTCACTCCCAGCTTGCTGTCGAGCACGGCGCTGCGGAACGTGTGCCAAACGACGCCGAAGCTCTCGGCATAATTCCCGACGGGTACGAACCGCGGGATGCCGTCCACCACGGGAAATCGCAACACACACGCCAGGCAGTCGAGCCAGCCGTTGGTGTGGTCGGCAGCGAACGACGATTCGGGCTGCCAACCCAGGCGGCTGTGGCACTGGGGACATCGCAGCCGGTGATACAGTTCGGAATGCATCGGCGCCCGCGCGTTTCCACCCGACCGGCAGATCTCACCGATGACCGCCTCTGGGGTGCGGAACTGTATCGTCCGCGACCAATTGCGACAAGACGCGATTGGACTGGATTGCGAAGCGGATGACAGGCGGAGGCCACAACGGCACAGCGACACGTGCCGCGACAAGCGACACGGAAGTCGATGCGGGAACGCAACGGCTCGTTCCCTATCGCTGACCGCAATCCGGGCAGGAAAGATCTGGAACTCAAGTGAAGCCTCGCGTCACTTGCCGGCGACGCATCGGCGCCAGCGCGAATGCCGCTCTGCCGTCGCCTGATCTTCGTGGCCTGGCCGTCATTGCCGCTCCGGCACCTGGCCCACTGCCCACAGGTTCGCATTCCAGCCCAACTGGGGCGGGACCAGGACGGCGGCGGCATTCCACAGGCGAGCTGCTGCCGCATAAGCCTTCGACAATGGATCCCGACGCGAAATCACCGGATATAACTTGTGCCCGCCGTCGCCTCCGACGCGGACATTGGTCAGACCGGCGGCGTGCATCGCAGCTCGCAGCGTTCGAAGGTTCATGATTTCCAGATTGTGGATCGCCACGAGATCCGGGCAGAAGCGCGCGGTGAGGAAGCGTGCAACGGGCGACGTGAAACACGGCATGGACACGGCAACGTGCCCCCCGGGACGGCAGAACCGGGCGTGGCAAAGCAGAATTTCCACCGGGTCGTCGAAGTGTTCGACCAGGCCGAACGAGACCACCACATCGAACTGCTTCGGCAACTGGACGGAACGAACATCGCCGTAATGCACATTGGGGGGCAGTCCCATTTGCTGCAAGGCCGCCGCCGTCGTGCGGCAGCCCTGCTCGGCGTAATCGATGCCGCTCAGCCGCAGCTGCGGTCGCAGGCGGTGGATCCTTTGAAGCATGGTGCCGGGTGCGCAACCCAATTCGAGAACGTCCGACGTGGGAGCGCCGGCTGCGTCGAGCATCCGCCGGATCATGCGGTCGAACTTCCACTGCGAAATGTGCTGCAACGGGGCAAGCCGTCTCCCTTTTGCCGGTGCGGCTGCCCAGTAACCGTCCCAGAAGCTCGAATCCGTTAGATCGCCTGCGACGTGCATAAGAACCCTTTCGAAGTCTTGCCCAGGTGCGAGCGATGCCGTTGAGGCCGTTCAGTCAACGGGCCAGAACGAGCAAAGAGAAGCCGCCGACGAGCCGCGCTGCGAATCCATCGCCCAGGAGTCGAAAGATGCGCCGCGGCAGGTTGGCGAGTCGGGTCTTGAGGCGACGCTGGTTGCTGTCCGCCGCCAGGGCGCACGGCGTGAAAGACCGGTCGACGATCTGGTATCCGCAGTCCTCCAGTGTGGCAAGGGCCGTTTCTGCGGTGAAGTAGTGCAAGTGGCCGACGCTGCGGCGCACGCTGAGCAATGGCTGGCTGCGCAACACCGATGACACTGAAATGTCCAGCGGAATGTGAAACAGCTTGTAATCGGCAACGGGCTTCATGTTCTTCAGGAACGACAAATAGTCGGGAACGTGCTCGAAGACGTCGATCGCCATGGCGAGCGAATACCGGCGACCCGCTGCAAACGGATCTCCTAGCGCAAAATGCAACCGCTCTCCTTCGCGCACCCGGCACAGCTCCAATGCCTGCGGAGAAATGTCGTAGCCGAAGAACTCGATGTGCGGCGGCAACAAGTCGCGCAACTGCACCAGAATCTCACCTGCGCCGCAGCCGACCTCACAGATCGAGTGCAGCGGCAAATGATGACGCTGCAGCAGGGCGGCAATCTGCCGGGCCTTCCAAGGCGAGTCGGTGACGTGCCAATCGGGGTTCTGTTCGTGGTAGGAGCCCGACGTGTATCGCGCTTCGAGAAATGTCGAACAATTCGGCGCTGCCGTAAGCATGTCTCCGTCTCCCAGGACCGATCGAAAAAAGGCCGCGAAACCTAGCAGGTGCCCATCATGGCGTCAATTCCTTTGGAGTCCCGCGCGCGGCGACGCGGGAGGCAGCGCGAAATTGAGGGTGTCCCGGAAACTTCCGAGTGTCCGGGATACGACGCGCATCAGGGCGGGCTTGCGACAGCTCTCCGGATCTTTGCGAAGCGGCCGGAACTGGTTCCGCGTCATGCCGCGCGGCGCAACGTTGCGGTGGCGGGGGGTAGATCGGGCAGCGAGAGCGTCTCGGACGCATCTGGCACGTCGTTGGAGAGGGGCATTTCCTGGCAAACGCGGGCAAACAGGCGGAACAGGTCGTCCAGTCGTTGTCCCGCCGCGGTCCTCGAGGAGACTCCCCGGGCCGACAGAGTCGCGGTCGCCCCCTCTTCCCGCGGCACGGAGTATGCGAACTGCCATTCGTGGCCGTCGCCCTCCGCGGGGACATCTGCGGCCGTCCAATACAGCCCAAGATCGAGGTCGCGGCCATCGGGGGTGGCGCAACGGAACTCGAGACTTCGGCCGCCCATTTGCTGGACGCGATGCGACACCAGCTTCCAGATCTCCAGTCGTTCGCGCTCGTCGAACCGCCCGATGCGCGCCAACAGAAACCGCGTCTGCAAGGCGCCCGACGTGTCGAGCAGCAGCGCTCCGACGGCCTGTACGTGGCGAACGAGCAGCATTGCCTCCGAATCACCGAAGACGCGGCCCGCGATGAGTAGGGACAGCACCCCGCCGCAGATTAACAGGCCCGCCCATTCCTTGCCGGTGAGCGCGGAGGTGAGCGCAGCGGCCGCCATCACGAGGCTGAGTCCCCCAATGGTGAGCAGGGCCTGCTTGCGCGTCAGGCCGTGGTCCTGCAGTCGATGGTGGATGTGGCAGCGGTCCCCTTCGCCAATGCTCCGACCACTCAGCTTCCGCCGCAGAATTGCCATGCACGTATCGAAAATGGGAACGCTGATGAGCACCATCGGCACGGCGAGCGTCAGTCCCGTCGCGGTCTTGGACGATGCCTGGATCGACAGGGCGCCCACGAGGAAGCCGATGGTCAGACTGCCTCCGTCGCCCATGAAGATTTTTGCTGGCGGCCAGTTGTAGATCAGGAATCCGGCAATACTCGCCGCGGCGACCAGCGCCACAATGGCCGAACCCAACCGGCCCTGCAGACCAAACAGCGCCGCCACCGTCAGGAGCGAAATCAGTCCCACGGTGCCTGCCAGGCCGTCCAGTCCGTCGATGAGGTTGATCACGTTGGAGCACGCCACCAACCACAGCACGATGCACGGGGTCACGGCCGGACCGAGCGGGATCTGATAGCCCAGGAGCATCACCGAGCCATAGGACGGAATCGAAAAGACAAACGGCAGACTGGCAAGAATCTGTCCTGCGAGCTTGTAGCGCGGCCTGAGAGCGATCCGATCATCAACAACCCCCAAGGCGCAAAACAGAATGGCCGAAGAGAGCAGCGGCCCGATCGATCGCGCAACGAATGGCCGGCAGATCCAATCGCAGCGCAGCGCCGCCGCGCCGACGATCACGAGCGTCAGGGACAGGACGAATGCTGCGCCCCCCATCACCGGCGTGGGGCGCTTATGACGCTTGCGGCCGCCGTCCGGGTTGTCGACCAGCCCCAGGGCCGGGGCCAATTGGCATGCGGCTCCGGTGAACAGAATGCTCAGCACAAAGGCCAGCACCGGTGCGGCCAGCCAAAGCGCCAGCGGGAGTCCTTCCATGTCCAGCCGCCTTCTTCCACGCGAGGTCGCGGCACGTGTCCCTCGTGCGCGCGAAATCATCCTGCACAGCCGGGGGGCAGGATTCACGGCCCGGAAATGAATCGTTGAGATGCGCTCGAAATCTGTGATTGCGAGGGGCCGGGAGTATAGTGATGCTCGCCATTCGGTCAAGACCGCCCGAATTCCGGCGACACTCAGACACTCATGCTGCGCGACGTCGCTGTGCGTCGACGGAGGCGTCCAGGTTCGTGGGACGTTTGCCTCGTGCGACGGCCTCCAGCGCGTCTAACATGCGACGTGCCAGGCGGCTGCGATCAAAGTTGCTGCCGACGTAGTCGCGGCCACAGTTGTACTTCTCGCGATGAGCGGCAATCTCCGCGAGGGCATCGAGCAGCGAATGCGGATCATCCGGCGTCATTGCCACGCCACCGTGGGCCTCGAGCACAATCTGGCA
>Ga0073934_10007281_pt1 | contig 15525 bp, 17 predicted proteins | sample LarsenN4metaG_FD_76834 | JGI IMG/M metagenome (GOLD analysis project Ga0073934, IMG submission 76834) | Hot spring sediment bacterial and archeal communities from British Columbia, Canada, to study Microbial Dark Matter (Phase II) - Larsen... ...
GTCCTTCCAGAGCCGAGACGAGGCGAGCGGCATCATGCATCTGGTCCGCGGGCGTCCGCCCCTCGACGGCCATGCCGTACTCGGTTTCGATTCCGCACAGGCGCACAGGGTGTAGGGTACCTGCCTTCCCGGGGGCGGCGAAAGCCCTCCGAAAGGGTGTGCAGATTTGGCAGTTTTCGGTTACACTACGGTCGACCCTATCAGAAGGAGGTCGAGATGACTACGCTGACCGTTCGAACTGCTCTGGTGGCCCTGGGTGCGATCCTGTGGGCGGGAGCCGGGGCGGAGACCAAGGTATTCGTTGACTTCGGCCGCTGGGGTTCCGGCCCCAACCGTGCGGCCGTGATGGAGACCCTGCGAGGGCGGTTCGCCTGGAACAGGAACATCCGGTTCGTTGACAGCGCAGAGGGAGCAAGCGCCGTTGTTGAGTTCGTTGACGGACTCGACCCAAAGCGGAGCGGAACGCGGTTCCGGTTCGGCAACTCCCTCAAGAACAAGAAGAAGGCGACCGTCTGGATCCAGGAGCACCTTCGCCTTTGGAGAGACAATGAGGGGCACTTCCTCAAGGTGCTGGGCGAGACCGCGGCCCACGAGTTAGCGCACCTGCTGTGCGCAGACCACAACGTCCACGCACCGAACAACCGTGTCGTCACCGACGACACGGGACGACAGATTCGCGGTGATGGCGGCACGCCGGACGTAATGACCGACGGCCGCTTCGTCACAAAGGACGAACGGAAGAACCTCGAGCCGCTCGATCAAGCCGCCCAAGACCAAATCGCGAAGGGGATTCGGATGCTCAAGGACGGCAAGACGTGGAAGGGTGAGGCGTCCAGCGAGTCGAGCATCGAGCTAGTGTCCGGCAAGCCGGAGACGATGCACCATCACGATGAGCGAGAATGGCCGGACGGGTTCGTGCCCTATGAAGACAAGATCGACGTTCGCGTCACCCTGGAGGGCCAAGCCGCCATGGATGTGGACTTCGGCTTCACGAACATCCATCGAGAGTTCGTGTCGAGGCTTGAAGGCGATGGGATAGACGGCGTCCTCACATTCGACCGCGACGAGTCGCCGACGTTCGTGCTGGGCGGTGAGCCTGGCTCACGATTCGAGGGCATGGTGTTTCACCCGATGGTTGTCGAGTTCAGCGACCGACTCGACGGCTCGTTCGCCGAGGCTCCGATCCGCGAGTACTGGCGCACCGTGGACCTCGGCTTCGACACCGATAACGACAACAAGGTAGATACAAAGGCGCGCCTGTCCACCAGCGACCTGGCGCTGACGCACGGGTTCCATCCGGTCAATAGGCCGACGCTCCCGAGCGCGTTCCAGGTTACACGCGGCGAACACCTGTCCGGTTCGTTGCGCGACCTTCTCGCGTCGGATGACCGGCACGTCGTCGTCCAGGCACGCCGCCCGACCGAGGTGGCCGCTGCATCGATCGAGATCGAGATAATCGCGCTGTCCCTGGTCGGCTCCCCCGAGCGCATCGAACTGCAGGTGGAGTCGGCGTCCTCCGGTAGCCCTGCCATCCAGCGGATGGAGATGTTCAACTACCGACAGCGCGTGTGGATGACCCTCGATGAGTTCATACCGTCTGCACAAGACGACCTCGCGACCCTGGTGATCCTTCACAACGCGCACGAGTTCGTGGAGCCGGAGACCGGCGAGATGCGGGCGCGCATAGGGATTCACGACCGAGGCGTCACCTTCCTCGACTGGGGCGGAGCCTTCGACATGGTGAGGTGGGTCGTGCGGTAGCACCAGGACCAGGTCGCGGCACCCCCTACCGGTCACCCACGAGGAACGCCGGCAGCATGTCCCCCGGCTGGTGCTCCGCCCCAGCGGGGACGCGCACCAGGCACTCCGCCTCCGCCAGCGAGCGGAGCGCGAACGACCCCTGCTCGCGGGTCGCCCTCGCCTCGGGGGGCGTCGCCGTCCAGTCGAGCGTCGCCCGAAGGAAATCATCTCGCTCGCGGGTTCGGTGCTCGTCCATAAACCGCACTTGAGTCCACCTCGGCTCGTAGCGCTCCCTCAGCAGCCCCGCCACGCACTCGCGAACAAACAGGTGAAACCCCACGAACGTCGCAGCGGGATTGCCGGGAAGCGCGAACAACGCGGTATCTCCGAGCGTTGCGAACAGTATCGGCTTGCCGGGCCTTATCGCGACGCCGTGGAAGAGCACCTCACCGAGCCGCGCCGCGACGGACGGCGCGAAGTCATGCTCGCCAACTGAAGCGCCCCCAGTCATGACGATAATCCGATGGGATGCTGCCGCTTCGCGGAGCGCGCTCTCGAGGTCTTCCCCGCTGTCTCGGACGTGCACCGGCTTCGAGGCCTCGCATCCGAGGCGACGCGCCAACGCGAAGAGCATCGGCCCGTTCGAATCCCGTATCTGGCCGGGCGCCGGTTGCTCGTCGGCGCCGACCAACTCATCCCCAGTGGTGATCACCGCCACCGGCACTCGCGCGCGCACCTGCGGTTGTGCGATGCCCACCGTGGCGAGCAGCGCCACGTGTCCGGCGTTGATGCGCTCTCCCGCCTCCAAGACAACCTCGCCTTGAGCGATGTCCGAGCCTGCGCGGCGGATGTGCTGCCCGTGTTGCACCTCGGCGCGCACAACGATGACCCCCTCGTCGAGCGCGTCGACGTCCTCCTGCATCACAATTCCCCAAGTGTCCGGCGGCACGGTCGCTCCGGTGAAGATGCGGACGCAGGTTCCCCGAGCGATCGGCTCGGCGAGAGGCGGATCGCCCGCTCGAACCCTGGCAGCCGGCTGCAGAGAGGCACCTTCTCGCCCGTCCTCGGCGTGCCCGACCGCGTACCCATCCACGGCGCTGTTGTCGAATCTGGGGTAGGGGGCGTCGGCGAGCGCGCGTGCAGCCACCACGCGGTTCGCGCTGTCGTCGAGCGGCACACGCTCGACTGGCATCGGTCGGGCGCCGTGCGACCAGGTTCTTACGCGCTCGAGCGCCTCTTCAAAGGGAATCATTTCGGCTCGGCGCCGATTATGCCGCCCTCGAAGCGGTGAAGGATCGCCTCGACCCGCTGCGTTCGCCCGGGCAGAAGCGGCACCCGCCCGGAGACGAGCGCGACAACCCCGGCGCGGGGCAGAACGCGCGTCCGGAGTTCGAAGCGCGCGGTTACGTTCCACATCAGGTGCGACTCGCCGCCCGGTGCGCCGACGACGAAGCCGCCTGCCCGCTCGCTCAGCGGTAACAGGGTCTGGAACGGCGCGAGTTCGAGGTGCGCCTCAGCGATGCGGCGCTTCGGTGTGAGGCGTATCCCGAGGAGGATTCCCTTCAGGCGATGCTCCGGCCGAATCTCAACTTCCCACTCGGCGAGCTCGTTGTGCCCCGCGAGTTGGATCCCCGCCGGCGTGAGGCGGCGCTTCCTCGACCAGAGGTCGGTCGCGCCATCCTGATGGATCACGCGCCCGATGCGCTGCACGACGCCGAGGTCCCTCTTCGCCTTGTCGTCGGTGAGAAGCATAGGCCCGTAGTCGAAGTCGGTCTCGTGCGCCGTAAGGCGCAGGCCTCGGCTGGCGATGGTGAACCACTGCCAGCCGCCGTCAACGCTCTTCAGCGTCTTCCTCTCTGGCGCACGAGGGCGGTGGCGAAGCGTGGCGCCTGCAAGCGTCTGGTTCCTCAGGCCGTACTCGAGGCGAATCTCGAACGGCGCGCTCGCCCGGTGCTGCTTCGCGATGGGCCACGAAAGCGTCGCAGTCTCTCCGGGCGCAAGGTTCGGAACCCGCAGCAGGTCGCGGTGCTCCTCGGCGAGATCGTGGTGGGGTGCGAGAAGGGTTGCCGTGGCACCCGAGACGACTTCGCTTCCGGAGTTCGCCACTTCAACAAGAATCTCGTACTCACCTCCCGGCTCGACGAACGCCGTCGTGTCTCGAACGTTGCTCATCTCCAGCCGGGCGCCAACGGGCTCGAGGGCGACGCGCGACACGCCTGCCCGCTTGCCGGCCGGGGTGGCAAGTTGCACGCGGATCGGAGTGTCCCATGCCACGAACTCCGTATCCGGCGTCGCCGGACGCACCTCCTCCCGCGAGAGCAGGAGCACCTGCACCTCTCCGGGAATCGCCCTCTCGACAAGGAGCCGGTACGCCGCGCCGAGCACGACGTCTACGGGGTCGGAACAGATCGCGGCGGCTCGGCGCTCCCCCGCGAGCAAGACGAAGCGCTTCGCGTGCGTTCGCACAAGGGTCACCCCTCCCGGCGTAGCCTCCCAACTGCCCATACCCTGCTGGAAGTCGGCGTTCGGGATCAGGTTCATCGTCAATGGAAGTAGCTTGCTCCGTTGATGTCTATGACTACGCCGCTGAGGTACTCCGCCTCCGGTTTCAGGAGAAAGGAGACGACCTCGGCGCAATCCTCGGGCGTGCCGACCCGTCCCAGCGGGATCCCTGCGACAATCTCCTCGCCTCGCTCTTGCATGCCCGGTCGTGCCATCGCAGTCTCGACCCAGCCGGGCGCAATGCCGAAGAACCGCAACCCTTTCGGCGCGAGTTCGACCGCCAGCGAGCGAGTGAGGTTGATCAGCGCCGCCTTCGACGCCGCGTACGCAGATGCCCCCGCCTCGCCTTTGAAGCCGACCCTGGATGCCACGTTGACGACCGCTCCCGGACGCTGCTGCTGAACAAACCTCCGGGCCAGCAGCAGCGGCGCCCGTAGGTTCGTCCAGAAGTGCGCCTGCATGTTCTCCACAAACTGCTCTTCGTCGGCGTGGTCGAACGGCATGGCGCGATAGATTCCAGCGTTGTTCACGAGCGCGTCCACTGGCCCGTCGGAGACCGCCCAGCGCCACAGCGCTTCGCAGTCCTCCGGTTGCGCGAGGTCGTACCCACGGTCGCTCGTGTCGCCGCCGCACGCCTGCGCTACTTCCCTCGCCGCGTCGGAGTGCCGGTGGTAGTGAACGAGGGGCAGCCAGCCGTCTCGCGCCAGGCGCTCCACGATGGCGCGGCCGATTCCGCGCGAGGCTCCGGTAACCAGCACCCGCTTCATGCTGCGAACTTTACCGCGAGGTTACGGCTCCATCTGCCGCTGGAGGTCTGCGTCGGGCTCAAACCTGCCCATCCAGTCGCCCTGCAGCCACGCCCAGCCCCACATGCCCTCCGGACAGGAGTCGTACACCTGCCGTGCGGTCTCGACTTCGAGCTTTCGGTTTGCTTTGGTGCGCAGCACGACGTGCCACCGTTCCGCGCCCTCCGCCTCCTCCTCGGCAATGAGCGGCTTGCCGTCGTCGGTTCGGAACTTGTATTCGACACGGGCGGGCGTCCTCACCGGCATCCCCTTGCTCCTTCGGACGCCCCGGCTCGCGCCGAACTTGCCCGCGACGAGAACTCCACCGAGCGCGGCGATGACGCTCACCGCCATCAGAATCGAGCCGATCATGATGAACGGGCCCCCGGGCAACACGGGCAACAGACCGATCAAGAGGAACACACCGCCGGCGAAGAACGCCGTAAGGAAGAGCACGAAGTAGCGCGCGAAGAACTCCTCCATCCTGCTCATCCTGCTCATCCTGCTCATCCTGCTCGCCCTCCAGCCTGTCGCATCAGAAGAACTCCAAACAGTATACGTGGCTCTCCGGCATCAGCGCTGCTGCGGCTTCGAGGGCTCGGGCGGAGGATGAAGCTGCCCGCCCAGCCCTTGCCAACTCGCGCAACGAGGGCTGGCCCAACAGCGCTTGGGAGAACGCGCGTATGTCCAACACGATCTCCGCAGCCTTCGCCGGTGAGACCTCGACCTCGCCCGGCTTGTACCGCACTGCCCAGGGGCCCCGGTTCTCCGGGATGACTTCGTCAACGACCTCGACCGTGAACTCGCCGTCGCCGTCCGGATGCAAAGCCCGCAGCGCACCCGGCACGTCGTTCGCCCGAAACATGACAGGGCGGGAGAGGGACACCTCGACATCCGTATCGAAGTGCTCCGCCAGGTACGGCAGGTCAGGCGGCTCGTGCCAAGAGACTTTCGAGCGGTTCATGCCCACCTTGGCGAGGATCTCCAAGAAGGCGCGGTAGCCCTCCGGTGTCTCCCAGACCGCCTCGGTGATGGCTTGCTCGCCGGAGAACTCAGCCGTGGACCGAAGCACCACATACGCTTGCGCCGGTTCACCCGCCACGAGCACGGAGTGCGGCTTGCCTGAGGGGGCGAGCACTTTCTTCCATCGCTGCTCGGTTCGTGGGTTCATGCCGCAGTACCGCCTCACCCACGCGGCGTGGCAGGGCTCGAGCAGACTCCACTCCTCCGGCGAGGCCTCGCGGATCGGAAGCCCTCCCTCGACGGCCGGGAGCCGCCCTGCAGGCACCGACACCTTCCACCTGCGCCCGCACACCTCGTAGCCGAGCGAGCGGTACCACGCCTCGCGAAAGGCGTAGAGAGAGGACAGCGGGCATCCCTCGGCTCGCATCCAGGCGAGGCAGTCACGGACCACCTGGGCACCCACCCCGGTTCGGCGTAGCGGCAGGGCGACCGCCACCACTGCCAACCCACCGCACTGCAGCCGCGCCTCGCCTCGGGATGCTTGAAAGTCGTGGATGCGCGCCGTGGCACAGACCTCTCCGCCCTGCTCCCAAACGAATAAGCGTGCTCCAGGAAGCGAGAACCACTCCTCGGACGGCTCGGCGTTGTCCCCGAGGAACGCATCCTCCCAGATTCGGAGTGCCGGCTCGCGGTCGGTCGGGGCAAAATCGCGCATCGTCAGAGGCTTCATCGGGTTTCCTTCCTCGGGGATTCTACTTAGGGGTTAATACGCGTTGTGCGCAGGCGGCGAGAACGGGTATCGTAACTACTGATACCCCTCCGGAGGGGCGCAATCGCGGTTTTGGACAAAATTCACGGCACCAACCGCCCCTGCGCCCCGTAATAGGGGATGTGACCCCACCTGGGGCACGTAATATAGTCAGGAGAAATCTATGCCGAGTCAAAGAGGAGTCAAAAAGAACCCATTGTCCCCGCGCGAGACGGAGGTCCTCGGGCTTGTCGCCCAGGGCATGACGAGCCGGGAGATCTCCGATGAACTGGGGATTCAGAAGTGCACCGTGGACTACCACCTTGAGCGAGTCTTCCGCAAGTTGGGTGTCCGAAACCGCGTGCATGCCGTCCGGATCTCCCTTCAGCGGGGATACATCCCTCTCTACGCGTCGGACGAGAAGTAGTCGAGCTACGTAGAACGCCCGAGGGGCGTCCGTGGGGCTGGGCGGAGGCGCGCTCTTCGCCCTGCTCTACGCATTCTGCTCGGTTTAGGCGGTCCTATGCAGAAGCAGAGGAAACCTCGCGATAACCCGTTGTCCGACAAGGAGATGGAAGTGCTGCTCCGTATGGCGCAGGGCCAAACTGCCCTTGAAATCGCCAAGGCTCTCGGCACGTCCAAGGCGACCGTAGACTATCTGACCGAGAGAATCTACGACAAGCTCCATGCGAAGAACCGTGTCCATGCCGTCATGATCGCTGTGCGGCGGGGGTACGTGCCGCTGTACGGCATCTAAAGTCCGGGAGCAACGGAGCCCAAAGGGGCTTGGCGGGGGGTGCCAACATTCGACACCCCCAGCGGGGCTGTTTGCCAGTGGCTAATGCAGCGCCCAGAGCGGCCACTCTCCGAACCACCGAGGCGGCTCGGGCACCGTGCGCGAGCCGTCCACCGGGCCGCACTGCCACCCACCAGCATACTGCGGGACGATGTACTCGGCGCGCGACGGCGTCTCGGAGAGGAACCGCCGAACCGAGTACCACTTCGCGCTGCCGTCCACCCGGCCGATGACGCAGCCCTCGCTGTGCGGGATGAGCAGGTCGTCCACTTCGTCGGTCGGTGTGCAGTCGCTCGGCGACGTCCAGCGCATCAGCATCGGCGCCCACAGTTCGCGAAGGGCGGTAGGGTAAGCGGTCTGCCTGTTTGCGGTCGGCGTGGCGAACACGGGCAGAAAGGAGATGCGGCTGCTCGACAGCTCCATAAACAGCATGGCGGAGGAGGGATCCGGCACGTTGCCCATCTTGCCGCCGAGCCAACTGTCTCGATATGCGCCGAGCCGCAGGGGGTTTCCCCAAGTGTTCAGCGCGCCGGTGAGCGACAGGTTGATGGCGTATCCGTTCATGATCTCGCCGTTCTCGCTCCACATTCTCGCGTCCTTCTCGCGCGACGGGCAGAAGAAAAGGTGCACCGTGCTCGCATAGGGCAGCACCCATTTCGGCCAACTGTAGTGATTCAGCCTATAGGCGAACGGCCATTGCGAGCAGCCGTCCCCGGGCACGCGACCAGGGCGGTTCAGTTCTGGGTTCAGCGAACTGTACGGCTGGCACCCGTCCGCCCGTGGAAGGACATCATCGTAGTCCGCCGAGTAGAGGATGGTCGCGGCGGAGAATTGCCGAACGTTCATCAGGCAGTTGGTCTTCTTCGCAGCCTCCTTTGCCAGGGCGAAAACTGGGAAGAGGATCGCCGCGAGGATCGCGATGATGGCCACGACGACAAGCAGTTCAACGAGCGTGAACGCCCGCCGCAGGCACGGGTTAGATAGCCTCGTCATTCTTCTTGCTCCTTAGCGTGGTAATTCGACGCCCGTCCCGGCACTCCTGCTTGCCTTTTCCCTACTCCTCAAGGTGTCGGGCTGCCGCAGAGGCTCCGTTACGCCAGTAGGTAGCCCACAGCGCCGGCGGCGGCGGTGCTGAGTAGGTTCACCGTGTCGTTCGTCATCCACCGAAGCCCTCCTCCCGCGTCCGTCCTCTGGAGCGTGTCCCCGAGCACGCTGTCGAGCAGCGCGCCGCCGAAGCCGATGACCGCCGATCCCCCTGCGAGGTGGGTCAGGCCGACCAGAGGCGAAGCGGCGGCGACCAACATCGCACCTGCGAACGCGGCAATCAGCCCCGGGACGGAAACCACCCCGCTCGGGCCGGGAGGCGAAGGCTGCAGGGTCGTGATGCGGAACGGCGCCTTGCCGAACGCGAGACCAACCTCGGTTGCCCAGGTGTCCGCGTTGGCGGCGCAGAGCGATGCCAACGCGCCCGCCAACAGGCTGGGCGATGGCTCCAGGAGGTTAAGCCCACAGAGCAACGCCGCAACGCCGCCGTTCGCCAGCACCTGAATCGCGCTCCTGGGGGCAGGCGCGAGGTCGGCAGCGAGGGCTTCCTTCCGCCGCCTCGCCAATCGCCCGAGCGCCACCGACGTGCAGAAGAACAGTAGCAGCGCGACCGCCATCCCCAGCCCACCGCCCTCGAACACGAGCGCGCCCACCGCGAACGCCGCAACCGCACCGTCCAAGCGGAGGAGGCGCAAGCCGTACACCAGCGCCGCAGCGACGGCTGCGTAGAGCATCTCGACCCCGTCAGATGAGCTCGGCGTTCTTTCTCAGGCGGGAGTACTCCCACCAGGGCTTCGCCTCGCCGACTCGGGCGAACTCGGTAACCGCGGCAAAGACGTCTCGAACGCAGGGGTCGTGCCGCTTGCCGTCCAAGTCGCAAAGCCGCCGGTACATCTCGTCGGGGTCTTGGAGCGCCAGTTCCTCGAGGGAGCGGATGCCGAGGCGGAGCAGGTCGTCGGCGACGGCGGGCCCCACATTGGGAATCTTTTGGAGTTCGGTCAGCACAGCGGCATCGGGCGCGTGGCGGTTGAAGGATTGAGCATCCACGCTACCACATTCGACGCCCGACGTAGGATCCCTTCTATGTGCATAAAGCCAGGGCAGGCGCCTACTCCGCGGGAACTTGCCAGACCCGGACGCGGTTGACGCCCGGTCTGTGGGTCAGGTCGTGCCCGGCAACGACGATTCGGCTCCCATCCGGGCTGAAGTCGCAATCGGTGATCCAGCCGGTTTCGAAGGGCAGCGTGGAGACGAGCCTGAGGTCGGGGACGGCGCTGAAGCGCAGGACGCCATCCACGCCCCCGTCCGCCACAAGGCGCGAATCCGGCGAGATGCTGACCGTGTTGATGCGGTGAACTCCGTATCGGGCGGACGCGAGGACCTTCCCGGTGTGGTCGAGGAGGAACAGCCTCCCGCTTCGGGTCCCTACGGCGGCGAATCGCGGCGAGACAGCCCCCGCCGTGACGGTGTCCCCTCGTGGCGGCGACCAAAGGGGGTGGCCATCGAGGGTCAGGCCGTTAGGCTCCACAGCGAGCACGGCGTTGGTGACCTCACGGGCAGCCCAAGCGCCGGGTGGCGCAACGACGGGGCCTTCCAGACGCGTAAGCTTGGTCCCAAGCAAAGGCGGTTCGTCGAAGTAGCATTCGGTCGGCACGCTCGCGGTTGCGACGAACCACTCGCACCAGCGCCCATCGAGGCTGACGCCGAGCAGTCGGCGCCCGGAGGCGTTGAAGGCGAGGTCGGTTACCCGTCCAAGCGTGCGCGGCAGGGTGTTGAGCAGTTCGCCGGTGTTGGCGTCGAACACCATGACGTCGCCCAGGTCGGTGCCGACGCCGATGAGCGAGCCATCTGGCGACCAGGCGACGGCGAAGATCGGCTGGTCTCCGACTTCGAGCGGCACGATCGACGGCTGCTCGATCGCCTGCTTCGTTCGGGAGCACCCCGCGGCGAGAAAGAGGACGGCGAGAACGGCCGCCGCCCCTTCACGCATGAGCCGCAGCCCCCAGGCTCTCCAGCCAGGCGTCGAACTTGCGGTGGGCGGCCTCCAGTTTTCGCCGACGCGCTTCCCCTTTGTCGCGGATCGGATCCTCGGGCGTCGGCAGCAGGCCCCAGTTGATGTTCATCGGCGCGAAGCCGGGCGATTCGTCGTTCAGGATGTGCGCCATCAGGCTGCCGAGCGCGGTCTCGCGGGGAGGAGGCTCGTACGGGGGCCCGCCTGCCGCCGCGGCCGCGGACAAGCCGGCGAGGATTCCGATCGCGCCGCTCTCGACATAGCCCTCGACTCCCGTTACCTGGCCAGCGAGCAGCACGACGCCGGGCATCCTCCCGGTGGTAACGACCAGCCGCGAGTCCAGGACCCGCGGCGAGTTAACGTAGGTGTTCCGGTGAATCACGCCGAGGCGGACGAACTCGGCGTTCTCCAAGCCCGGGATGAGCCGTAGAACCTCCTTCTGCGCGCCCCATCGCATTCGGTTCTGGCAGGCGACGAGGCTGTAGAGCGACTTCTCTCGGTTTTCGGGTCGCAGTTGCACCACCGCATAAGGGCGCCGGCCTGTTCTCGGGTCGGTCAGGCCGACCGGCTTGAAGTTGCCGAACCGCAGGCTTTCCCTTCCCCGCCGTGCGATCTCCTCGATCGGTAGGCAGCCCTCGAAGAACTTGCCCTTCTCGAAGTCGTGGAGCGGCGTTTGCTCGGCGGCGAGCAACGCGTCAACGAATCGCTCGTACTCCTCCTTCGTCATTGGGCAGTTGAGGTAGGCGGCGTCTCCCTTGTCGTAGCGGCTCTGCTCCCAGGCGCGGGAGCGGTCGATGCTTTCGGCGGTTACGGTCGGGCTGACTGCGTCATAGAAAAACAGGTGCTCCTGCCCCGTTGCCTGCTTGAGCCACTCCGAGAGGGACTCCGACGTGAGCGGCCCGGTGGCGATGATGGTTGGCGTGGTTGCGTCGAGCGCGTCCGGCAGGAACTCCTCGCGCACGACCTGGATGTTGGAATGGGACTCGATCCGCTCCGTCATCTCGTCGGCGAATGCGTGCCGGTCCACAGCGAGCGCCTCACCGCCGGGCACGGAGTGGCGTTCTGCCGTCGGGATCATGAGGGAGCCGAGCCGCTTCATCTCCTCTTTGAGCAGTCCCGCCGGCGAGTCGGGGTTGAGCGACTTGAAGCTGTTCGAGCACACGAGTTCCGCCAGGCGGTCCGTCTGGTGGGCGGGTGTCATCACCTTGGGGCGCATCTCGAAGAGCGTAACCCGGCAGCCCCGGTTCGCCGCCGCCCATGCTGCCTCGCAGCCGGCGAATCCACCGCCGACGACGCGGATGGTTGGAGCGTTCATGCTTGAAGGATACTTGAGAAGGCATCCTCCGCACGCCGGAGAATGCATAATCATGGGTATGAGACGCGCTTGGATCGTGGTTCTTTTCGTTGTGGTTGCTGCGTTGGCCGGCTGCCAGGGCGAGAAGGAGAGCGGCGTAGGGGACGGCGAGGGCAAGCTTCGGATCGCGGTGATACCAAAGGGCACGACGCACGAATTCTGGAAGTCGGTGCACGCTGGAGCAAGGGACGCAGCCGACGAGTTGGGCGTCGAGGTCATCTGGAAGGGCCCGCTCAAGGAGGATGACCGCGAGGAGCAGATCAAAGTGGTGGAGGACTTCACTACGCAGCGCGTGGACGGCATCGTGCTTGCACCGTTAGACGACATGGCGCTGCGCGTTCCCGTGCAAGACGCTCAGCGCGGCGGCATCCCGGTGCTCATCTTCGACTCGGGCCTCAAGGACGTTGACACGGTTTCGTTCGTAGCGACGGACAACTTCGCCGCCGGCGAACTTGCCGGCGAGAAGTTGGTTGAACTGCTCGGCGGACAGGGGCGCGTAATCCTGCTGCGCTACCAGGAAGGCTCTGCCTCGACCCACGAGCGAGAAGAGGGCTTCCTCGAAGCGCTACGCGCCGCGCCGGGCATTCAGGTCATCAGCCAGGAGCAGTACGCCGGAGCAACGACCGAGTCGGCGCAGAAGGCGGGCGAGAACCTCATCGCGCGGTTCCGCGAGGGCGGCGCGTTCGGAGCGGACGGCATCTTTTGCCCGAACGAGTCGTCCACGTTCGGAATGCTGCGCGCGCTGCAAGACGCTGGGCTTGCCGGGGAGGTGCGGTTCGTGGGGTTCGACGCTTCCGACAAGATGGTGCAGGCGCTTCGAGAGGGTCACCTCGACGCTCTGGTCGTTCAGAACCCTCGGAAGATGGGCTACCTCGCCGTGAAGAGCATCGTCGCGCACATCCGAGGTCAAGGCGTGGAGAAGCGGATCGATACAGGCGCGACGCTCGTAACGCGTGAGAACCTCAGCGACCCCGAGATCGCCGACCTGGTGGCTCCGGTGAAGTAGGAGCCGCAGGTAAAACCGCCCGACAAAGCAGGGCGGAGATTGAAAGGGTTCGGGAACGTCGCTGGTCTTGTGGGAGCGTGGCTGGGGGTCATGCTCCTGTTCTCATGGCAAGTCGGGCCGTCGTTCGCCTCCCTCCAGAACCTGGAGACAATCCTTCGGCAGACGGCGATTGTCGGCTTTGCGGCGATCGGAATGACGCTGGTCATCCTGTCCGGCGCGATTGACCTTTCCATCGGGTCGCTCATCGCGTTGGTTACGGTCGTCATCGCGTTTGCCCTGGAGCGCGGCGCCGACCCGATGGTCGCCGTGGCTGTGGGTCTGTTTGTCGCCACGGCCGGAGGGACGGTGAACGGCGCGCTCGTTACCCGTCTGCGAGTAGGGTCGTTTATCGTGACACTCGGCACGCTCCTCATCTTTCGCGGAGTGGCGAAGGGCCTCGCGGGCGAGCAGAAGATCGACGCGCCGCTGACGTGGCTGAGTGAACTGCTCGCGGCGATGCGACCGGAAGAGCGATGGCGGCTGCTGCCGTGGGGCGTGTGGCTGCTCCTCCTGCTTGCCGCGCTGTTTGCTTGGGTTCTCAGGGCGACCGTATTCGGCAGACGCGTCGCCGCAGTCGGCTCGAACGAGGAGGCTGCGCGCATCTCTGGCGTTGCTGTAGAGCGTGTGCGAGTGACCGTGTTCGCCATCGCCGGGCTGATGGCGGGCGTTGCGGGTCTGATGCAGTTCTCTCGACTCACGGTTGGCGACCCGACCGTCGCAGAGGGGCTGGAACTCGACGTGATTGCGGCGGTCGTCATCGGCGGCGGCAGTCTCAGCGGCGGTCAGGGCAGCGTCGCCGGCAGCCTCATCGGGGCTATCATCATGGCGACCGTCCGAGCGGGCGGATCGCAGATGGGTATGCCGAACTGGGTGCAGCAGATAGCCACCGGCGCGATCATCGTGCTTGCTGTCGCGATTGACCGGTGGCGGCAGGCAGCGCGGGCTGCCCGCCGGCGGGATGCCCCATGAGCCACGCGCCGTCACCTCCCGAATCTCTGGTAACCCTTGCTCGGCGGCTGGGCGACCCGGCATCCAGCTTGGCGATTCTCGCCGAAGGCAACGTCAGTTGCATCGAAGGAGAGACGATGTGGGTCACGTGCAGCGGCGGACGCCTGGGCGATTGCACGGCGGAGGACTTCGTCGCGGTGGACGCCGAGCGACTACTCGAGAGCGCGCGTGGGCGCGATGTCTCCATCGCTGAAGCGCGAGGGCTGCTCGACGCAGCCGCGGTTCCTGCCGGCAAAGGCAAGCGCCCTTCGACCGAGGCGTGGATGCACGCGGTCTTGCTCCTTCGCTCGGGCGCGCGGTTCGTCGCGCACACGCACCCAGAGGCGTTGTTGAGCGTTCTCGCTCTGAACGAAGCGGATGATCTCGCCCGCCGCAGGCTGTTTCCCGACGAGGTCGTGCTTTGCGGGCCTGCGACGCTCTTCGTGCCGTATGTGATGCCGGGCCTTCCGCTTGCGCGAGAGGTTGCCGCCCGCCTGCGAGCGTGGGAGGGTCGCCTCAAGTGCGTGTGGCTGCGAAACCACGGGTTGATCGCGCTGGGCGAGACCGCCGCCGACGCGCTCGCGACCACGCTGATGGCTGCGAAGGCTGCGCGAGTGCTCCTGGGCGCCGTGTCCACGGGGAGGGAGATTCAGTTCCTCCAGCCGAGCGAGGTGGCTGCGCTGGAAGGCTGGGAGGATGAAGCGGCTCGGAGACGCATCCTCGCCGAGTCGGATGTTAGCGAACTTCGATGAAACGGTTTGGGGGCGGTCGAGCCTGGACCGCCCCTAAGCCGTGGGTTACGAGCCCTACTTCTTGTACTTCTTGGAGACGCCCCTGCCTCGACGGGCGGGCGGGCGCGGCGGAAGGTTCTCGCGAGCCTCGCGCATCACCCAGTGGGGCGTGTAGTTCGGGCTGGCTTCGCGGGCCTTCTGGCCGAAGAGCACCTTGTTGTAGAAGCCCTTGGTGACGGGCGCTGTGATCGCCATTTCGGGATCCATTCCCGTGCGGATGCGCTGAACGAGGGTGTAGTAGCTCACCTTGCAGCGCTTGTCCTGGGACCAGCGGCGAATGTTCTTCGATTCTCCGAAGGCGGTAACGAGGATCGAATTTCGGTTACCGGGTGCCTGGTACGGCGGCGCGGTAATCGCTTCCTCCGGAGTCATACCGGCGCGCAAGCGAGCGCGGAGAGTCGCCGGTGTAACCTTGCAGCGCCGGTCTTGAGCCCAGTCTCGCAGGCTCTTGTCGGTGCCGAACGCCTTGATCATCTTTGGCGGGCGCCCGCGGCCGTTCTTTCCTGCACTCTTAGCGGGTGCGGACTTGGCAGCGGCTCTGGTCGCCGTCTTCTTCGTTCGTGCCGCTTTTGTAGAAGTCCTTGCGGTTTTCTTCCCTGAAGTCTTGGTCTTTCTCATGGGTCGTTGTTTACTCCTCATCAATGGATTGGTCGGTGCGAGCCGCCGCCATCGTGGCGGGCTGCATCGCGCCGAGTGTAACTGAACACGACGACTATACTACCGTGCGGCGTTCCCGTATGTCAAGGTTTCGCCAAAGAA
>Ga0073934_10007282_pt1 | contig 15524 bp, 12 predicted proteins | sample LarsenN4metaG_FD_76834 | JGI IMG/M metagenome (GOLD analysis project Ga0073934, IMG submission 76834) | Hot spring sediment bacterial and archeal communities from British Columbia, Canada, to study Microbial Dark Matter (Phase II) - Larsen... ...
CGGTGCCGAGGTCGGGCTGCTGGTAAATCACCAGGAAGGGGACGGCCGTCATCGCTCCCGCGATGATCAGATCCCCCGGGAGGACGGCGCCGCGCCGGCTCTCGCCGAAGAACTTGGCCAGCACCAGGGCCAGGGCCGCTTTGGCGAATTCCGACGGCTGCAGGTTGAGCGGCCCGAGATCGATCCAGCGCCGCGACCCTCCGCGCACGACGCCGAAGAACAACACGAACGCAAGGAGAGCAAGGACACCGAGATAGATGAAGTGCGACTTGTCGGCGAGCGAACGGTAGTCGATGGCCAGGCAGATGACGAGCGCAGTGAACCCGAGGGCGATGCCGTACAACTGCGTCACGTACAGGCTCGACCCGCCGGTCGCACTGTAAATCTGGACGACTCCGATGAGGCACAACGCCAGAATGGCCGCCAGCATGGCCCAGTCAACGTGGTAGTAGAGTCGACGTTCGAACATCTTTCGCTACTGCGTCGCAATCGCCGGCACCACGGCCGGCGGGACGTTCTGGTTGTCGGCCACGACGACCGGAGGCAATGAAGGCGGTGAATCGGGATCCTCTTCGAGACTCGACGGAGGAGTCTTCTCCGGCAGCACCGGCAGCGGGCGCCCTTCCTTCTTCGCGAAGTACGTGTCGATGACGTGCCTGGCGATTGGGGCGCCGAGGTAGCCGTGCTCGTTGTGCTCACCAAATATGACGCCGGCAATCTCGGGGTTGTCGCGCGGCGCGAAGAACACGAACCAGCCGTGGTCGCGCAGGTCGCGATCGGTGCCGCGGGCGCGCGCCCGTCCTTCGTTGGAGATCACCTGCGCCGTGCCGGTCTTGCCGGAGACGTCGTAGCCGGGGAGCCTCGCGCGGCCGCCGGTGCCGGAGGCGTTCACGACCATCCACAGTCCGTCGCGCAACGCCGCCAGGGTGTCCGGCTTGAAGGCCACCTTGTTCGCAACGGCAGGCACGGGCGTCGGCTTCCAGCCGGAGCCTTCGTCAATCGCTTTGATGACGTGCGGCGTCACTCGCGTCCCGCCGTTGGCCACTGTAGAAATCATCACCGCGAGCGCAGCCGGGGTCACCGAGACCTGCCCCTGCCCGATCGCGACCGATATCGTCTCGCCCGGGTACCAGCGTTCGCCCGTGCGCTTCATCTTCCACTCGGTGTTCGGGACGAGGCTGTCCTGTTCGTTCGGCAGATCGATGCCGGTCTTCCCGACCATCCCGAGCTTCTCGGCCCACTTGTAGATCCTGTCCACCCCGAGCATGTTGCCGAGCGTATAGAAGTAGACGTTGCACGACTTCTCCATCGCGTGGCGCATGTCCACGGAGCCATGACCGCCTTTGAGGTGGCAGCGATAGTAGCGGCCGAAGAAATTCGCGCCGCCATTGCACGTGATCCGGTGATCCGGCGTCACGACGCCCTCTTCGAGCGCCGCGGTGGCCACGACGATCTTGAAGGTCGATCCCGGTGAGTAGCGCCCCTGAATGACGCGATTCTGCAGCGGGCGCAGGCGGTCTGCATTGAGCGCCGCCCAGGTGACGCGATCGATGCCGGCGGCGAAGTCGTTGGGATCGTAGGACGGCAGGCTCGTATAGGTGAGGACCTCGCCGTTGCGCGGATCCATGATCAGCGCGGCGCCGTTGAACCCGGCGTGCCTGAAACCGGCCTCGGCCGCTTTCTGCAGGTCGTAATCGATCGTCAGCTGGACACGGCGCCCCTCGGTCGGGGGCACCTCCTCGAGGGTACTGATCTCGCGCCCGACGCTGTTGACGACGACACGCCTGGCGCCATCCTCACCCATGAGGATCTTGTTGTAGACGCGCTCGATGCCCTGCTGTCCGACGATTGCGCCTTGCCCGATGCCATCGCCGAGCTGCGACTCGCTCGCCTGGCTGACGTATCCAAACAGATGGGCAGCAAGTGCGTCGGCCGGATATTTCCGCGTGGGGACTTTCTGAACGACGACGTCGGGCAGCTCGAAGTCGAGCCGCCGCGCGGTGATCGCCGCCACCTGCGCAAGCGTGGCGTCCTCGACCACGACGATCGGACGGTACGACGGCTCGCCGCGATGACGCTCGATCGTCTGCTGCACCTGCCTGAGATCGAGGCCGGCGACCTGCGACAGCAGACGCGCCGTGCGATCGAGGTCCTTGGAGTGCTCGCGCAGGATCGATATGGTGAACGAATGTCGGTTCTCGACGAGGATCTTGCCGTTGCGGTCGAACAGCAGCCCGCGCGGCGCACGCAGCGCGAGCGTCCGCTGATGGTTGTTCTCCGCCATCTCCTCGTACTTGTCGTGCTGGACGATCTGCAGGACGTAGAAACAGATCCCGAGTGTGGCAAACGCCACGATGACGCAGACCTGGAGCGCCATCAGCCGCTCACCGATTCGCCTGCGATTCTCACCCTGCGACATTGGCGTTTCGACCTTTGACCTTTGCCCTTCGTCTCGTTATCCCCGCGGCCGTCGTCCCGCACGCCGACGTTCGATCACGCCCGGCAGCGCCTCCATGATCGCGAAGGCAATCATCCCCACGACGGCGTTGCCGAGCGCCTGGCTGGCAACGGCTTTCCAGGGCGAGGGGAACGTGCGCAACCCGAGCGCCACGTTCAACCCCATGAAGAGCGCCGCATGTGCCAGCGTCGCTCCCACGAACATCACGAATCGAGGCAGCGCCGACGTGAGAATGAACTGCTGGCTGATCGCCCCGGCCAGAAACCCGATCACCGATTTCGACAACCCGCCGATGCCAAGCACACCCGTGGACAACGAGTCCTGAATGAGTCCGGCGACGCTGCCGGCCAGCATTCCGCTGACGGGACCCGTCGTCAAGGCCACGGCGACGACCGCGACGAGCACCAGGTCGATTGCCGCCGACCCGCCGACAACCAGCCGTGCCAGGGTGGTCTGGAGCGCAAGCGCGAGAGCCACCGCAATCAGGACGCCGGCAGCTTTCACTGTGCCTCGCTGGCCGTCGGAGTCAGCACCACGAGCACCGTCTCGAGCGCCGAAAACTCCACTGCCGGGCGAACCACCACACCGGTAAACTCCCCGCTCTGCCGCTCGATCGATTCTATCTGACCGATCAAAAATCCCTTCGGGTAAATCCCTTCTATTCCTGAGGTCACCACCCGATCCCCGACCTGAATGTCGGCCGCTCCGGGCACATGGTCCAGTCGGAAACGGTCAGTTCCCGTGCCCACCACGACACCCTGGGCGCGCGACCGCTCGACGATGGCCCCGGCAGCGGCATCTCGATCGATCAGCAGCTGAACCTTGGATGCCCGGGAGGTGGGCATCACGACCCGGCCGACCACCCCGCTCGGCGCCAGCACCGCCATATCCGCGAAGACGCCTCCGTCGGTCCCTTTGTCGATGGTGATGGTACGGAATTCCGGGCTCGCGCCGCCTGCGATCACCGACGCGGCAACGGTCGAGAGCGTGACCGCCGACTTCAGGTCAAGAAGGTCCTGCAGCACCCGTGACTGCTGGGCGAGCGCGCGTTCCTGCTGGAGGCCGATTCGCAGCGCGGCAACCTCTTCCTTGAGCCTGGCGTTCTCTGCGCGCACGTCCTGCAGCGCGACGTAGTTGACCCAGTTGTCGCGAACGGCGGCGATCGCCGATGTCGCTGCCCGCTGAATTTCGGCGAAGGTGCCGAAGGTGAATTCTTCGAGCAGCGGAACACCGCGGCGCGTGTTGACCTGCGCAGCAATCAGCAGGATGTGTCCGACGATCACACCCATGAACAACCAGCCGGTGCGTTGTCGGACATCGAGTACTGCCATGACTACGTTTCGCCGGGTCTAGAGCGCAAGACCCGGCCTACGCTGCATATGACGATGCCTCTCGAGCATGGGGCGGGTCCTGCTTCGTGCCCGTCGACTGCTCAGAGCACCTCGAGCGCGTCGAGGGGTGGCCCCGCCGTCCCCGGGGACGACTCGCCTAATCAATTGAGATCTTCCGGAGAAGATTGAAGTCCGAGAGCATCTTGCCAGCTCCGAGCACGACTGACGAGAGCGGATCTTCGGCCATGGCCAGAGGCAGACCCGTTTCCTCGCGCAACCGCTTGTCGAGATTCTTCAGCAGCGATCCCCCGCCGGTCAGCACGATGCCGCGATCGACGATGTCCGCCGACAACTCCGGCGGCGTCCGCTCGAGCGCGACGCGAACGGCGTCCACGATGACGTTGACCGTCTCGGTCAACGCTTCGCGGATCTCCTCGTCGCTGATGGTGATCGTCTTGGGCACGCCCTCGATCAGGTGCCGCCCCTTGATCTCCATCGTCATCTTCTCGTCGAGCGGGAAGGCGGAGCCGATTTCCATCTTGATCTGTTCGGCGGTGCGCTCGCCGATTAGCAAGTTGTACGCCTTCTTAATGTATTGAATGATCGCCTCGTCCATCTCGTTTCCGGCGACGCGCACCGCCTTGCTGTACACGATTCCCGCCAGCGAGATCACGGCAATGTCAGTGGTGCCCCCGCCGATGTCCACGATCATGTTTCCAGACGGCTCGGTGATCGGCATGCCGGCCCCGATCGCGGCGGCCATGGCTTCCTCGACCAGGTGAACCTCGCTGGCTTTCGCGCGGTAGGCGCTGTCCTTGACGGCGCGCTTCTCGACCTGCGTGATCTCGGAAGGGACGCCGATGACGATGCGCGGCCGGACCCATACGTTGCGGTTGTGTGCCTTTTTGATGAAGTAGGTCAGCATCTTTTCGGTGACCTCGAAGTCGGCGATGACTCCGTCCTTCATCGGCTTGATGGCCACGATGTTTCCAGGTGTGCGCCCGAGCATGTCCTTGGCTTCCTTGCCGACAGCTTCGACGCGGCCGTTGACTTTGTTGATGGCGACAATCGACGGCTCGTTGACGACGATCCCTTTGCCGCGCGCGTAGACACACGTGTTGGCTGTACCGAGATCGATGGCGAGGTCACTCGAGAAGAGAGAGAAAAACGAGCCGAGTGGCAAAGCTAGGAGCCCTCCTGGGCTACGCAAGGGACACCGAGATTGACGGGACGTTCACCGAGCGGTGACGAAGACGATGAGGGCGCAGACAATGCTAGAAGCCCTCCTCTGCGATGCAAATACCGTCTTTGCCGGCCGCTTTGACGCGGTACATGGCCATGTCGGCCGCTTTCATCAGATCGTCGGCGGTGCGCGGCTTGTCCGAATTGAGCGTGGCCACACCGATCGAGACCGTTTGACGCACGGACAATCCGTCGGATGCCAGGAATCGTGAAGCGCGCAGCCGATCGCGGATGCGCTCGGCGACTTGCACCGCGCCCTCGGTGTTGGTGTCCGGCAGCAGCAGCGTGAACTCGTCGCCGCCGAATCGCGCGACGACGTCCGTTTCACGCGCGCAGCCGCGGATCACTGCTGCCGCTTCCATCAGCACTTTGCTGCCGGCGAGGTGACCGTGCTGGTCGTTGACCTGCTTGAAGCTGTCGAGATCCAGAAACAGCAGTGACAGTGGACTGCCGTTACGAAGCGACCGTTTCGTTTCGCGGCGCAGGACCTGGTTGAGAAAACGTGCGTTCGAGAGCCGCGTGAGCTCGTCGGTGACCGAGAGCGCTTCCATGCGCTGCAGCGCAAGCGCGTTGTCGAGCGCGATCGCAGACGGTTCGATGAGGAGCCGCAACGACATCACGAGCGACGGTCCCATCGAAGGCGTCGAACGCGACGGCACCGGATCGAGACAGACGAGCGCGCCGACGCTGCGATTCCGGCACGTCAATGGCAGCCCGATGGCAGAGCCCGCCGCCCCGGCGCCTCCCCGTGAGTCCCTGGCCAGATCGCCCGCGAAGAACTCCGCGCCGTGACGCATCACCCAGTTGGCGGCGGACCACAGCGACGGACCGAGGCTCGGCACCAGACCCGAGTCGGCGAGCACGTTCAGGTGGCCGTTGACATCGTGTGCAATGACGACCCAGCACGGCGCCGGCAGCCAGCTCTGGGCCTGACGGATCATCCAGTCAGCGACCTTGCGAGGGTCCTGGCTCGCGTTGGCTTCTCGGACGGCCTCGATAAAGGCCTCGCGGCGCTCGACCCGCGCCCTCAAGGTCCGGGCGCGCAGCTTCAACCGGGCAGCGAGGTCCAGCCGCCGGGCTCCTCTCCCCGGCCTGGGCGAGGCGACACGTTTGCTTGAGATTGGCCTCAGGGCTCGTCGAGGAGACGCGGGCATCTGCGTGTGTCTGAACAGCTCGAAAGCCGCTAAGTCCTTCTAAATGTACTAAATAATATCACGACACGTGCTCACTGCCGGGCTCTGACTTCCCTTCTTTTCATCGGCCCAGCGGCGCCTGGCCTGTAGAGGGAGAGGCGGTAAACGATTGCCGCGGTGTTACTTCCTAGCGTACGATGATCGTTTTCGAGGGTATTCCTCGAACGCGTTCCAGACCTGGTGCAGCCAAGACCCATTCTGAGCGGATGCTTCTATGACCATGCTCGACCGGATGCGGCGCCACAAGAACTGGCTCAAGTGGAGCCTGGCAGTCGTGGTGCTGACCTTCGTGCTCCTCTACATTCCAGATTTCGTTCAGACCACTCCGACCGGCACGGGCGCCGGCCCGCGCGAAGTGGTCGCCGAGATCAACGGCCGCCCCGTCACGGCCGGCGATTTTCAGCAGCGCTACGTCTCGCAGGTGCAGGCGTATCGTCAGCAGTTCGGCGGCGGGCTCAACTCGCAGCTCCTGCGTCAGCTGGGGATCGACCAGCAGATCCTGTCCCAGATGATCGACGAGCAGGTCGGTCTGATCGAGGCCGAGCAGAACGGCATCACGGTGAGCGACGATGAGCTCGCGCAGCAGATCTTCTCGATCCCCGCGCTGCAGGAAAACGGGCGTTTCATCGGCGAGCAGCGATACGAGCAGCTGCTTCTCAGTCAGAACCCGCCGATGACGAAGTCGCAGTTCGAGGAGAGCCTGCGGCGCAGCATGGTGCTCGACAAGCTGCGGGCGGCGTTGACCGACTGGATGGCGGTCTCCGACGCTGACGTGCGGCGCGAATACAACCAGCGCAACGAGAAGGTGAAGATGCAGGTCGTGGCGCTCACCGCCGCCAACTTCCGCACCAACGTGAACGTCACCGACGCGGATGTCGCGGCCCACTTCGAGGCGCACAAGGCCGAGTACCGGATCGGTGAGCAGCGGAAGATCAAATACGTCCTGCTCGATCGCGACCAGGCGCGGTTGAAGGTGATGGTGCCCCCGAGCGACATCCAGCGTTACTACAACGACAACATCCAGCAGTACCAGACGCCGGAACAGGTCCGGGCGAGCCACATTCTGCTCAAGACCGACGGCAAAGACGAAGCCACGGTGCGCAAGGAAGCGGAAAAGATCCTGCAGGAAGTGAAGAGCGGTGGCGACTTTGCGGCGCTGGCGAAGAAGTACTCGGAGGACGAGGGCTCGACAGCCAATGGCGGCGACCTCGACTACTTCGGCCGCGGCCGCATGGTCCCGGAGTTCGAGAACGTTGCCTTCACGCTGCAACCGGGTCAGGTCAGCGACCTGGTGAAGTCGCAGTTCGGGTTCCACATCATAAAGGTCGTGGACAAGCGCCCGGGCTCGACGCGATCGCTCGACGAAGTGCGTCCGCAGATCCAGGAACAGCTCGCGCTGCAGCTCGCCGATCAGCGCGTGTCCGATCTGGCCGCGAAGTATGCCGGCCGCGTCAGGACGCTCGCCGATCTCGAACCGGTCGCCCGCGAGCTCCAGTTGACGGTGCAGGAGTCGGGCTATTTCCAGCGTGAGGATCCCGTGCCGGGACTTGGCGCGGCGCCCCAGGTCGCAGCGGCCGCATTCGGTCTCGAAGGCGACACCGCCAGCCAGGCGATCCCGACCGTACGCGGACCGGTGTTTTTCGCCGTCTCCGAGAGGAAGGACCCGTACGTGCCGATGCTGGACGAGGTGAAAGACCGCGTTCGCGAGGATCTCATTCGCGCGCGTGCGACCGAGTTGAGCCGGCAGCGCGCGACGGCAATCGCCGCCGCGCTCAAATCGGCGAAGGACTTTGCCGCAGCAGCCAAGGCGCAAGGCCTCGAGGCAAAGGACACGGAACTGGTTCCGCGCGGCTCCGCGATTCCCGACATCGGCGTCAGCCCGGAAGTCGATCGCGTGGTCTTCGGGCTCCCTGCGGGATCGGTCAGCGATCCGATTCAGACCACCGACGGCACCGTCATCGTCCGCGTGGTCGAACGCGACGATGTCACGCCGGAGGAGCTGAAGCAGGCACAGGAGGCGTTCAGAGCCGAATTGCTGAACGAGCGCCGGGCGCGCTTCTTCTCCTCCTACATGGGGAAGGCCAAGGAACGGATGAACGTCGAGATCAACAGCGACGTGCTCCGCCGCGTCCTGGCGGCCTATCAGCTGTAGCGGGCGGCGAAGCCGCAGACTGCAGAATGCGGACAATGTCCGCGTCGGGGCGTTCCGCCGAAGCGTGCCGTCTACGGCTTCCTGTTGGGATCGTAGGTCGCCTTCACGGTCCCCTTCGCCTTCGCGACCGCGAACAGCTCCGGGTAGAACTGCACGAACGTGTTGTCAACAGCGGTGTGCGACGAATGGCAGGCGTAGCAGCGCGCGGTTGACGGCAGCGGCGCAGCGCTTTCGGCCAGACGGTCGCGGCCGCCGAAGTCGAAATACCCCCAGCCGCCCGTGCTCGCAAAGCGGGTCGTGTCCTTGACGGCCGCCTCGATCAAGGCGACGTCGCCCTGCGTGTGGCCGCCGTTGTTGATCGACACATTGGTCTCCGCCCGTCGAATTTCCAGGATGAACATCGTCTTGTCTGGCCACGTGCCGGACCGAAGGAACTCGGCGTATGCCTCGCGTGTCACGAAGACGTTGTCGAACATCGGCGGCTGGCCGCCGGCGGGCTGCGCGGGACCATAGGTCATCCCAAGACCGCTCGTCACAAACACCCAGGAGCGGTAGTCCAACGGACGCACGAGTTTTCCCTCGGCCGTATACGCCGGCGCTCCCGTGCTTTGCTGCGCGGACAGCGAGGTAAGCGCCATCACCGCCCACACGCAGAACGTGACGCCGAAGAGTGTCCTCATCATGACCTTTGACCTGACCTTCGTCTCATCTCACGAATGTAAAAGGCATCAACGCCAGCGGCTCGCCCCGCCGGAACAGTCGTGCGGGCGCCGAGAGCGCTGCAGCGGCGCGCCGCTCCGAGCTCCCCGCCAGCATCGTCCACATGCCTGCGGCGCCGCCGCTGCCGAACTGTTCGGACAGCGCGTCGAACAGGCTTCTGCGCTCAGGATAGACGACGAGCTGCACGTCTTCGTCGGCGGGAATCTTGGCACGCTCCTTCGCCATTGCGACGGCGGTGTCGAGTCCTCCGAGCGCATCGACCAGGCCGTGCTGGAGCGCCTGACGACCGGTCCACACCCGCCCCTGCGCGAGAGGATGAATCGCGTCGGGCGTCGACTTGCGGGAATCGGCCACTTTCTCGAGGAAGTTCTTGTAGAACCCCTCCATGTACGACTCGATTTTCGCGCGCTGCGCTGCCGTGAACGGCGACAACGGCGAGTAGATGTCCGCGTTGGCGCCCGACGTGACAGTCTCTGTCGTGATGCCGGCCTTGCCGAGCGTTCCGCCGATGACGATCTTCCCTCCGAAGATCCCAATCGATCCGGTGAGCGTTCCCGGTTGCGCGACGATTGCCTCCGCTGGCATCGCGATGTAATAACCGCCCGAAGCGGCGAGATCCGACATCGATGTGACGATCGGCCGGTCGGGGTTCTCCTCGCGGGTGATCGTGAGCTCGCGCCAGATCACGTCGGACGCGACCGATGATCCGCCCGGACTGTCAATCCTCAGCACGATTGCCTTGATCGAGCCGTCGTCGCGGATCTTCCGGATCTGCTCGACGATCGTCTCTGAGCCGACGACTGCTCCGTTGAGCGCGTCGAAGCCACTCTTGCCCGAGACGATGGTCCCGACGACATAGAGGACGGCGATACGCGACTGCGGCCGGAGGCCGATCGACTGCGGGCTGACCCGCTGGTAATCGGCGCCGTCGATTCGCCGCACGTCATCGGGGTCGCCAAGCTCCGGTACTCGATCGTCGAGCTCGTCCTCATAGGCGAGAGCGTCCACCAGTCCGGCGTTGACGGCGTCGTCGGCGATGAACGGGCCGCGATCGAGCAGCTCGCGAATCTGCGCCTCGGTCTTCTTCCGGCCATCCGCAATCCCGGCCACCAGCTGTTCGTACATGTCACGGTTCAGCGACTGCGCCATTTCGCGATGCTGCGGCGTGAATCCCTTTTCCGTGTACTGATTGACCGCGGTCTTGTACTCGCCGATATGCACGAGGTCGGGATACGCGCCTATCTTGTCGAAGGTGCCGCGCAGGAACATCTCGTACGACGCGACACCCGTCAGATCGAGCGGGCTGGTCGGCAGGAGGAACACGTGATCGGCAGCGCTGGCAAGGTAGTACTCGCGGTCCCCGCCAAACTCCAGAAACGCGATCACCTTCTTGCCCGATTTCCGGAACGCGACGACGGCGTCGCGCATCTCCTGGATCTTCCCCCAGTAGGGCAGATCGAGCGTGGACGGCATCAGCAGCACGGAACGCACGCGCGGGTCGCGGCCGGCTTTGTTCAGCGCTTCGACGAAGCCGCGCACCGTGCTGACTTCCCGTCCGAATAGCTGCCCGACCACGTTGTCGGGGGGGACCTCGGGCAGCTCACCGCCTGGGCGCAGGACCAGCGTGGCCGCGGACGGCACGCCCGGTCCTCGGGACGCAGCGAAGAACATCAGCACCACGGCGGCCATCGACACGACCACCGCCAGGCCGATGAGTGACAGCACCAGACGAACACCTCGGCGTGGAGCCACGAGATCCTCCTGAGAAGTAGGCATGACATTGTACGGTGCGACGGAGCGAGGGTGCGATGGTGCGATGGTCCGTCCGAGGGTGCGACGGTCCGGTCCGAGGGTGCGATGGTCCGGCCGATGGTGCGACGGTCCGGTCGGATGGTGCGACGGTGCGACGGTCCGGTCCGATGGTGCGACGGTGCGACGGTCCGGTCCGAAGGGCGCTCAGCTTACTGATTCAGGTTCACCCCGAGAGTTGATGGATAATCACTCTCCGTGTCGAGACTATTCAGAGCACTTCCATTGGCCCTGCTGGTGGCGGCCTGCGGCTGTGGATCGAATTCAGGAAATACGGAGTCAGGAAGCATGGGCCAGTCGAACATCACCGAGCTCGTGGCAGCCGATGACCTTGCCGGAAACGGCAACGAAGCGGTCAACGGCCGGCAGGTCACCGTGCACTACACGGGCTGGCTGTACGACCAGAGTCGGCCCGATCGCAAGGGAACGAAGTTCGACAGCTCGCGCGATCGCAATGAGCCGTTCTCGTTCCGCCTCGGCGGGGGTCAGGTCATACGGGGCTGGGATCAGGGGGTCGCGGGCATGAAGGTCGGAGGCCGGCGGACGCTCACCATCCCGCCGCAACTGGGATATGGCAGCCAGGGCGCGGGCGGCGTCATCCCGCCGAACGCGACGCTCCTCTTCGAGGTCGAGCTGCTCGACGTCAGGTAGCGAGCGATCCTGACGTTCGGATGCAGCGTCAGGCCGTCTTGACTGACACGGTCGACATCGATATCGAAGCGCTCAGCCTCGACGGCGACGGCGTCGCCAGGGTGGGACGCCAACTGCTGATCGTCCCCTTCACGATTCCGGGCGAGCGGGTTCGCGTCCGCATCGGCGCTACTCGCGGCGGTGTCACATCGGCATCGCTCGTGGACGTTCTGCGGCCCTCTCCTCACCGAGCCGATCCTCGCTGCCGGCACTTTGGCACTGCGGCAGAGGATGGCCGCACGTGCGGTGGATGTGCGTGGCAGCACATCGAGTACCCACAGCAGCTCATCTTCAAGACGGATGTCGTGACGCGCCTGGTTCGCGAGAAGGTTCCGTCGGCTCCGGCGGCGCGCCCCATGCTGCCCTCCATATCGACCGGTGTGCCGTGGCATTTTCGCCATAAGGCACACTTCGTCGTCGAGCGACGGCCCGACGGCACGCTCGCGATGGGCCACTACACGCGTTTTTCACGCCGCGTCGTGCCCGTTCGGGAATGCCCGGTCCACGACGAGCCAGCCAACGCCGTCGCGTTCGCGTTGCGCGACGCGTGCGAGCGCGCCGACGCGCGCGCGGTCAAGAGCATCGCCGTGCGGACAGGCTTCACGCGACCCGAGACGATGGCAACGATCGTCGTCGCGAGCGAGGAGGACAAGCGGGTTCGCGCCGCCGCCCGGCGGGCGCTCGCGGCGGACGACGCACCCACGTCCCTTCACGTCAACGTTCATCCACGTGGTGACGCGTTCATCTTCGGCAAGCGGACACGGCACATCGCGGGGCCGGAGCGGCTGCGCGAGGACATCGGCAATGCGTCCTTCCTCATTTCCCCGACATCGTTCTTCCAGACCAACGTCCGCGCGGCGGAGATGCTGGTGCATCACGTGCTCGATGCCGTGCCTGCCGGGACTGCCGTGCTCGACCTGTACGCCGGCGCTGGTCTGTTCGCCTTGCCGCTCGCGCTGCGAGGGCACACCGTGCTCGCGATCGAGGAGAACCACGGCGCTGTCGCCGATGGCGAGGCCAGCATGCGCCTCAGCCGGGTGCCACGAGCGCGTTGTCAGTTTCTGGCGAAGCCGGTCGAGGCTGCTCTGCGCTCGAGTGTTCTGCTGGCGCAGCGGTTCGATGTGGTCATTCTGGACCCGCCACGTCAGGGCTGCGAGTCGTCGGTGGTCGATCGGCTGTTGGCTCGGGGCGGCCCCGAGAGGGTGGTGTATGTGTCGTGCGATCCGGAATCACTTGCGCGCGATCTGGCTCGAATCGCCGGCGGCGGCTATGCGATCGACTCGATGCAGCCGATCGACATGTTTCCGCACACGCCGCACATCGAGACGGTCGTCGTCCTCGACCGGAGGGAGTAACCCGGACTGTGGGGTCAGACCCCACAGTCCCGAAGGGGGGCGGTCACTTGGCGGCTGTCGCGAGCGGCTTCCCCTTCTCGACGATGTAGGTAGCCAGCACACGCGTGCGCGAGGGCCCTTTGTTCGTGGCGTTATGGACGACACCCGCCGGAACGAAAAACGTCTCGCCCGCCTTCAGCGTCACCGTCGGCTTGCCCGCCTGCTCGAACACCAGGGTGCCTTCGAGCAGGTAGCCCGCCTCCTCGCCAGGGTGTGTATGAGGACCAACGGTAGAGCCCGTTTCGAACTGGGCGATGGCGCTTACGACCTCGCGCCCGGGCGTGGACAGGTCGCCTCGTTGTATGACCGTACGCGAGAAGCCGGATTGCGCGTGCGAGCCTGCCACGAGGACGAGCATCGCGAGAAAGGCGACAACAACCTTCATGCCGGTAACTCCTTGTCATGCATGGGCCGCGGAAAATGACATCGGGCCCGAAGCCTGGAGCCTGGAGCCTGTCCATGTCAAGTAATCGGAGGTAGGATCCGCCGATGCGTGTTCATTTCGCCCTGCTGACAGTCGGATTTCTTGCGTGCGCCTCGCTCGACGCGCAGACGCCCGGCGGCACACCGTTCCGCATCGAGCGGCTCGATCCCGCGCTCGACGCGATCATCGATTCGAACGCCAAACTCGAGGAACTGGCGAGCGGCTTCGCGCTGACCGAAGGTCCGGTCTGGGTGGGTGAACGTGCGCAGGGATATCTGCTCTTCAGCGACAACGCCGGCAACGTCATCTACAAGTACGAGCCCGGCAAGCCCATCACGGCGTTCCTCGAGAAGAGCGGCTTTACCGGCACGGACAACACGACGGTGGGCGCGCAAACCGTGATGGGCCGGGTGGCGATTCTTCTGATCGGATCGAATGGGCTCGCACTCGACCCGCAGGGGAACCTCGTCGTCACAGCCATGAACGATCGGACGGTCTATCGGCTCGAAAAAGACGGCACCCGCACCGTCCTCGCCGATCGGTTCGAAGGCAAGCGTTTCAACGGGCCGAACGACATCGTCATCAAATCGAATGGCGCGATCTATTTCACCGATAGTGTGTGGGGCCTTCGCGGGGCTGCAAAAGATCCGGCGCGTGAGTTGCCCTTCAGCGGATTCTTTCTCGTAAAGGACGGCAAAGTGACGCTGCTCGGCGGCGACAGAGATGCGCCCGGCATGTTCCCGAACGGCATCACTCTGTCGCCGGACGAGAAGTACCTCTACGTGACAGCGGGCGGCGGCCGGACGATGCGGTACGACATCCTGCCGGATGACACCGTGGCGAACGGACGCCTGTTCGTGCAGCATGGGTCCGACGGCATGCGCGTCGATCTGAAAGGCAATCTGTACACGACCAGCGGTGGGCAGCCGGGCGTTGTTCAGATCACCTCCCCCGAAGGCAAGCCGCTGGGACGCCTGTATCTGCCGCAGCCGGCCACGGAGCCCCGCGTCAGAATCTGCGCCACCAACGTCGCTTTCGGCGACGCCGACAACCGCGGCCTCTACATCACCGCCTGCACGCATCTCTTCAAGATTCGCCTGAAGGAACCGGGTGTGAGGCCCGGCCGTCGAGTGCGCTGACACCGCATGAGTGACCCTTCGCCGTGGATTCGGCGGTCAGGGCGCCCGCAAATTTCGCGCAAAGTCCCAGAGTGACCACGGATGCGCCCGAGAAACCCTTGGAGTGCCGACCTGTGGAGTTGTCTAATAGGGGGTGGCCTGGGAGGGTTGATGAGGGGCAATGGTGTCCAGTTGGGTCGCCAGTGGCAGTGCCTGGCTGGGGTGCTTCTTCTCGCAGCGGCGAATACGAGCGCCGCAGCCGACGGTGAAACGCGGCTGGCCGACGCCGTCATGCGCCGCGACAGCGCCGCCGTTCGCGGCCTGATCGGTCAGAAAGTCGATCCGAACAGCCCGGGCGCCGACGGCACACCCGCGCTGCACTGGGCCGTGCGGGTAGACGACGTAGCCACGGCAAAGCTTCTGCTCGGCGCCGGCGCCAAAGCCGCGCTGCCCAACAGGTACGGGCTCACTCCGCTGGCCATTGCCGCAGCCAATGGCAACGCAACGATGATCGGCGTGCTGCTCGATGCCGGCGCGGACGTGAACGCCCCCGACCCGGCCGGTGAGACGCCGCTGATGAACGCAGCGAGGGCGGGCAGGATCGACGCCGTGACGCTGCTGCTGGACCGGGGCGCAACGGTCGATGCGTTGGATACGACCTATCAACAGACCGCGCTGATGGTCGCGGTTCGCGAAAACCGCCCCGAGATCGCGAAACTGTTGATCTCCCGCGGTGCATCCGTGAACGCCAGGACGAGAGTCGGCCGCACGCCGCAGTGGGTACTGCCCAATTCTGTTCCCGGGTTCGGCCACGGTATCGGCATCGTGCGCGGCGGACTGCCGGCGCGTGGATCGCGGCCACCGATCCCGGGCGGCATGACGCCGCTCCTTTACGCCGCCCGCGACGGTCGCGCCGATATCGTTCGCCTGCTGCTCGACGCCGGCGCGAACGTCGATCAGCGCGATGCGAACGAGATCACGCCGCTCATCATC
>Ga0073934_10007283_pt1 | contig 15523 bp, 16 predicted proteins | sample LarsenN4metaG_FD_76834 | JGI IMG/M metagenome (GOLD analysis project Ga0073934, IMG submission 76834) | Hot spring sediment bacterial and archeal communities from British Columbia, Canada, to study Microbial Dark Matter (Phase II) - Larsen... ...
ACGTCCACGGCGGCGCCATCGCCATGGGCCATCCGCTCCGCGCCACCGGCGCGATGATTCTCGGCACCGTGCTCGACGAACTGGAGCGCCGCGATCTGACCACCGCGCTGGTGACGCTCTGCATCGGCGTCGGCATGGGGACGGCCACGATCATCGAAAGGGTGTGACGCCACCGCCCCGGCACGGCCGCGGCCAGGCGAGCGAGCGCCGCCGCCGGTCCCGACCCCGGCTTCCGACGGCAAACCTGATCCCGGTCCGGCCGCACGTCGCGTCGGGCCGTGCCACGACGGAAAGACAAAGCCGAGACCAAGACGAGACCAAGATCCAGATCGAGACCAAGACCAAGACCGGACATGCCCAAGATCGACATCGACAAGATTGCGGTCGACACCGCGACCAACTACCCCGATCCGTTCCACAAGCCGATCATCGGACGCGAGCGGAAGCGGCTCGGCAACGCCGCGGGACTGAGCCAGTTCGGGGTCAATCTCACGACGTTGAAGCCCGGTGCCTGGTCTTCGCAGCGGCATTGGCACGCCCACGAGGACGAGTTCATCTACGTGCTGCAAGGCGAGCTGGTGTTGCGCGAGGACGAGGGTGAAATCGTGCTCCGGCCCGGCGACGCGGCCGGCTGGAAGGCGAACAGCCGCATCGGCCATTGCCTGATCAATCGCGGCGACCGCGACGCGGTCTATCTCGAGATCGGCACGCGGGCGCCGTTCGAAACGACGGTCTATCCCGACATCGACATGCGGGCGGAGCGCGACAAGACCGGCATGCGCTATCTGCACAAGAACGGCGAGCCCTATCCGCCGCGAAAGGCCTGAGCAATGCCGAAGATCGATCGATCCGCCATTGCGTTCGCCAACACGCCGTCCTACCCGAAGGAATTTGCGCCGGTCATTGCCGGCCGCGAGAAGCAGCGGCTGGGCGATGCCGTGGGCCTCACCCAGTTCGGCGTCAATATCGCGCGCATCAAGCCGCACTCGAAGTCGGCGCTGCGGCATTGGCACGAGAACGAGGACGAATTCGTCTACGTGCTCGAGGGGGAGCTCGTGCTGCACGAGGACGACGGCGAGACGCTGCTGCGACCCGGCGACGCGGCGGGCTGGCGGGCGGGCTGCGGCATCGGCCATTGCCTGATCAACCGCACCGACCGCGACGCACTCTACCTGGAGGTCGGCACCCGCGCGGCAAGCGAACGCGTGCACTATCCCGATGTCGACTTTCGCATGGAACGCGACGCCTCCGGCCGGCGCTGGATGCGCAAGAACGGCGAGCCGATCCGGGAGTGAACGAGACGCTGCAGGCGGTTTTGACGGAGACGACGATGGCCTACGAGAATTTCAAGCTCGACATCGATTCCGACGGCATCGCGCTCGTCACCTGGGACATGCCCGGTCGCTCGATGAACGTGATCAACCTTTCGGTGATCGAGGAATTGTCCGCGGTGGTAGACCGGATCACGCAGGATGCCGCGGTCAAGGGCGCGGTCATCACCGCCGGCAAGGACAGTTTTTGCGCGGGCGCGGATTTGGCGCTGCTCGAAGCGTTGATGCGGAATTTTCGCGAGCTGGAACGGACGCAGGGGAGCGAGGCCGCCGCATCGCTCCTCTTTGCGGAAAGCCGCAAGCTGTCGCAGCTCTACCGGCGCATCGAGACCTGCGGCAAACCCTGGGTCGCCGCGATCAACGGCACCGCGCTCGGCGGCGGCTTCGAGCTGTGCCTGGCCTGCCACCACCGCATCGCCGCCGACAACGAGCGCACGCGGCTCGGTCTTCCGGAGGTCAAGGTCGGTCTGCTGCCGGGCGCGGGCGGCACGCAGCGCGTGGCGCGTCTGCTGGCGCCGGCCGATGCCTTGCAGTTCCTGCTCAAGGGCGATCAGCTTGCGGTCGGCCGTGCCAAGGCGATGAAACTCGTCGATGCGGTGGTGCCGGCGGCCGACCTGATCGGCGCGGCGAAGGCATGGATCAAGGGCGGCGGCAAGGCCAAGGCGCCCTGGGACATCGAAGGCTTCCGGTTGCCGGGCGGCGCCGTCTATTCCAAGGCCGGGATGATGACCTTTCCGGCCGCGAACGCCATCTACCGGCGCGAGACCTACGACAACTATCCGGCCGCGCGCGCCATCCTGCAGGTCGTGTACGAGGGGCTGCTGTTGCCCTTCGACCGGGCGTTGACGGTGGAATCGCGCTATTTCGCGAAAATCCTGCGTTCGCCGGAGGCGGCCGCCATGATCCGCTCGCTGTTCGTGTCGATGCAGGACCTGAACAAGGGCGCGCGCCGTCCCGCCGGCGTGCCGGAAACAAGGCTGAAGAAGATCGGTATTCTCGGCGCGGGATTTATGGGTGCCGGCATCGCTTCGGTCAGCGCCCAGGCTGGACTCGAGGTGGTCATGCTCGATCGCGATCAGGCGGCCGCCGATGCCGGCCGGGCCGGTATCCACAAGCGTCTCACCGAACAGGTGAACAGGGGCCGCATGAGCGCAAGCCAGCGCGATGCCGTGCTGGCGCGGATCACGCCGACCGCCGATTACGGCGCGCTCAAGGGATGCGATCTGATCATCGAGGCGGTGTTCGAGGACCGGGCGGTGAAGGCGGAGGCGACGGCCAAGGCGCAGGCCGTCGAACCGGACGCAATCTTCGGATCGAACACGTCGACGCTGCCGATCACGTCGCTTGCGGAGGTCGCCCGCGACCCCGCTCGCTTCATCGGCATCCACTTCTTTTCGCCGGTGGAACGCATGATGCTGGTGGAGATCATCCGTGGCAAGAAGACTGGAGAGCAGGCGCTCGCCGCGGCGCTCGACTTCGTGCGCGCGTTGCGCAAGACGCCGATCGTGGTCAACGATTCGCGCGGTTTCTACGCCAACCGCTGCGTGCTGAACTACCTGCAGGAAGGCCACCTCATGCTGAGCGAGGGCATCCCCGCCGCCATGATCGAAAATGTGGCGCGCATGGCGGGCATGCCGGTCGGCCCGCTGGCCCTCAACGACGAGGTGGCGCTCGACCATGGCCTGCGCATCCTCAGGGCCACCGAAGCCGATCTCGGGCCGGAGGCGGTCGATCCGGCACAGAAGCGGCTGCTGGAGGAAATGGTGGAACGGCGCGGCCGGCTCGGACGCAAGAACGGCAAGGGCTTCTATGACTATCCGCAAGGCGGGCCAAAACGGCTCTGGCCGGGTCTTGCCGATTTGCAGCCGAAGCGGCTCACGCGCGAACAGGTCGAGGCGATCGACGTGCAGGAACTCAAGCACCGCTTCCTGGTCGTGCAATCGCTGGAGGCGGCCCGCACCTTCGAGGAGGGCGTGGTTACCGACGTGCGCGAGGCGGACGTGGGTTCGATTCTGGGATTCGGGTTCGCGCCGTTCACGGGGGGCACGCTGTCCTATATCGACATGATGGGCGCCGCTCGCTTTGTCGAACTGTGCGGGCGGCTGCAGGCAAAATACGGCAAGCGATTCGCGCCGCCGCCGCTCCTGCTCGACATGGCGCGGGAGGGCGATTCCTTCTATCGGCGCTTCGCCCCGGGCCGCAGGGCGGCGTAGCAAGCGGAGTTGGCGCGTGGCCGGTCCGAGCACCTCGACAGCGTCCGTTTCGTTCCTGCGATGGCGGGAGATCCCGCCCGGTGTGTGGGCGCTTGGCGTCGTTTCGTTATTGATGGATCTCTCCTCCGAGATGATCCACGCGCTGTTGCCGCTCTATCTCGTGGGCGTGCTCGGCGCATCCATGCTGACGGTCGGCGTCATCGAGGGCATTGCCGAGGCGACCGCCTCCATTGTGCGAATCTTCTCCGGCGCGCTGAGCGATTATCTTGGTCGGCGCAAGCTCCTGGTTGCACTCGGCTACGGCATGGCGGCGCTGACCAAGCCGGTGTTTCCGCTTGCGTCGACCATCGGCTGGCTGGTGGCGGCCCGTTTCATCGACCGCGTCGGCAAGGGAATTCGCGGTGCGCCGCGCGACGCGCTGGTGGCCGATCTCAGTCCGCCGGAGCTGCGCGGGACGAGCTTCGGGCTGCGCCAATCGCTCGACACGACAGGGGCCCTGCTCGCGCCGCTCCTCGTCATCGTGCTCATGCTGCTGCTGGCCAACGATTTCACCACCGTGTTCTGGATCGCGGTCGTTCCCGCGGTGCTCGCGTTTGCGGTGATCGTGGTCGCGGTGAAGGAGCCGTCACGGACGCCGGCGGCGGCGAGGGCCGCGCGTTTGCCGCTGCGCTCGAGTGATCTGCGACGCCTCGATGGCGCATTCTGGGTCGCCGTTGTGGTTGCGGCGGTGTTCACGCTGGCGCGATTCAGCGAAGCCTTCCTGCTGTTGCGTGCGCAGTCGGTGGGGATGCCGCTCGCGCTCACGCCCGCGGTCATGGTGGTGATGAATGTTGTCTATGCATTGTCGGCATGGCCCGCCGGCGCGCTGTCCGACAGCATCGGCCGTTACGGTCTGCTTGCTGCCGGGCTCGCCGTTCTGTTGCTGGCCGATCTCGTGCTCGCCCTCGGAAGCTCGGTCGCGGCGATCGGGATCGGCGTCGCGCTGTGGGGCCTGCACATGGGAATGACGCAGGGTCTGCTTGCCGCGCTCGTCGCCGACAAGGCGCCGCCCGACCTGCGCGGCACCGCATTCGGGGCATTCCACCTTGTCACCGGGCTTGCGATGCTGGCGGCGAGCGTGATCGCCGGGACGCTGTGGGATGTGGCGGGGCCGCGCGGCACCTTCCTGGCCGGTGCCGCTTTCGTTGCCGTCTCGCTCGCGAGCCTGCCGGTCGTGCGCCGGCTGACGTGACCGGCAGGCACACCGCACAACCCGCATTGCCCTTTGCACCGCTCCATGTTTAAGGTCGCGACCTTTTCCGCCGGAACCCTGCATGGCCCGTGACCAAGTCGACATGACGCCGATCGGATCGCGCGACGAACTCGTGGCGTGGTTCGAGCAGGGCTGCAAGCCGAAGCAGCAGTTCCGCGTCGGCACCGAACACGAGAAGTTCGCGTTTTCCGTGGCCACGCATGCGCCGGTGCCTTACGAGGGTCCGCGCGGAATCCGCGCGCTGCTCGAGGGCATGCAGCTCCTGCTCGGCTGGGAGCCGATCATGGAGGGCGGTAACATCATCGGTCTTGCCGATGTCACCGGCGGGGGTGCGATCTCGCTCGAGCCCGGCGGCCAGTTCGAGTTGTCAGGAGCGCCGCTCGACAACGTGCACCAGACGGCCAGCGAATTGTTCGCGCATCTGGCGCAGTTGCGCGAAGTCGCGGGCCCGCTCGGCATCGGCTTCCTCGGCATCGGCATGACGCCCAAGTGGAGCCGGGCGGATATGCCGACCATGCCGAAGGGCCGCTACCGGATCATGACGCGCTACATGCCGAAGGTCGGCACACTCGGCCTCGACATGATGTACCGGACCTGCACGGTGCAGACCAACCACGACTTCTCCTCCGAGGCCGACATGGTCTTGAAGATGCGGGTCGGGCTTGCGCTGCAACCGGTCGTGACCGCGCTGTTCGCCAACTCGCCGTTCACCGACGGCAAGCCGAACGGCTTTCTGTCGTTCCGCTCGGAGATCTGGCGCCACACCGATAACGCGCGCGCCGGCATGCTGCCCTTCGTGTTCGAGCCCGGCATGGGGTTCGAGCGCTACGCCGACTACGCGCTCGATGTGCCGATGTACTTCATCAAGCGCGGTGATCGCTATATCGACGTTGCCGGGCGCTCGTTCCGCGATCACCTGGCCGGCAAACTGGTACCGGGCGAGCGGGCGACCATTTCCGATTGGGTTAATCACGTCTCCACCATCTTTCCCGAGGTTCGGCTCAAGCGCTACATCGAGATGCGCGGCGCCGACGGCGGCCCCTGGCGGCGGGTACCGTCGCTGCCGGCATTCTGGGTGGGGTTGATCTACGACGACGCCAATCTCGACGCCTGCTGGCAGATCGTGAAGGACTGGACCGCGCAGGAGCGGCAGAAACTGCGCGACGAGGTGCCGCGGCTTGGTTTCAAGGCGATGGTGCGCGGGCGCAGCGTGCTCGACCTCGCGCGCGAGTCGCTGTCGCTTGCCGAGAAGGGCCTGGTCCGGCGCCGGCGGCTCGACCGCAACGGCCGCGACGAGACGCGCTACCTGCGCCCGCTGCAGGAGATCGTCGATCGCGGCATTACGCCGGCGGAAGAACTGCTGGAAAAATTCCGCGGTCCCTGGAACGGTTCGGTCGAACCCCTGTTCGAAGAATATGCCTATTGATCATGGCCAAGGGCACGCCCGCAACGGTCGCGCTGGAAAAGGCCGGCATCACGTTCAAGCTGCACGAATACGATTACGATCCGGCCGCTCCGCGCGTCGGCCTGCAGGCGGCGCAGGCGCTCGGCGTTGCGCCGGCACGCCTGCTCAAGACGCTGATGGCCAGGGCGGGTGATGTTGCCGTCTGCGCATTGATCGCAAGCGATCGCGAGCTGAACCTCAAGCGGCTTGCGGCGGCGGCAGGCGCCAAGCAGGCCGCGATGCTCACCCCGGCGGAAGCCGAGCGGATCACCGGCTATCGCGTCGGCGGCATTTCCCCGTTCGGTCAGCGACGCCGTGTTCCGGTCTTCGTCGGGAGGGCCGCGCTGTTGCAGCCCACGATCATCGTCAACGGCGGCCGGCGCGGCCTGCAGATCGAGCTTGCGCCGGTCGATCTCGTCAATCTGCTCGGTGCGACCGCGGCCGACCTGTAAGCGCAAGGCAGCGCCGCAGCCCCGCGCCTTCGCTATTCAGCCGCCTGCGCCGCTTCCGACAGGTTGTCGAGCGAGGAGATGATGTGCTCGGCGAGCGCGTCGGCGAGCGCGGTGCTTTCGTGCTGATTGCGGATCAGTCCGACGCGGCAGCCCGGAAGCTCGGGAAAGCCGTCGGCAGGGCTGAGCACGCGCATGCCCGGGCGCAGGCCCGATTCCGGAAACACCGAGACCGCAAGGCCCGAAAGCACGGCCGCCGCCACCGCCCCGGCATTGGGGCTCGTGTAAAGGATACGGTGCGGGCGGCCGACCGTCTCCAGGCAATCGATGGCGGCTCGGCGCCAGCCGCAGGTCGGTCGGCCGAGCGCAAGCGGCAGCGGTTCCTCCAGATGCGTGGAGTGCCGGTTCGAGGTGACCCACAGCAACCGTTCGCGGCGAAATGTCTCCGAAGCGCGGGGGGTGCCGCAGTCGGTGACGATGGCGAGATCGAGTTCGTTGGCGTCGATCAGGTCGACCAGTTCGATCGACGGCTCGCATACGACAGTGAGCTCGACGCCCGGATAGGCCCGTGAGAAGCGAGCCATGATTTCGGGCAGGTAGCGGTCGGCATAGTCGTCCGGCAGTCCAAGCCGTACCCGACCGCTGAGCTTGGCATCGTCGAAGGCGGCCAGCGCCTCCACGTTCAGCTTGATGATGCGGCGCGCGTAGTCGAGCAGCCGCTCGCCGTCCTCGGTCAGCTTCGAGGCGCGACCGTCGCGCGCGAAGATCGGCCGGTCGAGCCGTTCCTCCAGCCGCTTCATTTGCATCGACACCGCCGATTGAGTCTTGTGCACGACTTCCGCAGCCTTGGTGAAGCTGCCCGTTTCCACAATGGCGATGAAGGTTCGCAATTGTTCGACGTCGATCAGCGCGCTCATGCAGTCCTCTTCGGTCGCCGGTGCCGCAGATCAAATATCATCATGTATGATGGATCATATTAGAAACATTCGTTTCATTTATCAAACGAAATCTGGAACAGTGCTGGCTCCCGAGCCGCCGGATTCCCTATGAGGCGGCCTCGCAACGAGGCGGCGGCCAGCCATGGGCTCGGCAACCGATCGGGTTGGAACGGAGGCTGCCATGTCCGCCATTACAGCCGTCACCGGCGTCGCCGCCGCGCCGTTGCGGCGCGTGTTGCGGGCCTTCGCCGTGACGGCAGCGGGACTCGTCATACGGGTCGCAGGTCGGATCAGGAACCGGCGGGATGCGGCGCGCCTTGCTTCGCTCGACGACCGCATGCTGGCCGATATCGGGCTCACCCGCAGCGACCTCAGGGACGCCTATGCCGAACCGCTCTGGCACGATCCTACAGACGTGCTCGCCCGACGCGCCGCCGAGCGGCGCACCGGCCGGCGGTCGGTCCTTCGCTGCCGCAGCGACAATCCGTCGCTGTCCTCCACGGCCAACGCGGGACTTGGTTGGCGCCGTCCGCGCACCGATCGCGATCCTCGATTGCTCGTTTGAGGCCTTCGTCGACCCGGCCGATCCTCCCATCGGCCGCTGTCCGGTGCCGCGACCCCCTCTCGCGCCCCGGGCGAAGCGCCCGCCTCCCCCGGCGGGCGCATTCACTTTTGCGGACGCTGGGAGCCCTCCATGGCCTGCCGTGCAATCAGGGTTCGCCGGTCCTTGACCACGCCGATCGGAGTGCCCAGGCGCTCGATTGTCGCGATCACGGTGCCGTCAAGGGCCTTGTCGCAGCCCATGTGTGTCGGCGCGATGAAGAAATCCGCCGGATCGGCGTCGGTCGCCCAGACGAGCCGGCGGCGCGAACGCGCCTCCCATTCGAACGGCAGCCGCTCGCCGCAGACCGCCACGCGGTAGGTGAGGGCGGGCGTGCCTTCGCGATCGAGAAATGCCTCCAGGCGGCCCACCGCCTCGTGCATGACATTCACCCAGTAGTCCGTGTCGTAGCGGGGGGCGGCGCCGGCAAGCCCGCCGACCATGGTGTTGTAGTACAGGTGCTCATACGGATGCAGGCGCACGAGCACGCTTGCGGTCCATACGAACGAGCCCGCAAGCGCAGCTGCGGCGCCCACCGCGAGCGCGTGACCACGGGTCGCCAGCCAGCCGAGCATCGCGTCGAAACCCAGGCCGGCCAGGACCGCAAGCGGCGGGACGACGAACAGGAAGTGCCGCATGCCGCTGAATGCCGGGCCGCGGCCGACGACCTGCAGGGTGAGCGGGACGAGCACGGCCAGCGCGATCAGCGCCGTCTCGCGTGCGCGCAATTCGCCCGCGCGGGACCGCCGCGCAGACGCCTGCACGGCTGCAAACACAACGGCGAGCACGGCCCCCGACAACAGGAACAGCGGCAGCTTGATGGCAAGATAGAGGGGAACGTAGTGCCGCGGCACCGTCGCCATCAAATAGGTTTGGCCGTCGAGCAGCGTCTTGACCGGCATATCGAAGCCGGCAAAGGCGAAGATCGCGCGCACCGGGTTGAGCAGATCGAGCGCGGCCCACGGCCAGGCGGCGATCATCGCCAGATACGCCAGCGCGAAGGCCGGCACGAACAAGACGCATGAGCGGCCGAAGAATCGCAGCGCCGCAGCCGGTACAAGCGGACGCGGCAGCTGCAGTGCGATCGCCGCGAGCGCATAGGGGACGAGCAGCAATCCGATCGCGCGCAGGCCGAGCGCCGCCCCCGTCAGCAGTCCCAACAGCGCGAGATCGCTCAATTGCGGCCGCGGCAGGCGGCGCGATACGCGCAGCAGAAAATAGGTCGCCCCCATCATCGCGGCGGCAAACGGAATGTCCTTGGTGTGATTGAACATCGCACCGAGCCAGGTGCCGCACAGCGCAAGCGACAGCGCTGCAAGCACCCCCGCGCGCGGCCCGCCGATCATGCGCGCCGTGCCCCAGGCCGCCGCAATGCCGCCGACGCCGGTCGCCGCGCACAGCACATGTCGGATGACGTATTCGTCGGCCGGAATGACCGCGCCGAGGAGGGCGGCGACGATATCGAACAGGCCTCCGTAGAGGTACAGGTTGCCGAATCGGAACAGTGCGTGGTCGGCGCGCCCGCTGGCGTAGTAGTCGAGGATCAGCCGGCCGTACTGATGCTGGATCGGTTCGTCATTGGAGATCGAATAGTCGCGGATGGTCCAGGCGATCAGCACCGGCAGCAGGACGAGCAAGACCAGCGCGCAGGCATCGAACGGATCGAGCGGTCCACGCCGCAACGGCCGGTGCAATCCGCTCGGCGCGCTCATCGCGATCGCGCCGTTCGAGTGGTCTGCGCGGGTCCTGATCCGATCATGGCGGCGGGCCGCATGCGTCGTTCCCCTTTGCGAAATGCGGCCGCGAACGGTCCGTTCCGTCGCCACGGCGGTTGTCAGGCGCGCGCGCCGGCCCGCTTTCTGAACGAACGTTCACAACCACGGCTCCGCTGCTCCCTGCGCCGCAAGCCCGGCCTTGCGCGCCCCCGACAGGAGACACGCCGATCTGCAAATTGATAGCAACATGCATTGCCGGGCGGTGTTCGCAGCGTCGTTCCGCCGCATGACGCATTGACGCTCGCCCCCGCATGGCCGCATCAATAGCATGTGGTTTCGTGATCGCTGGAAGGTTGTCGTGCGCTTCGTTCCGAGCGTGCTCATCGTCTTGGTCGCGTCGATGCTCGCTGCGGCATCGGCCGGGCCCGTGCGTGCGCAAACGGGCTTCGATCGGCCGGGCGGCGATTACGCGCGCTTCGTCGTTCCCTCGGGCGATCCGGCGGTCTGCGCCGCCCGCTGCGATCGCGACCCGCGCTGTCGCGCCTGGACGTTCTCCTATCCGGGCACGGTGGCGATCGGCGGCAGCACCAGTGCCATGTGCTGGCTGAAGAGCGAGGTGCGGCCGCGCGTCGAGAACCCCTGCTGCGTGACCGGTGTCAAAGGAGCCGGGCTCGTGGAGGTTCGCCCCGGGCCGATCGAAATGTCGATCGACCGCTACGGCGGCGACTACCGTCACTTCGACATGCCGAACAAGCCCTCGGCCGAAGCCTGCAAGCAAGCCTGCGAAGAGGAGAACCGGTGCCGGGCGTGGACCTACGTACGGCCGGGCTACCTTGGCCCCACCGCCCGCTGCTATCTCAAGGACAGCATCAAACCGCCGCGCCGCAAGCCCTGCTGCATGTCGGGCGTGGTGCGGTGAACGCGCCGATCCGGACCCGGGCGCAAGGTTGCCGCGCGGGGGGCAAGCGCTGCGCTCGCCCGCGGTGACGGGCACGCATTACGAACGCTCAGAGACCGGTGAACAGCGGATCGCGTGCGGCAAGATGGCTTCGTGTTCGCCGGCGAGGTTCGTCATCGCTCCGCCGACCAGCATGCGGCGGTCGATGGCAAACAGTTCGTGCATGGCATGCCGGACACTGAGCGTGCCCATGCGCCCCCCGTGTGCGATATGCGCAAGACTGATGCGCATGCCGATGTGACGCGAGGCGTTGTCGTTCAGGCCGTTCCGCCGACCGTGATCCGGTCCATGCGCAACGTGGGCTGGCCGACGCCGACCGGCACGCCCTGGCCGTTCTTGCCGCAGGTGCCGATGCCTGTATCAAGCGCCAGGTCGTTGCCAATCATGCTGACCCGATGCAGGTCGGTCGGTCCGTTGCCGATCAGCATGGCGCCCTTGAGCGGCGGGCCGAGCCGTCCGTTCTCGATGCGGTAGGCTTCCGTCACCTGGAAGACGTATTTGCCCGACGTAATGTCCACCTGTCCGCCGCCGAAATGCACGGCGTAGATGCCGTTCTTGACCGAGGCGATGATTTCGGCCGGCTCGCGGTCGCCGGCAAGCATGTAGGTGTTGGTCATGCGCGGCATGGGTACATGGGCGTGGCTCTCGCGCCTTCCGTTGCCGGTCGGGCGCATGTTCATCAGGCGGGCGTTCTGCCGGTCCTGCATGTAGCCGACCAGGACGCCGTCCTCGATCAAGACGGTGCGGTTCGTCGGTGTGCCCTCGTCGTCGATCGAGAGCGAGCCGCGGCGGTTCTGCAGCGTGCCGTCGTCCACCACGGTCACGCCCTTGGCCGCCACCCGCTGTCCCATCAAGCCGGCAAAGGCCGAGGTCTTCTTGCGGTTGAAGTCGCCTTCGAGGCCGTGGCCCACCGCCTCGTGCAGCATGACGCCGGGCCAGCCGGGCCCCAGCACCACGTCCATCTCTCCGGCCGGCGCCGGGACCGAAGAAAGGTTGAGCGTGGCCTGGCGCACGGCCTCGTCCACGGCATGACGCCAAGCATCCGCTTCGATGAAGCGCTGATACGCCTCGCGGCCGCCGTAGCCGTAGGAGCCGGCCTCCTGGCGGTCGCCGGCGCCCGCCACGACCGCGACGTTGATGCGCACGAGAGGCCGCACATCGCGATAGGTCTCGCCGTCGGGGCGCAGGATCTCCACGACCTGCCACGAGGCGGCGACGCTGGCGGTCACCTGCCGCACGCGCTCGTCCTTGGCGCGGGCATAGGCGTCGATGGCTTCCAGCAGCTTGACCTTGGCCTCGAAGCTCGGGGCGGACAACGGGTTGTCGTCGGCATAGAGCCTGCGATTGGTGCGGCCGGGCGGCTCGGCATAGCGGCCCGTGTAGCCGCCCTTGACCGCGCGCACCGCATCCGCCGCACGCGCGATGGCGGCCTCCGACACGTCCGAGGCATGCGCATATCCCACGGCCTCGTCCTTCACCGCGCGCAGGCCGAAGCCCTGGCTGGTGTCGTAGGTGGCCTGCTTGAGCCGGCCGTTGTCGAACACCAGCATCTCCGACTGCCTGTACTCCAGGAACAGTTCGCCGTCGTCGGCGCCTTGCAAGCCGCGCTCGATCAGCCGGGCGACACGGCTGCGGTCGAGGCCGGCGCGGTCGAGAAGGGAGGGGGTCGGGTCCATCGGATGCTCCGTTGCGGGATGCGCCAAAGATAGGAAGCCGGGCGCGATCCTGACAGGCTGCCGGTCACGCGCCGAACCGGACCGATATCCGTCCAATCGGCTCGAGCGCGAAGTCGATGCCGGTATCGGCAAGTTCGAGGAACATCGGCGCCGTCAGCGAACCGCAGATGACGACCTGGCCGGCGCGCAGGCCGTCGCCGACCGCCGCTGCCGTATCGGCGACATGGGCGATGATGTCGTGGATGCGGCCGGTGTTGCTTTCGAGATCGACAGGAACGGGGACGTCTTTGCCGCTGCGCGTCAGGCGTCCGCGCAGCCCGTCCAAGCGCCCGCCGCTGCGCATGATGTCGCGCGGGCCGACGATGACGTGCCGCTGAAAGATGTCACAGGACAGAATGGCCTCCACGTCGTCCATGGCGCATTGCACGTCGGCAAGCTCGATCGCGGGCCCGACGGCGGAAATCGCCCGGCGCACCGTCTCGCGGTTGGCGTGTGCCGGCACATCCTGCCCGATGTGGACGGCGATCTCCGCTTCGGCCACCGGCCGTTGCCAGGCCGCAATCGAAACCGTGGCCCCGGATTCGAGCAAGGCACGGTCGAGCAGGTAGCCGACGAGCGGTGCGCGCAGACGCAGCTTCTCCTTCGCCGCCGGCGCCCCGAACCCGACCTTCCAGCCGATCTGGCGCGCCCCCTCCTGCAACTGCTGCCGCCGCAGCCGGAGCTGCGCCTGCATTCCTCGCTCAATGCGCGGGTCGCCGAGTGCGTCGCTCATGGTTGTGGCTTCGACGGGACTTCGTAGCCCGAGGCCTCGATGGAACCTGCGCCCATCCAGCCCCAGACCAGCACCACGTCCTGCTCCGACGTGTTGTTGAAGCCGTGCCAGCAGCCGCGCGGCGAATAGACGACATCGCCCTCGCCCGAGGGTTCGAGTCCGTGCTCGGTGATGATGTGTCCCTTGCCCTTAAGCACGATGAAGAACTCATCGCAGTTGCGATGCCGGTGGCATTCGTGGCTGGCGCCCGGCTTGAGCACGGTCCAGCCGACGACATGGTCGGCGCCGGCCGATTTCTTGTCGATCAGGAACTGGACCTGCATGTCGATCCAGCCCTCGTCGCGCTTGAGCCCCTCGACCTTGGGCACGTTGCGGATGTTGGTGCGGTACATGGTCGCTCCGAGCCGCGCCGACGTGATGCCGGTCGTGGCCTTGACGGCCTTGGCGAGGGCGGCCCCGATCTTTTCGGCTTTGCTGGTCATGCTTGTCCTCCCAGGCGGCGGTAGACCCGATGGGCCACCACGAAATCGTTGGCATCGATGCCGAGCCCGCGGCAGGCATTCATCATCTCGTTCGCCGCGGCCGCAAGCGGCACCGGGCTGCCGAGCTTTCGGCCGAGATCGAGGGCGAGCAGCATGTCCTTCTGCTGCAGCGTGACGTCGGCGAGCGGAACCGCCGGCATCTTGCCCTCCAGAATGAACGGGCCGCGATAGCCGAGCACGGGCGAGGCGGCCACGCTCTTGAGGATGGCATCGACCGCGACCTCGCGCGAAACGCCGCCCTTCTCCGCCAGCGCCACCGCCTCTCCAAAGCAGATCACCTCGACCATGAGCAACAGGTTGACCGCGATCTTCATCTGGCAGGCGAGGCCGTTGCCGCCGATGTGGGTGACCTTCGGCCCGATGGCCAGGAGGACGGGTTTGGCACGCTCGAACGCGGCAAGATCGCCGCCCACCATGATGGACGTCTGCCCCGCCTTGACGGTAACCGGGCTGCCCGAGATCGGCGCATCCAGCATGATCGAACCGGCCTTGGCGAACTCGGCGGCGACCGCGCGGCTTTCGTCGGGATCGATCGTGCTCATGTCGAGGTAGATGCCACCCCGGCGCAGGCCCGCCACGATCCCCTCGCGGCCGAGGGCAACCGCCCGCACCGCGTCCGAATCGGTGACGATGGATAAGACGATCTCGGAAGCCTCGGCGACTGCGCGCGGCGAGTCAGCGAGGCGCATTCCCGCCTCAACCAGCGGTGCGGCCCTGTCGCGCGTGCGGTTCCACCCGGTCACGCGATGGCCGGCTTGCATGAGGCGCGGAACGATCAGAGCGCCCATGGCGCCCAGGCCGACAAATCCGATATCCACCTGCGAACTCTCCCCATCATCCGGTGCAACGGATCATGATCGGGAGTCTCAGGGCAGCTTGTCAAAGCCCTCGCCGAAGCCCTTCAGACTGATGGGAAAGCCGATCCCCTCCTCGGGGGTCTGGAAGATGATGAAGGTGGCCGACTGGCCGGACCGCAGCCTGCCGATCAGGTTGTCGTCCATGATCACTTCCGCGATGCAGCCGTTGGGCACACAGCGCACGAAACCGGCCCGTCCGATCTCGGTATTGTCGATCTTGAGCCCAAGGCCGGAGGGCAGCAGCACGCCGGGCGGGGCGATGACCCGCATCAGCCGCGTCTTCTTGTCGGCGGTGCGCAGCACGATGACGGTCAGTCCGATGTTCGGCCGGTCCTCGGCGGTGACGCTCTGGATCAGCGCACACTGTTCGGATTGCGCACCGGGCGGGGTGTCGCAGCGGATCTGCCAGTCGTTGTGAACCGAGCGGACCGTCCCCTGCGCCAGGGCCGCCGTCGCCAATGCGGCCAACCCGGCCAGGCCGGCCAAAAGCAGCAGCGCCCGGCCGCCAAGCCGGTACGCCTTCGGTGCAATCCAGATTCGGCGCAATGGGGCCATCATGCCGTCCCTGACTGGCCGGCAGCCCGGCGCTGGCAGCGAAAGCAATTGCCCCGGGAATCGAGGCGACAGCCGTTCACGATCATGGCAAGCCGACGATGTCAAGAATGCAACCTGTTGTTTTGGCGGCAGTTGCGGCAATCTGGCGGGCTTGCGAGCGGCGCCGGGCCGCCGATCCGGGGAGCGCGGGTTGTTGCATCGGCCGGGCGCCCATGCACAT
>Ga0073934_10007284_pt1 | contig 15523 bp, 12 predicted proteins | sample LarsenN4metaG_FD_76834 | JGI IMG/M metagenome (GOLD analysis project Ga0073934, IMG submission 76834) | Hot spring sediment bacterial and archeal communities from British Columbia, Canada, to study Microbial Dark Matter (Phase II) - Larsen... ...
ACCAGCTCGAATCCCACACCGGTTTTCATGACGACCGTGGTTTTAAGGGTATTAACCTGATCTACGGGCCATGGAATCCGATAGTGGATGCCGGGTTCCAGCCGGGGGCTCACAATCTTCCCGAAACGCCGGATCACCGCCTGCTCATCAGGAGCTACCGTAAAGAATCCGGTCGACAGGTACCCGGCGAGTAGAATAAAGAGAAGAGCTCCCACTATTTGAAACTTTCTACATTGGGTCATAAAATTATACCCTTTTCCCCGGCCCTCCCCTCCCCCCCGACCCCTCTCCCACGCGGTGGGAGAGGGGTCGGGGGGGAGGGGAGGGCCGAAAATTACACAAAACGAACTTTACAAGGTATTAGTAGACTATTTACTTAATTTTGCCTCCATAGCCCTGCTTTTACTCCTTATTTATTATTGGTCATTTGAGAGATAGGTTCTTTTAAAGCCTCCTTATCTCCGTCGACGGATTTCATCGCACCCTGGTTATTGAGCAACTTAACGATGTCAGCATCGGCAGGGAGAAAAAGGGTCGTTTTCATATCCAAAATTTTATCGTAGGCTTCCAGGGTCCTCAGAAATTTGTAAAACTGGGGGTTCGTACGGAAAGCTTCCGCATAAATTCTCATAGCCTCCGCGTCTCCTTCTCCTCGATACTTTTCCGCTTCTTTATAGGCTTCTGCGAGGGTCCTCGTTTTCTCATGCTCCGCCTCGGCAATAACTCGCATGGATTCCATCTCTCCTTCGGAGCGGTATTTTGTGGCGATACGTCCTCGCTCCGCAACCATTCTTTCGAAGACGCTCCTTTTGTTCTGTTCGGGGAAATTTAAAGCCATTAACCGGACGTCCACCACCTGAACCCCATAATTTTTTGCGCGTTCTCTGGCACTTTCCAGAATTTGAGCCATGACCTTTCCGAACTGAAATTCTTCGGCTTTTGTTGAAATGAAGACATGGAGGGGATAAGTCCCCAAAACAGATCCGATTTCAGAGGATACGATGTCCGCGAGCCGAATTTCCGCATTAGCCCTATCTACCAGGGTTTCCACAAACCTCTTGGGATCTACAATAGACCATAAAACGATACTGGAGATGGAGATATGGTTTTTGCTCTGGGTTAGATACTCCATGGGAACAGGTTGGAAGTTCAAGAGGCTACGTTGAACTTTTTGGACGCTATCGATAGGATAGGGAAATTTTATCTTCAGGCCGGGGTTCGAGAGAACCCTGACCACCTTCCCAAATCGTTTGACCAATCCATATTCCGTTACGTCCAGGGTAAAGAACATGGAATAGAGGCAAAGGAGAAGAAAAATTCCCACAAGGAAAATGAATAATTTTCTAGGCTTCGAGTTGATGGAGAGTTGCATTTTTTTAGCTAAGGCTCCTGAGCGAGGGGTCGTGTCATCCAAAGATCGACGTCTTTGACATACGGCGGCCCAGGTCTCAAAGTTTTCTGAACTTTAGGTAAAACGGTTTCCATCGTTTCTATATAAAGACGGAATTGATTCAGCTCAGGAGAAACCTGGTAGGCCTGATTTCTAAGGGTAAATGCCTCGGCATCTCCTTGGGCCTTCAAGATTTTCTCTTCTTTAAAGGCGAGGGCGGATTGGATGGTGTTGGCCGCATCGCCTCTGGCGAGATTCAGCGATTCCTCCGCAAACGTTAAAGCCCGATTAATGATATGGATTTTATCTTCCTGGGCGCTGGCCACATCCCGAAAGGCGGTGTGGACCTCTCGAGGGGCGTCTACGGACAACAATTGCACAAAGAGCACGTCGATGCCGGCTCCATAAACATCCAGCGCATTTTGCAAGATACGCCGAACTTCCCTTTCTATATTTCCCCTTTCCGTGGTCAGCACGGAATCCACTCCCATTTGCCCGACGATCTCTCGGAGCCCGGAGAGGGTAATGCTTCGCACCAGCCGATCCGGTTCATTGATCTTGTAAGCATACTGGACCGGATCCTTTACCTTATATTGCACCGTTAAGTTGAGGTCCACGATGTTCTCATCGCCGGTCAACAGGAAAGACTCCTCTTCGACTTTTTGCTGTTCGGCCCAGATGGCGGTAGAAGTTATCGCCCTCGGTATAGGATTCGAGGGTCCGGCCACGGTTAAGGGTTGAACCAGGCTCTGCTTATCTGTGGAAGTACGGCCCGTTCGGAACCCGATCTCTACCCTTCGAACGGGGTCCTTCGGAACCCTTTCAATTTTTTCAACGGGCCACGGAAGGTGGTAGTGAAGACCGGAGGGGAGGTCGGGCGCAACCATTCTGCCAAAGCGCAACTTTACCCCAATCTCTCCGGGTTGAACTATGATAAAACCGCTGTACAAATAAAGAGCTACCAGAGTAACCAGGGTTCCCACCTTGATCCGTAAGGATGTCAAGCGAATGCCTGTGAGGGAGTCCAACCAATCCCGCAAATGGATCCACTCCTCCGGGACCTGGGTTCGTCGCATGCTATAGATAAACAGGCAGATCATTCCGATGGCTACGAGAACTTTGACACGTTCCGGGATTATACTGGTGCTGGCTCCGAAGGTCACTCGAGGGTCCAGCCCGGAGCTCCAGTAAATCCAGTTAACTATATATCCGGCCAATAAACTCATGACAACGATAGCACCCAGGTAGAGGGCGACGACCCTGCGGCCCAGAAATTTTAGCAGGACGACGATGGTTCCAAGATTCGTAGCGGGTCCGGCTAAGAGAAAAACCAAAGCGGCTCCCGGATTTAGCCCCTTTAAGACCAGGGTCGCAGCGATGGGGGTAGAAGCTGTCGCGCAGGTATAGATGGGGATACCGATGAGCAACATGAGCAGCATGGTGGTAAAGCCGCCGCTTAAATATTTTTCAATGACCGACGCCGGAAGGAGGGCAGCAATAATTCCAGATAAAAACACGCCAAACACGATCCAGTAGGAGGTATCATCGACTAATTGCAGAAACGTATTGTAAAATTTCTGCGCCCAATGGTTTGGGGCGATTTCAGGAGATTCCAGAAGGGTCTCAAGCTTAGGAGGCGCTTCAACGGAGCGAGGTAGAGGATCTGGAGTAGAAATAGGGTTCTCAGCTATATCATGAGCATGATCATGGGATATGGGAGGTGGAACGGGGGGTGGGGCGTCCTGCTTTCGATCTCCCCAGATGTTCGTGGCAATACCCGCTACGATCGCCGTAAAAAAGGCCGCTATAGGACGTACTGTAGCCATGATAGGATCCATGAGGGCATAACTAAAGAAGATGGTATCTACATCCATCTCTGGGGTCGAGATCAAAAAGGAAACGGTCGCTCCCTTGTTAGCGCCCTGTTTCTTTAAAGAAAGGGCCGTAGGGACCACCCCGCAGGAACAGAGGGGCATGGGCACCCCGATCAGAGACGCCCAGATAACCGATTTGATCTTTCCTGCTCCTAAGTATTTAAGGATAGCTTTTGCAGGGATCCATAAGGCTACCAGAGTGCCTATGAGGTAGCCAAACAAAAGGAAGACAGAGGCCTCTTTAAAGATAGTCCAGATCTCCTGGAGTATTTGAAGTAGAAAATTAACCACAGGAAAATTGCTAGCCTGACCCCTTGATCCTCTCCCCTTGGTAGAGGAGGGGATCAAGGGAAGGGGTCCTTAGAACCGCCGTAGGGTTACTTAGGTAAATACTTCTTATCCAGTTGACAGGCTACCGAATATTGAGGATCCACCACGTTTGAGACTTCAATCTGCGCGGCCTGCCCTAATAACTGGTAGGCTTCCATCTTATCGTACCCGTAGTCGGCTACCAGCCAGTTAATCAAGTCCGAACAGGCAAGGCGTAAAGCGTCTATGAGGGGTCGGGTGCTCCCGATAGACATGATATATTTATCGTTCTCCAGGCGCGGCCAGGCAATGGTTTTCCCTTTAATCAAGTCCACCGTAAATTCCACATCCATGGAGGTTTCTATGGCCGCTCCCATGATCTCCCCATCGCCTTGGGCGGCATGCCCATCCCCCCCCATAAACAGGGCGCCCGGCTCAAATACCGGGAAATACATGGTCACCCCAGAGACCACTTCATTAAAATCCATATTAGCTCCATTGGTCCCCGGCACCAAAGAGCTGATACACTCCTTCCCTGAAGGGGCCGTGCCGATGGTCCCCAGGAAGGCCCGGATAGGAACCTCTACCTTTCCTACTTTGCTTTTAGGCATATCTAAGACCGCCATGGTTTTGTCTGCATTAAACTTCCACACATACAAAGTATCCTTTACCGGGTCGGTGACCATCATCGTTTTATATTCGGGCGCTAAAGCTCCAAAATAGGGAATAGCTCCACCCCAACCCCAATCCCGATTCGGAGCGACTTTTAATAAATGGACCACCAGGGTATCCCCCGGTTCTGCACCTTCAATGTAGAAAGGACCGGTCTGGGGGTTAACCTTGGTTAGATCCAGTTTGGGAGCCAGGGTTTTATCCGTGGGTGCAAAGGCATCGTTGGAGGCATCCCGGGTTCTGGTGATAACTTTATCTCCCGGTTTGATTTTTAAAGCAGGCGGGTGGGAAAAACAATACGTGAAATAAACCTTGTCCCCTGGATCGTATCGGTGCTCCGCGGCAGAAACCGGGAGACTCGAGGTCAACGTGAAAAGGAAAAACAAACCTACTAGAGCGCTCAACGATTTTTTAATGGAAAGACTCATAGGGTACCCTCCTTCTTAGTTCTAAACACGTTTGAGTGAAAGTTTATAAACCTGCAGCCCAGAGTTTACTTAAGATGCCCATCACCTCCTTTCTCTCCGTAGACATAACTGCTATCGTATAAAAGTCGGAATAAATCCGAATCTAGAGGTAAAATCATGGTAGTTTTATCGTTTATAAACGCTTTGTAGGCGTCCATGGTCCTTAAAAACTGGTAGAATTGAGGATTTTTATGAATTGCCTCGGCGTAAATTTTAGTGGACTCGGCCTCCCCCTCCCCTTTATGGGCCTGGGCCACTTTATAAGCTTCCGAGAGGATCGTCGTCTTCTCCCTGGCGGCTTCCGCTCGTATCTTGAGTCCCTCCTCCTCGCCTTCCGACCGGTATTTCATGCTGATGCGTCCCCGCTCCGATTTCATCCTCTGAAAGACGCTATCCCTATTCCTTTCCGGAAAGTCCAGTTGTTGTAAGCGCACATCGGCAATGAAAATCCCATAGTCCCTGAGGGCGATCTCCTGGCACCGTTTTGCGACTTCTGCCAGAATCGTCTCCGCCTGGTAGTCCCCAGAATTGGTGGAAATGAAAGCCGTTAGCTCCACTTTCCCAAGCGCCGCCCCTAACTGGGAGGAAAGGATATCTAGAAGCCTGGACTCCGCTCCTTTTTTATCGAAGACCGTTTGCAGAAACTTTTTAGGGTCCTCAATCTTCCATAAAAGAAAGCTGGAGGCCATAATGTTCTTCTTACTTATGGTGAGGAACTCCTGGGAAGGTGACTCAAAAACCCAGAAACGGTTATCAAATCGAAGGACATTTTGAAAAGGGTAAGGGTATTTAAGTTTTAAACCCGGGGATTTAATAACGCGAACGGGATTTCCGAACTGAGTAACGATCGCATACTCCCGTTCGTCTACGATAAAAAAGCAGGATACCCCCACCAGAAACACCAAAGCAACTATAGCAAAAACAATTGGTATACGCATTTTTTAAGTTAAACCATGAAATAAAATCCGTGTCAAGTTTTATTTGACATAGCTTCCAGGGTGTGCTACTAGTTTAGTCGATAACCCTTTGTAAGTACTTAACCTTCAGGGCTTAGTTTAATGCTTAGTTTTCAAACCTAAAACGCTCCCCAGATGACATAGATAATTTTTGGGTCGTTTTTATTTGTGGGCATCTGGGTAATCCGAAGACCGTTTACTTTTTATGATCTACGAGCTCAGGACTTATAAAGCGATGCCGGGACGGATGCCGGATCTTTTAAATCGTTTTACGAAGATAACCCTCTCCTTTTTTGAGAAACACGGGATGAAGGTGATCGGTTTCTGGCAACCTTTGGTCGGAAATAACAGTGAGCTGATCTATCTCTTAGCTTTCGAAGATATGGCCCATTTTGAACGCGCCTGGAAGGCCTTTAAAGAAGACCCGGAATGGTTAAAAGCCCGGGCCGAGACAGAAAAGAATGGCCCTCTGGTAGAAAACGTTCATAACTTAATCCTCGCCCCCACAAATTTTTCTCCGCTGAAGTAGTAGATGGCGATGAGTTCTTCAAATAAGATTAAATCCCGGGAGGAAATCATTGAAATAGCCGACCGACTCAGAGCAGCAGGTTATAGCATCGTGACAACCAACGGGGCGTTCGACCTTCTACATATCGGCCATCTTAAAATGCTGCAGGAAGCGAAGAGCCTGGGAGACGTTCTCATTGTAGGAGTTAACAGCGACCGCTCTATACGCCGGTTTAAAGGGCCTAACCGCCCTATCAATTCTGAGAGGGACCGGGCGGAGATGTTGGCGGCCCTGGCCTGCACCGACTACGTAACCATCTTCGATGAACTCACTCCGGTCCCCCTGCTGGACGCCATCAAGCCTCGCTATCATGTAAATTCTCCCGAGCATGGGTACGCGTGTATCGAAAAAGAAGTTGTGCTTCGCCATGGTGGGGAGATTTATATTTCCAGGTTGGTAGAAGGCCTTTCTACCACGACTCTCATAGAAAAGATCCTTCAAGCCTATGCCCGGCCCGCTCCCAGAGCTATTTTTTTAGATACCGGGGATCTCTTAAAGCCAGAGTGCAGGGAGGCCGAAGAGCGGAGCAGGAGGGCTGTGGAGAACGGGGAAACGGCTTACCCTTCTCCGCTTTCCCGCTTCTCTGCCCCCTGGTCCTCTGTTTTGGATGAGAAGGTCCTCCAGGTGCTATCTCAATTCCGACAAGCTGGTTATCGGCTGATTCTCTTAGCAAACCATCCGGAGGTTGCCATGGGTTTGAGGACCGAGGAGGAGCTTGAAGAGCGATACGGGGAGGTTAGACGATTTCTTAAAGCCCTGGGAATTGAACTGGACGGAATTTACTGGTGCCCCCACCACCCCCGGGGAAAAATAGGTGCCTATCGGCGGGAATGTGCCTGTCGAAAACCCCTACCCGGACTCCTGGAACAGGCTGTATCCGATCTAAATATTAACCTTGCCCGTAGCTTTGTAGTGGGGAGAAAGCAAGAGGACATTTTAATGGGACGGGAGATCAATTGTAAAACTATCCTGGTGGAGGACGCTTCCTTCCAGGCAGACCCCAACTTCCCTGTGGGACCCAATTTTAGGGTCGGGAGTTTTGAGGAAGTCCTGGAGCGCGTGAGCCCTGAGGTTAGAAAATAGTAGGATGGACGCTGAAGCTCGAAAACGTTTAATCGCCCTTCTTAAGAGAAATTATCCCTTCGTATGGAAAAATCTCTCGCAGCATTTTCGAAACTGGTATACCCTCAAGGTCAAGCGGAGTCGCATGGTACCCCCCTACTCGGCGGTTCTCTACGTCTCGCACCACTGCAACCTGGCCTGTTCTTATTGCACCCAGAAAACGCCGGATGTTATCAGCGACGAGTTGGATACCCCACGTACCCTGGATCTCCTGAGGATTATCCGGAAAGAAACAGATTACCTGCTACTGACCGGCGGAGAGCCCCTTTTGCGGCGAGACATCGTTCAATTAGCCAGGGTGGCTCGTAAGGATTTAAAATTCCGCTCGGTGATGCTCATTACCAACGGAACCCACATCCGTGAAAGGGAAGAAATCCTGGATTATCTGACCAGCATGGTCGTCAGCTTAGATGCGGTAACTTTAGATAAGAGTAAACCTAAAACCAAGCCCTACGTCGTCGAGAAGGTTATCGCTAACCTTCTGTACTGTAAATCCATCCAGAAGCCCGCCCGGTCCCGCATCACTATCAGTGTCGTCATTACCGAAGAAAACCTGGACGAGGTGGCGAAGATTCTAGATTTTTGCCGGGAGCAGGGTTTTGTTTTCTCGGCCCAGACCGCCCTCACCCATCGGTATCCCAACCTGGAGCTTTTGAAAAATCCCCGGTACCGTCAACTGGTAGATTTGATTATAGAGCGGAGAAAAATCGGGCAGGCCATCAATGGCACCCCCAGGCTCCTGCGAACCTTGTTCGATTTTTCACCCTTTCACTGTTATCCAACCATGTTCCCCCGGGTTTACCCCAATGGGGACGTTTTCTATCCTTGTGAGCCTCTAAAGACGATCGGAGGTAACCTCTTCCGAGAGGGATCCTTTAAGAAAATTTTCGAACGGGGTCAGAAGCTCTACGGAGATATTCCCAATTGTCAGGGGGTTTGTTACTTGTTTGGCAATGTCATGTCCCACTATTTTGTGGAAGATTTCTGGTCCTTTGCAGCCGACTATCTGCGGTGATTTAAATCCCGCAGTCGGGACGAAGTCCCTGAAGGCCGGGACCGGGGACGCCATCCGCCTGCAAAGGCTTCGTCCCCGGGTCCCTCAACCCGGAACCCTTAGAAAAAAATCTTGACATCTTTAGCCGGATGCGCCATATTGATTTAAAGGCGGGCATAACTCAGCTGGTAGAGTATGAGCTTCCCAAGCTCAGAGTCGCGGGTTCGAATCCCGTTGCCCGCTCCAGTTTTTTCTCTCCTTTTCTCCCAAACTTCGATCCGTTCACTCCCCGTACGTGGGGTTTCTTATTAAAATCTGGGTATCCCTACTTTTTTACTTGACTTTTCTCTGAAATTCCCTATTTTTTCCAATGTCATTATTTTTTTCTATCTTAAACTGGGTCTCTTGCTTGAATCCCGATAGGTTGAAGAAGCTTACAATCTAAGTCTTACCATTAAATAGGAGAACGTCCGATGGATATTGCTTACGTCGAAAAAACATATTCCAGATGGTCTAATATATATGACCTGTTTTGGGGGAAGCTTTTACATCCCGGTCAAAAGATAGCTATCGAGGTCATGGATATTCAACCTGGCGATAGAATCCTCGAGGTAGGAGTCGGAACCGGGCTTTCTCTTCCTTTATACCCGGATTACTGCCAAATTGTAGGTATCGATCTGTCTGGAGAAATGTTAAAAAAAGCTCAGAAGAAAATAGAAAAATACGACCTGCAGCACGTGACTATTGAAAAAATGGACGCGAGTAATATGAGCTTTGCAGATGGAAGTTTTGATACCGTTATAGCGGCTTACGTAGTTAGCGTGGTCCCGGACCCTGTCAAAGTGGTCCTGGAAATGAAGCGGGTCTGCAAAAAGGGGGGAAAAATTATTTTCTTAAACCACTTCAAAAGCCGGAACAAATTCTTAGCTAGATTTGAAGAAGCCATCTCCCCCCTCTGCGATAAAATCGGTTTTAAAACCGACTTAGATCTGGAGAAGCTTCTGGCTATCACGAATCTAAGGATTAACTACCGAAGAAAAATTAATTTATTCAAGTACTGGCAACTGGTCAAATGCGTTAACCAAAAATAGTGAAAGAGGTAAAGAAAATAATCCCCAGATAACCCGGATGCGTGCAGATAAACACGGCCCAAGGAGGCTCTGCTCCATCTGTCGCCTCTGTGGATTGTTTTATCCTTCATTCGCTGATCACTAACCCCTAACCGTTTGTAATGGGAGTCCTCATGAAGGCTATCGTTCTACGGGAATTTGGCAAAATTGAGAACCTAAAGTTGGAAGAGGTTGAAACCCCGAAAATTTCTTTAGATGAGGTCCTGGTAAAAATAAAGGCTTGCGGGGTCTGCTATCATGACCTTTTGAACCGGCTTGGCAAGATCCCTCGCACCAGGCTCCCCATCATCCTGGGGCATGAAGTTGCCGGGGAAGTTGTCGAAGTCGGCAGTTACGTTAAAAATTTCTCTCCGGGAGATCGAGTCACTGCAATTCAGCGAATTCTTTGCGGCAGCTGTACCTATTGTAGGACCGGTCGGGAAAGCTTGTGCCGGGAAGGTTTGGGATTCTTCGGCGAAGAAATAGATGGGGGGTACGCGGAATACCTGAAAGTGAAGGCCAGTAGTTTATGTAAAATTCCCGACGAGATTTCTTTTGAGGAGGCTTCTATTCTTGCCTGTGCCGTCGGTACCAGCGTTCATGCTTTTAAAACGCGGGCTAAAGTCTCCCTCGGGGATCAAGTTCTGATAACCGGTGCGGGGGGAGGCGTGGGGTTGCATGCCGTTCAAATCGCTAAATTATGCGGAGGCCGTGTGCTTGCGGTGACCAGCTCGAAAGAAAAAATCGATAAGATCTGGGAGGCCGGGGCCGACGAGGTCATTTACAGCCCAGACTTTCAATTCGTAAAGGAAGTCAAAGCGCTCACCCATGGCCGCGGCGTAGATATCGTGGCCGAGATCGTGGGAAGCCCCGCTTTTGAAGCCAGCCTCCGCTCCTTAGCCCCTTCGGGGAAATTAATATTTCTCGGAAATATCTTGACAGCCCCTGTGTTAATCAACACGGGTCTCGTCATCCTTAAAGAAATAGAGCTTTGTGGCTCCTATGCCGTCACGCGAGAGGAACTCTTAGAAGTTATTGACCTGGTCAAACGTAAAAAACTCCGACCTATGGTCTCTCACACCTTACCTTTAGAAAAAGCCCCGGAAGCCCACAGGCTGCTACAAGATCGAAAGACCATCGGGCGTATCGTACTAACTATTTAGGAATTAAAAATCATTTGACAAATTGAATAAACTCTGCAATAGGTGGAGCGTCTCTTCAAGACGACGTCGTTCGCTAGGAAGTTTCCAAACGATTCACTCCAAATTGCTGGTAATGGATCTAGGATACCTAAAGAAAGACTGGTCGGTTGAACAAGTGAGTTGAGCAAATCAGACCCGACGGGATAAAAAGAATCTATAAAACTTGTTGAGTACTACGTACGGGGGAGGTATCCTTATCGCCCCGTTCCGTAGGACGAGGACAAGGTTCGTCTCTACCCATCTAATGGGCTCGTAAGGGGTTCTTGCGGCGGCTCTACGCCTTAGAACTTCGTAGGGCGAATACAGGTTGGTAGCTTTGAGGTTTGTGGACTCCGCAAAACTTGTTAAACCCGGCTATAAAGATAGGTTATGAAATTTGTGCAGAGAAGTCTGGCGCTTGTCGCACTCTTACTCCTGGTTAAGTTTTTAGGTCTCGCTTACGCTGCAGACGAAGACATCAGTTATAATTACCGCGTGGACGATAAAAACCAGGTCTGGGTCGATGTGGAGAACGATTCAGACAGCGATATTAAAGTAACTTCGGTGGTGGTCAGTTTTTACGACAAAGACGAAAATATTATGGATAAGTCTGAACTGCCCTGTAAAAGCAATTGTATCGTTAAAGTAGATGAAGCCAAACCGTTTGGTCCGATTACAGGTCCTAAAGACTGGGAGACCGTGAGAGTTACCAAGGTCTATTACGAAGCGGCCAAGTAAAGGTAGAAAGAAGGCAGAAAGCAAGGGAGGCTTCCCTTCCGCTTTCTGCCTTCTGCTTACTGCGTACGACCCATCGCCTTAAGGACCTTCTCCGGGGTCATAGGTAAGTCGTAGATTCGGATTCCAATGGCATCGTAAACCGCGTTGGCAATGGCGGGCGCTACGGGAATCGTCGGGGGCTCCCCGATTCCAATGGCCCCGAAGGGCCCGCTTTTCTCATCCTTCTCCAGGGCAATAACCTCCACGTCAGGATAGTCCGTCGAGCGCATGAGCTTATACTTATCGTAATTCAAATTCTGAGGGATGCCCTCTTTGTAATTGGCATCCTCACACAGCGCAAAGCCCCATCCGAAGGAGATACCGCCCACAATCTGGCCACGAACCGCTTGAGGATTCAGAGCCCGCCCGACATGATGGGCTGCCACAATCTTATTCACTTTGATCTTACCGGTTTTGATATTTACTTCCACCTCCGCCATCTGAGTTCCGAACGCAATGGGGAACCAGGCTTTTCCGGTGCCCGTTTTGGAATCCAGAGGGGTCGTCAATTTCTGGTGATGGAAGAGCCCTTCCCGCCGACGAGGTTTCCCGAACCGACGAAACTGACCGGCGATAGACTGGATGGGAATTCTCTTAGCAGGATCTTTCCGGGAGTAGGCCTCATTGAGACCTATATCTACTTCATCTTCAGGAATATTCAGAAGCCTTGAGGCGATGGACAAAATATCCTTACGAAGGGGAATACAGGCGGCCACCACGGCATTTCCGGTGGTGTAGGTTTGCTTAGTTGCCACGGTAGAGCCGCAGTTTTTGGTTCGATCCGAGTCCCCGTTGACGATATGTATTTTATCCAACGAGAGCCCGAGCAGCTCTGCAGTTAGCATGGCAAAGGTGGTATTCGAGCCGTTTCCATAGTCCACGGTGCCGACGTAAACCGTCGCCATCCCATCCTCCTGCAATTCGACGATCACGTCGGTGGTATCTTCGATGCCGGAGCCAAACCCTATCCCGTACCAAATGGTGGCCATCCCATATCCCCGGCGAATGTCTTCGGAGACGATCCTGGGTAGACGTTTCTTTTCCCTCCAGTGAAAATTTTTATCTGCCTCGACAAGAGTGTCGACCGCAGGAACGTAGAAATTCAACTCAAAATTTGTAGAGGTCTTAGAACCGCGCCGTAATACATTCTTTAAACGGAACTCCATGGGATCCATTCCAATAGCGTGGGCCATTTCATCCACGTGGGATTCTGTACAGAACTCCGTTTCTGCAGCGCCAAACCCTCGGGTGGCACAGGTGATGGGATTGTTGGTATAAACGGCGTAGGAATCTACCTTCACATGGGGAATTTCATAAGGACCGCTGACGAGAACCCCTGCTTTCCGCATAATGTTGAGGGACCAGGAGGCATAGGCTCCGGAGTCTCCGATAATCCGGGCTTCCAGGGCGACCATTTCCCCGGTCTTCTTGACCCCGGTTTTTATATAGGTGCGGAGCTGGGTCCGCTTGGTGGTCACCAACATGGTTTCTTCGCGGGAGTACTCGATTTTGACGGGCCTTCCTGTCAAAAAGGTGGCCAGGGCGGCATGAATCTGACCGTAAATAGCCTCTCGTTTACCGTAGGCCGCTCCGATGGCAGCCTGGATACATCGGACGTCTTCCTTGGGGACGCCTAACGCCCGGATGATGTTTAATCGGTCAAAAAACACGCTCTGACCCGGAGAGATCACGGTCAATTTGCCGTCCTCTCCGTAGTAAGCCAGAGCCGCTTCGGACTCTAATGGGGAGTGATCCTGAGGATGGGTCGTATATTTTCGCTCGATAATGACCTCTGCTTCGGCAAATCCTTTAGCGATATCCCCTTTTTCCAAATGGTAATGGGAGAGGATATTCCCCTTCTCATAAAGCTGGGGGGCCTCCGGCTTCATCGCGTCTTCCGGGTCGTATACGCCGGGTAGAACCTCATAGTCGACTCGGACTAAGGAAGCCGCCTCTTCGGCGATCTTTTTCGTTTCCGCGACGACCAGCGCCAGGGGCTCCCCGTAATAGCGGACTTTATCTTTAGCAAAAACCTGCTGATCGCGAATTTTTTTCCCGTACGCGTTCTCGCCCGGAACGTCTTTCCAGGTCAATACCCGAAGAACGCCCGGGACCCGTTCCGCTGCAGTGGTCTCGATGTTCAAAACACGGGCATGGGTATGGGCGCTTCGGACCGTAACCCCCCAGGCCATGCCGGGAACTTTATAATCCGCCGTATACCGGGCCTGTCCGGTTACCCGGGATTGACTCTCAACCCGGGGCTGGGGCTTGCCAATGATCTTAAACTCCCGTTGTGCCCAGGGAAGCTGTTGATCTTCGTCATCGGTATATCGAGCAATTCGGAATTTGCCGACATCTAGATCTTCTTCCTTCAACTGACCGGCTGCCAGCTTGACAGATTCAATAAGCTGTTGGTAACCGGTGCAGCGGCAGATGTTGGTTTTCAAGGCGGTCTTGATCTGTTGATCTGTCGGGTTCGGATTTTTATCCAGCAGGGCTTTCGCGGCCATGATAAAACCCGGCGTACAAATTCCACACTGGAACCCATGGGCTTTCATGAAGGCCTCCTGAAGGGGATGGAGCTTTCCATCCCTGGCAAGGCCCTCGATGGTTTCAATATTTTTTCCATGGGCGCGCTCCGCAGGAGTAATGCAGGCCAGTACCCCCTTTCCGTTCATAATCACCGTACAAGACCCACACGTACCGATGTCGCAAGCCTTCTTAGCTCCCGTTAAGTCCAGGTCTTCCCTGAGTATATCCAGGAGGGTCCTCTGAGGATCAACTTCTAGTTGAACAGGTTTACCGTTAATGGTTGCCTGAAAGATCATTGGGTTCGATACTTTCGAGCTCATAGTTTTAACCTCACCTTAATTAGGATTAGAGGGTCATCAAGTTCCTTCTTTTTATCGCGCCCTTCCCCGCATCGCCCCCGGATGGGCGGTCAAAGGTAAATTTGCCTTGGTATCCGTCACTTTCGTCCCTTCGACTTTAAGCACAGAGATGTCTTTATCCAGGAGATTACCTACCAGAAGCCATCTGCCATCGGGACTAAACGCAAGACTCTCCGGAACCCCTCCAAGCTCTATATCCTCCAGGCGCGTAACTTTTTTACCTTCTATACCCAGCACGACGATCCGGCCCCGTTTGTTATAAAAGAAAGCATCCGGCGGCGCATCGCTTCCGCCCAGGAGCCCTGCAACCACTATCTTCCCCGTAGGACTGACCGCGATCCCCTCGGGCGCATCCCCGACGACCACGTGATCGATGACCCGGGGAGGGTTCGCCTGTAAGTCGATGATCGTCAGGGTATCTACGTTCCCATCGGATCGCCCGCTACCTCCCGTGTTTGCCACGATGGCCAGGCTTCCATCCGGAGTGATATCCGCGTTATAAGGATAGATCCCGGTCGGTAGATCTTGCTTGGTATCGGTCACGTTGGTCCCATCGATAGCTAATAGAGAAACCAGGTTTTTGGTGGCTTTTGTGACCAAAGCCCTTTTCCCATCGGGGGTAAAGACCACGTGGCTTACGCTGTCCCCCATATCCACCGTACCGATCAGGGTTACCTCTTTTCCTTTGATGCTCAAGACGGAGACGGAATTATCTGCCCGATTGGCGACCAGGGCCATATCCCCTTTGGGGGAAATGGACAGGCCGGAGGGCTGTTTTCCTACGGTCACGGTTCCTAGCTCCTTAGGAGGATCTGCGCGCAGGTCTACGATATGAATCAGGTTGCTGGGGACAAACCCGGGTCCTTTCTCCGTTTCGCCCAGCTTCATCGCCTCCGCGATGAGGGCCAGGCTTTCATCAGGAGTAATGGCGATATTGGTCGGGGGGCCGAAGATGCTATTTATCATGGACAGCGTGGCCTTCACCACGGGGGAAGGCCCTTTGAGGTCGATGATGGAAACGTTCTGCTCCCCTTCCGGAACGACGACGAGTTTGCCATTTTGGAGTTGGGCTTTACTATCATTACCTGAAATAATAATCTGAGCAGGGGTGTGCAGGGCGAGGATAAGTAACAAAATTCCCGAAAAGGAAATTGTATGGGCTTTACGGATATTTCTTCTCATTTCACGGCTCCTTAATTAACAGGAGGGTCGG
>Ga0073934_10007285_pt1 | contig 15519 bp, 9 predicted proteins | sample LarsenN4metaG_FD_76834 | JGI IMG/M metagenome (GOLD analysis project Ga0073934, IMG submission 76834) | Hot spring sediment bacterial and archeal communities from British Columbia, Canada, to study Microbial Dark Matter (Phase II) - Larsen... ...
ATTCATTCCGCAACCGATAACGCCAGCCGCGCACAGAGGTGGCTCCTCAAGCTGACGATCCGCGATTCTGGCCCTGGCTTCTCGCCTGAGAACCAGGCCCGGCTCTTCCAGCCATTCTTCACCACGAAGGCGCACGGGACGGGGCTTGGACTTGCCATCACGCGCAGAATCGTTGAAGAGCATTCCGGGACGATTGCCCTCGACAGCAAACCGGGGCAGGGTGCCGCCTTCATCATCACGCTCCCCATCGTAACCGGTTCCCCGTAATCTGCCTGCAGAGGCAAGATCGCCAGGACGGCGCCGCCTCGTCGAGGCGTTGGATTCTGTGGGGCGGACCTCCGGTCTGCCAGTTGGCGGAGTCTCCGACTCCGCGCGGGACCGGAGGGCCCTGCCACCGTCAGACCAGAGGTCTGCCACACCGGGCTACCCCAAGATGAGAATGGCCGCACCTTCCGTCCTCTTCCGTGTGACTCGTTGACGGTCCTGCCTGGTCTCGTCACAATCTCGTATGCCGACATGCAGGTTGGGAATCGTTAGCGACATCCATTTTGCCTGCCCCGCCGAGCAGGCGCGGGGCGATGACTACGAATATCGCGATCTGCCCAACCCCGCCCTGCGTCTGTTCGTCCGCTGCTATCGGCGCCACGTCTGGCTGAAGAATCCCCTGCACCAAAACCACTTGCTGGAGCCTTTCCTCAGTTTTCCCGAACCGTTCGACGTTGTGGTCGGCAACGGCGACTTTGCCTGCGACACGCGTTGCGTGGGGGTCAGCGATGACCTTTCCCTCGAAAGCGCCCGCCAGTGCCTGGAAAAACTCCGCGGGCGGTTCGGACCTCGCTTCCACGCGGTGGTGGGCGACCATGAACTCGGCAAATTCAGTCTCGTGGGAAAACGCGGCGGGCTGCGCCTGGCCAGTTGGCATCGGGCGCTCACGGAGCTTCACTTGGAGCCATTCTGGACCCGGGAAATCGGCCGCTACACTCTCATGGGTCTTGTGTCCACGCTTGTGGCCCTGCCGGCTTACGAACAGGAAGCTCTGCCGGAGGAACTCCCTGAATGGCGTCAACTCAGGCGCGAGCACCTGGACCAGATTCGCCGGTTTGTCGCCGGCTTGCGACCGGAACAGCGCGTCCTGTTGTTCTGTCACGATCCAACCGCTCTGCCGTTCCTGTTGCGGGAGGGTGTGCTGGGCCCGGCCTTGAACCAGGTTGAGCGGACGGTCATCGGTCACCTGCATTCCAGAGTGATCTGGCGGCAAAGCCGTTGGCTCTCCGGGATGCCCAGGATCACCTTTTGTGGGCATACCGTCATGCGGCTCAGCACTGCTTTGCGCGAAGCCCGCCATTGGCGCCCTTTCAACGTGTGCCTATGCCCATCGTTGACCGGCATCGAACTGCTAAAGGATGGAGGCTTTCTGTCGGTCGAACTGGACTCGCACGGACGAAGACCGGCAGCCTTTCACCTTCACCGGGTCTGGAGGTGATTTCCAAATGGCTTTGAGCGCAAGATGTTGCGAGACTTGAGGCTTCCCATTGACCCCACAAGTCCCGTCAGGGACGACAGGGTCTCGGTGACCGCCTCCCTTCTCGTTTGAAGTCCCGTCAGGGACGATAGAAATTAGCCCACCACTTCAGTGGTGGGAGCCAGAAACCCTTCCCCTCTATTTTGAGTCCCGCCAGGGACGATAGAAGCCTCACTCCAAGTCTCGCGGCACGTACTCCATGCCATGCTTTTTAAGGAAGACCTCAAGTTCTTCCTTGAACGTGAGTTTCCGATGGTGGTCCGCCTGGTGCCGAATGTAATTCATGGTATCCTCGACACCCGAGATGCCGATGCTGAACGCGCCGTAGCCTTCCTGCCAGCCAAAGTCCCATTCTGCTCTGAACGTCTCGTGCACCCACTTCGACGAGTTGCCCTTCAGGAGTTGAATTGCCTTGGCCACCGAAATGGCCGGAGGAATGGCTATTAGCAGATGGACGTGGTCCTCGACGCCGCCGATCAGCAAAGTCTTGACGCCGATTTCACGCGCAACCCCGCCCAGGTAAGGCCACAGACGTTGCTGGAGCGGTGGCTTTATCAGTGGCCGCCTATCTTTCGTCGCGAACACGCAGTGCATTAGACAGCTTACGAAGGAGTGCATCGGGTTAGTTTTGATGGGAGGTTCCGGTCACGCATGGGTTTCATAATGAAGACACGACCGGTTTCCAAGCGTTCTTTCGTCCCTGGCGGGACTTCAAACACATGGGAAGCGGTCACCGAGACCCACCACTGAAGCTGAAGTGGTGGGCTAATTTCTGTCGTCCCTGGCGGGACTTGAAAAGAGATGGGAGAGGGTGCCCGACTAAAACCATACCCACCATACCCACCACTTCAGCTGAGTTGTGGATTGAGGCCGGGTGAACAACCCTGCTTCTCCTTGCTAAGTCCCGCCAGGGACGATAGAAAGGCCCAAAAACAGCCCTCTACGGTTCCACGGTTCCGAGCGGTCTTCGCACCTTCGGCCTTCGCACTTCAACGTTGGTGGTCTCCCAAAATTCAAATCCCTTGGGCCAGTTTTGAACGTCCTTCCCCCGTGAGGGTCAAATGTATAGCTGTGATTTGTGGTTGTTTGTAGGCGAAGGCCCGAAGCCTTAGCTGGAAGTTAGTGTGACACGGCTCGAGCGGCGCGCTGGCAGGCGCGCCGCTCATTTTTGTGGTTCCTCGCCGCCTGGTTAATCCTGGTTTAGCACCCGTTTCATTGCGTATTGAGAACCGGCTCGGTTTCGGGCCATCCTAAGGCATGTCTCTCGCGCTGCTCACGGATTTGTATCAACTCACCATGGCCTATGGGTACTGGCGCTCGGGCACCGCCCGGAAGCAGGCCGTTTTTCATTTGTTCTTCCGGCAACCGCCCTTCGGGAGCGGTTACACGGTGGCCTGCGGCCTGTCGGCGGTCATCGATTTCCTGAGCGAGTTCCAGTTCACTCACGATGACCTCGATTACCTGGCATCGCTGCCGGCGAAGAACGGGCGGAAACTGTTCGATCCGGCGTTCCTCGACTTTCTGAAAGAAATGAGGCTGGAATGCGACGTGGACGCGGTGCCGGAAGGGACCGTGGTATTCCCGCAGGAACCCTTGCTGAGGATTCGGGGCTCGATTCTCCAGGCGCAGTTGATCGAAACCGCGCTTTTGAACCTGGTGAATTTTCAATCATTGATTGCCACCAAGGCGGCGCGCGTGTGCCTGGCCGCCCAAGGAGACCGAGTGATCGAGTTCGGCCTGCGTCGCGCCCAGGGTCCAGATGGCGGCTTGAGTGCGAGTCGCGCGGCGTTCGTCGGCGGATGCGCGGCCACCTCCAACGTGCTCGCCGGGCAACGGTTTGGAATCCCGGTGGCGGGCACACACGCGCATAGCTGGGTGATGTCATTTGACTCTGAGTTCGAGGCGTTCCGGGCCTACGCGGCAGCGCTGCCCGGGAACTGCATCTTCCTGGTCGATACCTACGACACCCTCCAGGGCGTCAGGAACGCGGTGAAGATCGGCCGGGCTCTCCGGCGCCGGGGCTTTGAGTTGTGGGGAATACGCCTGGACTCCGGAGACCTGGCCTGGCTGAGCATCCAGGCGCGGCGAATTCTCGATGAGGCCGGGTTCCCAAAAGCCTCCATCGTGGCCAGCAACGACCTGGACGAGCGGATCATCACAAGCCTGAAGCAACAAGGCGCCGCCATCGACACCTGGGGAGTGGGCACAAAACTCATCACGGCATACGAGCAACCCGCCCTGGGCGGCGTATACAAGCTCTCCGCCGTGCAAAACCGGCGCGGCCAGTGGCTCCGCAAAATGAAATACTCCGACCAGTCCGCGAAGGTGACGAATCCTGGAATCCTCAATGTCCGGCGCTTCTCGGAGGGGAACGAGTTTGTCGGCGATGCCATCTACGATGTGACTCTCGGTCTGCGACCGCCGGTGACCATCATCGATCCCGCAGATCCGGCGCGCCGCAAAGTGCTGAGCCAGCGAAGGGCAGGGCGCGGCAGAGGGGACTCGGCAGCCGGCCGCGGCGAGGATCTGCTGGTGCCTGTCTTCCGGAAGGGGAAGCTCGTTTATTCGCCCCCGACCCTGGCTGAGGCGCGGGCCAGGACCGGCCAGCAACTGAGCATGCTCCATGATGGGATCAAACGCCTGGTAAATCCGCATCGCTACCCAGCCGGACTGGAGCGCAGGCTGCACGACCTCCGGGAAAAGATGATGCGCCAGAATAGGTAAAACGGCATGCCGCTTAGGAACCACGGAGGCACGGAGACACAGAAAAGGCAGTTGTCCCGACCTCTTTCTGAGGTTTTCAACGGTAGGGCGCGTCTGGGCGCGCTCGGCGAGCGCGCCCCGCCCGCTTAGGTGTGCTCAATCCCACTGACTCCTCAGTATTACGTTACTTGCCGAAGACCCGAACTTTCGGTCACACGACTCAGACCGTGTTTGGAAAATGCGTTAGGTGTCCAGCCTTCAGGCTGGCACGGTCACGGACTTCGAACTTCGGACTTCGGACTTCGGGACTTCGGACTTCCACGTGGGCGTTCTCCCAAATTTCAAATGTCTTTGGCTAGACTTTCTTCGGCACGACGAACGGTTCGACGTAGTCGCGGGTCAGCATCTTGTTGGCCTGATCGTTGCCGACGAATTTTTCCTTGCGGCCATCGAATTTGAGCGGCAGTCCCAGAGTGACCTTGTCGCTGTTGAGATCGACGCCGTTGGCTTCCAGGTGCGCGATCATCCGGTCCACCGCTTCGGCCATGGATTTGTTTTCGTGCAGCATCTCGCGAACTTCGCCCGGGGCTTTGCGGCTGCCGAGCCGGTAGGAAATGTTGCCGGTGTGCACCAGGCCGGCCGAGAGATGGCCTTCCAGGATCTCGGCTTTCAGGTCTTTGATCTTGCGACTGCGGATCGCGGCGATCCAGTTGCCGTGGTGCCCGCCGGATTCACCGGTGAGGCCGGTGGGAGTCTTCACCTCATCGGCCGATTTCTTGGTCTTGCCATCAAAGCGCGTGATTTCCTTGCCGTCCTTATCGTAGATGATGGCTTCGGTGTAGCTGGGAACCACCACGTAGCCGTGTTCGCATTCGATGACGTTGCCCACTCCGACCCCTTTGTAGTTGTCCATCTGCCAGCCGGCGGCTTGAGATTCCTTGCTCCTGGGGAGCCCGCGGGTTTCAAACAGCATCGGGACCTTGTAGCCGTGATAGACGACCAGCGTGTTCGGCGTTTCGGCGGAGTCTTTGTAACCCAGGCGGCCGCCCACGGCCATGGAGAACGGCGCGATCAGGTTTTCGCCGAGGAACCAGCGGGCGATATCGACCTGGTGCGGTCCCTGGTTGCCGTAATCCCCGTTGCCGTAATTCCAGAACCAGTGCCAGTCGTAGTGCACAGGGCCGAAGCTGCCGTTGCGCATGGGCTTGTCATGCGGGGCCGGTCCGCACCACAGCTCGTAGTCGATATGCGCGGGAACCTCCTGGGGACCGTCGACCAGGCCGATGCTCTTGCGGGCCTTGTAACAGAAGCCGCGCGCCAGAGTGATCTTGCCGAGTTTGCCAGCCCGAACATACTCGACGGCCTGCTGCAGCCCCACCGAGGATCGGCACTGGGTGCCGCACTGCACGATCCGCTTGTATTTGCGGGCCGCTTCGACCATCTGCCGGCCTTCGAAAATGTTGTGGGAGGCCGGTTTCTCGACGTAGACATCTTTGCCGGCCTGGCAAGCCCACACTGTTGCCAAGGCGTGCCAGTGGTTCGGCGTCGCAATGGACACGGCGTCGATTTCCTTGTTTTCGAGCAGTTTCCGCAGGTCGGTGTAGGTCTGGATGCCACTGCCGATCTCGGCGGCTTTCTTTTCCAGCACTTGCTTGTCGACATCACACAACGCCACCAATCTGACTCCGTTCATTTTTCGGAGCGTATTGATGTGCCCGGAGCCCTGGCTGCGGAAACCGATCACGGCGACCCGTATATCGCCATTGGCTCCCGCGGCGCGTGCCCAGCTAAGCGGGCCAAGGCTAACGGCGGCTGCGGATGCGGCTGCGGTCTTGAGAAAGTTGCGGCGTGTGAAGTTTTTCATATGTCCAAAGCAGTTCCACCCCCATTGATACGTTAGAACGAACCTCCGGCTCAACTCCTTTCTCGCGGAATTCCCGATTTGCCGTATGCTGACTTTATGACTCGGAACGGCCCTCCAACCCCGGAGGAATTTCAAAGACAAGTAGCGGATTTCGTGCGCCAGCACTTTCAGGGCGGCGCGGCAGCGCAGACTGCGGCTGCCGACCCGGCTGCCGGCGGCGCAGACCGCGAAAAGAAGTCCGACCCGAACGAATTTCAATTCAAATACAAACCCCGCGAGGTAAAGGAGTACCTCGACCGGTTTGTCATCCGGCAGGAGGAAGCGAAGAAGGTCCTCAGCGTGGCGCTGTGCGACCATTACCACCACGTTCGGCTGGCTGTGGAGGGCAAGGAATTGCCGAACTATGCCAAGCAGAACATCATCCTGATTGGCCCCACCGGCGTGGGCAAAACGTTTCTCATTCGCAAAGCCGCCGACCTCATCGGCGTGCCATTTGTGAAGGCGGATGCAACGAAGTTCTCCGAAACCGGTTACGTCGGCGGTGATGTGGAAGATATGGTGCGCGATCTCGTGCGCCTGGCTGATGGCGACATCGACCGCGCCCAGTACGGGATCATCTACATAGACGAGATCGACAAGATTGCCGCGGCCAACAACGTCACGGGGCGAGACGTCAGCGGGCGCGGGGTTCAAACCAACCTGCTGAAGTTGATGGAGGAGACGGAGGTGCCGGCGCGTTCGCCAAACGACATCGCCGGGCAGATCCAGGCGATGATGGACTTCACCCAGCGCGGGCGAAAAGGCCGGAGCACGATCAACACCAGGCACATACTGTTCATTGTCAGCGGCGCCTTTGGCGGTCTGGAGAAGATCGTTCGCCGGCGGCTGCGCGAAGCCACGATCGGTTTCGCCGCGCGGGAAGGCGCTGCGCCCGACTCTGCCGAGGACATTCTCCGCCACGCCCAGACGTCCGACTTCGTCGAGTTCGGCTTCGAACCGGAGTTCATCGGCCGGCTGCCTGTCCGGGTCGTTTGCCATTCGCTTGGGGTGGAGGACCTGTACCAGGTTCTCAAGCACTCCGAAGGCAGCATCGTCCGTCAGTATGAACAGGATTTTGCGGCCTACGGCATCGAGGTGTTGTTCTCGGATGAAGGCTTGAAGCGGATCGCGGCGCGAGCGGCCGACGAACGAACGGGCGCCCGGGGGCTGATGACGGTCTGCGAGCGTGTTTTCCGGGACATCAAGTTCGAGCTGCCTTCAACGGCGGTAAAACGGTTTGTCGTCACGGGTGACCTGGTGGACCGTCCTGGCGATGAACTGAAGAAACTGCTTTCGGATCCACGCCATGAGGAACGCCTGGTGGCGGCGCAGGTGGTTCAGGATTTTGCGCAGCGGTTCAGAGCGGAGCACGGGATTGCTCTGCGGTTCACTGACGGGGCGGTGGCGCTGCTGGTTGAGGAGGCGCTGGAACGGGCTGTTTCCGTGCGCGAGTTGTGTTCCGCCCGTTTCAAGGACTTCCAGTTTGGGTTGAAGTTGATCGTGCAGAACACCGGCCAGCGTGAATTCCTGCTTGACGAAAGCGCGGTGCGCGAACCGGACAAAGTTTTGAGCGAGATGGTGGTCGCCAGCTACCGGAAGCAGGCTTGATCGAGGCTTTCCTCGCCCTCGGCGGAATAACTCTGGAAACCCTATCAGATGGGAATCTGGAGATGGGAAAAGCGGAAACGCGAGCGGGGTGCAGCGTATCCCACGGCCCAAACAGTACAGCTTACGCGATCCGCATACGAATCCCGCACACCAGAGCATCACCTGCATCAGCAGGGACGATTCAGCTCGCCACAAGAGAAAACAAATGCAGCGAGCATCAGGCGGACGGAATGGAGAGGATCACGGAACGGACCTGCCCGATGCGCGGCAGATTGTAGCTTGAACTGGCGGTGCAGGCCTGGGAGAATAGGCGCACTTGGAGGGCTGGAACACGAGCCCAGCCTGCCATAGCTTGTTCCTATGATCGACGAGGCCACGTTGGCGCAAATGAACGGGGCATACACCCTGCCGCCGGATGCCGGCCCCGCTTGGCGTGCGGCGCATGAAGCAGGGGTTGATATGTCGCTCATCGAGGCGGCTCTAAAATTGACCCCGGAGCAACGGCTTGCGGAACATCAGCAGGTTGTTGATTTCTTATTAGCGGTGCAGGCAGCAGGCCAAGCCCATGGCACAAGATGATCAGGCTTTGCTTGCCCGGCTGAGGGATAGCGGCCTGGATTTCGTTGTCATTGGGGGAGTCTGCGTCGTCTTTCATGGCGCGCCGCTGGCGACCTTTGACCTGGACATCTGCTGTCCTTTCGGGGAGGAAAACGTCCGAAAGATCGAATCGGCCCTTGAGGATCTGCATCCGTACCATCGCCTGACCGCGAACAAGCTGCCGCTGGAGCTGACACGAAGCGCTTTTGGAGATTTAAAGAACTTCGACTTGCAGACCGATCTGGGTATGTTGGATTGCTTGAGCGAAGTCGCCGGGGTTGGAAGCTTCGAGGCCGTATTCAGCAGAAGTGTGCTTGCCAATTTTTCCTACGGCCAATTCAGGTTCCTGGACCTTGAGGCCCTGATTGCCTCGAAACGCGCCGCTGGACGTGAGCGGGATCTGCTCGCCCTCGGTTCGCTCCTCTGCATCAAGGAACGAAAGGACCAACGGGAGAATCCTGCCGGGTGAGATTTGCGTCGTGGTACTTGACGAGGTGACCCCGGCAAAGTTTTGAGCGAGATGGTCGCCAGCCACCGGAAGCAGGCTTGACCACGCCCCGTATCCCCCGCCGGGTTCACCTCTGGCTTCCCCTTGCAAAATAGAGGCGCAGGCTCTGTTTGCTTTGGCCAGGCCGAGCGTGGAGATGCGTGGAAAGCGCAAATATTGTAAAGCGAAAGACAACGGGTGTTTAGCCTTTGGCATTACCTAGGCTGAGGCTTTGGTATGGGCTATCTTCGCAATGCTTATCTCCTCTGCTTGCTCATGGGCGCGGTCCTGTGCGCGTCGGCCGCCGCGCCCGCAGACGTTATTCCGAACAGCGACTGCCTGGAATGTCATTCTGACAAGACCCTCTCGAAGACAAATGACGTAGGCCGTGAAATCTCTTTGTTTGTGGATGAAGCCAGGCTCGCCGCCTCCGTCCACAAGACAAACACCTGTCAGAGTTGCCACTCCGATATCACCAGCAAACACCCGGATGACGGGGTGGCGGCGAAACCCGTCAATTGTGCCGAGTGCCATGCCGGGCAATCAGAGACTTACGGCGCCAGTGTGCACGGCATCGCCCTCGCCAGGGGGCAGAGGGACTCCGCAACGTGCGTTGATTGCCATGAGTCCCACTCCATCATGCGTCCTGTTGACCCGGCTTCGCCGCTGCATTTTTCCCGGCTTGCGGAAACCTGCGGCGCTTGCCATGACCAGGCGGCGCGAGACGTGGAGGAAAGTGTTCACGGAAAGGCGGTAGCGGGGGGGCATCGGGAGGCTCCCACCTGCACGGATTGCCATTCCGAACACAAAATCCAGGGGCTCAAATCGAGTTCGACCCTGAGCATTTCGGCGGATGTGTGCAGCAACTGCCACGCGTCGGAGCGCTTGAACACGAAGTACAAACTGCCTCCGGACCGGGTGAAAACTTTCTTCGAAAGCTATCACGGCCTGGCGTCCAAGTACGGCTCCACCCTCGCAGCCAACTGTTCCAGTTGCCACGGGGTGCATCGCATTCTGCCCTCCTCGGATCCCCGTTCCACCATCCACCCTTCAAACCTGGTGGAGACCTGCGGCAAATGCCACCCGGGTGCCAGCGAGAACTTCGCCTTGAGCAAAGTCCATGTGGACATTGATTCTGCAGAGGCCAATGGCGACGTGGGACAGAAGATCAACTGGTGGGTCCGGAAGATTTACCTCGGCCTCATTATTGTGGTCATTGGCGGCATGGCGGTTCATAACGGCCTGCTGTTTTGCCGCAAAGTCGCCGCCAAGTACCGCGCCGCGCACCTCACGATCGTGCGCATGGACCTGTCGCAGCGGGTCCAGCATTTCGTGCTGGCCTCCAGTTTCATTATTCTGGCGGTTACCGGCTTTGCCCTGAAGTTCCCGGATTCGTGGGTCTCCAAAATGCTCGGTTCCAACGAGGCGTTGCGGAGTTGGAGCCACCGCGTTGCCGGTGTGGTGATGCTCGTGGGGGGCGCCTACCACCTGTATTACATTCTGGCTCGGAAGGAAGGCCGCAAGCTCATCCGGGATCTGATGCCGGTGGCGAAGGATATTAAGGACCTGGCGGCAAACGCGCGTTACCTCGCGGGATTGAGCAGGGAGAAAGCGAAGTTTGGGCGGTTCGGCTATTCCGAAAAGATGGAGTATTGGGCGGTCGTGTGGGGCACGATCATCATGGGAGTCACGGGCCTGATGATTTGGTTTAAATTGGATGTCACCCGGTTCCTGCCGCGTTGGGCGGTGGATGTCGCCACCACAATCCATTACTACGAGGCGATTCTGGCTTGTCTCGCCATTATCGTCTGGCACTTCTACCACGTCATCTTCGATCCGGATGTGTATCCCTTGAACTGGGCGGTGTGGAATGGAAAGGTCTCCAAACACTGGCAGGAAGAAGAGCATCCCCTCGAACAGACTGAAGCCCCAGCGGAAGCGCCGCAGGTGAAGGCGCACCGGTGATCGGGCACGCGAACGCCTGGAGTCGGAAAATTGCCTGCAGATCTTATGTTCCGTACGGAACATAGAATCTGCGCCGACCCCATCTTCCCTGCCTCATTCCGTCAGTTGACGCGCCTCTCATTCAGGTTCATGGTCCGCCATGAACCTTAACGTGTTTCTGAGGGCTGCGCTTTGCCTCGGTTTTGTTGGACTTGCGGCTGACGCCGTACCGGTGTCGAACGTTGGGGAAGTGGCGGCGAGCCGGGGGTTGCTGTTGGTTGCCAACAAGGGAAACCACACCTTGGGCGTCATCGACCCGGGCGCGCGCAAGCAGATCGCGGCAGTCGATGTGGAAGGAATCACCGGACACGAAGTAGCCGCTTCCCCCGACGGCAAGCGCGCGTTTGTGCCGATTTTCGGCAGTGGAGGAGTGGGGGGCCCCGGGACCGACGGCCAGCTCATCCGCGTGATTGACCTGGGACAGAATCGGGTAGTGGGAACAATCGATTTTGGCAAAGGCATGCGTCCGCATGAGGCGCTGTTCTCGCCCCGGGACGGGCTGTTGTACGTGACGACGGAACTGGACGACTCCGTGAGCATCATCGACCCGGAATCGCTGAAAGTGGCGGGTCGCGTGCCTACGGGGCAGAGCGAATCGCACATGCTTGCGCTCACGCGGGACGGCCGCCGGGCGGTAACATCCAACGTTGGACCCGGGACGGTTTCGGTGCTCGACCTCGAGGCAAGAAAGGTGCTTAAGGTCATCCCTGTCGCGGATGTGGCGCAGCGCATTTCACTGTCGGCCGACGACCGGTGGGCATTTACGAGCGATCAGCAGAAACCGCGATTGGCGGTGATCGACCTCGATCGGGGCGAGGTGGTCGAATGGATAGAACTGCCTGGCATCGGATACGGGACGGCTCCGACGCGGGACGGGAAGGTCCTGTTGGTCGCAATGCCCCGGGCAAGGCAGGTGGCGTTCGTGGATTTGAAGGAGAGAAAAGTCGCCGGGACATTGGAGGTGCCCCGGGCGCCGCAGGAGGTGCTGATTCGGCCGGATGGAGCCACCGCCTACGTTTCGTGCGACGCGGCCGGCCAGGTGGCGGAGATCGATATTGCCGCGCGCAAGGTCAGCGCGCTGATCCAGGCCGGTCCCGGTGCCGATGGCCTGGCCTGGGCGGTTCGCTGATGCGGCTCAGTTTACCGGTGCGCGACCACGCGATAGAACAACCGACCGGCAGTGACCGGGACTTCGAACAACACCGGCGCACTGGCTGTCAGGCGGACGGAATCACCGGTCGGTATCCACTGGCCCGCTCCGAGGTCGCCCCGCGCCTGCAGATCATAGGTCGTTCCGGGGGCGCCGTTGAGCTCAATTCGAACCCGGCCCGCGGCTTGCGAAATCCGAAGCAGCGGCGGTTCGAGGGCGCCATAGATGGTTCCTGGAGAGCCGATATCCGGGCTGCTGGCGGCCTGGAAAACGCCATTGACGCCCAGTTGGCTGGGAACACCGAACTGCTCCGTGGCCGGATTGTAGTTGAAGGTCACACCATCCGCGGCGGCCCCAAAATCCACGCGAGCCACGGTATCCGTCGCGGCGGTGGCCAGGCTGCTCCACAGCCGGATTCCATCTCCACTCGCGCCAAAGCTGAGGCCCGCCCCGGAGTAAGTGACAATCTTCAGGCTGGCGGGCAGGTTTGAAGATCCCCACCAGGCGCGAAACTGCGCGGCATCCAGGTCCTCGACAAAAATAATGGTTTCCCCGGGTTCGATGACCAGGCCTGGTCCGATCACGAATGGGTCAGCCAGGTCGCCTGAGCTGTCGTTGAATCGCCAGCCGCTCAAGTCCACAGGCTGCGTTTCGAAGCTGGTTAACTCCCACCAATCCTGAGTCGGAACGCCGGGGCTGGGAGCGGGATTGGGTTGCACTTCGGTAATCCGAAGGTCAGGGCGCGCATTCACGGTGAGAATCCCCGAACTCGAGACCGAGCCGAGGTGATTGGACGCGATCAACTCGTAGGAGCCCGCTTGGGAAACCGTGACTCCCACCAGTTGCAGAACGTTCGAGTTCAGGCCCTGGAGCGGCACGCCGTTGAGCCGCCAGTAGTAACTCGGAGGCGGATATGAAACCGCCGTCCCCGTCAGGGTCGCATTGCCGCCGGCCATGACGGTCACGTTGGACACTCCGGAGACGAACCTTGGCGCAACAGGGCATTGCGATTCAAAGAAATAGATCGCGGGTGCCGTTCCTTCGCTGATGGTCACATAGCCCGTGCCGTCCTTCAGCATGGTGATTCCCTCGCCGTTAGGTTCCTGGGCTGCCAGGGGAACGCTCGCCCCGGCGCGCGCCAGGGCTTCCGGGATCGTTTCACCATCGCACCGTGCCCAAGTCATGGCGAAGTCTTCCCGGCGAATCAGGATCCGTGTTCCGTCCGCCGAGAGATCGCCGGCCGAGACGGACGCGAAACTCAATTGCCGCTCGAATCGCATGACAAGGATCGAACCATCCGTCGCCGAGAGGAGATTTGCGGCATAGACACGCGCAAATGCCGGGTGTTTGATGATGACGAAGACATCGCCGGACCGGGAATCGTATAACAGGGCCTCCGCGTCATGGCCGCCATCGGGATAGCGTAAAAAGATCGTCTCGACCGAATCAAAGTCTCCGGTCACGGGTGAGTTCGACCAACTGTGGTCAATCGCCGGTTCAGGGACCCGGAAAATGCGGATTTCCTGGCGTTCGAAATTCGGGAAGCCGGTGGCGCCCATGTCGCCGACATACAAGTAGGATGCGCCAGGCACCGGCCCGGAGCCGGTCGCAATGTCCTCAACGTCGTCAACCAGTGGCGCATTTAAACTAAGGCCGGCCAGGTAAGTGCCATTGGTGCTGAACGCGTAAATCCTCTGCCGCGAGCCGTCGTTGTGGGACCAGAGGACTCCGGGACTGCGCCAGCTCGGCGCAATTCCGGAAGCCTCGGTCAACCCGTTTGCGGTGACTGTGCCCCAGCTCACGGCCGGGGCGAAAGCGGCGCAAGTGTCACAGGCCGCCGGAGCTGGCGGCGCGGTTCCGACCAGCCACAGCAGGCCGACGGCAAACGATAGCCTGGCGTTTTGAGCAATCATAGACAGCGCTTGGTTGATGCTGCCGGGAGAAAACCAACCGGGACGGCATGGCAAACTACTCAAGCTCCAGGCTCAGGCCATTGCGCTCGATCAGGCTTCCTTCGGCGAAATGCAACTGCGACAGCGCCTTGTTGTAATCGGCGCGCGCGCGCGCCTCGGTCGATTCGGCGGTGGCGAGGTCGCTTTGCAGTTGCAGGACGACATAGAGTGAACTTTTGCCGCCCGCGAGTTTTTGTTCCTCGGCCTGGAGGGCGTCGCGCGCGTAGGCACGCGCCCGGCGGCTGGCTTGCACGCGGTCGAAAGCGAGTCGAGCGGTGTGGTGCGCGTCGGAGATCTCCCGCAGGATCAGCTCCTCCTTTTGCTTGAGGCGCAGTTCGGCCTGCTCCTTCAGGTACCTGCCCGCGCGGTAGTTGGCCCGCTCTCGCGCCAGGCTCAGGGGGGTGGAAAACACGAGCCCGACCATGGCGCTGGGCGCGTCCCCATCCTCGATTTGCTCCCAGGCGCTGCTGAACGAGGCGTTGGTGCTGACGGGCGGCAAAGCCTGGACGGCGTCAGCGCCCCGGCGGCCGTAGCTGCCGACCAGGTCGAGCGAAGGGAACAACTGGTTTCGCCGGAAGCGCAAGTTGATGTCCGCGCGTTCCACATCCACCTGCATCTGCGCCAGGTCAGGGCGCTGGGCAAAGCCGGTGCGCCAACTCTGTGGAAGGTCGAGAGTCTCAGGAAGCAGGAGCAGGTGATCCGCCGGCACCAACCGTTTTTCCGCCCATTCCGCCACCTCGTAACCGAGCAGACTTTTCAGCGTGTTCTCGGCCTGGATCACAGCGTTGCTCGCCAGAGCCAGGTCGGCTTCCACAGTCGCGGCCTGGGAAAGCGACAATTTCTCGTCCAGCACAGTCAAGGTGCCCACTTCGACCTGGCGGCGCACGCCGGCCAGCGTCTCCTCTTTTGCGGTCAGAAGTCGTCTTTGAACCTGGAGGTTTTCCCAGGCAAACGCCAGTTCGTAGTAGGCTTGCTGCACCTCGTTGATGACTGCCATGACAACGTACTGCACTCCGAGTTCCGACATCTTCAGGAGTTTGCGATTGATTTTGATGGCCGTGCGGCCCTGGTCGGTCCAGAAGTTCCTCAACAAGGGTTGCCGGGCTGTGGCGACACCAGTCAGTTTGTAGGAATCGAAGTTGAAGAAGTTGCGCGTGCCCTGGCTGTGGGCATAGCTGCCGCCCAGCGCGTAACTGAGGCCGCTGGGCAGGAAGCCGGTAAGTCCGGCGTTGGCGATTTCCGAATCCGCCGAGTAGATCGCGTCGCGGCTGAAATCCGCCGGGTCGAAACCACCGGTATCGGCATCCTCCGATCGACTAAGCCGGACGGTCAGCCTGGGGTCGTAGTAGCCCAGTGAATCGTCGAGGACCAGCTTGGCGATGAGCGGGTTGAGACGTTCGATCTGCACCGCGCGGTTGCGAGACAAAGCGGTCTCGACGCACTGCTGCAGGGTAATGGGCGTCTCAGTGCCTTGCGCCAAGACCGCCCCTGGCCACATGAGCAGCGCAAGAAGGATCCACGCCGTTCTCCGTATCAGTGGTGGGCACTGAAGCCCGAAGTCCGAAGTCCGAAGTCCGAAGTGCGAAGTCCGAG